>ENA-UENT01000008-UENT01000008.1-marine-metagenome-genome-assembly--contig:-NODE-8-length-160694-cov-3.912088_pt1 | contig 160694 bp, 127 predicted proteins | sample MGYA00237879_ERZ529330 | MGnify/ENA primary metagenome ERZ529330 (study PRJEB26372, sample SAMN05368345) | marine metagenome | biome: cultured habitat; feature: ocean water; material: water; isolation... | reverse complement strand
GCGCAGCGCAGCGTAGTCCTTCATCACACCTATGTCCTTTTTAGTGAAAAGGATCACAAGCTTTATATTGGATTTACCTCCAATCTTGAGAAAAGGGTTCAGGCCCACAATGAAGGGCTGAATAAAAGTACGCGACCAAGGAGGCCACTGAAGCTCATCTACTTCGAGGGGCACTCCAGAAAAGCAGATGCCCTGCGACGCGAAGCCTATTTCAAAACCTCCTCCGGAAAAAGAACCCTAAAAATAATGCTCAAAGAGGTACTGGAAGAATTAGGCCATTTAAAGAAATAAAACCTTGTGGTGAAGGCGCAGCGCAGCGTAGTCCTTCATCACACCTATCTTCTTTTTAGTCAAAAGAATCATAAATACTTAAAACACCCCCACCCCAAGCCATAGGTTGGTGCCTGTCTAGCTAGCCAGATAGATTTTCCACCAACCGTGCTCTAGCCCTCATCACCAACAATCCCCCTCGCCGATCTAAAAACAATCCGCCCTGTCCCCCTTTTGTCCACCATCCAAATTTTCCACTCAGGATTCAAGCCCGTAGACTTGTAGAGACAACAAGAACCAAGCTTTCTTCAAACATATTATGTTCCCCCACCAACACCTAATATGAGAAGCTGGTTACTTATTTTCTCACGTCCGCAAAAAGTATAAGATGAAACACACAACTAATTTCTTTTCCTATGAGGTCATCAAAACGGTTCTATTGGTACTGGCCTTTGGCCTAGGATCGACTGCACAAGCACAAAATAATGACCTGAAACTATCAATAGGTGCTTCCTATGGAATCGCCCCGAACGTGACTTATGGAAACTCGGAAGATGCCGGTAGCTTGGTAAGTTTCTTCGGCGATTTACAATACCAGAATATCATTGGTCAAATACAGTTTGCCTCTGCTCTAGCAAGTACTTTTGAGGAAGGAAATTTTGAAAATGGCTCTTCTTTGCATGGGTCTATTGGCTATGTAGTAGATATCGTTGAAAACTTCAAACTGCCTATTATGGTCAGTGGAGGAGCAGCTTTCATCAAATACAACAATAGCTTTGGTGGCGGCTCAGGAAATGCCTTCAATGATGTGAGCCCGCAGGTTGGGCTGACCGTAGCGCCATACTATCAGTTTACGCCTAATATCTCCATACAGGGATCCGCCCGCTATTTCAAGGGATTCAAAGGCAGTGTGGATAGCGAACCCATTGATTTGACACATATTTCTATTGGTTTACGAATTACTATCTAAAAAAGCAGTTTCGTCCACGGCAAGAACCTTGTAGAGCAGTTTTTTTCTGTCTACAAAATTTTCCAAGCTTGAAGTGCGTTGTATTAGTGAGTCTCAGAAAGCTATATCCCATTCTCCCCAGCTTCCCACCCCAGTAAAAATTCTAATACGACGTACTTACAAGCACTTTTAGTCAAACTGTTTTTCCACTGATTAAGGACAGATGGAAAATCTATGAGAACACCTAAAATCGTGAGTTGAACTTTGAATGCTCAGTGGTACGTCTAGTCAATTATTTATTCATCCCAATCTTTGATTATGTACAAAATCACTGTGCTTAACATTGCTATGCTATTTCTTGCCCTATCCGTTTCTGCCCAAACTTTAGGAGAAAAATATAAACTACCAGAGGAAGCCGGAAAACTTCGAACCGACGGCGTCTATGAGTTAGCAGCTTCGCTTTCTCCTGATGGTCGTAAGGATTTGAAGACGTATTTCCGCTTTTTTGACGATGGAACCTTTATCGTCTTTCATTCCCGTTTATCTCCTGATGAAAAACCACAAAATTTCCAAATCAACTGCAACTACAAACATATTGCGGAGGGCGCATCCCCATTCAACAAAGATTTCACCTTGAGAACACATAATGGAATCTCTAGAGCCAAAATCGATTATGGCGTTGGAAAACCTTTCCTATTGTTGGAAATGGACGTACGGAAAGATGTCATTGCTATGACGCTTAAGACATTCAACGAAAAGGGTAAGAAAGTAGGAAAGCCTGGTAAATTCATCGTTCCTTTCTATCAGATGGAATGGCCGGTATCCAGAATTTTCACCTCTCGAAGAAGATAGGCAAAGATCATTAACCAAATAAAGCTTGTTTAGCCCAAGTAGCATTGCACTACTTGGGCTATTTTTATTATTGCTTGAGAATCTTCTCTGTATGACGCTGTTGACCATTGGATATTTGCAAAAGGTAGAAACCAGGAACTAGATCACTCATCGGAATTTCTGTATTATGTTGCGTTCCATTAAATACTATTGTTTGTGTCTGCAAAAGTTTCCCAGTATAGTCCAACAAATCCAATTGATAATCTCCAGCTGAACCGCCTTCTAAAAGTAGCCTTAGCTGACTTTGAATAGGATTACCCAATATCTTATAGTGAGTTGCTATTGGCGATATAGCTGCTGAACTGCTCACGGTAGAGAATCCGAGGGTAAGTGGGGCGTCCAAAAACACACCATTATCTCCACCAGTACCCCCTCCGCCATCAGCCGCATTTCCGCCGGCATAGAACCGAATCTCACCTACGTCAGAATCTGGAGCGGTCCAATCTACGACGAAAGTCCCTTCCGAAGCCCGTTGGCTTTGTTCAGCATATTCACGACCATTAATAGAAGTAAGTTGAATACCTTGAGGTGGGGTTCCAAAACTTCCAGTACCATTATTATCCACTCCACTTAAGGCTACCGCCTGAAAACCGTAAGCACTGGGAGAGCCACTAGCTGCCGTTACTTTTACTTCAAGCTGATAGGTTTTCCCTGGCTGGTATTCACTAACAGCCATGCCATCATCGAGCACTGCTAAACTTATGCTCGGATCAAAGGAACCGCTATTGTGGCAGGAGGCACAGGAACCACTACCTACTGGTGAACCCGTACGATCAACGCCCTGAACTGCACCAGCACCAGAGGAACTGCTAAGACTACCAGCGGCAATCAGGAATAAAGCAAATAGGGTATAAACTACATTCAATTTCATCAGAAAGTATTTAGAGATGAGGAAAGCATGGATAGATAAAACGGTTAAGGCAAGATTTACCCTAACGCTGGGGCAAGCAATTTTTCGAAACTCTTACTGGGAAAAAGGGTTATAATAACTGAGGGAGATAATGTACCGAGGTTCGGCTTCTATACGGAGACGAGTAACAGAGTAAATGTCTTAAAAACTATAATGTAATATCCACTTCAAATGTTATTTTAGACTAGCGGTATTTCAAGTATTGGCTACAGAAAGACACTTAGGTAAGGTGACAGAAGTAGAGGCAGAACGCTATGGTAGCAACTTTTACAGCACAGAAATGCACTAAGGTCCTTTCGACTTAGTTTCACTTAGCAGCCAAGACAACCACAGCTTTTTATATTTAGAGTGGACATTTACCTAGAGATGTTATAATTTGTGCAAAATCCAAGGAAATAGATAATATGAGTAAAGCGCTTGAAATTCTTGCAGATAATGGTCTGCGCAAAACAGTGATGAGGCAAGGCATTCTAGAAATTTTCCTAGATAGCGACATAGCTGTTTCCCAACAACATATTGAAACCTCCCTGGTCAATCAATTCGAAAGAGTAGATCGTATTACTGTTTATCGGACCTTGAAGACCTTTGAGCAAAAAGGGATTATTCATAAAGCTATAGATGGTACCCAAACACCGAAATTTGCCTTATGCGTAGATGGTTGTACTGAGCATGCTCATCATGACACCCATGCTCATTTCCATTGTGATGATTGCGGGAAAACGTATTGTATAGATGAATTGGAAGCACCTAAGGTAAAGGCACCGAGTGGTTTCAAAGTAAATTCGACCCATCTCGTAATGAATGGGGTATGTGACAGCTGTCGGGATTAGTTTTCCAACAAAATTATTACTTACCGACCTGGACAACGCTTACAGCGTTTCCCTTTCTTATATTTCTTACAACACTTCTTCTTAACGTTCTTATGCTGTACAATCTGCAGAGGGAAAGGCAGGCGAACATTACTGCCAGGCTCGAATTCATTTGATGATGTAGTATTGTGGTGCATATCCTGCTACTCTTGCTATTTTTATTTAGACAAATTCTACTTAAGTGCAAAAATAGCTTTCAACTGCAGCTTCTGCAATACCATATTTTAGCATTTCCATACCTAATATTAGGTATAAACTATGCAATCCAAACTTGTTAGAACTGGGAATTAGCGTTTACTCACGCGCTGGGTAGTAATAATCTTGCTTTTAGCACCCAAAAACTGAATTAAATACATGCCTTTAGGTAGATCACCTACAAAATACTTTTCACCGGCTACATAGTTGTACCGCTTCATGGCTCTTCCAACCATGTTGAAAACGATGATCTCTTTTACTTCTTTTTGATTATTAATGCTGAAGTGATTGGTAACTGGATTAGGAAAAACCTTGATCTCAATCTTTTTAGCAGAAGAATTTAGGGCAAGTTGTGAATTAGATTTTTGTGCTGTAGCTATTGCGGAGACAGAAAATAGAAAAACAATAGATAGTAGAGCTTGCTTCATTAAATCCGGAATTACGGGATGATAAATCGGTTTTTAAAACACATATTTGGGAAATACATTGGCAAATTAAGGTTTTATTGCCAATATTTCAAGCGCTGCTGCAAGCCTTTAGTGAAACTTTAACACTGTTTACATACTAAAACAGATAAAAGGTTTCAAAAATATGTTTTTATTAGAAATCCAAACATTTAAGTCCCTTTTTTCGACTTTTTTACAGGTGATAACCGCTAACTATTAAGCTTAAATGTTAAAATAAAGACATTCAACATTTAGTGTCAGAAAGAAATTGCGCCAAACCCTATAATTAGGATTTGGCGCATTTAGTATGATAACACCAAGCGGCGTCAAAAATTCTGATCTATAACAAAGACTTGAAGTGAGCAGCAAATTCTTCAATGGTCATGCTTCCGATATCCCCTTCTCCTTGTCTTCTAACAGAAACCGTATTGGAGGCAGCCTCTTTCTCACCAATAATCAACATGAATGGAATTTTCTTCACCTCAGTATCCCGAATCTTGCGACCAATTTTCTCACTTCTGTTGTCAATAACACCTGTTATATCATGCTTTGTAAGGGCACGCTCCACCTCGACAGCATAGTCATTGAATCGATCACTAATTGGAAGGATCGCAAACTGTTCAGGAGTCAGCCAGAGGGGGAATTTACCCCCTGTGTGTTCAATCAGAATACTCATGAATCGCTCCATTGATCCAAAAGGTGCTCTATGGATCATGATCGGACGATGCGCTTGATTATCCGCACCTATATATTCTAATTCGAAACGTTCAGGAAGGTTATAGTCTACTTGGATCGTACCTAGCTGCCAAGAACGGCCTAAGGCATCTTTAACCATGAAGTCCAACTTTGGACCATAGAAAGCAGCTTCACCATATTCGGTGATTGTTTCTAAATCAACCTCCTTAGTAGCATCGATGATGGCTTGTTCTGCCTTTTCCCAATTTTCTACCGAGCCAATGTACTTGTCTGGGTTTTCAGGATCACGCAAAGAAATCTGTGCAGTAACCTGATCAAACCCCATTTTGTTCATCACTAACTTTGTTAGATCGAGTACATTCAGGAATTCATCCTTTAACTGATCAGGAGTACAGAAGATGTGAGCATCATCTTGTGTGAACCCGCGTACACGCGAAAGACCATGCAATTCACCACTTTGCTCATAACGATATACGGTACCGAATTCTGCCACTCTCAAAGGAAGATCCTTATAAGAATGTGGTTTATGTGCATAGATCTCACAGTGATGAGGACAGTTCATTGGCTTCAACAAGAACTCTTCCCCTTCTCGGGGCGTATGGATCGGCTGGAAACTGTCTTCCCCATACTTATCATAGTGACCTGAAGTGACATATAGGTCCTTCTTGCCAATATGTGGAGTAGTTACCATTTGATAACCTCGCTTCTCTTGTTCTTCCTTCAAGAAAGCCATTAGGCGCTCCCGCAAGGCATTACCTTTCGGCAACCAAATCGGAAGGCCTTGTCCAACTCTATCCGAAAACATGAATAGTTCTAACTCGGCTCCTAACTTTCGATGATCTCTTTTCTTAGCTTCTTCTAATAGCGTTAGATATTCAGTCAATTCTTTTTGCTTTGGAAAAGTGATTCCATACACACGAGTCAACTGTTTTCTATTCTCATCTCCTCTCCAATACGCTCCACCAACCTTCATCAACTTAATAGCCTTGATCTTCTCTGTATTGGGTATATGAGGTCCTCGGCAAAGGTCAGTAAAGGCTCCCTGTTGGTAGAATGTGATCTCACCATCATTCAAGCCTTCCAACAATTCCAGCTTGTACTCGTCTCCTTTCTCTTCAAAAAAGGCTATAGCATCGGCTTTGGAAACCTCTCGACGTTCAAAATCATTCTTCTGTCGGGCCAGTTCAATCATCTTGTCTTCGATCTTCTTGAAGTCCTCTGTGGACAGCACGCGCTCCCCAAGATCGATGTCATAATAAAAGCCGTTGTCGATTGCTGGTCCAATACCAAACTTAGTTCCAGGATAAAGGTCTTCCAGGGCTTCGGCCATCAGGTGAGCAGACGAATGCCAAAAAGTAGCTTTACCATCCTCATCTTTCCAGGTCAATAGCTCAAGCGTCGCATCGACATCAATTGGACGGGTCGAATCCCAAACCTCTCCGTTGACTCTTGCGGCCAGCACATTTTTGGCCAGTCCGTGGCTAATTGACTTGGCAATGTCCATAGCTGAAGCACCAGCTTCATATTGGCGGACATTGCCATCAGGGAAAGTTATATTTATCATTGCTCCTAAATTTTTCAAACGATTAAAGAAACTACACTTAAAATTTCAATTTAGTTCCTGGTCAAGCTTCTCAAAAAACGGCGCTAATTTAGCCTTTATTCAGGAATATCTATAGTTTAAAGATGTTCCTTATATAGCTAAATAGCCCTGATCCCCACTAATACCTCAGAAATTAATCTAATCCCATCTTCCATCAGTGTATAGGATAGCCTAAAACTCTTCAACTGTGAAAAATATTTTATTTTTATTTAATATTTAAATTTAGCCACAAAGTGCTGTAAATCATACAAATAAAGCTATTTTCCAGCTTCGACAGCCCTGCATTTCAGATTCTTTATGGTAATCAAAATCAAAAGTTGGCCCCATTTTTGGAAATAGACTAATGTATTTATTCCAAAGCATTACTAGCCAGTTAGCTTTTCCAATTTCTTCTTTCCAGAACACTTCTTAGAACAACCAGTTTGGGCTATGTCCCTATTCATTCCGATAACCCGAAGGTCTTTTTGACCCTAAACTCGTTTTGCTATGAGACATCTATTCGTGTATTGGTGGTACATCCGTACCACGAGGAAGTCCTATGTGGCTGATAAGCGATCCTTTTTTTCCATACGATTCTCTTCTGTAGAGGGATGGATAGTCATCTTGCTTCTCGCATTTTGGCTCTTACCTCACTTTCTGCAGGCAGAAACTACTTTCATGCCTAATATTTATCTTGGAAGTGATGCCTTGAATCCCGAACCTTGCACTTGTCTTAACAACGCAACTACGTCTTCTGATGGCCAATTTGGCACCATCATTAGCATAACCGGTCCAAGCAATCAAATATGGACTATTACCTCTGTTACAGGCCTATACACAGATGATAGTGCCGCACCTCCTGAAGTTCCTACTGCTATAACTGACGGAGTAGTTATACCTGAAGTGAGCGATGGGCTCTATCAATTACCAGTCCGTCATGTGGAAGGTGAAGGCTTCTCCGTTGTGGTGGCGAATGGGATTGATAGTGAGTTGAAAGCAGAAGCTAACTGCACTTACCCAGATCCTCAGTTTGTCAACCTGCTAGATGAATACTGCATTACGAGCTTGCCGACCTTGTTGGAAGTTGATCTGGATGGGGCTGTTGGCACTGGTGAATTCAGAATTAATGGAGATCTAGCCAATACTTTTAGTCCTTTTGAATTAGGTGCAGGTACACATGAGGTGACTTATACTTTTGATGCAGGGGAAGCTACCTCGGATGACTTAGCTGATCCTGGCTGTATCTATACCCTTGTTCGCAAGGTTGAAGTATTAGGTGTTCCTTCTCTTGCAGCTAACTTCAAAGTTCAGGTTCCGCTAGGGCCAGATTGTGCCTCGGTGATTGTACCCGACATGATATTGGAAGGGACTTATCCTTGTATCGATACGGACTATCTCGTAAATATCTTGGATCCCGATGGAGTACCGATTGGCAACACAGTTACTGGAGAGTATGCCGGTGAAACCTTGATGGTACTAGTGAGTTCGGTTGCTGGAGGGCTTTCCACTATGGGTAGAATAGAAGTAGTGGACAATACCAATCCAGAATCCGAGTGCCCTGAAGCAATCACCTCCGTTACGGTTGAACAGTCGATCCAATTTTTGGAAGGAGACTTGGCTGATAGTGATGCCAGTTTTATACCCGCTAACTTTTCATGCCTACTTGACCAAATTGATACCATCGGGGGATTTCATTATTTCGATTTGGATACCATCCGCCCGACTACGAGCGACCTTTTCACCTTTGAATTCATGGCAGACTTTGGAAAGGGCCTAGCCATATTATTTCCAGGTGAGTTCAATGCTTTCAATGGCCCCTGTCAAGGATATGCCGCATTGGGAAGAAAGCACGATAATGGTAAAGGTTTCTTTGTTGGCGAACCGAATGTAATTGGCTTCTCAGCTTTTCTCGAAGCGGGGAAACTCTATACTGTCTTGACTAGTTCCGCAAACCCACTGACAGAAGGTGATTACTCCTGGGCCATTTATGGAACAGGAGCCGGTCGAATCGACTCCTTACTAACCACTGAAGAAGAATTAGTACATCCATTATATTGTACTGATGATACCTCTTTTCTACAAAGAGAAGAAACGTTGCTCTATACCGGGGAACCAGAAGCAAGCGACAATTGCTCAGAAGTTGACTTCTTTTTTATTGATGAATTAATTGAAAATGGGGACTGTTTCCCAAAAGTCATTCATCGTGAGTTTACCGTAATGGATGAGAATGGCAATGAAACTACTTGTGATCAAACCATCACTTTAAACACCTTGCAACAAAGTGATATTATTCCGCCTAGTAAGTTCATCACTGTTTATTGTGATGAAGACTTTCCCGTAAATGACGAAGGAAATCCAACACCAGATTTCACCGGATTTCCAATGATACGAACTTTTTCGGGTGCCTTTGCCCTTAGCCCGTCCATCTGCAACCTAACTGCAACCTATGATGATCAAATGGCCATGACCAGCTGTGGCGGATCTCGAGTCTTCAATCGACGTTGGTTCTTTTATGACGAATGTGATCCAGGTAATCCAGTTTTTTACGATCAGGTGATTTTCCTAGAGGACAATGCAGCTCCCAAAGTGGATGCGGATCTTTCTGACCTCGATTTTGAGACCAGCGCCTTGCATTGCGAAGCTGAACTTACTATTCCTTTGCCGGATGTAAGTGACAACTGTTCTGATTGGGTGGTAGAAACCCAAATACTGTTGGATGATGGTTCAGAAGAAGTCCTGATCACCATCCCCGCCGACTCTAACCGCACAGTAATACTTCCCCTAGGTTGTCACCTCGTTCGTTATCGCGTAACAGATGAATGCGGAAATCAAAGCATCGCTGATTTTCCCCTATGCACCAATGATGATCAAGAACCCACCGCTGTGTGTGATGACAACCTGATCGTTTCGCTGGGAGGAAGCGGCCTGGCCTTTCTGGATGCAGAGGATGTCAATGAGGGAAGCGAAGACAATTGCAATATCCAAGATTTGCTCATCCGCCGTATGTATGAAAGAGATCCAGAAACCTGTGATTCAATAGAAGCTTATTGGACGGAAAGAGGAGAAGAAATTCCATTTAACTGTTGTGACGCAGGGCAAATGGTGATGGTTGAACTGACGATAACGGATATTTTTGGTAACGACAATAGATGCATGACATTTGTTTCTGTGACTGACAAAGCCGATCCTGATTGTACGCCACCCGATGATATTGCTGTCACCTGCAGCTTCCTAGCTCAAGACTTTGATCCGACAGATACCACCCAACTGGCGGCCCTGTTTGGATACCCAACAGGTTCAGATAACTGTGGTTCTTTCACAACTAGTGAATTAGCCCCTATTGTCAACTTGGATGCTTGCGGAGCGGGTACAATTGAACGATTCTTTGTTTTAACGGACGACTTTGGCAACAGCTCCGAGGATGAGTGTAAACAGACGGTATCCATCGCTGCTGCACCAGGTTACAGCATTAAGTTTCCCAAAGATGTATTCCAGGAGTGCTCTGATCCTGTCGTCGACACCTTGGAAATCATTCAACAAGGATGCGAATCACTGATCATCAGTGTAAAAGATGAAGTTTTCCAAACCTCGGAAGCTTGTAAAAAGATATTCCGAACGTATAGAGTCGAAGATCAATGTATCCATACGGATTCTTCGGATCCTGTGATCATCAGTAGAAACGAAGATTGTGATGAAGAAGAAGGTGAAGAAGCTGTATGGGTAATTATTTCAAATGATACCGCCTTCGTAGACCGGGATGGTGACCCATATAATGCGATCCCCAGTCAAGATCAAGTCGGGGATTCCTGCGGAGGTGTAAATCCAGAAGGTCACTGGCGTACCGCTGCCTCTACCGGATATTGGGAATACACTCAGGAGATTGTCATTTTCGACCTCGTAGCTCCCTCAGTGGAACTGGAACCAGACACCCTATTCTGTACCAATAATCTTGATAATTGTAGTGGATTTGTAGACTTACAATTTACGGTTACAGAGGCTTGTTCCCCGGAAGGAACGAATATACGCGCCTGGATTGATATGGATGAAGATGGCAACCTAGATGGAGAAATCCCAGCAGAAGACATCCTGGGGATTTTCCCCACCTATAGAATTACGGGTGATTTTCCGATGGGCGAGCATTCCTTCCTAATACAAGTTACAGATGGTTGTGACAATCCCTTCTCGATTGAAGCCCCTTTTGAGGTAGTAGATTGCCAAGTTAATATACCGAGCTGTAGGATACCTTTCTCTGTAGAATTATTGCCTCAGGATCCAATTATCGATGCTGATGGAGACGGGGATCTAGATTTGGCAGCACTATCCATCCTAGCCACATCCATCTTGACCGCCAATATCGATGATTGTTCTGGCCCAGTAAGATTCTCGATCCATAAATCCATAGATATAGATAATGGCCAAGTTATACCTGATCCAAATGAAGAAGCCATAGTCCTCACGTGTGATGATGTAGATGAAATGGTTGAGGTACAAGTCTATGCTTGGGACAGCGCCGATAATCCCATACAGATACAGCCTGACGGAACTACTGGCGGACCGAATTATAGCTTTTGTACGACCACCATTTCTGTAATTAACTCGGAAGCAATCTGCAACCCGAACCCCTTGGTGAGTTTCTCGGGAGAAGTAATGACTGATGAACTAGAACCTGTACAAGGTGTCATGCTGGAAATTGGCGAAGAGATGCCCATGTATGGCCCTACAAACTTACAAGGTAATTACCTGCTAGAAAACCTGGATGCTACTGATCAATACGTGATTCGGCCAGAACTAAATTACGATTTCAACAATGGAGTTTCAACCATTGATTTGGTGATCATCTCCAGGCATATTTTGGGTGATCACCAGCTCGGCAGTCCTTACAAGATCATTGCAGCTGACGTCAACCACTCCAACACTGTAACCACTTTGGATGTGGTGTTGCTAAGACAACTCATCTTGGGAATCAGAGACAATTTTGGCGGGAATACCAGTTGGCGTTTTGTAGATGCAGACTATCAGTTCCCAAGGCCGGAAAACCCTTGGAGTGAAACTTTCCCGGAAAGCATCAAGGTTGATGCCCCGCAGGGAGATCAAGAACACCTGGATTTCATCGCTGTGAAGGTCGGTGATATCAATGGCAATGCCGTTCCTAATCGCCTAGAAGGTCTGGAGCCTCGACAGAGCGATGTTTCCTTCCCCTTCGAACTTGAGAACCAAGAAATCAGAAGAGGAGAGGTAGTAACTGTCCAACTTAGATCCAAGCAGTTGCAGAAGATCCTAGGGTTCCAAGGAACCCTCCAATTCGATCCTGACGCTTTACTATGGGAAGGCTTGGAGCCTGGGGTATTGAAGGAAGAACATATGAACCTGAGAGAAGTCGACTTCGGATTAATCCCATTTTCGTGGAATATTGAAGATGATGTATCCGATGAGATCGTTGGTTCCTTTCGCTTCCGAGCACAAAAGGATGGTCAACTCAAAGATTGGCTAGATGTGAGTAATCGCATAACACCTGTGGAGGTTTATTTAAAAGGTGGCCAAGAAGGAGTCCTGAAGCTATCCTTCCTCACCCCTGGATCAACCGAAGGAATTGAGACGATGCAATTAATGCAAAACCGTCCCAATCCATTCAGTCAGGAGACCATTATTCCTTTCTACTTGCCGAAGGCAGGAGCAGCCACTTTAAGCTTCTTCGACTTGAATGGTAGATTAATCCATCGGATAAATGGCATGTATGACCATGGATATCACGAAGTAGCCGTGGATGCTAGTCAACTGCAGGTCGAAGGATTAATTTACTATCGATTGGAATCTGATGACCTCAGCCTCACCCAAAAGATGATCCTCAAGAAATAGATGAATAGCTAAAGAATAAAAGCGTGTAATAATAGTGTTTCAAATGTGTGTATCGGCGTGGAGAAGCGATTTTTCTCCGCGCCTTTTTTATTGTGCCAACACCCAATCCAACAAAGGATCTTTTGCTGTAGCATAGTCCTGAAAACGCAAGGCTATAGGAACATCTAAAGGAGGAAGCTTCTCTTTCCCCTTTTCCGGCCAATGCACTATCAATCGGTTGGTATAAGATATTCTCAAGTGGGAGTTTGGCAACTCCATAACCTCACTATTCTGTGAGCCGTTAGGTTTGCTTCTGGAGCACTCACCAACAATAGTAACTTTAGCATCTCGCTTAAGGAAAAGGGTAGTGGCACTTGCCGCTGAAAAGGTAGTGCGGTTAGTAAAAATGAAGATTTTACCACTTTGATTTAGCCAAGGACGCTTCAAAATACCTTTGATGAGTGGCTTACTTAAGTTGTAATTCCCCCCTCGATTGTTCCGCATGTCAATAACCAGCTTATCGGGACGAATACGATCTATTTCGGCAAACATCTCCTTCGTGAACCCCGCTATGCTCTTTTCTCCTTTTTGATTCTTTACCCGATTGTACTTAAAGTAGAAAATGTTGTTCTCATCGAGGTATTGATGCCAATAGGATTTGTTTCTGTGACGCAGATATAGCGGATAGGTCAAATCTTTTTGATCCTTAACATTCTTCCATTCCTGCTTCTGATATTCCTCTATAGTCAACCCAACAATCTTAGCCTCGGTACCATCAGCCAATTGTAGTATTACCGAATTTGGATTAGAAATTAGGCCCAATTCAAATAGGAGGCGGGGAGCTATCATGTAGACCGGAGCCATATGTATGGTTTCCATTTTATTATCCGCCGGCATGATGGGTATAAGACGTTGGTATAGCTCATCAATGTCCACCCCTTCAAATGCGAGCACTTGTTGGCCCAACAAGTTTTGATGGTCAGTATTCGCATTCACGATGAATAGATCTTTACCGAAAAAGTAAAAATTGAGTGGAAATCGATTAAACCCTACAGCTGTCTGCATGAGGTCTAATTCTGTATGACCATCTTGTTGAGTAGCCAAGGTTTTGCCCAATTCAATGGCCATCTTCTCGTTGGATAAGTGTCCTACTTGCCCCTTTAGTCTTTGCAAACCGTCGAAAAGAACTACGGGAAGATCCGGATTAGGATTTTTGAATTGCTTGTTCAACTTGTTTTCTAAGTATTGTAAATCCTCCAGCCACTGCTCTGGAGTCAAGTCCTGAATCTGTGCATAAAGGCAGAAGTTGATCAATAAGCAAATGCTTAGTAATGATAAGTTCTTCAGTCGAATGATCATGTCTTTTTGTCTGAATATTCAGGAAAGTCTGCATTCAGATCAACAAAGAACCAAAGTAATGAGTACTGACGGACCGGGAAGTACTAGAACTGATTTTGCTTGCGGTATTGAAGGGGGGTTAAACCCGTCACTTTTTTAAAGGCCGAATAAAAGGCAGATTTCGAGCCATATCCTAATGCATAGGCCAAATATTCCATCTTGGGTGGCTCAGTTTTTTGCACCAACTGAATCTTAGCTTCTTTTATGCGATAATCGTGGATCAATTCAAAGAACTTCTTTTGCAGACCCTCATTGATTAATTGAGATGTCAAGTGAGGAGATAAACTCAGGTGGTCCGCTAATTGAGCGAGGCTGTAGGATTGTTGAAGAAATGGTTTTTCCTTTTCGAATAATGCCAATAGCTGTTGAATCTTCCGTTGGCGCAGGCTGTCCTGGAGTCCAGATTTCCGATATCTCGCCTTAGGTTTACCAAAGAAATCTCCATTTTTCAGCATCAGAATAGAGAGCGTATACACTAGAACAGAACTGAACAACTTGGGAAAGTAATCGGGCAGCAAGGTTGAATAAATATTGACACCATTGATCACACCGCCTTCCGAGAGCAGCATGATCATGCCGGCGCAAGCTAATATGCCGCTCAAAAAAAGCAAGCGTGTCTGTTTTTTCCCTGCTGTTCTTTTGCCAATTAAAAGCCACGTTAATATGCCATAGCTCAGCAAATGTAGGCTAGCTCCCTCAACAATTACCCAACCCTGGATCCCCCATGGATCAGTCCGCCAGATGGGAAAAACTCTCTCCATCTCTACATGCCCGTGAAATTGTGCGATCAAAGCATAGATCTTATACTGGGCAGGTTGTAAGTAAAAGAAAAAGGAATAAAAGAAGTACAGCAAGGCTGGCAAAAAGTGAAGCCATAGACTAGGCGTCAATTCTTGACGGGTAGAGCTTAGAAAATACCACCAGGTAAAAGGACCCAGGGTAAGCAGAAATGGGGCGGAAATATTTAGTAGATGTGGGGTATAGAATAGATATCCAGTATGAATGAGGAAAGCTTCTAATTGTAGTAACAAAAGTGCTGAGAATAACCCCAATAAGGCCAGCTGACCAGCCCATCTTGGCTTGGACCATAAAACATATAGCAAGCCTAAACATTGCAGTATCCCGCAAAGAATCAGGGTAGACAACCAGTCTAATTCTGCTTGAAAGGTTTCCATCATCCCTTAAAAGACGGTCAAGATAGTATAGAAGTTGCAGCTGCAAGCGTATTATTCACTATAGTAATTTTGCAATGCCATATATCCCAACTGACACGATTGATACGATACTTAACCAAAAGAAAATATCGTACATCCGGCTGGGTTGAAAATAAGCAGGCGTCTCTCGATACCGAAAGTGCAAGGCGGCAAAGACAACTAAAAAGAGTATCAGCGAACCTACTATTCCTCCAGTGAGCACCATAAAAACTGGCATTTCTATAAAGAGGAAAAATGCACCCCAAAGTACCGGAAATACCCAGGCCAAAACAGCAATAGATCTTTGCCTTTGCTTTAGATCAAAAAAGTCAATCCAACCTATTTGGCCAAAGATATCCGAGAACTGCCGGGTCCAGCCGGCCAAAGCAGCAAAAAGAGTAGAAAAGAGGACAATAAAGGACCCTAGCATAAAAGCAGTCTTGGCCCCAGCACCTAGTGTTTCCGTATACAAACTTGACAATGTTTCCACCATCTGATAACCTTCCGGTACCTCCCCCTGAGCGTGGAGTACTGCCGCCCCTAGCAAGTAGAATGCCGCAGTCACGAGGGTGTATACAACCATTGCTAGAATAGCATCCAGATACATAACATTCATCCAGCCTTTAGCCCGATTCTGATAATCTACTCCGTCTTCACTTGGCCCCGTTTTAGCGGCATAGCCCTTTTCCAAACACCAATAGGTATAAGCTATGATTTCGTCCCCTCCCACGCCAGTAATCCCAAAGGCTCCAAAAGCTACTGCCACCGCCTCCTTGGGTAGATTAAAACCTAAACCTGCCTGTACATCTTCCCATTGAATGGCATAAGGCGTACCGTTAAGAAAAAACAAGGATATAAAAGTGAAGATGGTAAAGACGGCAATCATGATCAAGGAAAACTTCTCAATGAAGCTATAATATCCCCGGAAGATCATCAGAGAGACAACTATCGCTATGAGACTTACCCAAATCCACAAGGGTAAGGCGGGAAAGGTTAGATGCAAAATAATGGCGACTCCGCCCAGGATACCACCGACCTGTAGAATTTTCACGACCATCAAAAAGAAAAACACCCATATCGGCCATTTGGCCTTGCCAAAACGTGGCCCTGGCAGGCGGTTGAAAGCTTGCATAGCTGTTTCTCCCGTCATGATGGTATGCCTACCAAACTCCAGCTGCACAGCTACTTTTACCAAGCAGCTAATGATTATAACCCAGAAGGTAATAAAGCCAGCTTCGGCCCCCAAAGTAGTAGTAGCTATAAGTTCACCAGATCCTACAATGGAAGCAGATAACACGAATCCAGGGCCTAGATACTTTAGTTTATCACGGAAACGAACCGGCGGCGCAGCAATCCGGTCCTGGGTAAGCAAATAAGGATCTTGTTTCATAAAAGTTGGCTTATGCCAACGATAATACTAATTTCCAGCCGGAATTAAACTAATCCTGTTCTTTTTTGATTTTATCCGTTCCTTGCGGCAACAGTAAAGTATGCGTCAAAGTGGAAATTAATGTTAGGGCATCTTGAATATACATTAATAATAATGTAACTTGTAGTTGAATACGAAACTCCCCCCATTTTTCTGCTATTCTAGTCAATCTAAGCAAACTCACATCCAGTAAACAATCGTCTTAAGACCTGCCCTACATTGGCAGCCATCCCCTCTTTTATTCAGAATATACAAACGTTTGGACACACTAAGGACAGATTTCATTTTTTGTCTAAATCGTTTGTTTACATGAAGAACTTTACAATCATTTCTAAACTCCTAGCAATTTCATTGCTACTGTTTTCTGTTGCATGCCAAAAAGAAGGAATTAAGGAAGGGGGAGTTGACTTTGACCTCAATCAACTATTGGAAGAAGCGGCACCCAACGGAAGTACTTCCTTCTTTAAACTACCTGAAAGCAATGATTACAGCAGTATTCCACAGGACCCAAAAAATCCAATAACTACTAATAAGGTAGATCTTGGCCAAATGCTTTTTCATGAAACTGGCATTGCTCAAGCGGCTATGTTAGAGAGCGGAACGGGTACCTATTCATGCGCTTCCTGTCATTTTGCCAGCGCGGGTTTTCAAGCTGGAAGGCACCAAGGTATAGGTGAAGGAGGCATAGGTTTTGGTAAAAATGGGGAAGGTAGAGTGGTGGCTCACCATTACGCAGAGGAGGAACTTGATGTACAACCCATACGCACACCATCAGCTATGAATGGTGCCTATCAAAGAATCACACTTTGGAATGGACAGTTTGGGGCGACCGGCATGAATCGAGATACTGAATATGCTTGGACGGAAGGGACGCCTAAAGAAGTCAATCACCTGGGATATGAAGGATTAGAAACCCAAGCTATTGCGGGCTTAAAAGTCCACCGATTGGAGATAACTGAAGAGATAGTGGAATCCTTGGGGTACAAACAGGCTTTCGATCTAGTCTTCTCAGATGTTCCTATTAGCAATAGATACTCTCGGGAAATGGCTGGTCTGGCCATCGCCGCCTATGAACGTACTGTACTAGCTAATCAAGCCCCCTTTCAAGAATGGTTAAATGGTAAAGAAAATGCCATGAGTAGAGATGAAAAGTTAGGTGCCATCTTGTTCTTTGGGAAAGCACAGTGCTTCAGTTGTCATACTGGCCCAGCACTAAATTCCATGAATTTTTATGCTCTGGGCATGAACGACTTGGCCACTACTGCCCTCCCAACCATGGGTACATCGCTAGAGGATAAAGCAAATTTAGGCCGGGCAAGCTTCACGAATCGCCCCTGGGATTTCTATAAGTTTAAAGTCCCTCAATTATATAACTTGGCAGATTCTCCTTTTTATGGGCATGGCAGTAGTTTTACCTCAGTCAGAGAGGTGGTCAACTACAAAAATGTAGCGGCAGCAGAAAACCCGAATGTATTAAGTAGTCAGCTGCCTAAAGACTTTCGCCCGCTTAACCTAACAGAAGAAGAAATTGATCAGCTAACAACCTTTTTGGAGGTTTCGTTAAGAGATCCAGATTTGGGTAGATACCAGCCGCCACACATTCTTTCTGGTAATTGCTTCCCGAACAATGACCAACAATCCGCCCAGGATTTGGGCTGTAAATAAAATAGAAAGGCATCGAAGGAGCTATATTCCTTCGATGCCTTCAATAATATTGTATTATAATATCTTATGTCGCTCTAGTTGTTTACACCTTCAGGTTTTGCCTCTTCTAAACCCTCTTCTTCTTCCTCCAATGGTTTTTCAACCTTGAAGTGAATCGGATGGCGCTGGTTAAACTTGGCAATAAAGGGGAAAATTTCCTCCTTTTCACGCTTGTCTCTTTTGGTAAATTCAGTTAACAAGATACCATCCTTGGCAATGATCTTTTCAAAGCTCTTTGCGCTATATTTCATCATTTTACCTGTATTGAAATCGAAGAGATATTCCTTGGCTCCTTTTGGCGGAGGGGTATATTCTGCTTCATCTCCTTTTGCCGTCATTGCGGACATGTCTACTCCGCCTCCTTTACCATTGCCCTCAATAAAGTAACAGATAGAACCTACTTTTGTCAATTGATATGTGTCCTTATATACATTTTCGCCATCGCTATAGCCCCACAGTTTTTTAGGCTTGATTTTGAAGGTACGACCTTCTGGGTCGATACAATCAATACTTTTCTTTTTCATTTCTTGGCTCAAGAAAGTCTTGGGATCACTACCATCTGGTTCGTAACCGATGATCCAATAGATCGGGATGGATGGTTCATTATTCTTCCAATCATCTAAAGAAGTATAGAGACCAGGCTCGAATTCAAACCCTTCTTCAAATTTGGACATATATTTTTCGATGACTTGTGTTTGCTGTGCATGTATGGTTAGCGCGCTTAGGCATAAGAACAGGAATAAGGACAATTCTTTTCTTGACATATTTCTATCTTTTTTGATTCTTTAACGTGGGTAAATCTTATTAAATTTTACGGTTATGTATCAGAAGCATTTTTTTTCTGATTTTTTGTCAGCTTCTTGATGTATTCGGAAAAATCAACACCTAATCCAAAATACAATACATAAACGTTTTTCTTAATACATTTGTCCTCACCTAAGACAGAAACTTCTGAAATCAATTGACCAAACTACTTGACTACTAAGCTTGCCACAGGATTTTTCACCTCCTGCAAAACGCAAAGCACCGTACAAAAACCTACTGCCTTGATCGCTGGTTCTTTGGAGCCATCCTCGAATTCATGATCTACATATCTCAGGTACCAACTGAATTGATGTTCCGGAATTTGGTATTTTTCAAAAATCGCTTGCATTTCATTTTGTTGATCCAACCATCGACGCTGCTCCTTCCAGGTCTTAATGGATGGACGATCAGCAGCATTGGGATAGGTGACCGTCCACACGATGGGAACTTTAAAAGTATAGTGGAAGGCATCTTCTCCATAGGTGGCCTGTTGCTGTTGCAATGCAGCGGCCCAATCCACTACTACATCCGGATATTTTCGCTTAAGTTGACTCACTAATTGGCTATCCACCGGCCGGTTTCCTGTACGGTAAAATGTATACCAATAGTCAGCCAGATAGCGTTTGGGGTATCCATTCCGTTGCTCATCAAAAATTACGAAGTAAGGAGAAGCGCTTATAGTAGTTTCTACTTCACGCGGAATAAAAGCGGCGCGAAGGGCCGTCAAAAGCCCTTCGTTCCGACCAAATGCACAGCCATGAAAGACCATTTCTGTACACGCATCTACTACATCTTTATCTAGTGGAGGAAACACTCCCTGACCAATAGCATTTGCCAGGGATGCCTCCGTCGTTCGCTTACCTCCGGGCAGGGTTGGCACCCCCATCCCCGTCCATTCATTACTATGGAAAACCAAGTTGATCTTTCCCCACGGGCGACCATTGTTAGGAGTATGTTCATTCAGGTAATTTCTCACGGCCAACAAAGATTGGCACGTATCTATTACAAACTCCGTTTGGTCCTCAGGGTGTTGCCGGTAATAGCGGCTTGCCTGCTTGAAGTAAGGATTATTATAGTCCTTGTCCTTTCCTAAAAGGAAAGTGATATCCTGTCTTGCAGTATAGGGAATAGGCAATGCGGATAGTTCATTTTTCATTTGGTTTTCACTCCCCAACTGCGCTATTGCAGGCTGGAAAGACCAGGTCAAGAAGAGGAGCAAGCTCCCCAACAATAGGCTAAAGATTTGAAATGACCTTTTCATAGGACTGTGCATACTTTGTTAGAGAATAAATTAGACAACAATGTTTACTTCGCTGTCAACTCAAATTCAAGCGTAATCTGTTGAGTATGGAAGCAACTGAAGAGGTAATGTTTTTCTAAAGAGGCTTGCAAGCACTTCGATAATTCCTCATCTACCTTGGCAACTTCCACACTCAAAATCCTACCAAGTACATCAAGCGTAATCGCCATTTCAAAGGTATCCGCTTTGGTATCAACTGGACATAGTGACAATTGATCCAGGAAGGTCTGTAATTCTTTCTGTAGTAGCTCATTCGTAGATTGTCCTAGTCCACTTTTAGCTTGTTCAACGGTTAATTTCAGAGGGCGCGCCTTAGGGGTTTTGTGTTTTCTTACTATTCCTTCGATAGCTCCATCAAAGCCTATAGCCGTATTTTCTACTCCTGATGGAAGTGGTAATGCTTGCTTAACACTGACGATGTCGCCATTTTCATCTCTTACTATTTCATTGTCTACGGCGATAAAAGAAGTGTAGGCGGTTATCAGATTGTATTTTAGACCGAGTTCAGTAACTTCAGCAATGCGCTCATCGGAATGGGAAACTTGATTGTAATCATCGAGTAAGCGAATCTTCTCTCTTGCCCAGAGGTACCGAAGCGCAGCATTTTTTCGGGAAGTTTGGTATTGTCCAACATCAAATACTTTTTCAAAAGGACCAGCGCCAGTATATCCTTTGATACGAATCTTTCCTTCGGGTTTCCCTTTGTATTTACCGAATATCAAGATGGGGCGATCTGCCAAAACATCAGGTACCGAAGAGGGTTGGATATCATAAGCTTCAAAGCCTTCGAATTCCACATTTACTTGTGACAAGACCGGCTGACTGATGTACTGTCTAAAATCTTCCGCTTTCTCATGTGCCCCTTCAGGAGCTGTAATGATCAATGGTTCTCCCATACCTACATGAGCCATGCCCTCCAATAAATGTCTATTTACCCCTGCTCCAATTCCAAAAGTAAAAAGATTAGATTCGTTCAGTCGATTGCGAATGAGGTCGAAAGTCTCTTGCTCCACGCTGATATAGCCGTCCGTCACTACTACCATTGAACGAGATAATTTATCATCACAACGTGGCATAGCTAGAGCCTTTTGCATGGCTGGGAGTAGACGTGTTCCCCCTCCTCCGTACTGTTTATCAATCACGTTGATTGCCTTTTCGACATTTACTTCTGTAGCCTCGATCGATTCCTCAGCCAACCAACCAGAGTTTCCGGAAAACAAGAGGACATTGAAGCGGTCAGTGGGGCGTAGACCAACAATCAAGTCTCTCAAGAGCTTTTTGGATATATTCAATGGAAACCCTCTCATTGAACCGGAAACATCAACAATAAAGACGTACTCTCTGGCTGGGATATTCTTTGGCGTAACTCGTTTTGGGGGTTGAACCATGGTGAGAAAGTAGTTCTCGCCTTTGTGTTCATACAGCAGCATACCTGATTCAATCTCTCCGCCGCTCAATTGGTATTGGAGAATATAATCTCGATTCCCGCCACTCTTTTCTGATGGGTCCAAGGCTATTTCAGCTGCTTTTCGTCCCTCATAGTCGATAGTTACCTTATGAGTAGTTGAGCTAATATTTTGAATCGGAAGGCCTGCTGATAAATAAACATCGATATCAAAGTTATATGAGGGGGATTCTCCTGATTGCTGATAAGGATTCGCAACAAACTGGTTTTCAACTCCCGATGATTCATTGTATCGCGGGCCGACAACGGTAGGGTATACAAACTCATAGACACCATTCTCAGGCACCAACATTTCCGTGTACTTAAGTACCACTTCTATGCGATCACCAGGCATTAGATTAGCGACATTCATTTGGAAAACATTAGGCCGTTCTTGCTCCAGCAAAGAAGCTCGTTTCCCTTCCGCTTTGGCTTGTTCGTATTCTGCCTTGGCTTGATTCTTTTCCTTGATTTCTGCTTGTATCGTTCGATTCCCAATGGTCATAACCATATCGTAAACAGCAGCGCGGGTGGAAGCAGGGAATACGTAAATGGCCTCAATGGGCTTCTGTCCATTATTTTTATACACTTGGGTAATCGTAACATCTGCAATCACGCCAGCAATATTCACGTCCGCAGAGGTTGACAATAGGGGCAATTGATCGACGCCTTTTTGGTCACCTATAACCATGAAGTAAGGTGAAAGGGTCTTATCTTCTTCTTGTGTGTCTTGTGCTAGGATGGGATTAATTAGCAATACCATTAGCATTGCTATCCAGGATGTTTTCATGTCTGTGCTTTTGGAATTAATAAATGCTTGTATCGATTCAAAAGTACAGGCAGAAAGCCCCCAAAAGCCAAGCAGTTTGAGAATTCGTAGGGAAGTTTCGAGAATTCGTAAGGAGATCTGTTAGAACAGAATTAATTCACCCCAAGCTGATCTATTTTTTGAGATTAGAGGCCTGTCAAAAAGATAGAATGAGGGTTCTATATCTCGGCCTCTGAGACAGAATTATGGCACTAAGTCTTTGTATTTTCCTTTAGGTCATACTGTAAGCCCAGTAAATGAGCAAGAACTGAATAGGTAATCGTATGAGGGTCGGCCAGACAAATTTCCCTTTCTTCAAAGATTTTTGAAAATGATACACATTGGCCGGAAAAACTGCAATTAGCAAAGCAATCACCCCCCAAGCAGCCAAAGATCTTGTTTGAGGAATTATGATGAGTAAACCTAGAAGGATTTCCACCGCACCAACGAAGACATTCACCTGCTCAGGAGCTGGCACCCACTTGGGCGTGATCTTCAAAAAGAACTTAGGGTTGCGAAAATGGCTATATCCAGCAAACATATAGAAGGCACCCATTAGAATCACACTAATCCATTGTAATATCATGCGGCAGTACTTAGTTTAGCGAGTAATTTTTCCATCCGATTTTCCATTTCAGCATATGATGCGTACCCATTACTAAGTAAGCCAAGGCGATTATTCCAGCTGATCACCACACTTGGAAATCCGCGAATTCCCCATTCATGAGACTGTTCAAAATCTTGACGGGTCAGCGCTTTGTATTCCTCCGAAGAAAAGGCATCTCGGAAATCATTAAAATCGACACCTACAGATTGGCAAATTGGCTCATAGAATGATACATCTTTAGGGTCTTGGTTCTCAAAATAAAAGCGGTACTGTACCTCCTTGAAAAAGTCAAACGCCTTTTCTGGAGACAATTGCTTTACGACACAAACGGATCGGCAAGAAGGCTCGGTATCATACAGAAACTCATCCCACTCCAACAAATCATACTGAAATGCCTGACCACTAACCTCAGCTACCTTTTCCCAATGATGCCGCAAAAAATCTTTCATTTTCTGATTCCAAGGATCTCCTCCACCAGGGCGGAGGCCTCCCATAATTAAACTAAAATCCATCTGATCTGCATAGGCATCCTTCAGTTTCGTAATCTCGCCGCGAAATCCGTAACACCAGGAACACATTGGGTCTGCCAAATAGATGATTTTTCCTCGGGAACTATTGTTATTTCCTTGTAGTTGATCCATAAGGCTGAATATAGTAGTAATATCCAGCAGTCTGTTAGTTTTGAGGATATAAATATTGATTAGATGCCGCTTAGACTACAGTTCAAAAAACAGAAGGATCAATCCGCAGTATTGACCCTTCATCGAACCGACGGTAGCTCCACCTTTACCAAAATTCGGCCGGGATTAGAAGTACACGACTTAGCACATTATGTCGTAGAAACAGTCTTAGAGTTCAAAGAGGCCTTCTACGGCTTAATTAATCAAGGCTACACGGTTCTAGATTTTGAAAAACCACGTGATCAACGTCCAATTGCGCTCATTCCAGAAAATCTCCCGAAAGAATCACTTCAAACCGAATTTATCGTTAACCAATTACAAGTAGAATTATTCAACTCTGGGGAACAAGAGGAATTTCTAACCTTATTAGAACAAGCTATGTCAGCCCGCGGGTTAAATATTCCTACCAGTCTAACTGCAGATAAACTATCTATTATGCGCGAACAACTCAGAATGCTGGTAAAACAATGGCGTGAACTTAATGTTGGGGATACCCTGGAGTTAAGCATGGAGTTGTAAAGAGGTCTCTTTACCTACCGTCGGTTAATTGCATAAAGGACTATTTTTGATCCTTCGTTCTGCTCAAGTCATAACGCTCATAGAAGGCATGTTGCTGCTCTAGTAGATCGAGGTAGGATTTACCATGAATGTAATCACCATTATCTCCAAACAGAACGATAATCCCCTCCAATGGCTCATCATATGGGTTGTAAAGTACATGCTTCACATATGGCCCAATAAAAACACTCATACCCGGCTTTAATTCAACTTCTTGATTACCTAATTCCGCTCTTCCTTTCCCTTTGGTTATGATGAACAAATTAGGAACCTGTCCTTTATCCAAACCCCTCTCGGCATTCGCCGCTTCCTCAGGCCCAATGCTGAACCATCCAATCCTTTTATCCTTCATGGTATACAAACCAACGTGATCTACGCCATGAGTAGGCAAAGAAGCATCCCTAGTAAAATACGTGATTTCTACAGGATCTCTTTTCCAAAAGTGTTCCATCACCTCATAGGCAATGGCATCCTCCTTAATACCACTCTTGAACCCCTCCATATCTCTCACATTCAAACCTACAATATCAGTTCCAAAGGACTTGGCAGAAGCTGTAGAGGCAGTCCATTTCTTCTGGTAGATGTTATCTAGGACTTTCCTATTCGCAAAATGGAAATACCAAGTAGGAGTGCTTGGCTGTCCAGTTACTAAGCTCACCTCATGAGGCCCAAAATTATGAAAGGCGTATTGTTTTTTCTTACCCACCGCATAAGCTGATTGTTTCCGGGTCGATTGGACTGACCACCAATCTTCTCCAACCCTAATGCCAAATGAAACCGTATGAGCCATATGATCGGTCTTATAACTATCGACGAAATGCTGCAATATTTCTTGTGTACTTTCTTGCGCATGAAGCGTAGCTGCAATTGGAATCAAAAGACAAAGTAACGTTACAAAACTAAGCCTTGTAGAAGCTATTGATTTGGTTGTGATCATGATTTTACTTTTAGACTTTTTCAAAAATTTGATTGGTACAAATAAAGTCCGCAAGCATTCAAAGAATCACGTTTACAGCGCTAATTGTGGTGAATGTTGTCCATTTGTTGTGAATGATAGCTTGTAAAAGAAAAAGCTTTCCTTTTAGGCAAAAGCATTTAAGTCTTGAAGGTTCTCTATAACCCTTTGTCTGTAAGATTTGGAGACGGGCACACTGGTATCAAAGGGGTCCAGACATAGATTCATCTCCTGACTTCCCCGCTTGATGGCCTTTACCGTTAGTAAATTCACCATATACGATCGATGGCATCTACTTATCGCGGGAACCTGAACGGAATCTACCAGGTTTCGAAGAGAGGAGCGCAGTAGGAATTTCTTAAGCTGTCCCTCTTCCAAATAGAACAACTCCACATAGTTGTTCTGCGCCTTGCCAAAAAGAAAACTAGATAATGCCAATGTAATCTGGTCATTGTTGCCTTGTCCTTTGAAGTTGACGAGAACATCTGCTTCTGACAAAGCCACTTTTGTAGTTAAAAAATGGCCTATTTGGCTTTGTAGATTCTGGTGCTTGAAAAAGAAAAATGTACCCATTAAGGGAAAGATCAAGACGGCGGAGCAATCCACTAGAAAACCGAGATAACTTCTTAAACGATAGTCATGCCAGTTGCCTAAGTAATTATAAAGAAAGAATATCACCGTACTTAATAGAAGCAAGGTCCAAATACTCCAATACACAATGTGTTTAGGTACCGTTCTTTTCATGAAGAAAGGCCGAAGAACAAATTCGTTGATTGTCAAAAAAGCAAAAATTGCCAGTGCGAACTTGAAAATTTCGAACAAGAACGTACGGGTATATTGATGATTGGGATTGTAATTATCTACTCCAAAGGGTAGAAAATAAATAAGAAAGAAGTAGAAGAAAAAAGTTACGCTCAGACAAAGAACTAGCTTGTACTTCCGTGTATTGTAAAAAGAAAAATCGCTTTTACCCATAATTCGGATACTGACAGGTTTAAGGAATATTGCTGCAGCAGCCAATGCTGTGATAAAAGAAAGTTATGACTTTTTTGAGCTGAGATTCCTAGGCTTTCGACCAAGAGAGCTTGTATTAGTACCAAGGAAGTATTAAATCAGAAGTCTGTACTATTTGGCCTACCAAATGAAGGGTATCAATGCCTTCCGGTTGGAGGGGTAGTCCTCAAAATTGGCTTTATACCATTGGTGATGCGCCAATGCTCTAGGTGCTAAATTAGCAAAAGTGTAAGCCACAAAAGCCCAGCCAGCCACTGACCAAGTCAGAATAGCCCAGCCACACCATCCGAGAATCTCTCCCAGATAGTGCGGATTAGAGACCCACTTGAATAAGCCTCCATATGGTATCTTATAGGTAGTCTCTGTCGGTGCTCTTAAGTTCTTGAGAATAGAATCTGATCGTTTATTGATCCAATATCCTAAGAGGAAGATCGATAAGCCCAAAACAAAAGGCCATTGAAAAAGCCAGTCGGTGGCGTAAGTATTCTTCACGAAAACTGAATAACTGATGACCACCCCATTCATGCAATTAAAGGCTATCGCCATTCCAACCAAAGCCAATGGAAAAGGTCTATTACCACCAGATTTTTGAAAGGGATAAATAAGAGTCCGGTGCGCATAATGGAATTGCCAGATCAGCAAGAAAAGAATGAGCACAAGCTGTTGTTTATCGGCAAAAGCGAAGAAGAAATATAGAGGAATTAGCATAGCTGGCGACTCCATAATCATCCAAGCATATTTCGCAGGAAGCGTAATCCCCCATCCCTTGCGTTCAAACCGGCCATAAGGTGCGGAAATAAAGAACAAAGAAACAAAGGTTAAGATAGCCAGAATGAATTCAGCCCTTAACAATAAGGTATACCATTGTGCTAATTCCATCTATTTGTTTCTTCTGATCAATGCTGGTGGGTTTCGTAATGGCGACGTAGTGCATCTTCACCAAAATCATTACTTGGATCTCTGCAAACGGAATGTACGTGATTACCTCCGTTCTGTGTATTGTCATATTCGATGAGCAAGCGGGGCCCGTGTATTCTATAATAATGCTTTTCACCTTTCTCAACGCCACCAGCCCAAGCAAAAAACAATTTTTCTACCCCTGCTTCTTGTATCACCTTCCAATGAGCCTGGGCAACTTTCTCTGTATTGTTATTTAGGTATAATTGAATGAGGTCAATCAGTGCCATTTGCTGTGATTCTGTCAGCTGGCTGTAGGGGAGTCCTTCGTAATCTTCTAATCCAACCCTTCGATCATTTCCGGTAATGATCTCAGGATAAGCTCGTTTGGCAATTAGGGCTATACCCAACTGAGCATCATTCAGGCTTTGCACCAAAGCTCTGGCTTGATCCTCTTCTTGAGCTAAGACTCTTTTCCCCTTTGAATCACCAATAGGGACTTCTGCTGGGTTTGCACCCATAAATTGGGGCGTAACCGTCAATGCCTCATCGGCATAGGTATAGTTTAGCGAAAGATGGTGCCCTTCAAAGCGCCAGCCCCAAATGCTAGAATCTGCCGGCTCGCCAAAGATGGATACAAAATATAGATCTGGGTTTCGATAGTTGTTATCTGGTGCACGTTTTTCCAAAATCGTTAATACAGCTTCCAACTGCCGAATATCCTCGATTTTCCGAAAACCTTCTTGCGTAAGGCAAGTCTTCAACAATTTCGCAACCAGTTCCTTTTGCTCATCGCTCATTAGTTGCAGAGCTAGGCCTCGTCGCTTGATTGGCACAAAATGCCAGTTTTCTCTTTCTTGATCCTCAAAACTGAGCTGACAGCTCTTTCTCTCCAATGGTGATAAACTAGCAAGGAAGGCATTGGCCGCTACAACAACCGCTTCTTTACTTTGAGTTTGCGTGGGTTCAGAAGTAGCCGATTTTCGAGGATCGGAACAAAAGTTCAAGGACAACAATAGAGTATAACCAATGGTTAGGAAGGACTTCATGGTGTTTGTCGGTTTTTGCTTTTAGTGCTACTAATATACAGCATATCTGAGTGTAGGACATTCTTAGACCAGAAAATCGCTTACTTTTGCTTTTGTACGATTGGGCACCCTCGGCGGTTTAGACGTCAACTGCCCCCTCGGGTCTATTGTACACCTAATGAGCAAAACGATATTCTCAGGAAGGCTATAGCGCAAGCCAGGCTACATAAACTTGGCTGCAGCAACATAGAAATCTTATGATCGAACAGAAAGAATTTTCACTACGAGCGCAAGAACGTGGGTATCATCTCATTACCCAGGAGGTAGTTAATGCCATTGGTCCCTTACCGGAAAAGGGAATTTTCAATCTTTATATCAAGCACACCTCTGCTGCCATCACTATTAATGAGAATGCCGATCCTTCGGTACGAGTAGATTTTGAACAAATATTCAATAAGATCGTCCCTGAAAACATGCCTTTTCTCACCCATACCATTGAAGGGCCCGATGATATGCCTGCTCATATCAAAGCCGCTATGATCGGATCCTCCATCAGCATTCCCATTACGAATCACCGTCTAAACCTTGGAACCTGGCAGGGTATTTATCTCTGCGAATTTCGAAATTATGGTGGATCCAGAAAGGTAATAGCTACCATATATAGCTAAGGATGCAGATTATATTAAGTGGAATACAAGTAGGGCTACTACTCGCGATCTTGCTCGGGCCGATCTTCTTCGCTTTAATTCAAACAGGAGTGGAAAGAGGCTTGCGCGCCGGGACTATGGTAGGACTTGGCATTTGGATAAGCGATATCTTGTTTATTGCTGTAACCTATGCTGGCTTAAACTATATCACCCCCCTTAAAGAAAGCGAGGACTTCATCTTCTACGTTGGCTTGGTTGGGGGTCTGGTATTGATCGTGGTTGGGGTAGCTACCTTACTGACAAAGCCTCCGGGTTGGGAAGCAGGCTCTATCATCTCCTCTAAAGCCTCCTATTTCTCTCTTTGGTTAAAGGGTTTTCTGGTCAACACGGTCAATCCCTTCACTTTTGTCTTCTGGATCACGATGATGAGTACCTCGGTAGGAGATCAAGGATATAATAAGCAAGAGGCATTCCTTTTTTTCGGGGCTATTCTTTCTACGATAATCATTACAGACTTTTCGAAAGTCGCTTTAGCTAAATACATCCGGAAATGGCTGACGGGAAAACACATTCTCTGGATTCGTCGTGTTTCTGGGGGGGCATTGGTTGCCTTTGGAGTGGTTTTAATGATTCGGAGTATGCTGTAAAGGCTAGATATCCGAAGTTTTCGCCACTCTTCTCGGGCTAAACTTCGGATATCTGTTCTTCCACTATTTACTCATCTCGCAAATACACAATTGGGTTTTTCACGAAAGCATTGTAAATATGCCCAGCAACGGCTACCAGAGCTATGGTAAGTAAACCAACTACAGCTACTAACATGGGTAAGAAGCCAGGATTGGGCATCTCCGGAGAGATCTGGGTTAAGATAGCTTTAATCGCGAGAAAACCTAATGGCCCGCCAATCAAACAGGCCAAAACCACTGACCAGAAAAACTCCTTATTAACCAGCCGACTCACATTCCAAATATTCGCGCCTAGAACCTTGCGAATGCTAATCTCCTTCATCTTTCGAGCAAGGATCAGCATGGCTAACCCAAACAACCCTATAGTAGATATAAATATGGTTAGAAAAGCAACCGCAGATAGTATTTTAATCACTTGCTCAAAACCTTGAAAATACCCATCCATTACATCCGTTTGATAGAAGAAGTTAAATGGACGATCAGGGTAGATTTCTTTCCAGATCCCCTCCATAGCTTTCGCTGATGCTTGAGTTTGGGCTGTGGAAGCCAAGGTGGCAGTGAGGTAGCGATAGTCAGATTTTGGCCCAACGCGAATGAGCATGGGTTGGACAGGCCGGAAAAAATCTTCATAACGGAAATCTTCCAGCTCCCCGATCACCGAGTAAGATTGATCCTCCACTTGAATGACCTTACCTACAGCCATATCCCAGCCGAAGTGCCGGCGAAAAGCTGCATTCACCATCACGGATTGGGAGACATCTGTATCTAAATCTGGATTGGAAAATCTTCCGTCCAAAATGGTCAAGCCCATTTTTTCTAGGTAATCAGGCCCTACCACCATTTCTTCTACAGGCGTATCTTCTCCATCTACCTCTATGGTAATTCCATTTGAGCCTCTTCCCAGTTGCTGGATAGAACCTGAGATATCCTGTATCTCATCCAAGCCAGCTAGTTCATTTTCCAGGCGGTCATAAGATATCCCATCATCTAGACGAATCACAATCTTAGCTTCCGGATCATAGCCCCAATCGACTGCTTTCAGCTTTTGGGTATGCTTAATAAATGCAACCGCTGAAAAGATAGCGATGAAGGTAAGGGATAACTGTGCCCCTAACAGGATTTTTCTAAAGCGGTTTTTATTGCCAATTCGCAACTTATCTTTCAAAATCTCTACCGGTGGAAAACGGGAAATGTAGTAAGCGGGATATCCACCTCCACCAAGCACCAGTATAACCAATAAAGTAAGGAAGAAAAGTGCGTGCCTATAATCTTGCAAGTAATGCAAGCGAAATTCTAATCCTCCAGCAAACCGCTTAAACCAAGGCAAGAAAAGAAATTCAGCCAACAGTATTCCAGCAACCAACCCTACCAGACAAATCAACAAATTCTCTACTAAGAACTGGGAAATGATTTGTCTTCTTTGGCTGCCCATTACCTTTCTAACACTTATTTCCCTTAATCGGCTAGACGCCGTTGCGATAGCTGTATTGACGTAGTTGAAACACACCAACAACAAGAGAGCTATAGCGATTACCACCAACATAATAATAGCCACTACGTGAGACTGGTGAAAAAATGAATTTCCCCACTGATAGGCATGCCGGCTAATATCCGCAAGGGGCTGTAAATTCAATTGATCTAATGTCCACCCTTTGTTGTCCTCATTATACTGAGCTAAATATGGTGATAGTGCTTGCTGAACTTTTATGGGATCAGCAGCAGGATCCAGCTGTACAAAGGTAGCATCTGCTGCTTGATGCCAATCCAGGAAGTCATCTCTTCCTAAGGTCAGTTGGTGCTGATACGGTACGAGTATATTAAAACTAAAAGTACGTGTCGGGGGTAACTTTTCAAATACTCCTTTTACTTGAAAGCTGCTTTCAATTTCTTCCTCTCCACTGTTGAACTTGATAGTGACTTGTTTTCCTAAAGGATTCTCCGCGCCAAAGAACTTGGTTGACACAAGCTCCGTTAAAAAGATGCCATCCGTCCCGCCGAAGTCTTCAATTTTTCCCCATTTCAGTGGAAAAGAAAAAAGCTGTACAAAGTCAGGATCGACGAAGTTGATACTTTCACTAAAGACTTGGTCTTCATACTGAAAAATCCCTCTAGAGAAAGTAAAGCGAGTCATTGCTTTTACTTGTGGCAAATCTTTTGCCATTGCCGGGCCAAGTGGCTCCGGTGAATCCCCTCGCAATTGTAGTTCATTGTCTCCTTGCAAGACCTTTTCCATGATATAGATATTATCCCTATTCTCATGAAAGTCATCTGTATTGAAGGTCCAGAAGATAAAGGTATAAACCACCATACAACAGCCAATAGCCAAGGCTAGACCCAGGACATTGATCAAAGAAGGCCACTTGTGCTTGCGCACATTGCGCCAGCCAATTTTTAAATAGTTTTTAAACATGTCGAGTGAATTAAGTCGGGAATATGTAGATTGATGACGCCGAAGGGTATACCGATTCATGAATAAAAAAACATGGATAGCATACCATCTCCGCGCCTTTTTAAGTCCTTTCTCTTGGGTATATTCTAGAAATCGCTCATAAAGGTCCCCTTGGATTTCCTCCAGTAATGCTGGATTACAATACCATTCCAGGAATCGGTCAGCCCAGCGTGGCGGGTTTGGTTGATGCTCTACCATCCTTCAAAAGTTGTTTTGGGAATAAGAGACCATAGCTTATTTCGTGCCTGTCGGGCATTCCACAGCGCCTCTTTACCCGCATTAGTAATAGAATACAAGCGCTTTCGTCGCCCTCCTCGTTCTGTAGAGGATCCGGCTAGCCTAGATTCTACAAGGCCTTTGTCTTGCATTCTATATAAGGCGGTATGCACACTACTTAAGGTTACAGATCGATTTAGATCTTTTTCAATGCCTTTGGTAATCGCTAAACCATACGCTTCTTCGTGTAGAATGGTGACATACAGGAGGACAATTTCCTCGAATTCGCCTAAGTGATAACCTTTCACTGGTTGGAGATTAAATCATACAATAGAGGAGAAATCTTTACCTTAGTATTTCTTACCCATTTGTAAAAATACCAACATAAAGAATGACCTGCAAGAAATCAGCAACATTTCTTACCCATTTGTAAAAATACCTGCCCTTTATGAAGCGGTTTTCAGTTCCTTTTCAACTCGTAACAATTGAAATGAGACTAGAAAGATCAGGAATAGGATGGTACCGGAAACTACAAAAATAGAAGCACCTACATAGTTGAACAGGACCCCGCCAAGCACGAGGCCAAAAATGCTAGCCAAACTCCCCGTACTACTGGCATACCCTTGGATAGTACCTTGCACCTTGGTACTTCCTGATTTAGCGAGGATGGAAAGAAAGGAAGGCCACATAATACCATTACCTAGCGCCATCAACACATTCGCCAGATAAACGCTTGTATCTGTTTGGAATGTCAATAGGAAAAAATTAGCACTGATCAGAATACTTCCTACTATCACTAGACTGGCATCAGGAACTTTAGCGGACAGGTAGGAAAGTATGGGGCCTTGAGCAAGGACCATAATTCCACTATTCAAAGTAAAAAAGAGTCCTAATTGGACTGAGGTCCATTCCATGACTTGGGAGGCAAAAATGGGAAAACAGGCATAGAAGAAACTGAAGCCCAGAAAATTCAGAAAATAAACCCCAAACAAAACCGGAATATGGGGCATCTTTAAAACCGCTTTGAGTCCAGTATCTGGACAGTTTTCCATCTGATAACACTCCTTGTGTTCAATTTGAAATAGCTTTTTCACGCTAAAGGCACGCAAACTAGATTCTACCAATTCTGGTCTAGATTCCGGCAAGAATCGCTGTATAACAAAAATTGCCGTCAAAGAAATTAAAGCTGCCGCCAGCACAGGCAAAAGCTCTTCATAGGAAGTGGCTCCCAGAAAACCAGCCAGTACTGGACCAACAATAAATCCCAGACTTGTGGAAGTGGCCATCTTACCAAAATTAGCCTTGCGGTTAGTATCGTTGGATATGTCCGATAGATAAGCATTAGCCACGGAAACATTGCCCCCCGTTAACCCATCTAAAGCACGAGCTATAAACAGGAGAATCAAGGGCAAACTCAAGGTGAAGGTTCCTAGCACACTTGAATCAACACCTAATAGTGTCTTTACTGGCGAACTTATAGCCACTATAAATAGGACCCAAGCTAAAAAGGTACCGGCTTGGCTGATCAACAATACACGTCTCCGACCAATTTGGTCCGACCACCTACCCAACAAGGGTGCTCCGATCAATTGAAACGCAGGATAAATCGCCCCAAGTAAGCCATAAATAAACCCGTTTCCACCAAAATCTTCTACTAAAAAAACCAGGAAAGGTAAGATTACACTATACCCCAACATTCCAATGAAGTTGACGAGTAAGACCGGGTACAATGAGATTTTGGCAGAAGTAACGGACATGGCTTTTATTTATAGTTAATTGAATATATCTTAAAGACAATTCAAAACAAAATTGTAAAACATGAAGTCCTCTTTTCCCCAACAATGTGCAACGCTCTTAGTTGCCACATTACTCTTACTTAACAGTTGTGCACCTGCTGAACCTAGCGCCTCCCAGGCCCCAGAATCAGCTGCACCCACTCCCGCCCAAACTCCTTTAGAAGCTTATATGTCCGTGCCAGATGACGCTTTTACCTATGAGCTTAAGGACAGCATCAAAGGACAGGGGTATACAGCCTTTGTCATTCGCATGGTTTCCCAGCGATGGCTTACCACTGCGGAAGTAAAAGATCCCACTTGGTGGCATTGGTTAACCATCGTAGTGCCAGACGAAGTCATCACCAATAAAGGTATGTTATTTATTGGTGGAGGGTCTCGCCGCTCTGACAGCCCAGATAAGGCAGATGAGATGCAAATCCAAACGGCCGTTCTCTCCAAATCCATAACTGCTAACCTTCACAATGTTCCGAATCAACCCATGGAGTTTATAGGGGATGATTATGGCCCAAGGGTAGAGGATGAATTGATTGCCTATGGTTGGCGTAAATTTTTGGAAGGTGGTGCAAAGGATGAAGATGCCATTTGGTTGGCTAGACTACCGATGACTAAGGCTGCCGTACGTGCTATGGATGTGATTTCAGAATTCAGTCATTCAATTGGTCATAAAGTAGATCAGTTTGTGGTAGCAGGTGGATCGAAAAGAGGATGGACTACCTGGACAACTGCGGCAGTAGATGATAGAGTTGTGGCCATTGCACCGATTGTTATCGACCTGCTGAATGTGGTGCCCTCTTTCGAGCATCACTGGAGAGTTTATGGCTTTTGGGCTCCTGCTGTAGGCAATTATGTGGAGGAAGGAATTATGGATTGGCAAGGTTCTAAAGAATATGATCGACTAATCAGTATTACAGAACCCTACTCCTATTTGGATAAACTGGATATGCCTAAGCTATTGTTGAATGCCACTGGTGACCAATTTTTTATTCCCGATTCCTGGAAGTTTTATTGGGATGATCTAAAAGGGGAAAAGAATGTTCGATACGTCCCTAATACGGACCACTCCATGCGTGAATCAGATGTTATCGAAACGCTTATTTCCTTTTATCAATCCGTAGTCTTGGAGGCTCCGCGCCCAGAATTTGCCTGGCGTGTCGAGAATGGGACGATCCATATTGAAACAGCTGAAGGTCAAAAGCCCGCTAGCATAAAACTATGGAAAGCCAATAATCCTGATGCTAGAGATTTCAGATTGGAAACCATTGGGAAAGCTTGGGAGGCTCAAGACGTACCGATCACTGCCGAAGGTATTTATCAATTGAAGATTGACGAACCAGCAGATGGCTATAGTGCTTTCTTTGCTGAGTTAAGCTACCCGGGAGCTGCAGGTATTCCTCTTAAGCTGACCACCGGAGTAGTGGTCACCCCAGATACCTACCCCAACGAACCATTTGCTGCCGAAGAGCCTCAAGGCACGCCCAAAACGGACTAAATCACACAAAGCCGGACTGGACATTCCCTGCTAGTCCGGCTTTACTCTTGAAAGTAACCTCACTTCCCTGTTTCCAAAAATTGAGAAAGCACAGCATGTACTTCTTCTCGATAGGTGCGACCAATCGGCAAGGATTTTCCTTGAACCTCTACCTCAGTGGCAGAATAAGCTGAGATTTTATCCTTGGCTACTACATAGGAACGATGGATGCGCAGAAGATTTGGAGTGGCCAAGGCAGTTTGTAATTCGCCAATTTGAAACTTAGTCACAATCGCATTCTGTTCTGTAAAAATTCGTACGTACTCTTTTAGGCTTTCTATGTAGACTATGTCTTTCAACAATATTTTTACATTTTTCTTATTAACCCTAAAAAAACGAAAAGACTCTTCTGAAGCGACTTCTGCTCGCTGTGTAACTTCAATTTCTTTCTGCACCTTCACTTTATGGATCGCTTGCAAAAAGCGTTCAAACTCAATCGGCTTTAGTAAATAGTCTACCACATCGTGTTCAAATGCTTCCAAGGCATATTGGTGGTATGCTGTAGTTAAAATAACTTGTGGAGGGTGTGTCAACATCTTCAAAAAATCCAAACCTTTGAGTTTTGGTAGATGAATATCTAGGAATAGTAAATCGATCGCATTTTGTTTCAAAAAACTACTAGCATAGATAGCATCCTCACAGGTACCCACTAGTTCAAGGTGTGGAACCTCCCTGATATAATCAGCCAATACCTCGGCGGCTAAAGGCTCATCTTCCACGATCAAGCATCTGATGCGTTCCGGCATAACTGTTGAGATTAATAGATAAATCTACAGCAAAAATTTCTTTATCACGCTGGATGTCCAATTGATAGCCATTGGGGTACAGAAGTGCTAACTGTCGATTGACACTTGGCAAGCCTATACCTTCTACGGCATCATTTTGTTCTTCATCCTTACTATTTTCTACTTTCAGTCGCAATTGCCGATCAGCTATTTGCAACTTGATCCGAACGAAGGTTTCAAATCGCGTTTCGCTGGTACCATGTTTGAATGCATTCTCGATCAAAGGAAGGATCAATAATGGAGCTATCAGCGTAGATGGATCGTCAACATCCCTTTCAAAAGAGATCTCCAAGCGATTATTATAGCGCAGTTTCTCCAACTCCAGGTAATCCTCAATAACCTGAATCTCTTGCTCCACTGTAATTCGCTCTTGATTACATTCATACAGCATAAAACGAAGTAACTTGGATAGTTTCATAATTACGGGAGCCGTCTGATCAGACTTTTTTCTAGCTAAGGCGTAGACATTATTCAACGTATTGAATAAAAAATGAGGATTGGTCTGCGATCTAAGAAATCGGAGTTCATTCTGCAACTTCTCCTCAGTCAAAAGCTTCTCCTTTTCCAGTTGCTGAAAACGGATGCGCAACAATTTAATCGTTAAGGCCATTCCCGCTACGGAAACAAAACGAATCGCGGTATAAATATACCTTGGTAGCCAAACATCAAAGGTATTGGCAGGATACGGCAACAAATAGATATAGGGGTAAATGATATGAGGTATCAACAATCGATACAAAGCGAATACCACCGTGAATACAATCCCAAACTCTACCATCAATTTCCAGTAACTCCTTCCTTGAAAGTACCTAGGAAGTATCACATACATGCTATAATAAGCGAAACCCATCTCTAAAGGTAGGATGGTCAAGCGCGTACCAAACCCTTTCCACAACCTTTGCCAAAAAGGTAGATCCACAAAACTGGAATTGGACAAAAAGACTTCCACATAGCCGTTCAACAGCCAGTACAAAAGCCAGAATCCGATATGTAGCAGTAAACGTTTGGTCATACATTCTTGGTCAGACTTCAAATATCGCAAAAACAACTCCATGTAGTTAGTGGGATATAGAAAGGAGAGATTGGAGTGCACGAACGACTGATTCCTCCTTCCCAATGCTCGTATGATCCGTTAATAGGTAATAGCAGACCGTTAGAACCTCTTTGATTCACCTTCCTACATTTTAATAAAATCGCTTCCTAATACATTCTATCTTGCCCTCATGAAATCAATTCATCATCTGTGTAAGTTAAGTCTGCCCTTTTTTCTCTCATTTATAGGAACGTCCAGTTGGTCACAACCTCATTTTACCAAAGTCAAGATAGGACCTGTTGTCGAACAAGCTTCCGACAGCAGAAGTGTAAACTTCGTTGATGTGAATAATGACGGCTGGGAAGACCTCTTTATCTCAAATGGTCCTAGCAGTGGACAGCACAATTTCTTATACATTAATCAGGGCGATGGAAGCTTTACATCACTCCCTGATGATCCTATAGTACAGGATGGTGCTAAGTCGGATGGTGCCACTTTTGCGGATATAGACAATGATGGAGACCTGGATGCATACGTGGTCACTTGGTATGGGCAGCACAATTACTTCTATCGGAACACAGGTAATGGTTCCTTTCTGCTGGATAAGGACCCGGTGTTAACGACCGAGGGAACCTACTCCGAGACGGCCAGTTGGGGGGATGTCGACAATGACGGTTGGTTGGATCTATTCTTAACCAACAGCGAAGGGAAAAGCAAGCAGAACCAATTGTTCCTAAATCAGGCCGGTAAAAGCTTCAAAGCGAAAGATACACCTGCCAACCAAACTAATACACTATCTCGATCGGTCAATTGGATCGATGTGAATAAAGATGGAAAGAGTGATTTATTTATTACTAACGAAGGGAAATCACCTAACGAGCTTTACCTGAATTCAGGTAAGGCTCCTTTTTTCCGTTCAGATCAAAAAGAGATTTGGAGTGAACTGCCAGCAGGCAGTATGAGTGCCAGTTGGGGGGACGTCGACAATGATGGCGACCTAGACCTCTTTCTTGCCAACGCGGGATATTATCAAGAAGTAAATAATCAGTTACTACTGAATGATGGGGAAGGCAACTTCGTTCGAAAGTCAGGTAGTGCCCTAAGTGATGACGGTGGTTGTTCCTATGGTTCTGCCTTTGCCGATTTCGACAATGATGGCGATTTAGATTTGGTGGTTGCCAATGGTTTCTGTAAATCCAAGCTGGAGAATTGGCTATATGAGAATGATGGAAAAGGGAATTTCACCCGCCTACCCACCGCCTTACCTGAGATGTCAAGCTCTTGCTCCTTTGGTTTGGCTTGGGGCGACATCAACAACGATGGTTTCCTAGATCTGGCTATCGCTAATTGTCAAAATGGAAAAAATCAAGCTCAACCTGCCAATGATCTGTACATCAATAATGGCAATGCCAATCACTGGTTGAAGGTCAAATTGGAGGGTACCGTTTCAAATCGGTCAGCGGTCGGTGCTACTATTCGCGTGCTTACCAAAAGAGGCAAATGGCAGATGCGACATATCACCACCCAAAGTGGTTATTGCGGACAAAACAGTTTGATTGCTCATTTTGGTCTAGGGTCTCAAAGGCGGATAAAGAAAATCGAGGTCCTTTGGCCTAGTGGCAAAAAGACTATTCTCCGCAATCAGAAAACAGATCAGCAGTTACATCTGTTGGAAGATTAAGCAAAGCTCAGGAGAGGTCCTAGATAAAGACACAAAAATTACATTAGAATCTAATGGTTAAACTCTGAATTTATTAGCTTTGCCGCAAAATTGATAATCATGAGTACAGAAAGCCAAGACTCAACTAGACTATACTGGATTTATACTGTCATCTCTTTGCTAGCGATCGTTGCTTGCTTGATGTTTATTCCAGAATGGTGCTGGGTACCACTTCCGTTTTTCTTGACTTACTTGGTATTGGCGTTTAGAAGTATCTAGTCCACACACTAGTTATCCTATTTCTCCTTATCCGGTAACCATCTTTTCTCCCTTCTGAATTGCTTCCTGCTGGGCTGGCTGCATCCATCTAATCATTACGGGAATTAGCAATAAATCACTTATTAAGGCACTTAATAACGTCAGGCTTATCAATAGGCCCACTACAACGCTAGGCGGATGAATCGAGAATAACATGACCAGGAAGCCAAAGAAGAGAATAATTGAAGTCAAGACAATAGCTTTACCGGTCTCTACAAAGGTGATTTTAATTGCTTCCTCTCGCTCCAGTCCCTTATTCAAAGCCAATTTGTACTTACTTAGGAAGTGAATCGTATCGTCTACCGCAATTCCAAAGATCACCGCAAAAACGATCGATACTCCGGCTTCCAGCTCAATCCCCAAGTATCCTATCAAGGCTCCAGCCAATAAGAGTGGAAAAATATTGGGCACCAATGCGATGATTAAAATTCGCCAATTCTGGAATAAGAACGCCATCAATACACTTACGATCAACACAGCAATACCTAAACCTTGAAGTAGACTACGTCGTATATACTCCGCATTTTTGTCAATAATCACCCCTGTCCCTGTACGATTCACCTTGATCACATCGCTATCTATGTTGTTGTTAATCCAAGTATCAATTTGTAACCCCATAGCCTTGATGGTATCGGCCCCTACATCCTTAATCCTAGAAGTAATCCTAGCCTTTTTACCATCATTACTTACCAAGATATTAGGATCAAACTTTGGGAGTTGACTACTCAAGCGGCGGTATCTATTGAACTGGCCTTCATCGTCCGTCACGACAAAGGCGTCCTCCCGGTTATTATTGAATGCCTGATTAATGGACTTATATAAGGTGGTAATGGACCCGATCGCCTGGAGACTTGGAAACTGTCGCAGGTAGCCTTCAATCTTGTCCATTTCACGAATTACAGCATAATCATTTACCTGATAATCTCCTTGCGTATATACCGCCAGTTCCATTGGCCGAAAACCGGTTAGCTCTTTTTCGAAAAAAGTGAAATCTTCCGTAATCTTTTCTCCTCTGGGCAAGTTATCAATGATACCATAATTGGTTGTGATCCTACTAATTCCGATTCCGCATACGACCAACATGAATAAGGCCCCCCATTTAATAGCATTCCCCTTTGATAGCGTAAAGCGGTAACTTCTGAGCATAGAATTCTCCCAGAAAGCAATACTCTTCCCGATTTTCATCAATTGATCTGCCTTAAAATAGGATAAGAGAGAAGTAGTGAAGAAGATCACCGTGATGTAGGCCACAATCACTCCTGCTGCTGCGTTTAACCCAAAATCTCTAATGGGATCCACCCGACTAGTTAGCAGTGTAGCAAATCCTATCGCTGTGGTAATGGATGTTAATAAGGTTGCTAATCCAATCTCTTTTATTGTGACTTGAATAGCTTCTTGTTGCCCTTTCCCTTTACGCAATTCATCAATGTATTTCGACATAATATGAATCACATCAGAGGTACCAACGATAATCATCAGAACGGGGTAGAGGGCCGCCATGGCGTTCAAGGGCCTCCCCGTAGCTCCTAACAGCCCCATAAAAAGTAGCATCCCTAGCCCGATAGAAACCAAGGCAATGGCTATGCCCCGAGCCCTCCGGAAGATCCAGAACATAATTAAGCTTACTAGCACTCCAGCTACTCCAGCAGAAACGACGATTTCCCGTTTTTGCATAGCCACCAATTCCGTTTGAAAGTAGGCGCGGCCGAGATAATGGTATTCTTCAAAATTGTACCTGGTAATGAGTGCGTCTAAGCCCTCCATTAAGACTCTGGCTTGATCCAAGTCTATGCTATTGATCGTCTTAAGTAAAACGACCAGTGTTTTTCCGTCTTCTGAAATCAAGTTGTTGACAAATCGATCATCTCTGAGAATCCGCTCTCTCTCACCTGCATACCGGGAAGGATCATCGATATGAATCGCGGGAATAGTCGTAAATCCAAAGGGTGTTTTAAGAGGATATCCGATCTGCGTCAATGACTGACTTTCCAAGACGTTAGGCAATTGCCGGGCTTTCAAACTGAAGTCATGGAACTGTTCCAGAAACGTTTGATCAAAAGCTCCTTCATCTCGCCTCACTGCCACTAATAAGAAGTTATCATCCGTTTCAAAAGAGGCAATAAACTCTCGGAATATCTCCAAGTCCTTATCCCCTCTTGGGAAGAACTGCTCAAAGTCAAAAGTAAAGCGAAGGCGCGTCAGAAAAAAGGCGCTAGCAATAGCCAAGAGCGCGAAAACTGCTATAATAACTACTCGAATATCTCTCATAAATGGTATGCTATTCACATCATTGTAAACATAACCACTAAAGCGAGAAGAGGTTCATTGGTCACACTTTCCGCCCTATATCCTGACTTCGTTATTTTGCCTTTATCAACTTTTGCTGGAAGTGCTGACGCTTTCCATCGCTTAGTTTTAACCAATAGACGCCAGCAGGAAGCGGTAAGGAAGTCAGATCGATTTCCACCCGTTGAAATGAGTGAAGCAAAAGTTTGGCATCATGGACTTGCTGTCCTGTACTTGAGATCAAGCTCAATTGAAATGCGGCCTCCTTCACCTCCCCTATTTCGATCTGGATATTAGAGATAAATGGATTTGGAAATACTTGGACACTAGCTTCGTTTGCCAGCATTCGCTTTTTTTCTCGTCTTTTTTTCTGGCTCGATGTTTTGATCAATACAAGTTCTCCCATTGTTTCCACCAGGCAACCAGCGGTAGTTGATGCCGCCACATCTACTTTAGGTGCAGAGACCACTACCTCCTGAAGTTTGATGCCCTTTTCTAATACCACAGTAATATTTCGAAGAAATTTATCTTTAAGTATGACTTCTTTAGTACGATAACCAGTGTAAGACACCCACATCCGTTTGTCAGAGCGATGCAAAGAAGCTACAAATTCTCCATCTAAATCAGATACGGTCCCCGTGGATCTGCCATGCAGTAAAATAGAGGCGCCAACCAAAGGTTCTCCTATCTCATCAATAACCTTACCTTTTAAATCCCAATATTCAGGTTGAACAGAAAGCTCAATTGGATCTGATTCAGCTAGGTCTTTCTGCCCTATGGCCGGAATTGCTAGCAAAAGACTAGCAGCTAATAGACCAGCCTTAGCCCAGGGCGAGATTTGACTAATTGGTCTCGGAAACATCTGTCTATCCAATTGATTGGCACTAAATCTCCCGCACAAGCCGTGCTTATTTTTAGTGAACAGATCTAATACTTGTTGATCAGTCAGCACAGAGAAATCAATAATCTCTTTTTGGCAAGCTTGACAATGGCGGCCTTTCTTGGTGGGTGTCATCTTACCCCAGTCTTCATGGCAGGGTGTAGGAATAGCTAGATGTAATGATTGCACTTTCATAATCGCGTCTTTAAGTATTGATGAATAGTAGAATTGGGCTGTTGGTAAATTCTATCGGTTGATCTTTATGACTTGCTGCTTAAAGTCTTGCCCCTTGCCATCACTAATCTGAAGCCAATAGGTACCAGTGGGAAGATTGAGTGGAGCTATGTCAAACTCTAGACGCTGATAAGAGCTAAGGAATAAATGGACTTGGTGAACTACTTGACCAGTGTTAGCAACTAGTCTCACACTATAATCTCCTTCTTGTATCCTTTCCAACTCAATTTGAATTTGAGATACGAACGGATTTGGATAAACTTTAATCTCAGGTTTAAGGGGAATAGAAAACCGAGGTGTACGTCTACGTGGTTTCCTCGGTACCACTTCAATTCTAGACACGGCACCGACCCAGCCTCCTTTCACAACTCCTGTCGAGTAGCCTAAAACTACTACCTCATCTAGAAGAATTCCCTCCTCTAGTTGTATTTCAAGACTTTCGGAAAGAGAATTATCAATTAACACCTCTTTGGTTTCGAAACCAGTGTAGGATACGACTATTGTATCTCTTCCTGTTTTCAAGTTGATTTTAAAGAATCCATCAATATCTGTCGCCGTACCATTAGCTGTACTTTTAACCAAAATGCTAGCACCGATTAAGGGTTCTCCTTTTGTATCCAGTACTCGTCCTGTTACTTGTTTTCCCGGTTCCGTATTTGTGATTTGCTTCTCTACTTGCTCAATCTTAGCCTTTTCAAGTTGTTGTCCCATAGTAGGAACTGCTAGCAACAAGCTAGCCGCTAGTAGTCCTGCTTTGGCCCAAGGAGAGCTCTTACCAACAGGTTTCAGAAACATCTGTCTACCTAGTTGATCTGATCGAAACCTTCCACACAGGCCCTTTTGGGTTTTAGCAATAGATCTAGGATCTGTTGATCAGAAAGCAAGGAGAAATCGACCACCTCCTTTTCACAACTTTGGCAATGACGCCCCTTTTCTGTTGGTGTCATTTTGTCCCAGTCTTCATGGCAAGGCGTAGGGATGGATAGGTATAGAGAGTGTACTTTCATGAGCTGCGTTTTAAGTAATTGATTACTATTATCCATAAAAAAACGGGCTAGTAGTAGGATTTGTCCCCTTAACTACTAGCCCGTTTACTGGGTTTGGCAATCTGGCAGTCAAAAACTATAACTGACCCGCATCTTCTTTTATCAGGAGCTCCAACAAAACCTGCCCCACTGCCTTTAAGGTGCGTTTATTGATCACTTCCATGTCATCGTTTTGGGTATGCCAATGACTACCAAATCCTTTATTGTCAGAATCAATCGGCAAATTGATAATATCGATCATGGGGATTTTAGCAATGGTATTCACAAAATAATGGTCGTCCGTAATCCCACCTCCTTCTGCATTATGGAAGTAATTGCTATACCCCAACTTACCAGCCAAATCCCATACCTTATTCACTACTGGCGCGGCAAAATAGGTGGAATATTGTTCTCTGGGGAAACGAGCATTTCTGGCGCCAACCATATCCAATAGGATTCCATACCTAGGCTTGTAGTTAGTGCGGTGCAAATTATTAGACCAATACTGAGAACCCAAAGCCCAAGTATTTCTGTTTTTGGTTCCTTCTGCTTCATCCTCGATATCATCCCGGCTTTCTCCATAGTCCTCTGCATCAAACAACACGATATCTACTCCCAATTGCAGGTCCATGCTCTCCAACTGTCTCGCTAGTTCTAGAAGAACACCAACGCCACTTCCACCATCATCCGCCCCTAGGATGGGCTCGTTCTTCCGCTCAGTACTTAATGGCGAATCTGCAATATGGCGAGTATCCCAATGCGCAGCTAATACAATTCTGTCGGTATTTCCAGGATTGTATTGGGCTATGATATTGGTGGCAGGATATACTTTCCCGGTGTATACTTTCGCGTCAAAGTCCTGTTCGATAACTGTGGCACCAAATTGCTCAAACTGTTGAACGAACCATTCCTTACAAGCCTTATGACCTTCTGAACCTATTACTCGAGGCCCAAATGCAACCTGTTTGGCCACATAAGCATAGGCAGAATCTCTATTGAAGCTGACTCTAGCTGGCTCATTGGCTGGTGGAGGTGTTGTAGCCGTACTACTGCTCGTTGATGTTGAGGTGCTGCCTTCTGAATTACACCCTATCAATAGTACCAAGCCAAAGAGGAAGTACAGAGAGAGAATTTTATTGGATTGCATGTCCACTAGTTTATTACCTTCCTGGACAAATTTCGTGGACAATCAAAAAATGAGATTAATAAGCTTAGCTGACTATCATTGTCAGAAAAGCGTAGAATTTCATTATTGAATGTCTTGAAACACGAGCATTGTCTGAGAATCATTTATAATAGTTTTGAACTCAAAAATGTTTCCATCCTTGGGCCGAGAGATCATGTATATTCCCTCCCTTAGTATGTAACTTAATACCATCTTCCTCTGGTACAATCTCTCCCATGATGTAGATATCCGGTAAGTATTTAACCTTATCTAAATCTGATGGGTCTACCGTAAATATAAGTTCATAGTCTTCTCCTCCATTGAGTGCACAAGTAATGGGATCCAACTGAAACTTCAAAGCCATCATTTGCGCATCGGGGTGGATGGGTACTCCACTTTCTTCTACGAAAGCACCTACTTTCGATTGCTTACAAATATGAAATATCTCTGAAGCTACGCCGTCTGACACATCGATCATAGAGGTAGGTTGAAGTCCACTCTTCTTAAAAACTTCGATCATGTCTCTTCTAGCTTCAGGTTTTAACTGACGACCTACCAAAAAGTCCTGCTCTTCCAGATCGGGTTTGATCTTCGGGTTTGACAAATAGAGTTGTTTTTCTCGTTCAAGTAGCTGCAGACCAAGATAGGCCGCTCCAACGTTTCCTGTGATACAAATCAGATCGCCCACTTTCGCAGTGTTGCGGTATACCACTCGATTCTTCTCTACTTGTCCAATCGCCGTGACACTAATATATAGTCCCTTCGGAGAGGAAGTAGTATCACCTCCTACAAGGTCTACCTGATAATATTCGCAAGCACGCTTGATGCCATCATATAACTCTTCTAGGGCTTCAACTGAAAAACGATTGGAAAGTGCAATGGAAACCGTCACCTGTTTAGGGATAGCATTCATTGCATATATATCGGAGAGATTGACGACAATAGATTTATAACCCAAATGCTTTAGGGGGCTGTACATTAAATCAAAATGAATACCTTCCACCAACATATCTGTCGACACTACGGTCATCATATTACCATTGTCAATCACAGCTCCGTCATCCCCCACTCCTTTGACACTGGAGGATTGCGTGAGTTGAAATCTTGAGGTAAGATGGTCAATCAATCCAAACTCACCTAAGGTGTTTACATCAGTTCTTTTTGAACCTTCCGACGCATTCGCCATGCTTAAATTTTTAATTAAAAGATCTCCTTTATCCCGCTAGGCTCAGTTCATTCCGCAAATTTATCTTTTTAGCCCTGATATATATGTACCTAGCTATCGGAAATTAAGAAACACTTCTTAGTCCCAAATGGTTATCCTTCAAAAGCAAAATGAAAATAGCGTGGATAAGAATTTATAGGTCAGGCTGAATCCATAAGGAATTATTCAACTGAATCCAGTGTCAACTCATCACAACTTGGGTAAAATGAGGAATTTAGAAAACAAAGTCTCTTTTTCTACTTGAATATTAAAATTGTTATTATATTTACCAATGTGATATTTGACTATCACGCCCCTCCACTAAGAACACTAACCTCCCACTTTTTCTCCCTATTTCAGTTGTGCCTTTGAGGTCCATACCAAACAGCTATCTACTTTTAATTTCCTGGAGAGTATCATAATGTCATTTCATTTACATTCCATTTAGGATGTAAATATTCATCCCTATGATCCTCCCCTTTAATGGGGCGGCATCAAGGCGAAAGATTTACTACCAATTCCATTTTCCCCCATGAGTTAGACTTCAATCATATAGGGTTGAGTGAAGTAACTCAGATCTATTTACAAGTCGATCAGTATGTAAAACCTAAGGAGATATTTGTTCATCCTTAGGCTTAACGCTTTTTTGCAAAACTTTAAAATTCAAAACTGGCATTCTCATGAAAAAATTTCTGCTCCTCTTAACTTTAGTGCTGGGACTACTATCAAACACGCTCCTAAATGCTGCTGAATATTGGATACAAGTGGCCGTATATGACCATAACATTGGAGATGATTACTTTAAAGATGCGGGTGTAAGTGATGTCGCCATGCATATTGATGCTATGGATATATATAGGTACTATATAAAAGGATATAGTGACGAAGGGTCAGCAGAAGTAAAGAAAAATGAAGTCGCTGACAAGGGATTCAAACATGCCAAGGTAGTAGATATTGAAGCCATTAGGGCTTTATGCAAAAAAGTTTGTGCGCCAACATCTCCGGCTATCGAAACCATATACTTTGATTTCAATAAATCTAAGATAAAGGATAGATCTGAACGAATATTGAAAGATGTGAGTACGATTTTAGTAGAAAACCCAGAAATGGAAGTCCAGTTAAATGGTCATACAGATGCGAAGGGAACTCACCCTTATAATGATATGCTATCAAAATCTAGGGCTAAGCAGGCAAAGAACTACTTGATTCAGCGAGGGATCAGCCCTAATAGGATTATTACCAAAGGATATGGAGAGAAAAACCCTGTAGCCCTTAACCAAGATCGAAGAGGTAGAGATCTCCCCGAAGGTAGAAGGTTTAATCGCCGGGTGGAGATCATTGTTTCCACTAAAGAAGATGATGTTAGGAATTTAGTACTCACCTCTCAAATTCTAGATATTCCATTGAATTTAAGAATACGATAGGAGTAAATATACTTTTGAGAACTACGCTTTACACTCAAGAAACATATAAACCTCTTCCGGATTGGAAGAGGTTTTTTTATTGTCAGCAAGCACTATACATTCTTTTCGGAATGTATAATGTAGTCGATATAACAATATGTAGTCTCATTCTCCTCGACCATTAAGCTGGTTCAATAGCATCTCTGTAGTGGTAAGACTTACTCCCTCAGCCGATGCTAGGGCTATTGCTTGCTTAGCCGCCTTCTTAGCTTTAGCTTTCTTCTTTAACTTGTAAAACAGATGAGCTAAAGTATCCAAGTTATGATAACCGGTTTCTAAATCCACTGATTTCTCCGCCCACTTTACGGCTTTTTCGAGAAGAGCACGATCCTCGACATATTCAAAGAAGTTCCAGGCGATGTTATTTAACTCATTTGCATCTGATGAACCGTAAGTGCTGAGGTATTGGTCAGCAGCCTTAGCAAAGGAGTTCATGTCACCAACGGTTCGAAAGTAATTCATCTTAAAGTGAGCTGAAAGCTTTGGAGCTAGATCAGGATAAACTTTGGCGTAGAAGCGATCCACCTCCTTCAAGGCATCCTCCGTTTTGCCTAATGGCTTTTTCAAAAATAAGCTTTGTAATTTTGAAGCAACCGTCTCCCTCCCAAACAACAGATCGAAATCTTCTCGATGATCCACCATATAATCAAACCAGCTCGACTCTGGATCTTCAGTTAAGGTAAAGATCAACTGCATATTGGGTAATGTACTCCAATCCTTCTGGGATCGCATATAGGATTCGGCCACCGCCATATAGTCGTCTTCCATGGCATTGTATTTAGCAACAATCAGCTGCTGCAAAAACTCAGGTAAACGTTCTCCCTTTTGGTAACGCCGATTCCATTCCCGTAAGCCTCCCGAGGGGCTTAAGGCTGTTTCTCCTAATACCTTAAAATCATCCACACCATGAAAACCGGTGGCTCGGTGTACTACCTCTCCATCTCCATCGATAAAAAGTAAGCTGGGATAGGCTCGAATTCGATACTTCCTTGCAAAAGTTGTGCCTTCTCCCCGTTCAGCATCAATTTGTGTATTGATAAAATGATCATTGTACAACTTTGCCACGGTAGAATCAGTAAAAACCTCCTTGGCCATGGTCTTACATGGCCCACACCAAGTGGTATAGGCATCTACAAATATTACTTTATTCTGAGTCTTTGCCTTCTGTAATAAGATCGTCCAGGGAGAATCATCAAAAGTGATGTGGTCTTTTGTAGGTTGCCCATTGAGATTAGTGTGAGTATACAGAAAGACACTCATTATGATCAAAATCTTGTACATAGGAATACATTTACTATGTTCTATCCGCTTATACACAAAAAGGCCAAAATGCTTTCCGATATTGCCCTGAACAAGGACATCTTCTAGCACTTTGGCCTTTTGTTATTTTACGATCGTCTTTCGACTTAACTATCTATCCGACGTAGGAAACTCTCCACCATCTGAACTTGCTTTGGATCTCCACCCTTCACCAACTCCAAAGACGTCTTCGCTGCCTCAACTGCTTCCGCTTGTTTTCCATTTCGATTTAAGATGGAAGCATAATTCAACCAATGCCGATAATTCATACTCTTCTTTGCAGCTAATCCAGCAAAACTCTCTGCCTGTTTTTTAGCTCGATCTTCTCCTTTAAAGTTGCTCGAAATCTGGATGGCTAAAGTGGACAGTTCATCCGGATCATTCTTGAGTACCTTCTTAGCATAACTCTTACATGCATCTAGATAGTCCTCGACCTCTCCTTGGCTCAAGCAATATCCCATTTCAGTTTGATAAATAAAGGATTTTGCCATCTCAGGGTAGTGCTTCTTCATCACATCATGTGCCTCGGTAAGTAAATCTTTACTCTTGAACTCTATCGCTTTGTCTGCAGTGGCACGACTGGCATCTAGAATTCTAGTTTGAACCGCTTCCTGAGATGTTACAGCCTCAATCTGTTTGCGATGCTCGATCATTAAGTTAAATAAGCGGGAATCGGCCTGCGAAGCTGCCTCCAACAAGAATTTTAGATTTTCTGGTGTGTTCAGATTCTTCTGAGATCGAATGTATTCATTGGCAATCTTCAAGCTTGGTTTTCCTGCTTTATTTAATGCCTTAACATAATTGTAAACCAATTCGGGATCCCGGTCTCCTTTATCGTATGCCTCTGCGTACAAGCCGCTTCGGTCAATTTTCTTAAGTGCACTCTCCCCCAATTTGATGAAACCTTCAACATCCTGCGCGCCTTTTACCTTCATGACCAGTTCCCCGGTATAATCAATGTAAAAAAGCGTGGGAAAAGCAGAGACAGGATATTGCTTTCTAAACTTCAGCCCTTCTCCTCTTTCCATATCCAGCTTCAAGTTGATAAAGTTCTTATTATAGAATTGTCCCACTTTATCGTGTGGGAAAACATTCTTAGACATACGCTTGCAAGGTCCACACCAGACTGCATATGCATCTACGAAAATGATTTTATCTTGCTTTTTCGCCTCAGCCAAAGCTTCTTCCCAATTTCCTTTGAAAAAGGAAATGCCCTGCGCGTGAAGTGAAATGCTAGTTATCGCAAACAAACTGATTAGGGTCAATATTCTTCTCATTCCTATGGGATTTTAATTCGCTTAAATATACGTATAAATCACTTTCCCTCGCTGGTTTAACGTTTCCTTAAATCGTCGCCATTAAACCGATTTGGGCTTTTACAGTCCAAAGAACAAAAATACGCTACGACATGGAAAAGATAAAGCACCTATATGGGCGCGCCGGTTTTGGACTAAGCATTGGGGAATGGGAACAAAAGCGAAAGCTGTCTGTCTCTCAAGCGGTCAATGAGCTCTTCACTAAAGCACTTGCCACGCCCCCCTTGTCTCCCCCTAATGATCCAGATGTAGAAGGCTTCCTCCAAATGAGTGAAAAGGACAAAGCAGAAAGCAGAAAGAAAGAACGAAGACTGGTGGTCCTACAAAGTGCAGCTTGGATTAAGCGGATGAGTGATGAGAAGGAGAGTCCCTTATTGGAAAGAATGACGCTGTTCTGGCACGGCCATTTTGCTTGTCAAAGCAAAACATCTGCCATGGCTGGCAATCAACTAAACACTATTCGTAAGCATGCCCTAGGAAACTTTCGGGAATTAGTTCTAGCTATTGCTAAGGATCCTAGTATGATTCGTTTTCTAAACAATCAACAGAATCGGAAACAGAAGCCCAATGAGAACTTCGCCAGAGAACTGATGGAGTTGTTTACCATTGGTCGAGGGAACTATACTGAAAAAGACATTAAAGAGGCTGCTAGAGCCTTCACGGGTTGGAGTAGTACCGCTAAAGGAGAGTTCATTTTTAGGGCAAGGGTCCACGACTACGGCCAGAAGACCTTCTTTGGTAAAAGTGGACGTTTTGACGGTACGGATATCATCGATATGATTCTAGAGAAAAAGGAAACTGCTCAATTTATAGTGCGTAAGATCTATCGCTATTTCGTTAATGAAGACATTAATGAAAAACATGTCCAGCAACTCTCGAATAGCTTCTACGCTTCTGATTATGATATCGCAAAATTAATGCAAAGCATCTTCCTAAGTGACTGGTTTTATGAAACAAAGAATCGCGGATCTAAGATTAAATCTCCAGTCGATCTAGTAGCAGGAATGATGAAGAATCTTCATATCGAATTTGAAAATGAACTAGCGCTGGTCTTCCTACAACGCAGCCTTGGCCAAAGCTTATTTAACCCGCCCAATGTGGCAGGTTGGCCAGGTAATAGGAGTTGGGTAGATAATTCTACGCTTATGATTCGTCTTAACCTTCCGGCTTATTTATTCAATAGTAAAGAGGTCAACTTTAAACTAAAGGAAGAATTTGAGGCCAAGCGACAAAACAAAATTACTCGGCGCTTAACAGCTAAGGTGGACCTCAATCCCATTTTCACACAAGTCATAGGAAAAGATATCGAAGAGCAAGTGGATTACCTCTCAACCTACCTCCTTCCCAATAGTGGTAAAATACCAATGCCCCTATTTAAGCGCATCACTAGAGGTAAGAGCGAAGAAGATACGACCAGGCTCGTCTTGCTAGGTCTTATGTCAATGCCTGAATACCAGATGTGCTAACTGATGTCCTTTTGAATCCTTAAAACAAAAGAAAAATGAAAAGAAGAAGCTTTTTGCAGAAATCTGCCATGGCCTCGACCTCCATACTAGTCCCCGCATTCCTTAAAGCCTACCAACCAGCAAACTTATTGAATAGTAGATCTGGTAAAATCTTGGTCATTGTACAGTTGTCTGGTGGAAATGACGGACTCAATACGGTCATTCCTTATAGAAATGACATCTACTACCAACAACGACCGACTCTTGCTGTACAAAAAAATGAAGTTTTACAAGTTTCGGACCAGTTGGGTTTAAACCCAGTTCTAAGTCCTCTTCAGTCCCTCTATGATAATGGTCTATTAAGCATTGTCAACAATGTTGGATACCCAAATCCTGATCGTTCGCATTTCCGATCCATGGATATCTGGCAGACGGCCAGTGAAAGCAATGAATATTTGAGTACGGGATGGCTTGGCCGTTACCTTGACAGTAGTTGCCAAGGATGTGAAGCAGCTCATCATGCCTTAGAAGTTGATGATGAACTTAGTCTAGCACTAAAAGGACAACAGAAGAAGGGGTTTGCCATGAGCAATCCGCAACAACTGAAGAGACAGACCAACAATCCCTTACTCAAACACTTGGCCGGACAGGATCATCATGAACATGAAGAGAATGTAGCATACCTATATAAAATCATGGCGGACACTTACAGTTCGGCTGACTATCTCTCTGAAAAAGCCAAAACGCATAGCTCCAAAATGACCTATCCCGCTTCCGCATTCGGAAAGCGATTAAAGCAGGTAGCGGAGTTAATAAGTGCCGATACCGATACAAGGATTTATTATGTGAGTTTATCTGGTTTTGATACACATGTAAATCAAAAAAATCAGCAAGAACGGCTCTTGAAACAATACGCTGAAGGGATGAGTGCCTTTGTAAAAGATCTCAAGCAAAACAAGCTGCTAGATGATACTTTGATTATGACCTTCTCTGAATTTGGAAGAAGAGTAAAGCAAAATGCTAGTCGCGGAACGGACCACGGTACGGCCAACAACCTTTTCCTAATTGGAGGAAAACTGAAGCGTCCTGGTTTCTTTAACGAAGGGCCAAACTTAAGTACATTGGACAAAGGAGATTTAATCTACAAAGTAGATTTCCGTGATATTTATGCGACGATTTTAGATAAATGGCTGGAAGGAAATTCTAAGCAGGTCTTAAATAAGTCATTCCAAGGGCTCAACCTAGTATAGTTGACTTAATCAGCATAGGAGTATACTTGAGCTGGAGGTTTGCAGAAATCTTCCAGTTCAAGTAGATTGCCTTGGAACACATTGAAGTCGACATACCCATCGATGCCATTGATCAGTCCCTTGTTTCCGTACTGCCAGAAATCCCATTGCCTACCACCAGCTAGGCGAGGTTCTCGGGTATTATACCTGGCAATCCATACCGGATAATCATCAAAATGTCCAGCTAGATAACGATTGTAGAACTTGACATTGGTATATAATATGGGCTTGATATCGTATCGACTCTCTACTATAATCATCCATGTACGTACCGCATCAACCAATCGTCTTTTAGAAACATCTCCTTTGACCTCAACATCTAAGACAGGCGGAAGATCACCATCTTTCATTTGTACCTGTTGGATGAAATTTTGCGCTTGTGAAACTGGAGAGGTCTGCGGTCGAAAGAAATGATAAGCACCACGCTTAATCCCGACCCTTTCCATTTCGCTCCAATTTCGACAGAAAAGTGTATCGACGTGTGTAGCTCCTTCTGTCGCTTTCACAAAACCGAAAGCGACATGTTGATCAGCTATAGTATCCCAATTAATTTGTGCTTGATAATGAGAAACATCGATGCCATGCACCTCGAATTCATCCATCTGTACTGTTTCATACTGACAGGAGGGTACCAAAACCATAAGGGCGAGTATGGATATGAAGTAACGCATGGCAATTTGAACCTGCTCAGCCTGGGCTGAAGTAAACGCTGTTTTTCTGTCCTTATAGAAGAGCTTGCAAATAGACAAGCTTCCTATATGTATTTTAACGATAAATTTGTTAAAAAAGATGTTCTATCCTATGGGAAATTTGCAGTTTAATGTTTTTATAACATTTAGCTTGCGTCAAATTTGGAATAAAATGTCCCATTGCTTACCTTTTTCAGAATATTGTACCGAATGGATAATAAGCCACTCACTCCTCTCCCAAATTGGGTGCAAGAACAACAGCACCAAAGCTGGCAAATCGAAATTCTGATTGCTAGTGGCCTTATATTTTTCTTGACAAATATTCCTCAGTACTTAGGTGACTGGTTTGCTGATTATGAACAAGCTACAGATGTAGGAGCGGAAAGCGTAATTCTAGTTATTGGAGCCTTATATTTTTCTAAAGTATTGCTAATGGGGTTCGTGATTAACCTCTCTTTGAGAGCGCTCTGGCTTGCTTATCTAGGAATCAATTTTGTATACCCTAATGATATCAATTATACGCAACTGAAGTATTCGGAATACTTCAAAAGGAAGATGGAGAGAAAACCAGATTCCGTTAAACGGATAATGCAACTAGAGCATTTGAGCAGTCTTGCCTATTCCATGACTGTGATGTTGACCGTAATGGCATTTGGGATTTTCTTGCTCCTGTCTGTATTTTTCTCCTTGCTAAGATACATTTCCTATCAGTTGTATGATTCTCAGCAGTTCGGAGTCATAATAATGGCTCTATTTCTACTATTTTCTTTGGGTCTACTGGATTTTCTATTTTTTAGGCTATTCAAAAAGTCAGAAAAGGTTAGTAAGTGGTATTATCCTATACATCGTTTTTACAATTGGGTGAGTTTATCCTTTCTTTTCAAAAGAGAATGGTTAGTACTGATCTCCAATGGCAAGCGATGGATAATCTATCCGTTATTTATTTTCTTCTTTGTTGTCGCATTCTTCTTGGCAGCAGATGATGTAGATAAGCACATCGGAGACTTTGAGGACTTTACGTTAAATCTTTATGAGAGTAGAGAGTTCTTAGATATTCCAACCTTTAATGTCGTTCAAAATACTCGCTACAATAACCTATTAAAGCGGGACCAAAAAATCGGAAGTTGGTGTTTAAGCAATGATATTATTGCCGATCAAACGGCCTGGGCCTTTATTGTTTACAATAAGTCAATGGATTTTACATTGAAGGAAATCATGAAAGAATACGAATTTCAAAGAGGAGGATTTAGGACTCGTGAAGAGGTATTTGCCAACGATCAAAAATTTTCAGCTTCAATCTCCCAATATATCGCTATAAAGATCGATAGTATGCCGATCACAGAAAATCAATGGTTCTATCATCGGCATCCTAAAACAAATGAAGTCGGTTTCAAAACCTACATTAGCCTGGATAGTATCCCGAAAGGATATCACAAAATGCACCTCGATAAACTGATAATTGGAAAAGATTCGACCTTTTATGCTCCCTACAGCAGTGCCTCCTTCTTCAAGGAATAGCACTTATTTTCCTTACCTTCGGGGCAAAAATAGCCCGCTATGCTTACCCAGCGTCAACTTTTCCTACAACGCTTAGCTCCCACAAGCCCTGGTCCTCTCTTGCTAGAGATCGAGAGAGGAAAAGGAGTCTATCTTTATGATAAAAATGGGAAATCCTACCTTGATTTGATCGCTGGAATAGGCGTAAGTAGCCTTGGTCATTGTCATCCGAAGGTGACTGAAGCTATCAAGATACAAACCGATCGGTATCTACACACGATGGTTTATGGTGAATATGTTCTCAGTCCGCAAGTACAGTTGGCTGACCTTATGGTGCAAAACCTGCCAGATACTCTGGATAGTGTATATTTTGTTAACTCCGGTACGGAAGCAACCGAGGGGGCAATGAAATTAGCCAAGCGATATACTGGAAGGACAGAAATTATTGCGGCCAAAAACGCCTACCACGGGAGCAGTCAAGGAGCAGCCAGTTTGATGAGTCCCACTACCTTCACCCAGGCCTTTTATCCACTCCTTCCGGATATCAAGCATATTTCCTTCAATTGTGAGACTTGTCTGATGAATATAACAGAGAAGACAGCTTGTGTCATTGTCGAAACGGTACAAGGGGAAGCTGGAGTCTATCCACCATTACCTGATTATTTGCATCAGCTTAGGAAAAGATGTACTGAGGTAGGCGCCCTTTTGGTTTTTGATGAAATTCAAGCGGGATATGGACGTACGGGAAGCCTTTGGGCATTCGAGCAACAAAATGCCGTTCCAGATATTTTGCTTTTAGCTAAAGGAATGGGAGGGGGAATGCCCATTGGTGCTTTTGTCTCTTCACAAGAGATCATGAAGGTACTATCACATAATCCCATTCTCGGGCATATCACTACCTTTGGAGGGCATCCAGTTAGTTGTGCTGCTGGCTTGGCTACCCTACAGACTATTCTCGACGGACCATATATAGCTGAGGTAAAACAGAAAGAAGCTTTATTCAGATCGCTATTGAAACATTCAGAAATAATCACCGTTCGAAGTGCAGGGCTGTGGTTAGCCGTAGAATTTCGAGACTTTGACTTTCTTCAAAAGATCATACAGCACTGTTTGGACGATGGTTTAATTACAGATTGGTTTCTCTTTAACAATCGATCGTTGAGAATTGCCCCTCCTCTAATTATCAGTGAAGAACAGATTAGATGGGCTTGTAACGTCATTCTAACTGCTATTGATCGAGCAGTGACATCTTAAAAAGTCTTGAAGTAGTCAGTGCAAGACTTAGGATAATGCTCTTCCTAATCAGGCCTTAAAATTTTATTAGATTTGTTATTCATACGAAGTCAGCTAATCCTGCCACTTTGAATCGAGCACTAAACAAAACCAACATAATTCTGCGATCAAATTCGTGCTTGATAAATTCTACAACGGAGTGAGTTAGGAGCAGATCACAATCCAAGTGTAATGAAAATCCCATTTTACATAATTGTAAGCCTACTCACTATATCAAGCTTTGCCCAAGCACAAGAAACAGCCCTCGACTCCATTCGGAAAAGTAAGAAATATGGGATTCCTATCATTAGCTACTCTCCTGAAACTTCCCTCAGGTTTGGTCTAGTTGGTATCTATCTATTCCGGGCCAATAATAAGAATCTAGATACTCAACTCTCTTCCCTCCGTACCCCGATTACCTTTACCATAAATCAACAAATAAGTCTATCGCTCTCCTATGATATCTTCTTAGACGACAACAAACATATTTTCACTGGAGAATTTGAATGGTTTCGCTTCCCACTTTCTTACTGGGGAATTGGCTCTAATACCCTGAACGAAGTAGAGGAATTATTCACTACAGAAACCGGCAATGTCAACATCACCTACTACTGCTTATTAAAAAACTACTTATATGCAGGTGGTATTTTGAATTGGAGTAAAAGCTTGATCACGGAAAAAGATCCAGAAGGTTTACTGGCTGACGATGGGCCAGCTTTGGGGAATAATGGCGGGAAATCTGCCGGATTAGGAGTAGGTTTTAGATATGATAGAAGAGATAATTACCTCAATGCATCAACTGGTCCTTTTCTGGAAGCCAGCATCATATACAATCGCCAGGATTTTGGTGGCGATTTTGATTATACCAAGCTTTTGGTAGATGGTCGACACTATTTCAAAGTTAACGGCGGACACATCCTAGCCTTTCAAGCCTTAACAGAGCATAATTGGGGAAATCCACCATTTGAGCAACTAGCACTTCTTGGTGGGAGAACCATCATGCGGGGTCATTACCTTGGGAGATTTAGAGACAAGGTCCTGGGAGCGGTGCAAGGTGAATATCGATTACCACTAGGAAGAAAAACCTGGTTAGCAGGAGAGGAAAAACTCAGATTTTGGCAAAGATGGGGCTTAATCGGTTTCTTCGGAATGGGTAATGTCGGTACCTCTTATGCTGATCTCTTTAGTGGCCAATGGAAGTACTCATTAGGGTTCGGTATTCGAATAATGATTCTTCCGGAAGAGCAAATCAACTTCCGACTTGATTTTGGTTTTGGTACACAAACGCCCGGTTTCTATTTCAATATCCGCGAAGCCTTTTAGAGTTTCCGCTTTCCTCTGACAATAATTTCTGAACCTTCAGCCAGAAATACGGACAAGGGCTCTTTTGATAGCGGTTCTACAAAATCTGCTCCGTACAAAGCCGCCACATCTATATTTATTTCATAATTCAAGACAGGATAGATCTCCCAGGAAGGATGCTCGACTTGATATTCATAGGTCGTATTATTACTAATCTTGGTATACCCCCAATAGTGTTCCGTAATGAACTGAGCTTCGCTACCTTCCACCAAAGGTTTTCCCTCCTGCTCCGCCTCTACCCAAATTCCATCCCATTTCCCATTCAACTTCCATTCATAGCGAACTTGTTGTGTTTCTCCCGCACTCCCCCAATCGTGGCGCATGGGCAAGGTCTGATAATGTTCTTGGTATAAGGTATTCGCCACAAAAGTAATTGCCGCTTTTGGAACCAACTCTTTAATAAACACTACACCTCGTTTCCACTCACCCGCCTCTTTGTATCTCACATAAAAACGGAGATTAAACTCCTCAAAATTACGATGAAAGGGTATTGGGATACCCAAAACCTTGGTGTTTAAGAACATGAAGCCTACTAGACTCACATAACATCGATTCTCCCAAACATCTAACTCCGTACCATTCGGTATGTAAGCGCTTAGGATATCAGGATCTACCTCATAATTAGCCATGACAAGCTTGCGCCACTCTGCTCTTAAGAATACTGATTTTGGCATAGTACAAAGATATGAAATGAGTGAGATTGCCTTCGCTACAAAGCTATCAAGAAAAACGCTCGTTCAGAACCGCATTATAATGTGGAAAGCTATTGATCCAAAGTGGAGGTCTTAAAGGCAGAATATTTCCTTAGTACTAGGGCTGGGTTCGCCATTCCACCTTCACTCTTTTTTTCATCCATGGTAAATTCACCATTGATATAGTCCAGGGGAGACTACTGAGTACTATGTCATAGGGCTTATGCTCTACTTGTAACACCCAAGTCGTTTCTTCTTCACCTAAACTTCCTTCTCTCAAAAGAAAAGCCCCGCGGAAGTTCTCGATGGAAGAGTTCTTCATCATTTCCCAATTTTGAAGTACTGAGGTGTGAAGTAAAGAAGACATTTTTTCCTCTTCGTCACTCAGCTCAATGCTTTGAGGCACCGAGAAGTCAATATTTAACCCACAGAGTATTTTATTAAACACTAGATGATATTCCGGAATTTCCGATTGGCCTGTGGCTAGATATTGTAGGAGTAGTACTCCTCTGGCTGCCATCTCATCATTCTTAAATTGCTTGTCTTCCAACATACCCAGGGTGTCGAAGTACCTAGGTAGAAAAGCAGCTAAAATAACTAAGCCTGCATTAGAAATGAACAGATGGTCTTCTAAGGATTCCATGTTAAGCCTCTTTTTTGTGATATAAGCTACCGTCAAAACTCCGTATTCAAAGTTCAACCTAAGCTAAATAACTTGCGTTTGTGATCACCCTCCGATCATTACTGTAGGCGCTCCAAGCACAATACTTCCTCCATGAGCAGTAGTATCTCCCATGCGAGCAGCTGGTTTACCGCCAATCATCACCGTAGCCGATCCCTTTACAATCGAATCGGGAGGCCCAACACAAGTACACATGTCTCCCACTACCGCAGCAGGCAGGCTTGCAATCAAAACAGTAGGAACGCCAGGACCGACTATTGGCCCGCCCACATGCGGTATGGGCGTTACACCTGGTGTTTGCATCGGACAAGTATGCATGTCCGTTATTCTTGCAGCTGGTGGCATATTTATAGTTTGTTCATTAGATTAATTAATCATTACCATGGCACCTTTGACAGTGGTTTGTCCACTAGCTTTCAGTTCAGCGGAGGCTGATCCTTGAGCAGATAAGGCTACCTGCGCTTTTAGATTCACATTTACCCCCTGGACGGCAACGTCCCCTCCAGATGACTTAGCGGTGATCGCTTGGTTAGCACTAAAATCAATCTTACCCGCAGCCTTGATGGTTATATCCTTGGCACTGTTAAGGCTTATTCCAGCACTATCCATTACCATCTTATTTCCATGCTGGTCCTGGGTTGAGATGGATTTATCTTTATCAGAAAGAATGAATTTGTTACCCGCTGGTGTCTCAAGTGTCAGAATTTTATCCTTATCGTTAAACGCTATCTTGAGATCATTTTTCGTGACGATCGCTTTGATTGTGTTATCAGCATCTGCTGTATAGGGTGGTGGATTTTTACTACTGTACAGCATCCCTAGTACGATGGCATCTCTTGGGTCACCATTTACGAATCCAATAGCTACCTCATCTCCAACCTCCGGCACAAAAAAGATACCTTTATTCTTAGTAGCATAGATAGTAGACCATCGCGCCCAAAGTTTGCCACCAATGCCCGGAACATGCACCAGGACTCGAAGTTCTTTATCTGGATCATCCTCAACCTTCTCTACTACCCCAGGCTGTAAACCGTTAACCTCCGGCAAGCCCAAATTCGCTGAATCAGCATCTGAGTCACTAGTACCAATATCATTGTCCAAGCCAAATCCTACGCTTGTCTGCCAATTACCTTCTCTCACCTCATGCTGCACAGTTGTAATGAGCACATCACCACTGTATGATTTTCCAAAGCCGGCTAACTGAATTTTAGTATTCAATTTAGGCGTGGCATTTCCCACAAAAGTCAGTGAGCCCTTTTTCGTGGTTGACTCCCCCTGCATTAATTCATAAGAGATTACATCCTTTCCATAAGTAAGCACTAAGTCAGCTACTCCACTCTGCAGCGGTTTCTTCACAAAGATCTTATCTTCTTCTGTGTACGTTATCAAGCCATGGTCACTGGCTTTCTGTTGAATAAAATCCCAAGCTGTACTTTGAAATTGTACGATTAAATCCTCTTTTTCACCTACTAATTCTACATCTCCCGATAAGCCTGACTTAGAAATGACCTCCAAAATTGCATCCGTATCTTTTTTGTCACTCCAAGTGACTGTGCTCAGCTCTTTAGTAAGCTGGATCGCCTTATGGTTACATCTCAAACTCAGTGTATTACCTGTTGCATCACCACGAAATTGTTGGGCAACAATTATTCCTTCGAAGACACTTTCCTCCTTTGTGTCATAACCCAACAAGATTTCTATTGCTTCCCCTGGCGCATAATCCTCATCTCTTGCCAAAGAAAAAGGCGTTACCACATCACTATCATGGGGAATAAACAACTGAAGTTCAGCAGTCGCTACCTGATTAATGGATTTAGATATTGTAATGGAGAGGATAGAGACAGTATCATCTATCGCTTTCCCTCTAAGTTTCACATTTACTGTGACAAGGTCAATTGCTCCGGACATAGGTGAGATAGCCATGCTTTAAATTTATTTTTTGAGCGTGGGAATAATGATATGATTAGGCGTTTTCGAAAGTTAATCCTTCATGTGCCAGTGTCATTTCCTCAATAGCAACCTCACTATTTTGGGCATTCATATCTGTACTGGTTACCTTCATGGGGAAGGCATTCTTTAAAGTCCAAGTAAACATGGGTTTGTGTTCTTCATCCAATAGTTGAATGGTCACCGTTTCTCGTTTGATGGTGTTCATCTTTACTTCCATGAAGTAATGAAACAAAGCAGTATCAACTTTGAACATACCTTTCTTTAATGTAACATCACTAGCCTTTTTTATCCCAGGCATTTTTATAGTGGGAAAGTCGACACCATTTCCTGCCCGATATTCAACAATATCGGGCTCTGTATCTAATCCAGATACCTCCTGAAATGCGATTTCGCCCTTGTCTCCAATGGTTACTTTGAAATGGAATTTAGGTACGGGCCAAGGGGCCTCCTGCTTTTCACCTGCCATCTTTTATTTAATTTTTGGAAACTGCATTTGCGCTTACAGTTAAAATTTGTGTATGTAAAAATGATTAGGGCTGTTGCATGTTCTGTTGAAAAGTAATGACGATAAATTCCGCCGGGCGAGTAACAGCCACTTTAATGATCACTTTCATTATTCCATCCAAAATATCTACTGGTGTCATGGTAACCCCTAGTCCAATATCCACACTAAAAGCATCCTCGGCAGTAGCACCCGCCAATGCACCTTGTTGCCAAACATTGGTCAAGAAGTTAGTGATCAATGCCTTCAGATTTGTCCAGGTAGCATCAGTATTAGGTTCGAAGGCATAAGGTTCGGCCGCATATTTGATCGATTGTTCGATAAAAATAACTGTCCGTCTCACACTGATGTAGCGCCAGTCCTGGCTATTCCCATCTAGCGTTCTCGCGCCCCACACTAGCACACCTTTTCCTGGAAATGTCCGAATAGCATTGACTGCTTTTCCATTTAGGGGAACATTTAAATCCTCTTGCTCTTCATTACTCAAGTTCACAGCAGGTTCCACTACTGATCCTACACTAACGTTAGCGGGGGATTGAAAAACGCCAACATTATTATCCACCATTGAGTAGATACCTGCCATAATCCCACTAGGTGGTAGCAAATTAATCTTCTGCCTAACACTGTCCATGATGGATTTATACAATGGGGCTATAGCCAAAAGAGACTGGTGCAAGGTTTTTATTTTGATTCTTTTATGCTGAATCTCCTCTCCTTCTTTCTTGACCTTAAGAATTGTATCAAGATCTTCGGCTGTATTTACAGCTGTATCTATTCGAAGTTGAAAATGCACTGTAGTAAATGTCGGTACTGCATCACCACTCGCTTTAGTTATGCTGGGCACAGGAAGTTCATTTGTCTTGCTTATGAAATCCGTCAAGTTTGCATGCTGTAGTAGAGCTTTTATATCTGCACCTTCTTCCTTTATTTTGGTTTTTAAATCCTCAACACTTCGATCGTCTATTCCTTGCAAATCTTTCAGCAGTAGCATTATCGCTTCAAAATAGGCTGACTCCGCCTGCTGTTTCCTAGCTATCTCCATCGATCCTATCTCATTCTTAATCTCGCTTGCTCGCTCACTAGTTAACAGTCCTGCAGAAACTGATGCATCTATATCTTGTTTTAAGATGGCAATAAATTCAGATTCCGCCTGCTCATCTATGTTGGTAAAATCAAGCTCCTCTGCACTTGTAATGGTGGTATGAAGCCATGGGTAGTAGGCTGCACCAAAATCCAGGAAATTAGAGCCGATTTTTTCTCTAAAATCAAAGATTACATCGGAGGAATCATGGGCATTTGTCCGCTTTTGATAACCATCATGTATATCTAATATGGCTATCCGGCTACGCATATCTTGCCCACAATGACGTAACATTTGCTGTTGAAGGGTTCCGCAATCTTCTCTACTTAATAGAACCGCATCTGGAATAACCAACATGGTAGGTTCTGGGTACTTCTTTAATGAAGTAATCCCCAATAGTTTCATCTCATCACCATCAGGAACCTCTCCAAAGAAATCCTCTATCTTAATCGAATCCTTGTAACTCCCAACAGAAACAATGTAGCAATCTGACCCGCCGTTGGCAAAGAAAGATTTCATACAATTAAATAAGAAGTACTGAGTACTTTTGTTTACATCTAATTGATAAACTTGGCTGGGATCCTTTTTCTTAATATCCGTTATTTGATAAGTTATTTTAGGTCCACCTCCGAAGTACAATAGATACTCACCAAAGGAGGAGATTCTGATCGGTATATTCTTAGTGCTTTTTTTATCTCTGATGGCCTTTTCTGTATAACCGATAAAGGCCGGTACTGCAGTAGCTACGGGTACAGCTGAGTTGGGAAAGGCACTTTTTTCTTCGATATACACGCCCGGGGTTGCATAAACCTTCGCCATGCGGATTAGGTTTTAAAGTTTATAAATACACGTATATGTCGGAGTATACACGCTGGACTATTTTGAGCTGTTTTGGAAAAACGGCATTTAAGTCCTCAACAATTTCTAGATCTTTTCCTTGTTCTCTTTGTAACAAATGATCGTCCTCTTCTACAGTATTATTTACTTGGCTTTCCTGAATTTTGGGAATAATCTGTGTCCCGTTAGCCAGCGGTAGGTTAAGGCTCAATACCTCTTCTTCGCCAGTATTTGAATTCAAAACACTTGCCGTCAGGTGTAGAAAACCTGTAGGGCTTTCACTTAAGGCTCTAGCCTTCTGCAATTCGACTAGAGTTGCTTTTTCTCCATTACTCAATTCTTTCCCCTCTAATTGTATTGGACGGATTACTCCTACTTCTTTTCCATTAGCTTGGCCCGTCACTCCCTCTTTTATCATAATGGTTTCCGTATCTATCTCCTTATGGTTAACTAGATAATAGCGCCAAACCGTTTCTCGAGCCTCAAATAGGATTTCATAAGTAGCAGGAACCACTTGCTCGTCCTTTTGCAGTAGATGAAGGTTTTCTCCGTCTACTTGTACTTCCCCCACCGCAAGTTCAACGATACCAAGGCTTCTCAGTGCCTCTGATTGCGGCATATGTACAAATTTTTGAACTACACCATCTATTTCAAAGGAATATTCTCCTATTGCAAAAGTATCTAGTTTCAATTCTAGTAGTGCTGGTCGGTCCTCTTCTTTAGGTGAAACCCTCCAACCTGACACCTGTTTCTCGGAGTAGATACTTCGCTGAGAGTCCATTAACTTAAACTCAGGTTCATTCGAAGTAGAGGACAGTGCTCTTACGTAAATATTGGATAGAAACGGCTTGTAATCGACTGATGACACCCATTCATTTTGATGCAATAAAGTATTGCCTTTGGAAGAGATTGCCGTTTTGGTATTAGAAAAGAAGAGCATTCTGTTACTGTTTCCCAAAAGAGGGAGGTTCGTATAATTGCTCCAATATGGATCAGATGTCCTCAATATGAAATTCAAGACAAACACTTTGTCCATTAGTTGTAAAAAAGACTTCCCTACAGCCTCTCCATAGTAGAGCTCTATTCCTCCCGTAACTCTTCTAATCCGCAAATCATATTGTTGCATCAACCTGGAAGACTCTATAGTTGGCTCCAGGCTTACATGGGCATGACCTTCCAAAAAATAGCTGTGCTGGATAATGACCTTACACAGCAAATGATATTTCTTATTCATAGATTTAATTTCTTTGAAAAGAACATATAATTACAGCGCCAAGCATGGCAATAACCTTATTTTTTGGAGACTTAACTAGAAGAATGATATGAGGAAGTGCGTAAGCTCAACTACTCATAATGAAGGAGGATACAATGAGCAATTCATAACCTACATTTAATCTGACGCCTCTAAATTTAAGAACATATGGAAGAAAAAGCAATTTGGATTAAGATATTTTCTCATTTTGGCACAAACTATAATTCAACCAGACCTTCTTTAGCTTTAGAAGTGTAAACCTGGCGACATTTCAAAAAAGCCTCATTCTTCCCCTCTAACTTGCGCTGCTAATTCCTTATATTTAAAGGAGATAAGGTAAAATCACAGTACCATTTCCTGATTTTCCCGACACCTAAAACTCTTCGTTATGAAAAAATTACTCTACTTTCTCTTTCTATCCCTTTTTGTAATGGCTTGCTCTAAGAATCAGGAGAGCATACAGCCAATTGATGAAATAGGAGCTGTTGAACAAGTTACTCAATTGTTAGTCAATGTTTCTGTCAATGAAGAGGAACATAATGACTGCAATGGTGCCTGCAATACTAAAGCTCCAATTGCCAACGCTGTGGTTACGATCCAAGCAATGACTGCAGAAGGCGAAGTGACTTACGAGGCACTTACAACAGCAGGAGGCTTTACCGTTTTTAAAGATATTCCAGCTCATATATACAACTTGAAAGTTAGTTGCAATTACGGTGATCACAATGCTAAGGTTAATGTAGAAGAGAAAAAGAGAGTGGTCATAGAAGTTGGATTCTAAGTTTTCTGTTTACAGATATAGTAAATGATATCAATCCATTCCCTTGACCGATGGGTTTGAATTGTAATGTCAAAAGCTGCTTTTTTTCTATTGGGGGGAAGCTAGCTCCATAAAATAACCCAGACTTTAGTAATTTTAAAGTCTGGGTTATTTTTGTTTTAGAAAACAAGAGGAACGCTCGGCTGCTTCCAAAAGTATGATTTCTAGTCTAAAACGCCGCGTTCTTACTCCCCTCAAAACCTCTCTCTGAAATTTAGTTTAGCCAAATTATTAATAGTATGAATATCAGAACAACTTACTTTCTTTTCATTTGCCTAGTCCTGAGTACAGGCCTAATGGCACAAGAGCCCGTCAATGAAGAAATTAATGAAATCATCCGTAAACACGGTTTGGATGAAAGCCAAGCGATGGAAATCGCAGGCTGGATGACAGATGTCTATGGTCCAAGATTGACTGGATCTCCCATGTTAGACAAAGCTACCGACTGGGCACAAAAGACCCTCAAAGAATGGGGTATGGAAAATGTTCATTTGGAGCAGTGGGGCCCTTTTGGCCGTGGCTGGGAAATGCAACATTTCGAGATGCATGCCAAAACCCCGAGTTATTGGCCAATCATCGCCTATCCTAAAGCCTGGTCTCCATCTACCAAAGGCGAAGTTACAGGTGAGGTGATCTATCTACAGGCGGATAGAATTGAAGACCTTGATGCCTACAAAGGCAAACTTAAAGGCAAGTTTGTGCTACTGGATACTATTCGTAATACCAAAGAATGGTTTGACCCACTAGCAAAAAGACATGATTCTGAAAGCCTCTTAAAGTTAGCGAATGCACCAGAGCCTACGCCAAGACCTCGAAGGAATTTCCGAAACCTAGGCGGGTTCTCCTTCAATCAAGCCTTGCGTAAATTCTTATATGAAGAAAAACCTTTAGCAGTTTTAGATAGAAGTTACAAAGGTGACTTAGGAACCGTCTTCGTTTCTCGTGCTTGGGCAGCTGAGGGCCGTGCACAGGATAAAGATGCGAAAGTAGTTCCTCAGGCGACATTGTCCGTGGAGCATTACAATAGACTACTTAGACTACATCAGAAAGGGATTAAAGTAGAATTGAGTATGGAACTTAAAGCTCAATATACCAACCCTGATGAAATGGAACACAACATCATTGCTGAAATTCCAGGAACAGATCTAAAGGATGAGGTAGTAATGTTTGGGGCGCACTTTGATTCTTGGCATGCTGGTACTGGAGCTACCGATAATGGAGCTGGTTCTACTGTAATGATGGAAGCTGCACGAATCCTCCTGCAGACCATCAAAGAAAGTGGCATTAAACCTCGAAGAACCCTTCGTTTGGCGTTATGGACAGGGGAGGAGCAAGGACTTCTTGGTTCTCGAGCTTATGTCAAAGACCACTTTGCTGAATTCCCGCCCAACAGCTACACTCCTCAGAGCCTGAAGCCAGATCAATCAAAAATATCCGCTTACTATAATCTTGATAATGGAACGGGTAAAATCCGTGGAGTATATATGCAAGGTAATTCAGGGGTAGCCCCCATCTTCCGAAGATGGTTAGATCCATTCAAAGATCTTGAAGCTACAACCCTTACTATGTCCAATACGGGTGGTACGGATCACTTAGCTTTTGATGCCGTTGGTATTCCAGGCTTCCAATTCATCCAAGATGGGGTTGCCTATTTTAATCGTACCCACCACTCTAACATGGATAACTTCGATCACCTAATCGAAGAAGATTTAGCTCAGGCAGCTACTATCGTTGCTTCCTTTGTATTCCATACGGCTCAAAGAGATGAGATGCTCCCGAGAAAGTCATTGAAAATGGCTGAAGAGAAAGTTGAAAATGCAGGAGAGCGCAGGAGATAGAATAAGCAAGAATTTGCATGGCTAATGCATCAACATTAGCTGAGAGAAAAGCGATTCCGTGTCAAATACGGAATCGCTTTTTTCTTTGAGCCATTGAAAAACTTGCATCTCTTATCAAAATAAACTTACTTTGTATTTCAAAGTACTTTTACAATCTTCGCTCATGACTAAGACACAAGAGAACCATTTGAAAACGCTCAGTGAGATTCGTTCCCTCATGGAACGTTCTTCTCGTTTCATTTCTTTGAGCGGTCTTTCCGGAGTGGCAGCTGGTTTATTTGCGCTAGCTGGAGCTACGGCAGTCTATGTTTATCTGGGAGTAACTCCATTCGAAAACAAGAAGACTTACTATGAGATTGCAGCATCGGCAGATAAATGGGGCATAGATTATGTAAGCTTCTTTTTAGCAACGGGTTCGCTCGTTCTCTTGGGTGCTATCTGTTCTGGAATCTACTTCACGACCCGCAAAGCCAAACGAAAGGGCCAACCGATATGGGATGCTCTCAGCAAAAGACTCCTAATTAATTTGGCTATCCCCCTAATAGCTGGGGGCTTATTTTGCGTCGCCCTTTTCCAACACGGCTTAGCAGGCTTGATAGCTCCAGCTACCTTAATTTTTTATGGGTTAGCACTAGTTAATGCCAGTAAATTTACCTTACATGATATTTACTATCTTGGCATTCTAGAAATTAGCTTAGGGGTAATTGCAGTCTTCAATTTGGGATATGGTCTAGAGTTTTGGGCCATTGGTTTCGGTATTCTGCATATCCTCTACGGAATGATGATGTATTGGAAATATGAGAAACCTGATCGTGTTACCACAAAATTAGCCAGGCAATAATTACTTGATGAAGAATATTATCACCAATCTCAATAAGACCTTCGACCACCGAATTCGACTTGGCATCATGTCGATCTTGTTGGTTAATGATTGGGTAGATTTTAAGACATTAAAGCAAACACTAGAGGTAACGGATGGGAACTTGGCTTCCCATCTAAAGGCCCTGGAATCTAAAGCATATATAGAAGTCAGAAAACAGTTTGTTGGTCGAAAGCCCAATACTTCCTACCGCGTCACAGCCTTAGGAAGGCAATCTTTCAATGAACACCTGAATGCCCTAGAACAACTCCTAAATATGCGTTCGTAAATTTTTTTGTCTTTTAACTTTGAATTTCAAAGTACTTTTAAATGAAATACTTAACGCGCACTCCCGTGTCCACCGGCTGGCCCTTATTCAGGCTCCGAGAAAAGATTATGATACATTTAGTAAAATGGTCCTATCCACTTTATCTCAAGGGGTTCAAAAGGGGTCGGCCGGCTTGGCAAACTAGGCGAGAGTTATTGCTACAATATCCTGAAGGCAGTCTTGGCAGATGTCTCGGTGAATTTTTATTGGCAAATGATCTGAAGCTGATTCCTAAATTAGAAAATCATGATGTATTCCATGTATTGCTAGACTACGAGCCACATGTGATAGCTGAAGCTCAAATGCAATTCTGTCTCCTGGGAAATGGAAAAAAAAGTCCATATGCCTTTGGTACAGCTACCATAGCCCTATTAGCATTTCCCGAGTTCTGGACCAGCTTTAGAGAAGCTTACCAGAGAGGAAAAAACCTTCGTCCTGTTCACCGCTGGTACTTTGAATATCTTCTAGATGAACCTTTGGGAGAGATGAAGTCATTTATAGCAAAGGAACCCTCAACATATTATAAATCAATATTTTAGAAAAATCACCCAAGAAATGCATATCTCTATCAAGCATCTACGTTTTCTCTCTCTTCTGCTTTTTTTCGACGGATGCCTCATCATATTTAGAAATTTATTTGTAGGAACAAGTTGGGAACCGCTGGCTAGTTTGGACAATATCATTATGTATAGGAGCGACACCTTTTTGTTCTTGATCTGGAATCTATTTCTAGCTTTAGTTCCCTTTGTCCTGGCACTAGGTATTTATCACTACAGAGATCGACCACAGGCAAAGTGGTTACTTTGGCCTAGCATCTTAGTTTGGTTAGCCTTCCTCCCCAATGCGCCCTACCTAATCACTGATTTGATACATATCCGTCCAAGAGCTTTTATGCCTTTATGGTATGATACCTTTACTTTTTTTGCTTTTGCCTGGAGCGGCTTGCTTTTTGCTATTGGCTCACTTCAATTGATCGCTGCTGTTTTAGAAGAAAAGTGGGGGAGTAGATGGAGTTTACTAATCATTCTCTCTGTTATTCTGCTTTGCAGTTTTGGAATTGCGGCCGGTCGGTTTCTGCGCTGGAATAGTTGGGATCTACTGGCGCAGCCATTTATGATTATTGATGACATCTATTCATTACTAGTTAACCCAGTGACCTACAAAAACATCTGGGGCATGGCCATGTTATTTTCAGCTTTTCTATCGATCGTTTTCCTTTCTTCTAAAAATCAAGTCTTATGCGATCAGCAATAATTAAACTTATACTGGTAGTGGCCGGTGGAGCCTGGTGTACTTTCATATTTTATCAGGAAGATATGGGATTAAACGCTCTCTTCTTTGTTGTTCCTATTCTACTCCTAGCATTTGCTACGACCTATCAAACGGGTCCTTACCAAAAGGAAGTGGCCATTACTGCAGTGGGCGCTTTCTTGTCTGCCCTAGCCGTGGTCGGGAATGATACGGTTTTAGCTAAAAGCATGTATTGGGTATCGATTCTTCTTTTTATCGGGTTCATTAAACATGCCAGTATTCGATTTCTCCCTTTAGCATTCACCGCTAGCCTGGCTAGTCTAATATTTGTTCCCTTGAGAATGGTGCGAGAATATACCGGGGCTATACATTGGACAAATAGTCCACATTACACCATCAAAAAAGCGGTGGGCTGGTCGATCCCCTTGGGCTTGTTCACTCTTTTCTTATTGATCTACTACTTAGCCAATGACAAGTTTGCAGGAATGGTAGATACAGTTTTCGATTTCATTTTCACTCCAAATAACCAAAGTATTGCCTTTGAACAAGTTGCTTTATTCTTAATTGGTTTCTTATTAGTAGGTGCTATGTTCTTCAAACATCCATTTAGTAATTCCCTATCAAAACGGCAAGATCAGCTACATACTGACCTAATCAGAAATCGAAAGAAGAGATTCCTTTCCTTCTTTAGTCCGCTTATTTTGAAAAGCAGATTTAAGCTAAGCATTATCACCTTGACTTTGCTAAATGCATTGATTTGTCTTGTAAACCTGACCGACTTAGTATATGTATGGTTTAGCAGAAGGGCCCTAAGTGCTTCAGAGTTGAGTTTATATGTCCATGAGGGTACCAATCTACTCATTTTCGCAATCTTACTAGCTGCCATAATACTCTTAGTAATTTTTCGCAAAAATCTCAACTTCTTTCCTGATAATGAAGGACTTAAGAAATTAGCGTACATCTGGCTGGGCCAAAATATGTTTATGGTTTTGTCCGTCGCCATTCGCAATTTCCAATACACGCATAACTTCGGTTTAACCTATAAGAGAATTGGGGTATTCATCTTTCTATTGATTGTATTGATAGGCCTGGTGACTTTATTGCTCAAGATTAGAGATAGAAAAAGTCACTATTTTCTCTGGCATAGAAATAGCTGGGCCGTGTATCTAGTCTTACTTACTGCTGGTTTAATCAACTGGAATCTATTGATCACCAGAATAAACCTGAATCCAAACTATACCAAAAACCTAGATATCCAGTATCTCATTAATGACTTACCCAGTCAGAATGCCTACCTGTTAGATCGAAAAGCACAACACTTACAACAACAGTTCCCCATTCAATTCAATAACTTAAAAACTCGAATAGACCGAAAAATGAGGAGAGCTTGCAGTGGTAGAAGCATCTATTCCTGGAATTGGCCCTACCATCAAAATCGAAAATATCGGGAGAGAAAGTAATCCTCTAGCGTTGAATCAAGACTACTTTACTTAATATTTGTCCTTTTACCTCATAACGCAAAAAATACACTCCAATCGGCAGGTGGCTCAGATCAATCTGGGCCACCCATTCTTTACTACTAAAAACGACCTTACCTTCCGTATCCTCAAGCCGTAAATGAGAAATTTTCTGCTCTGATTCCAGGAAGAGTGTATCACTAACTGGATTAGGAAAAAGCTTTAGTGATTGATCCGGCTTGGCCTTCACATTAGCAGTAGGGGATAGACTGAGGGAGACCAAAAAGGCATCAAATCCTCCAGCTGTATTAAGTGATTGATTCCCAATACTCAGACTTTCATTGAAGGTTCCTCCGAGCCAGACGGTATTACTAGATCGATGCAATTGACTACCGAAGATTTGCCCATGACCATGTAAACTCAGCGCCCATGATGCTTGCCCAGATTGGTCTGTAGCCATAATAAATCCCGCACTTCCATCACTCACAGAAGGGAGTGAGCTGGGTAAATTCACAGCTCCTTGGTAAGTACCGCTGAAGAGAACTTGATCATTATTCCACTGAAAACTAGTGGCTTGCACAGGTTCGGTTCCACCATAAGTCTTTGCTACTAAAGGGGTTCCTTCAGCATCGTACTTAAGGATTAATAGATCACTAGTGGCATTGGTACTTTGGGTAGAAAATCCATCTGCTACCGTAAGTACACCCACCACATAGCCCGTAATCCAAATGTTATTTTCGCTATCAATATTGAGATCGAAGGGTTCTTCATCAAAGACTCCTCCTGCTCTCTTGGCCCATAGCACTTGGCCAGAACTATCCAGTTGTGTTACAAATAAATCTCGATCAAACGTCTTTGCTGGCAAAGATCGATCGTCGAAATAGGTGGTATCATTGTAATACCCAACAAACGCCAACTTTCCCTCCTCCATTACACCAACCTCTATTCCTCTAGTATCCCTCCTTCCCCCAAAAGATCTAGCCCATTGTGGAATACCATTCGAATTGAGCCTTGCCACGAAGGCATCCGTATCTCCTTTCGCATTCAAGATAATATCATCGAGAAGCAACTGATCTCTAAAATATCCAGAAAGAAAAATATTACCATCTTCATCCGTATCAATCCCACGCATCTCTTTCAAAGCGGTCCCATCAAAACTTCGAGCCCAAAGCACTTGTCCATTGGGATCAATCTTGGCCAAGAAGATTGACTTTCCACCAACTTGATTCTCTAGCTTTATTCCTCCTAGTTCCATCTCCACCCAATAGACACCGGCACAAATTAAATTGCCTTCCTGATCTACCTTTATATCCGACCAAGCATCATCCAAGGAACTGCCACTGGTAATCTTCCATTTCCATTCCAAACTACTTCCATCTAAACAGCCGAGAAATAGGTCATCTTGTCCATTCGAGATCACCTCCATCCCATCCCAATCAAAGCTCCCGTCATAAATTCCTCCGATATAAACCTCTCCTTCAGCATTGCCTGTCATCACCGTGATTGCTTCTTTATCTGCACCACCGATCTGTATGCCTTGCGTCCAAGTCTGAGCACAAAGGGAGAACCCTAAAAAATAAAGGAAAAGCGTAATTTTGTGTTTCCGCATACAATCTGAATTGATAATATCTTGTTGTATGAACTAAAGATTTGGAGCTTGACTCCTTTGATTTGGCAACAGAATCCTTAACGGATAACAAAGATAAAACTAACCTATGTCTGTTAAAAGAGTAACGGTTTTCAGCACAGTCTTGTTTTTACTTCTATTTATGGCTTGCAAGAATGAATCGAAGACTGATCTCCCCACTGATAATAATCAAGTAGATTTTCTAACGGGTATCCCAAGCATTGATGCCATCACAGCTCAACTTAAAGAAGATCCTAATAATCCCGTACTATTTGCAGAACGTGCCAGGCTATTTTACGAAAACGATGCATACGATGAAGCCATCCAAGATTTGGCTTTTGCGATGAAGATTGACTCCGTCAATCCAAACTATCATCACCTTTTAGCTGATGTTTACCTAGATTATGTAAAGTCTAACTTGGCGTTAAAAACGATGGAACGTGCAGCAAAGCTTCACCCGGAACGCATTCCCACCTTATTGAAATTGAGTGAGTTCCAAATGATTTTGAAACAGCATCAAGCCTCGATGCGAACGGTTGACCAGATACTTACATTAGATCCACAAAATTCTGAAGCCTATTTTATGTTTGGAATGAACTTCAAGGAATTGGGAGATACCGTTCGTGCCATCAACAGTTTTCAATCAGCCGTAGAATATGAGCCTGATCATCTAGATGGTTGGATAAATCTGGGACAATTGCATGCCGCAATAGGAGGGGAGCTCGCCGAGAAATTCTTCGACAATGCCTTAGATATTAATCCAAATAGCATCACCGCACTTCATGCTAAGGCCGATTTTCTTTCTCAACAAGATGATCTTCCTGGCGCTATTGCACTGTATAGAAGAATCAATATTGTCGATAGCCAATACGATGAAGCCTATTTCAATGCCGGCTTACTCTATATGGAATTAGACTCCATTAATAAAGCTTACCAGCAGTTTGACATTGCTATCGGGACCAACCCTCTGTATATCAAGGCTTATTTTTTTAGGGGTTATGCTGCCGAGAACTTGGGTCGGATTCAGCAAGCCAAATCTGATTATCAACAGGCACTTAATCTAGCACCTAATTATGAGTTAGCGAAAGAGGGCTTGAATCGAGTATCACAAGGTAGTTGAGCTGTTTTCTTGAATGATGTATGATATATCTCGTATACCTCACTTCTTATGATACCACATTTTAGTTTTTACGGACGTCTACTCCTATCCATTCCAGTTCTCCCCTTGTTGTATTGGCAAGGTAAAAAATCCAAGGCCGCTGTCCCGGACTTGCCACCGGCAAAACAGCCTATAGGTATTACTAAACATCCACAGGCTACTCATACTTTCCAGATACTTTCCTACGGTGAATCAGCCTTCGCTGGAATCGGTATCGATGACCATCAAAATACGATTACCGGAATACTAGCTCAACGGCTTTCGGAAAAATTAGCACAAAATGTGAGTTGGGAAGTTGTAGCCAAAAGTGGGTATAATGCTGAACAGGTAAGAGAAGAACTAGTAGATTTATCAACTATCAAAAGCCCTGATTTGATTATCATTGGATTAGGAGCGAATGATACCTTTGAGATTCATTTTCCTGAGAAGTGGAAAGTGGATATGATACAACTGATTGGTCATATCCGAAATACACATGGAAGCTGTCCGATATTGCTAGCCCATCTCCCTCCGGTTCACCAATTTCCCGTTCTCACTCCGCTACTCCAATGGTTCATGGGAAATTTCATGGCAGAGTATCATGTCGTAAATCAGAAATTGGTTCAGCCAGAAGAGGCCATATATTATGTGAATGAGAGAATAGATTTCGACACTTGGGTTGATCGTTTGCCCAAAGATTTTACAAAATCTGACCTTTTTTGCGATGGCGTTCATCCAGGAAAGCTAGCGCACAAACTATGGGGTGAAGCAATCGCCTCCTATGTCTTGCAAAAGGAATTACTCGTCAAATAAGGCAGGATTATCAATCCGCTTTAGAACTTGTTTCTCATAAGAAGATGGAAAAAGTCGAGTAAGTCGATCAATGCTTCTCGCATCTTTTCCTATAAGAATTCGAGCCTTACCTTTAGCGATTCCCTCTAGGATAATAGTCGCTGCCTGACTCGCGGTAGTAGGGGCTACCTCTTCAAATCCTTTGGCCATTTCTTCCTTCTGCTCATCATCAACCTTCTCTATATTCCGAACGATATTAGTTTTGATTCCCCCTGGATGTATACTGCTGATAGTTATATTCGTATTCTTCAATTCAATACGTAAAGTTTCCGTGAAACCTCGGATGGCGAATTTGGTAGTTACATACGGACCTTGACTGGGGTACCCCATAATACCAAAGACGCTGGAGACATTAGCAATGGCCCCGGAAGGTCGTTCTTTTAGATAGGGAAGGAAAGCCTTAGTCCCATAAATCATCCCCCACATATTTATGTTGACTACCTTCTCAAAATCCTCATAGTTGGTTCGCTCAATAGTTGCAGGTGCTAACGCAATTCCAGCATTGTTAATGACAACATCAACCTGACCAAAATGCTTAATCACTTGCGCTGCAAAATCATATACCTTTTCTCGCTTACCCACATCAAAAGCCTGTGTCAGAATATGATCACTCTCTAGTCCGAGCTGAGCTACCGTCTCTCCTAGTGTTTCTGGATTCCAATCATTCAGCGCTAATTTCGCGCCAGCCTTTGCTAATTGAATAGCTATCTCCTTGCCCATGCCAGATCCAGATCCAGTCACGACAACTACTTTATTCTTGTAAAAAGTACTCATATATTTTAGCATTACTATTAATAACTAAATATACAAGTTGTAACTTATTTTCCTGGCATATACTTTATAATCTCATCATCTTGCTCCGCTCCTTCGAACCACATTAAAATGTGGAGTATTCACAATCGCTTTTTTGTATTTTTAGAATATGGAAATAATACGCCTCGCTATAGTAGAAGATGATCCAATCATTCGGGAAAGTTTACTAAAGTACATGGGTGCTAACCCTTCCATCGAAATTCAAATTGCCGCCAATAGTATGGAGGATTTTTTTGAACGCACTAAGGAAGGAATGATCTCAGAAATTGATGTGCTATTATTAGATATTGGACTACCAGGTATGTCTGGACTACAGGGCATCAAATTAGTGAAAGACAAATTTCCTAAGGTTGACATCGTAATGTTAACTACTTTTGAAGAAGACGATAAGATCTTCACTGCTCTCTGTTCTGGCGCTTGCTCTTACATTTCCAAAAGAACTTCCCTTGCACAAATACGAGACGCCGTCTTTACCATCTTTAGAGGCGGTTCCTATATGTCACCTTCTATTGCTAGGAAAGTGGCGGAATATTTTATGCCGAAAGAATCCAAAAAGGAAAGTGTTTTGACAGAACGTCAAAAAGATATAGTACAAGGAATTGTTGATGGCCTCAGTTATAAAATGATCGCTAACCGCTTGAGTATTTCTTTAGACACAGTACGGGATCATATTAAAAGGATCTATCGCGCCTTAGAAATTAACAGCAAAGCTGAATTGATCCGCAAATCTTTGGACGGGGAAATTTAGGAGTAGGAGAGAAGTAGTAGAAAATTATGTAAAGTATATCTCTATAAAAAAACAATACATTTACTTTTCTATCTTACTTCTATAGAAAAGTAAGCAGAACCACTTAGAACCAGACGTCTACCAGATCTTCTCCACTTTTTCACCATTTACCCATTTGCTCCAAGTCTTATTATAGGTGTGCACTTTAGTGGTCACATCCCCATTCCTATCCTCCAGCGGGTAAGACCTGTTCGCCCATTCAAAAATACTCCCGTATAAATTGTAGACATTTTGGTAACCTAAGCTTTGCAGTCGTTCGGCTATCTTCTCGCTTCGATATCCAATGGAACAGTATAGAACTATCTTCGCCTCCTTGGGCGTACCCTCCAAACGGGTTTCGTCAAAATCCTTGTATCCTAAGTAGTTCGCACCTGGAATATGGCTCACCTCATATTCTTCTTTCTTCCTAGTATCAAAAACCATATAAGAAGATCGATTAGCCGCTAATTCCGTCACACCAATAATTGGCGCAGTGAAACTAATGGTACTAGCTATTTCTTCATCAAAATGCTGATCCAGACATAGGCCTTGTACCTGAGCGTCTGTTGCACTGCAACCAATCAACATGAAAGAAAGAAATAATAGAGAAGAAAAAACTCTTGGCTTCATATACTATATATGTTCCTTAGCTTGGAATAGTTTCAAATTTCACGTCATTCATACCTCAAGTGGTCCGCCCCCGACTTTATCCTTTATCCATTGACCGTCTTCACAATATTGCTTAAGTTCACTTTCTATAAAATTCTGCACATCACCAACAATTTCATCTGGATACAACAAATGAAGATTAGGACCAGCATCCAAACTGAAATAAAGTGGTTGATTAGTTCTCTTTCGATATTCTTGTATTTTCCGAATGACCACTAGAGTATTTGGCTTCATCAGAATGTAAGGAGGGTAGGAGGTCATCATCAATGCATGAAGTGTCAATGCCTCCCCTTCTGCAATACGTCCGAAACTTTCCAAGTCTCCTTGCCGCAAAGCAATTAGGACATCATGAAATCTTTGGCGTGCTTGCTGGTATCTACTATTCGCATAAATATTTCCATCCATCATTCCATGACCAATAGTGCTCGACACGGATTTTTCGCCTTTACTAATAATCAAGATATCATCATGAAAGGTTTTAAAAACAGGATGCAGTGATTCACTAAATGGAATAGCATAATCATTGGTGGCTCCGTCCACTTCTCCACTTTCTCCCCAAATGGCAGCGTGCTCATAAATTGAGCGACAAGCACTACCTGATCCGAGCCTTGATAGATAAGAAGCCTTACGACGAAATTCATCAATATCAGATAAGGTCCCGAAAACTCGATCTTCAAAACTGCAAAGACATAAAGCCAGTGCGCTCATGGCAGAAGCTGAAGATGCAATCCCTGCTGAATGAGGGAAAGAATTAGAAGACCTAATTGTCATCTTTAACTGTCGTAGAAAGGGAAAGACAGGAACTAGCTTCTCAAAGTACTTAATAACCTTCTCGCCAAAAGGTACATTCACCTCACCATTGAAGTAGAAGTCCAATTCAATATTCTTCTCAATATTCTTTTTGGTACTATAGCTAAAACTAGTTTCAGTATAGGCATTTTCCAAGGTGAAGCTCACCGAAGGATTCTGTGGATATTGTATGCCAAATTTTCCCCAGTATTTTATGATCGCAATATTAGAAGGGCTACGCCACTTTATCTCCCCTTCCTCTAAATTGGAGGAGTCGACAACTAATTTGGGATTCCGAAAATCTAGTACTTGTTTTTCCATAAGACAAAAATAATAAGATAAGGTTCCTGCTCCATTGCACACTTAAATATTCTAGTCTGAAACAGAAAATAATCAGAACTGTTTAAGGATACCCACTCGAGAACATAACTAGCTAACAATCAACAACTTAGAATTACAACACAACGCAAGTAACTGATAACCAATTACTTATAAAATTGTAAGCAAACTAAGGAACAATAGGATAAGGGATAAGGGATAAGGGATTTTACAAATTAGGTTCTAGATAAAAACAGAGAGAACATGTCACCGGGAGTTAAGTTGCCTTGATTAAGAATTCACATTCAAATCATAATTAGTAGGAGAGGAGTCAATCCGTAAACGGGATAATCTAAATTCACTAGTAATACTAGTACTAGATAAGATTCCCCTCTACACCCATTTCTTGACATACCTTCTTTCTATAAGAACCAATACAGAAAACTACTATTGTAATTTCTCCTCAGTGAATTAGTATATTGTCCATAGACAGATACATACTACTTTATGATAACTAGTCCACATAACAAATCACAATACTATAATATCGTTTCAACATTCTCTCGTATGATGTATCAGAACAATACTTCAGCACTATAATTTTCTACTCCTATCTGACATCCTTCCCTTTGGCTATAGTACATATTAAACCCCAGATCAAGAATAGTCGAAATACTTTTACCTCTTGTACTAAGATCATGTACAATTACTACGCTATCCTATTTATCATTAATCATAGATTAACCGAAGTCCTTCCGTACAATCCACCGAAGGACAAGGGATCAAAATGATTTCCTTAATATCTTATCACATGAGCTCATCTAGATGACTGTACAGTACTAAGTAACTTCTATCCATAATACAAGGAATAATATTTCTCTTTCAACATTACCCAACTACCTAAGCTATGGGGTAGCTGATAGGAATACAGATCGTTATCTGCTACAGTCCACTCCTGGGTTTAATACGTTTTTATCCAAGTTCATTCATTGAGTCAATACCAATACTCAGTCAAGTACATAGTCAGCTCGCCTTGTATCTTACATACATTCACATCGTATCATCCCATAGAATACTATCAATTTTTCAGTTATGTAGTATTTCTGATCTACCTATTTACTCAATACCAAAAGTCTGAAGCTTGAACAATATCCATGTTGAGGCATAGCGAAATCCCATAAATAGTTAGACCACTATCATGGTAGTTTGTCCTTAACATCACCTTAAACGATTATATCAAGAATCACTTCTACATTCTAATTTCTATGTCTCTAATTTCCATCCCCCATATATCAAAGAAGGCTATGAATAATTCGGCAAAGAAAGTCTGGCAATAATTCAATACTAGGTTCAAGGATTTACACTTGCTGAGCATAAAACAAGGTATAAGGTGATGACAATACCTCTTCCTTATCGCTCACCTCAACCCTGAAATTATTTCATTCTAGACTTCTAATCAACGACTAAAGGCATCCCCAACTCTCTTTTCTAGGAATGAACATGGATGGTTGACCTTGCCCCATGAACCAATTTTCTTCCTTGGTACACGATTAATTATCGTATATACTTATAGCAAACATCCTCGATTCTTGCCGATACCTTCTTAGACTTACGGCTATCTCATGCTATCCCTTCAGGTATAATCTCGATCAATAACCCACATCTACTCTTCATCTCTAGCCTCTAAGTCAGATATTATTTCCGGGGTTCTCCCAATATTCAACCCTATTGAATCAACAATGCAAGTATCAATTCTAGACTTCTGGTTGCTATATTTTGGATTAAACAGCTAATCAAGAAAGATAGATCCAGGACAAAACTCACCTGTATTATCATTGTAGCAGTCATAAATAAGCTTGTCATTGTCCTCAATTTGAACAATTCTACAGGTACAGTTCCATCCCTTTTCTACCAAATAACACTTTTATATCCCCTTAATCTCCCTGCCTAAGGAGTTCAATTTGACAGTTCTTCACATCCACTTTCCCTCTTCTAGCCACTTATTTTATACTAGTCATGGGGGCAATATAGATAAGGAAGGATGGTTAAGCTACCATCTAGGACACAACTAGGACTAAGAACGGAGAGGTTTATGTATGGAAAACTGCTATAATGTTCCACGTGGAACACTAGTTCAATGTATAGATACCACCTAAAATGTATGTTCCACGTGGAACACTATCAATAAAAAAAGGGGGAGTAATTCAATGAATTACTCCCCCTTTCATGATACCTAAACTAAGTATCTGCATCCTAAATTAGCTACATACTAGTAGTTCTGTAGCAGCCAAGAACGGAAATCAGCATAACTATTCTCCATAAAATGGGCTACTTTTTCCCGATCCTTTAGTACTGCCAAACGCTCTGGAACCTCAATATTGTGACCAAGTATCCGTTCCATATCATCTAAAAACTTACTCGGATGTGCTGTTTCAAGAATAATCCCTCGGGTATTAGGATTACTTTTCTGGTACTCATTCAACGCTAAATACCCGACTGCACCGTGTGGATCGATGGTATAATTGTACTTCTTATTGACTTCCAAAACCGCAGATTCAGTGCTAGAGTCGCTATATGCATACCCTGAAATTGCATCTTTCATATCTCCCCATGCACTTTCAACCGGAGAATCCACCGCTTCGAAGGCCTTATAGATATCCACCATTCGAGCAAAATTAGATGGATTACCTACGTCCATAGCATTAGATAGGGTGCGTTCAGAAGCACGAGGAAGGTACTTTCCACTATCCAGATAAGCCGGAACGACATCGTTTTTATTGGTAGCCGCAATGAAGTGATGTATCGGCAGGCCCATTTTCTGGGCCAAAAGACCTGCTGTTAGGTTACCAAAATTACCACTCGGTACACAAAAAACTACTGGATCTCCTTCCTTGGATAGCTGTTTGAAGGCTTCAAAATAGTAGAATGACTGGGGAATTAGACGAGCAATATTGATAGAATTAGCTGAACTCAACCGAATATTTGTATTGAGCTCAGGATCTAAGAATGCCTTTTTCACCAAAGCCTGGCAGTCATCGAAGGTCCCATCAACCTCTAATGCCGTAATGTTATGTCCTAATGTAGTCAATTGTTTTTCTTGTAGAAGACTAACCTTACCACTAGGGTAGAGGATGACAACCTCAATACCTGGGGTCTGATAGAATCCCGCCGCTACAGCTCCACCTGTATCTCCAGAGGTGGCCACCAGAATGACAAGTTTATCCTCCTCTTTCCGATTAAAATATCCCATTAATTGGGCCATGAATCTTGCACCAAAATCCTTAAAGGCCAAAGAAGGACCATGGAATAATTCTAGAATATACTTCTGTTCATCCAACTGGACGACTGGAGCGGGAAATTGTAGCGCAGTATTTAGAATATCTTCAAGGTCAGTAGTGGGTATATAATCACCGAAAAGACTTTTACAAACCTTTATTCCTATCTCTTGAAATGAATAATCAGATAGATTATTGATAAAATCTTGCGGTAGGCTAGGAATCGAAAATGGCATATATAGACCATTATCATCTGGTAATCCCTTCATCACTGCCTTTTTCAAGTCAGCAACATTGTCCTTATTCTTGGTACTATATAAATTCATAGATCAACATTTTATGGCTCCCTCTTGATTAATAGGGGAGACGAAGAGTTCATTTGGAATCTTAGCATCATGCATAACATTCTTCATTGCAATCCCTACATTCTCTGCAATAAGGCTATTAGCAGACAACGCAAAAATCGATGGGCCTGCACCTGATATACTACACCCCATTGCCCCAGCATTCATAGCTGCCTCTTTTACATCATAGAAATGGGGAATCAATTGGGCTCGTTGTGGTTCAATTATTACATCATTGAGTGATCTACTGATGAGGTCTAAATCCCCATTGTATAAGCCCACTACTAGTCCTGCTAGATTACCACTTTGCTCAATACACTTACTCAGGCTAACCTGATCACTTAATACTGCCCTAGCATCCTTGGTCAGAATCTTGACATGTGGGTATAAAACCGAGGCATAAATACCTTGAGGCAACGGTAGCCTATGTACATCTAAACTCGCATTGTTTCGAATCAATATCATCCCACCTATCAGTGAGGGAGCTACGTTATCAGCATGGTAAGCACCATCAGCTAATTGTTCACCTAACACAGCGAAGTGCAATAGTTCACGTTTTTCTAATGGACGCTTCAGTAATTCGTTTACAGCCATTACCCCAGCTACGGCACTGGCAGCACTTGAACCCAATCCACTTCCGAAAGGCATCTTCTTATGGATCTCCATTTCTATCCCTCGTTCAGTTTCGCCAAGATGTTCCAATAGACGCTGTGCTGCAAAACCTGCTGTATTCTTTTCAACTTCAAAAGGGAGTTTCCCTTTGGCACCAGTAATGGTCGTAATCCTTAAGCCCGGCTTATCTGAAAAACGCACAATGATTTCATCTCCAGGTTTTTCCAATGCAAAACCTAGAACGTCAAAACCACAGGCTACGTTAGCTACTGAGGCGGGAGCAAAAACTTTTAAACCTGCATTCATAGATCAATAATATCTGGTAGATGATCCGTTTGGATCAATAATAAAATCAACATAAATAACTGTAAATCAATTACTTAAAACAAAGATGGCATCTTTCATACCCTGAAAAATGCCATCTTTAGACCATAAACGTCTAATTTACAGGGACTTATGAAAGATAATTCCCAATGGTGACAATTTCTGCAAACACACCAGCAGCAGTTACCTCTGCACCTGCTCCCGGTCCCCTAACTACCAATGGTCTTTCCTTATATCTCTCCGTCGTAAATACAATCATATTGTCACTTCCACTTAAACTATAAAATGGATGATCTTGATCCACTTCCTGCAAACCAATCTCAGCTTTTCCATCCTCTAGCTTCGCGATCATCCGCAACCGATTACCTGCATCAGTTGCCCCTTCAATCATCTCTTCAAAGTAAGGGTCAGCTTTTTCCAATTCTTCAAAAAAGGCCTCAACCGTTGGAGCCTCTCTACATGCTTCCGGAAGAATGTTATCAATTTCTATCTCATCACTTTCAAGCGACATCCCTGATTCACGAGCTAGGATTAAAAGCTTTCTCCTCACGTCTACTCCATTCAAGTCAATTCTTGGATCAGGTTCCGTATAACCTTTTTCCCCTGCCTCCTTAACAATACCACTGAATGAAACGCCTTGCTTAAAGGTGTTAAAGATGAAAGACAATGATCCAGATAGGACACCTTCAATCTTGATAATGCGATCTCCACTGATAATCAAATCTCGCAAGGTTGAGATCACTGGCAAACCTGCGCCAACATTTGTTTCATACATAAATTGGACATCTCTCTTATGAGCAATGCGCTTGAGACGTTGATACTGCAAATAAGAAGAAGAGGTCGCTACCTTATTAGGCGTGGAGATTGAAATACTGGAATCTAATATCCCTTCGTAAAAATCAGCAATCTTGTCATCTGCCGTATTGTCTACGAAGATTGTATTGGTCAAATTGAAGTTCTTCATCTTTTCCACAAAAGTGGATAGATCGGCGGACATGGGGGAGGCCTTGAGATCTTCTTTCCAAGTAGCCAAATCTATGCCGCCCTGATGAAATAGCATGGTCTTGGTATTGGACAAGCCCACTACTTTAATTTCTAGTGATCTACTATTTTTCAAGTACTCAGCTTGTTGTTTGATCTGGTTCAGTAGTGTTCCTCCAATTAAACCGACTCCAACCATAAAGAGATGGAGCTCTTTCGTATCAGACAAGAAAAATGATTCATGTAGTGCATTCAGTGCTTTTGTCTCATTATTCTTGTTGATGACAACGGATATATTTAACTCCGAGGAACCTTGAGCAATTGCCGTCGTATTAATCCCATTCTTTCCTAAGGCTTGGAAAAGTCGACCAGCAATACCAGGTCGATATCTCATGTTCTCTCCAATGATGGCAACTACAGATAGATCTTCCTCTACCTTAATGGGATTCACAATTCCCATCTGCATTTCGTACTCAAATGCCTTCGAAACAATCTGCCTTGCTTTACTGGCCCAACGAGGTTGAATGGCAAAACTAATGGCATGCTCCGAAGATCCTTGTGTAATTAGAATTACATTGATTTCTGCTTGTGCCAAGGAATTGAATAATCTTGCCGCAATACCTGGTACTCCAAATAAACCACTACCCGATAAGGTTAACAAAGCGACATCACCAATAGATGAAATTCCTTTAACGGCAGCTCCTTGCGGATCCGGTTTCTCAGAAATTAGGGTCCCTGAAAAATCTGGGTTAAATGTATTCTTGATGTATAATGGAATACCCTTTTTTAATGCAGGCTGTAGAGTAGGAGGGTAGATGACCTTTGCACCAAAGTGCGACATCTCCATTGCCTCCGCATATGTCATTGTTGGAATCGTAAATGCCTTCTTCACCTTTCGTGGATCAGCTGTCAATACGCCATCCACATCCGTCCAGATTTCTATGACCTTTGCATTTAAACCCGCAGCAATTAAGGAAGCGGTATAATCCGAGCCGCCTCTTCCCAGAGTAGTAGTGAGTCCCCCTTTGGCTGAAGCAATAAACCCTGTCACAACCTGAATCTCCGGATGTTCCTTATAATGATCTTTGATATTTTGATAGGTACGATCGAAGTCTACTTTAGCGGAGCCAAAACTCTTATCCGTCTTCACTAGTCTTCTTGCATCCAGGTAACTCGCATTAATTCCATGCTCCTTCAAAGCGAAAGAAATTATATAAGCAGAATTCCTTTCTCCAAAACTCAACACATAATCCATAGTCCGGCGCGACGCCTCCCTAACCAAAAATATCCCATACAACAAATTCCGCAATACCTCATGATTATTATCTAAATGGGGAATCACTTGTTGGAGATGCTCTTGCCCCAAGAGTGCTCGGGCTGCTACCAAATGGCGCTGACTAAATTCTTCAAACATCTCTAGGTATCCATCATCACCTTCGGCAGCTTTCTCACTCATTTGGATCAACATATCTGTCACTCCTCCAAAAGCAGAAAAGACTACAGTGAATTGGTCACCGCGTACATAATAGGATTTAAGGATATTTACTACACCTTTGATTCGCTCCGGCTTAGCCACAGAGGAACCGCCAAATTTTAAAACCTTCATAGCATCGGTCTTTAATCAACCAAACTTAATTGAATAACTATTGGTAAAAGGATTGGTTAGGAACTTAGAATACTTACATACAACTCCGTGTCACTTCGCCCACCGTAGAAAGGGCAAAAGTATAGATTTTTAGTTAGGAGTCAACAAAGCACTAAACTTATTTTATATCACAAAGATGAATAATATGGAGTCTAGTACAGAAAACAAGTTCTAGATGTGGATTGAGGTATCATAGCTATTGATAAAACAGCAATAGTCGATCATACGAATGAGAGAAAATAAAGATTCAATTGAAATCATGAAGTGGCACTAAAGGAAAGAATCTCATCGATATATTTTCGATGATTAGCTAAACGAGGTACTTTATGTTGACCTCCTAGCTTACCTTTGGCTCTTAACCAATCTTGAAAGGTCCCGTTAGGTAGGACTGTCAATTTTAATCGAGCTAAAGCTATGCTCTTATATCTTTTGGCTTCATAATCCGAATTGATCGCTTGAAGATTCTGATCCAGTAATTGAGTAAATAGTTCTAGGTTTCCAGGTGGGTGTTCAAATTCAATCAACCATTCATGTCGTCCTCGGTCTTCTTGTTGAAAGTAGATCGGGGCCACCGTATAATCTACTACTGTAGCTTGGGTCGCTCGACAAGTCTTGGCTAAGGCCTTATCTGTATTATCCACCATCACCTCTTCACCAAAGGCATTAACAAACTGTTTCGTCCGGCCAGTTATTTGAATCTTATATGGGTAGGTTGATGTGAACATAACCGTATCGCCGGGAACATATCGCCAGAGTCCTGCATTAGTACTAATCACCATAGCATAGTTTACACCGACCTCAACCTCGGAAAGCGGAATTGCCCTTGGGTGCTCCTTATACCATTCTTCTACCGGCAAAAATTCATAGTAGATTCCGTTGTCCAGCAGAAGGAGCATATCATTAGATGAGAAATCATCCCGCACAGCAAAGAAGCCTTCGGAAGCATTGTACGTTTCTTGATAGGTGAAATCGTCAGATGGAAAGAAATTTCTAAACTGCTCACGATATGGAACAAAACTAACACCTCCATGTACATACAATTGGGCGTCTGGCCAGACCTCCAACAGATTGTCTTTTCCAGTAAGTTCTAATATACGACGCAGCAAGACCACCGTCCATGTAGGTACTCCACCAATCATTACAACATTGGGCGTATCAGCAGCAATTCTTGCGAGCCGCTCTAGCTTCTCTTCCCAGTCCGGTAGAAGTGCTGTCTTGAAATCAGGTATATAAAAAGGCCGACCAACGAAAGGCATATGGCTAATCATGATGGCTGAGACATCGCCGATCATCGTTTTAGGATAGGGAGCATATCGTTCCACGGTTCCCCCCATTACTATACTCTTGCACTCAAACTGACGGGCATCACTTCGGTGTCGGTAAAAGAGCGTCATCGTATCCCAAGTTCCTCGTATATGACAATACTTTCTGCTTTGGCTAGTAACAGGAATATATTTACTCTTCCCATCTGTAGTTCCCGAAGACTTTGCAAACCATCTAACCTGACCACTCCACAATACATCCTTTTCCCCAAGCATCATTCGTTTAATATAGGGTTGCACATCTTCGTACTGGCTGATCGGTATCCGATCCATGAAGGTTGGAAGGTTCTGAATGGATCGATGATCATATTTCTTGCCCCAAGCAGTATGCCTTGTAGCCTCGATCAGTTGAGTCAACAAGGCCTGTTGAACATCATGCGGATGCTGCATATAATGTTCGATCGTTCTGTACCGTTGTTTATAGTAAAGTCGAAAGAGTTGGTTAATCATTTTTCTCATAGCCCGAGTGCTTGGATGGGAGGCGTAAGTAAATGTATATATCGACTAGGCTTCAAGGACAGACTGTCATTCGCTGATATGTTGCACAAATCGTAAAGACTAGAACATCTTCACACGATAACATGCAAACAAAGGAAGCCTCATTCTACTAGATACAAATAAAATCTTATCTAGTAAAATCCTACTTGGGTGGCGCTGTTCAAGCTATCTCATATAAAATACGAGAATTCTCCCTAAAATAACAATCTCAAACTATAGTAATTCTTCTTTGAGAAAATGACCTGTATGACTTTTTTTGATTTTTACGATGGCTTCTGGTGATCCTTTTCCTACCACCGTTCCTCCTCGATGCCCTCCTTCTGGGCCCATATCAATAATATGATCTGCTACTTTTATCACGTCCATATTGTGTTCAATCACAATAATGGTATTGCCTTTATCTACTAACTTATTGAGTACACCAAGTAATTGTCGGATATCTTGAAAATGCAGACCAGTGGTGGGTTCGTCTAAAATATAGACGGTATTACCTGTATCTCTTTTAGACAATTCTTCGGCCAACTTCACACGCTGAGCTTCACCTCCAGATAAGGTAGTTGCCTGTTGTCCCAAGGTAATATAACCTAGGCCCACTTCATCTAAGGTCCTCAGCTTCCTGTAAATATTGGGGATATTCTTGAAGAACTCAACAGCTTCCCGCACGGGCATATCTAGTACATCACTAATCGACTTTCCTTTATATAAAATCTCCAATGTTTCCCTATTATACCGCCGCCCCAAACAATTCTCACATTCCACATAAACATCTGGAAGGAAGTTCATTTCTATCATACGCATCCCTGAACCTTGACAGACTTCACAACGCCCTCCTTTAACATTAAATGAAAACCGCCCAGGCTTATACCCCCTAATCTTAGCTTCAGGTAAATCAGAATACAATTTGCGGATTGGTGTGAATACTCCAGTATAAGTCGCAGGATTAGATCTTGGTGTTCTACCAATTGGAGATTGATCAATTTCGATTACTTTATCCACATGCTCCAAACCAATGATCTTATCATAAGGCATCGGTTTCTTGAGGCTTTTGTAAAAATGTTGCCGCAGGATGGGATACAAGGTTTCATTAATCAAGGTTGATTTCCCACTACCCGATACACCGGTTACACAACAAAAGGTTCCTAGTGGAATTTTGACACTAACGTTCTTTAGATTATTACCCTTAGCTCCCTTTAGTTCCAAGAACTTTCCGTTACCTTTTCTTCGCTTTTCAGGTACTTCAATTTTCGCTTGCCCATTTAGATAGGCTGAGGTGATAGTAGCATTCTTCACGAATTGCGCGGGAATACCTTCTCCAACTAACTCCCCACCTAACTGTCCAGCACCAGGACCAAGATCTATCAAGTAATCTGAAGCGAGCATGATATCCTTGTCATGTTCCACGACTAGAACTGTATTTCCAATATCTGATAACTCACGTAAAGATTCTATCAACCGTTGATTATCTCGCTGATGCAATCCAATACTAGGTTCATCTAGTATGTAGGTAATCCCAGTTAATTGAGATCCAATTTGAGTGGCTAATCTGATTCGTTGAGACTCCCCGCCAGACAAGGTTCGGGCAGGGCGATTCAAACTCAAGTAATCCAAGCCCACATGCAACAGAAAACCTAAACGGAATTGAATCTCCTTCAGAATATCTTTGGCGATCATTTGTTGTCGCTCAGAAAGTTGGCTGCTAACTCCAGCCATCCAATCATGGAGTTCATTAATATCAAGTTCCGCCAACTCTCCAATATTGCGCTCATTGATTTTGAAGTGCAAAGATTCTTTCTTCAGTCTGAGGCCATGACAATCAGGACACTTGTCGATACTCAAGAACCCCTCAGCCCAACGTCGTATTTTTTCGGATGTGGAATTCTTATACCAACGTTCCAACATCTTTAGCAATCCCTCATAGGCAAGATTATAGGAATAATCTTGCTTTCCATAATTCACAGAAATCTCAAAGCTATCATCTCCTCCGTGCAGAATAATATCTAAAGCCTCCTTGGGAATGTCTTTGATGGGGGTAGAGAAAGAGAACTTATATTTCTTAGCAATTGCACGCAATTGCTTGAAAGTCATGTTATCTCTTACTTCACCCAAGGGTACTATACCTACTTGGTTAATGGATTTAGTATTATCAGGAATGACCTTATCCATGTCTACCTTATGAACCATGCCTAGCCCTTTGCAAGTGGGGCAAGCTCCATAAGGAGAGTTAAATGAAAATGAATTTGGGGATGGTTCTTCATAAGAAATACCGGAAGTGGGATCCATCAAATGCTTACTTAGAACCGTCACTTCACTACTTTCATTATCCATGATCATCAACAGACCATTCCCAATGCGAAGCGTGGTTTGTAAGGATTCACCAATGCGATCTCTTCTCTCCTCCGTAACCTTGATCCGATCCACCACTACCTCTATATCGTGAATCTTATATCGATCCACCTGCATCCCTGGCTTCAGATCCTCAATCTCGCCATCGATACGCACCTTTGCATAACCTTGCTTTCTGACCTGATCAAACAATTCTCGATAGTGTCCTTTTCTACCTCTGACCAAAGGTGCCAATAGAGAAATCTTCCTGTTGCCGAACTGTTCGTAAATCAAGTCCTTCATCTGCTCCTCACTATAACGTACCATTTTCTTTCCGGTCTCAAAAGAGTAGGCTTCTCCCACGCGTGCAAAAAGAAGACGCATGAAATCATAGACCTCTGTAATGGTACCAACGGTAGAACGAGGATTTCGGCCAGTCGTCTTCTGTTCAATGGAAATCACTGGACTTAGTCCCGCAATGTTTTCAACATCGGGACGTTCCATTTCACCAATAAACTGACGAGCATAAGCTGTGAAGGTTTCCATATAACGCCTTTGTCCTTCGGCATATATGGTATCAAAGGCCAGTGAAGATTTTCCACTTCCACTAATTCCAGTTACGACAACTAACTTGTTGCGAGGAATTCGAACATTAATGTCTTTAAGATTGTGTACTCTTGCTCCTGTGACTTCTATGTAGTCATCGGCAAAGATTTCACCATCTACACTTCTCCCGTTTTGATTTTCTTTTGCCATATGTTTTGTGTCCAGCGAGCGGATTCTCGTCTTGTGGTGTGCTGGCGACAGGAAGTAAAGAAACTGTGTTTCCCATCAACACATTCTTGAACAAGGCTTTGAGCCAGGATGTTTAACCAACAGGCAAATTTACATAATGAAGAGATGAAAAGAAACTTATTTTTGCCTGCAATTCTACTACTTCAAATTCTTAAGACAAACCATTTATCTCATGAATGCAAAACAAATCTTTATGGGGCTTCTACTAACAGGAGCGCTGATCTATTTCGTTTTTTTTAAGTTTTGGGATGTGCTCGAAGAAGCAGTCTCCAATCCCGTAAGTCTTATCGGGTTTCTGACTATTGCAACGATATTATTCTTACTTGTACGAAGAGTGGTTAGAAGCTAACTTGTTACTAAATCCTTCAACAATTCCTTTACTATCAACCTCATTTTTGGCTCAGCCGATGAAGCTGTTGCTATTACCTCCTCTAAGGTTGTCTCTCGAATTGCCTCCAAAGGAAAACATTTGTTAGTCACCACTGACAACACAAAAACGGCCAAATTCATATGACGCGCAACCAAAACCTCAGGAATAGTTGACATCCCAACTAAATCTCCCCCTACTCTATGGATAAATTGGTACTCCGCCGGAGTTTCTAAATTTGGACCTTGTAAACCATAATATACTCCTTCGTGCGTACGAATATCGTGCGACTTAGCAATATCACTAGCTTTTGCATTTAGTTTACGATCATAGGTAGCTAACATATCGGGAAATCGAATGCCAAGTCTTTCATCGTTTGGGCCCCTCAGTGGATTCTCAGGTTGCATATTTATATGGTCGCGAACGAAGACAATATCTCCCGCCTCATAATCAGGATTTGTTCCACCAGCTGCATTAGAAATGACCAATAGCTCTATCCCCAACAATTTTAACACCCGCACCGGAAAGGTGACCTCCTTCATGGAATAACCTTCATAATAATGAAAGCGACCAACCATCGCCACAACCGGTATCTCATCTAGATGACCAAACACCAATTGCCCTTTATGGCTCTCTACTGTCGAAACCGGAAAATGTGGAATATCTTGATAAGCAATAGAAGCTACTACTTTGATATCTTCAGCCAATTGTCCTAATCCCGTTCCTAGAATGATGCCGAATCTAGCTTGGAAATCGACCTTTTCCTTGAGAAAGGAAAGCGCCTCCTGAAGTTGATCGTATAACATGACCTATCTAATATTTTTAATGCTCTTGAATCGATTGTTGCGCTGAGGCAATCAAGAAATCGATTCCATGATAATCTACACCCAAAGCTTTAGCCCTTGTGTATGATTTGAGTGCCTCCGAAAACTCTTTCATCTCCTCCTGGTACATTCCCCTAAACAGGTATGCTTCTGGAAGATTTGCATCTAAAGACACAGCTTTCTCTATGTCTTCTTCAGCCTTTCTCCATAATCTCATGGCTAAATAAGCTCTACCCCGATATGCATAAGCCAATGCACTTTCTTCATTGATACGAATTGCGATGTCAAACTCGCTAATCGCCAAGTTGAATTCACCTAAATACAATAGTGCCAAGCCCTTCTTACAAATCACAAGATCATCGCTGTACACAATATAGAGGTAAGCACTATATGCCTTCAGTGCATTTTCATATTGTTGTCCCTTCATATATAGATCTCCAATCAGCAAATGTTGGCCAGGGTTCAACCTACTATTCCCGTATTGTGCTATAAAGAATTCTAATGCCTTCTCATACTTACCTGCAGACATCAAGCTAGACAATAATTGTTCTTTGAGCACCCGTTTAGGTCCGATCAATTCAATGGTTTCTTCAAAGTAGGCAGAGGCCTGTTCAAAATCTTCCGCTGCTTTGGCTTTCAATCCCTCGAAATATACATCTGGCATATTCTGTTCCTGCCACAATCGACGAAGCTGAGCTCCATCATTATAGGTGGTTCTGCCATCATGTAGTTGGATGGGATTCTTACTTGGAATGATATTTACAAAAAAGTCCCAGATTGTGGACAGAAAAAATACCAAGATTAGCCCCTTGGTTAAAGGAGTACTATCTATAGAAATCAAGGAATACAACAATACTGCGGCAGTACCTAAACTCATAAGTGGTCCGGCAAGTACAATGATCATCTGTTGCAAATAATACTCAGCTCCCTTACTGACACACATGCCCAAATCCCATCCCCAGACCTTATACGTCAAATAGAGGCGCAACCTGCCAATATCCAATTGCCAGCTCTTGGATATGTCTCCATATGATCCGACGTACACATCTACTCGATCATCTGTAAAAAGTAAGGATGGAATAGCGTGACCTAGTTCATGAAAAAATGTAGTGATGGAACGAGCGCTTAAGACAACCAGTATGCCGATAATTCCCATCAGTATACCAACAAAAACCATATCTGAAATGCGTTAGGCTGGCAAGTTAACTAAATAAAAGTACATCTGACTCAAGAAATATTACCGTTCACTTAGACTGAATTGTTACTCCTTCAAGTATCAAGCATTTTTGTGTTGAAAGTAATTTATACCAAAAAACCTTATTATCATGAAAGCCTTCCCCATGTTCCCAAAGCTGTTGCTATCAACAGCACTACTACTATTTGTTACATTTAGCAAAACCGCTTCAGCAAAGTCTTTAGTAAGCGATCCAGCTCCACAATTCACACCTGCACTTTTTCCAGGAGGTGAATTGGCACTAAGTCAATTCATCGCAAAAAATCTTCAGTATCCAATGGAAGCAAGAGAAAATGGTGTTGAAGGAAAAGTGGAAGTTCGCTTCCTTATTGATAAGAACGGAAGCTTGAAGGAAGTTGAAATTTTACAAGGTATTGGATCCGGCTGTGATCAAGAAATTGAAAGAGTTTTGATGAAATCACCTACTTGGACACCGGCTAAATATAAAGGCCAATCGGTAGGTATCTACAAGAAAATGGCTATTTCTTTCGAATTAACGTAGCTATAAAAAAAGAAGCCTCCTGGATGTTTAGTTTAACTCCAGGAGGCATTATTCTTTAGTATCAATAAGTTAGATTAACAAATCTACAATTTTCCCACATAGTTTTCCACATTTTCATAATTTTTAACATTCCTCAGCTGAAATAGTAGAAATAATGTAATACTCAAAAGGACTAAAGCTCCTCCTTGATGCATCACGCCAAGTCCCACCGGAATACTCCCTACGCTATTTATTAAAGTGAAGATTCCAAGTAATACTTGGATTACTAACATACTTACCAACATATTTAATCCTAGCTTAAATCCCGCACTTACCTCCATCTTTCTCGCCCTAAAAAAATAAGCTAATACAATGATAGTCAATACATAAGCAGTTGTTCGGTGTGCCAATTGAATAAAGGCAGCCATAAATAGTCCTTTATCGTATTGAACAAAGTTATCAACAGTCCATTGGTTTCCATCTAACAACACCGCTGGAATCCACTCACCATTCATATCAGGCCAAGTTGGGTAAAAGAGTCCAGCTTTCATTCCAGAAACGACTCCCCCCAGTACGATCTGTAAGGATAAAACCCCTAAAATGAGCAAAATACCTCTTTTCAACACTCGATTGTTAATAACTTTTAAATGAGGTAAAGTCGCGCCATACGTAGTCCACAATAAATAACTATAGAGAATAAATGCTAAGGACAAATGCATAGTTAGTTTATAGGCATTTACCCAGGGGCGGTTAATCAATCCACTAGCTACCATGATCCATCCGAAAGAAGCTACTAAGGCAGCAAGTAAAAAAACTACGCCTAAGCGCTTGTAAAGCGGTCTATCAATCCATTTCTTCCTCCAGAAGATAAATAGCGGGATGATAAAGACAAATCCCATAGAACGAGCCCACAGTCGGTGGAAGTACTCCCAGAAATAGATGAACTTGAAATCGCCCATACTCATTCCCTCATTGATCTTTTCATATTGTGGGGTGGCTTTGTATAGATCAAACTCCTTTTCCCATTGTGCCGCACTCATAGGTGGAAATGTACCAGTCACAATCTCCCATTTCGTAATAGACAAGCCTGATCCGGTCAAACGGGTCACCCCCCCAATTACGACTTGGAAGAAAATCATTACTAAACCAATGATCAACCAGATTTTTACTGCTGAAGGATATCGAGTACTAGTAGATAGGTGGTCTTTCTCAACTGAAGCAACTCCTGTACTCATAAGATGAACTATTTGAAATTAAATGTTTTTGTTTAGAGAGGTGACTTTGGATTCCTGGTCCTCTTATATGATATATTTTATAATTTTTAAAAAAAGCCCCCTCATCATCAGTAGTGTTAGTTTGTTAGGAATTTCGTTTGTTAAAATTATGTAAACTCAGTTTTGCCGAATTGTAAACAGTTTTCAACAATTCAATCTCCATAAACTGAGTTTAGTTTCAAGGTTTTACAAACTTATCCACAAGTAGTGGAAAAGTCATTCACAGGAAAACTTTTTTGTCCACAGACCTTGAAATTTTACTTTCCAATGTCAATAACTCCTATGTAAACTCACAGTTAAGTCATGTGTTCACAGTTAGTAACATTACTCCTTGCTTGAATTCTTAGTTGCTGTGGATAAAAGGGAGGTTTTTAGACGTATTTCTACACAAGTATTGTTGGTTTGTGATTTTGTTAAAATGCTTGTATATAGTACTTTATACATGGTGATTATAATGAGTGTTAATAAGTCTCGAAACAGGATTTAGCATTCATTTGTTTTTAGTTTTGTTATCCTGTTTTTAGTTCTTGTTAGTCATAGTGGATAAGCCATTAATCACGCAAATTGATTGAAATCTTCATGTTTTTAGCCTATCTTTTGTCTGTGTGATTGCTTAGTCTAAATGATGAGATCAATTATTGGAATCTACTTCTTTGATTTAGAGGAAAATCAGGAAGGTAAATAATAAGGTATGTGTGGTCGATTTTCTTTTGTGACATCTAAAGAGAAAATACAGCAACAGTTGGGCGAGCAAGTCGAGACGGGAGTGAATTTGCGCATTAGCTTTAATATTGCTCCGACACAACATGCTTATGTTATTACTAACGATAAGCCTGATATCCTGCAGTACCTTACCTGGGGCTTAATCCCATACTGGTCAAAAGATGAAAAGAACGCCAGTAAGCTAATCAATGCAAGACAAGAGGGAATTTCTTCTAAGCCATCTTTTCGAATTCCAATACGAAAACGAAGATGCCTGGTGATTGTTGATAGTTTTTATGAGTGGAAGAAAATCGGGACACAAAAGATCCCGTACCGGATTTTCCACAAAAGTGGAGATCTATTGATACTGGCTGGAATCTGGGATATATGGTATAAGGATGACTACGCGGTGAAGAGTTTTTCCATCATTACCACTCCTCCAAATCAAGAGATGGGTAGTGTACATAATCGTATGCCAGTCATTCTAAATGAAGGGGATAAAAAAAATAGGTGGTTAAGTGATCTTGCACTTGATGAGACCTTGGCCTTGTTGCATACGCCTAAGGATGGGATATTAGATATGTACCAGGTATCTACACGTGTAAATAACGTACGCAATAATGCTCCTGATCTGCATCAGAAAATAAATGAACCTCCCACTTTATTTTAAAGATTCTCTGCTAAATTTTGTGTTCTTGAGTCAGAGATTTAGCTAAAATGCTAGCTCTCTCGGGCTGGCCTTGTCCCAGTCGAACTCCTACCTAGTCAGCTGGGATCACAAGAATTTCAGAGAAGGATTTTAAATTTATCCCTTGGAAACATTAAGTCCTCTAATAGAATGTGTACCGAATTTTAGTGAAGGCCGTGATCGGGCCGTCATTAGTAACATCGAAAGTGCCATACAGTCGGTAGAAGGAGTCCAACTTTTGCATACAGATATGGGCTTTGGTGCGAATCGTACTGTGATCACTTTTGTCGGACCTCCTAAGAAGGTGGTAGAAGCTGCTTTCCGGGCTATACAAGTTGCTGCAACCTATATTGATATGAGTGTTCAGAAAGGTACACATCCAAGAATGGGGGCAACAGATGTATGTCCATTGATACCCATACGTGGGGTAAGCTTGGAGGATACTGTCAAATGGGCTAATCAATTGGCTCAAAGGGTAGGGCATGAGCTCTCTATTCCCGTGTATATGTACGAAGCAGCGGCTAAGCATGATCAGCGCCGAAATCTAGCTAGTATTCGATCAGGAGAATATGAGGGCCTTAGATCGAAAATGCAGCATTCAGATTGGAAACCCGATTATGGTCCGATCAATTTCAATCCTACAGCAGGAGCAACCGTCATTGGAGCCCGTCCCTTCTTGATTGCTTATAATGTAAACCTGAAATCCCAAGATGTACAGGCGGCTAATTTCATTGCTCAGCGGGTGAGAGAAAGTGGTTATCTACATAAAATAGATGGTATTATTCAAAGAGATGAAAGCGGACAACCCATTCGTATAAAAGGACGTTGTAAGGGAGTGAAGGCTATTGGCTGGTATATCGATGAATATGGCCATACTCAAGTATCGATGAATATTACAGATTTGGACGCCTGCGCTGTGCATGAAGCTTTTGAGGCTTGTAGAGCAGTAGCGGAGGAGATCAATGTAGAACTCAATGGTTCAGAGTTAATTGGCCTCGCGCCTTTACGGGTCTTTCTGGAAGCAGGTCGTTCTTTTGAAAAAAAGGAGGAAGCTGCAGAATCACTACTGGTTAAGTCAGCCATTAAACACCTAGGCTTGAATGTACTTGCTCCTTTCCAGCCGCAAGAGAGAGTGATTGAGTATTTGCTGAGAAGATAATTGAAGCTGGATTCGGAAGGACAAATGGTTTATCTTTCTGGTTTAACCCGGAACTGATTCAAACTTATTGGCTGTCGACGAGGTCAAAGCATTGGATTTACTGGCGCCGCCAGACAGACAGGAAAAAGCTGAAGCTCAGCAGATTCAAGACTTTAGGCCGCAGTCCAGATGAACAAGTTTAAATCAGTTTCCAGTCTGAAAGGGTGTTTTCAAAATCGAATTATGCGTATTTCCCAAAAACGAATATTCGGACTGCTTATCCTATTTCAATTAACTATAGGATTGATCGCTCAATCCCGTTGCTCTTTCGATGAGCACTGGGCACGTCAGAAAAAAACTAATCCAAGATTTTCAAGTCAGATAGATGCGGTTGAAAGCCGCATCCAGGGACGTATTCAAAATCTTTCTCCCTTCGAATCACGATCCAGCTTTCAGATACCGGTAGTGTTTCATGTGTTGTGGAATACCACGGAGGAAAACCTATCTGAAGAAGCCATAAGTACCCAATTGGCTATCCTCAATCAAGACTTTAGTGGCCAAAATCCAGATCTAAACCTCATACCCAATCGATTTAAATCTGTAGCAGCTGCCGTTGGTATCGAATTCTGTTTGGCCTCTACAGCTCCAGATGGAACGGAGACCAATGGGATAACTCGAACCCGAACGTTTGTTGATAGTTTAAGTATTCAGCAAGTCTATTACTCATCGGGAGAAGGACAAGATGCTTGGGATCCTGACCAATATCTAAATATTTGGATCGCTAAGCTTGAGAACAGCCTAGTAGGCTTTGGGAGTTATCCTGGGCAAAATATCCCTGCTGAGGATGGAGTGGTCATTGACTATCGTGTTTTCGGAATAAATGACCATCCGCGACTTAACCTAGGTCGAACCCTTACGCATGAGGTTGGGCATTACCTTGGCCTTTTTCATCCTTGGGGTGACGGTATTTTTAATTCTAATTGTGCTGGTGATGACCGGGTACCTGATACTCCTTTGCAAAGCTCGACTTTCAGTGGGCAATGCCCGGATAGTCAGAACAGCCTGCCTGAAAGTTGTGGTACCGCAGATATGTACATGAATTTCATGAACTACACGAATGATCTGTGCTTACATATGTTTACGCAAGGGCAACGACTACGAATGTTAGCCAGCCTATTAGAAATGCGTCCTGGCTTGTTGACTAGCCAAGCCTGCACAGGTATCAGTCAGCCTAATCCCGCCAAGGGACTGGTTAATATTGGCCCCAATCCTACACGTGGAAGCTTGTATATCAGTAGTTTTCTGCAAGGGACCTCTAGTGTTCAACTGGAAGTCTATAATGTAAATGGCCAAGTCGTTTTTCAATCTGCTTGGGATAGTCTTGATCGCTACTTCAGTTATACCCTTGATATGGCATCTTGGGCTAATGGTTTTTACTATCTACGATTGGATATCGCGGGAGAGGAATTGGTTCGAAAGCTTATCAAATATTGATTAGTTTCTAGAAAGGCGACTATAAAAAAAGGAGCGTAGCCACAATGACTACGCTCCTTTTGTTTTATAATGAATTGATCTGAATTATTCTTTCAGACGCTGTTTGATCTCCACGATCTCGTATGCTTCAATCACGTCTCCTACTTTGATGTCGTTGAAGTTTTTGATAGAAATACCACATTCCATACCATTTCTAACTTCTTTCACATCTTCCTTAAAGCGTTTCAGAGAAGCAATTTCTCCAACCACACCTTCTCTAGTAGGATAAATCACAATACCATTTCTAACTAGACGGATATTGGAATTTCTCGCAATCTTACCTTCTTCCACATAGCAACCTGCTACCGTTCCGACCTTACTGATCTTGAAGACTTCTCGTACAGCTACTTGACCCATTACTTTCTCTTCCTTAGTCGGCTCAAGCATACCTTCAATAGCTAGCTTGATTTCCTCAATGGCTTCGTAAATAATGGAGTAAGTTTTGATTTGTACACCTTCTCGTTCAGCCAGTTTACGGGCTCCAAGTGAAGGACGTACCTGGAATCCAACGACGATCGCATCAGAGGCAGATGCTAACAATACATCTGATTCAATAATCTGACCTACCGCTTTATGGATTACATTAACCTGAACGGTCTCTTGAGATAGTTTGATCAAGGAATCAGAAAGGGCTTCTACCGAACCATCAAAGTCACCTTTAACGATAAGGTTAAGTTCCTTAAAGGTACCCAATGCCAATCGACGTCCGATCTCATCCAAACTAACACGTTTAGTAGCACGAGTTGTTTGTTCTCTAATGATCTGAGCTCGTTTAGAAGCAATTTGTCTAGCTTCTTGCTCACTTGGAACAATTTTGAAGCGTTCACCTGCTTGCGGTGCACCACTTAAGCCCAACACTAGTACAGGAGTAGAAGGTCCGGCAATTTTCACTCGCTTTCCTCTCTCATTGAACATGGCTTTAACCTTACCGGAATGCTCTCCCGCTACCATAGAGTCTCCAATCTTCAAGGTACCAGTTTGCACCAAGGTCTTGGTGACGTAACCACGTCCTTTATCTAGCGATGCCTCCAGTACCGTACCGATGGCACTTCTATCTGGGTTGGCCTGTAGCTCAAGTATTTCTGCTTCCAGCAACACTTTTTCAAGGAGCTCACCAATATTCTGTCCCGTTTTAGCGGAGATATCTTGTGATTGATATTGACCTCCCCATTCTTCCACTAGGAAGTTCATCGAAGCCAATTCCTGTTTGATCTTCTCTGGTTGTGCTCCAGCCTTATCAATCTTGTTAATGGCGAAGATGATTGGAACATCCGCAGCTTGTGAGTGACTAATCGCTTCTCGTGTTTGAGGCATGATGCTATCATCCGCAGCTACAATCACGATGGCAATATCAGTTACTTTAGCACCCCTGGCCCGCATCGCGGTAAAGGCTTCGTGACCTGGAGTATCTAAGAAGGTAATTCTCTTTTGTTCTTCTCCTACTTTAACTTCGTAGGCCCCGATATGCTGGGTAATACCCCCGGCTTCTCCTTCTGCTACGTTTGCTTCACGAATATAGTCAAGCAATGATGTTTTACCGTGGTCAACGTGTCCCATTACCGTTACAATCGGAGCTCTATGTTGAAGATCTTCCGGATCATCAACGATTTCCACTTCATCATCGTCTTGCTCCTCTACACTAATGAATTCAACTTCATGATTAAATTCCGCAGCTACCAATTCGATAACTTCTGCATCAAGACGTTGGTTGATGGATACGATCACTCCGAGACTCATACAGGCCATGATCACATCGGTAGCAGGAACATCCATCAAACTTGCCAACTCGGAAACAGAGATAAACTCTGTCAACTGCAGCTTGTCCGTCTGCGTTTCTGCTTCGCGCATTTCTTGACGTTCGCGAAGTCGTTCTCTATTGTCCCGGCGCATTTTCTGGCGCTTTTTCTTACCTCCACCGGAGATTCGCGCCATTGTAGCCTTGATCTTCTCTTCAATTTCCTTTTTGGAAACCTCTTTAACTTCATTTGGGTTGCCGCGGCGATTGCCTTGAGGTCCACGACGGTTACCACCTGGTCCACCTCGTCTATTGCCGCCTTGCTGCCCGCCTCTATTGTTGCCTCCAGAAGATGTAGATACGACTCTACGTTTACGCTTCCGTCTTTTAGGCTGATCTCCATCTCCACTAGCGCTTCCACCACCTTGGCCGGATGTAGTACCAGCTGCTGGCTTCTTATCTCCTTCTGGACCTTTTTGATCAGTTCTAGCCTTGGGCTTTTCCTTCTCTTTCTTTTTCTTCTTAGGCTTCTTGAGCTTATCAGTGTCGATCTTACCTAAGATCTTGAGCCCTCTAAGTTCGGGAGTAGCAGCCCGATGCATTGTTTTACTATCACTAGCATCAGGGGCTGGTGATTCAGCAACTACTTCAGGAGAATCTTTCATAGTAGAAGGAGCCTCAGTTTCCTGGCTCGGCTCAGCTGGTTTAGGTGTGTTATCTTCTGGAACCTGCTTGGTATCTTCTTTGGCTTCTACAACTGGAGCTTCCTCCTGTTCCTTAGCAGGCTCTGGTTCCGGTTCGCTTGCAACCGTTTCTTTTGTTTCTGCTTCCCCAGGTACTTCACTTTCTGCACTAGCTGTAGTTTCTGCCGGCTTAGGCTCTTCTACAGCTTTGCTTTCCGGTTCTTCCACAACTTCAGGTGCAACCTCCTCTACTTCCTGCTTGATCTCTTCTATCACCTCGCTTTTGGGGCTTTCTATTACTTCTTCTTCTTGCGGAGCAGGTTCAACCTTTTGTTCCGCTTCTTTATTTGTAGGCGTTTTAGGTTTATCTAGATCGATCTTACCTAATACTTTAAGGCCTGGAACTTTACTTGTTTTTTCCTCCTTTGGTTCCTCTGCAACCACCTCTGGTTCCGCAGCCACTTCCTCAACTTGTTCTTTGATTTCTTCAACAGGAGGCTGGGGAGGTTCGGGGGCAGGAGGAGGAGTAACGGGTGTCGTTGGTTCGCTTTTGACCGCTGTAGTGTTTACCGGTGCCGCAGGAGCTTCCGTCTTGAAAGCGACGGCAGGCGTTTCTTTCTTGGCTTGCGGTCGAGTACCGATAACCAGCTGGTCTGCTTTTTCTTTGATAGCTATAGACTTCGAAAACTCCTTCAGCAACTCCGAGTACATTTCGTCAGTTACCTTGGCAGTAGGTTTGTTTTCAATTTCAAACCCACTTTTGTGGAGATGTTCGACGATCGTTGCCGTTCCCACATTGAGTTCTTTCGCTATCTTGACTAAACGTTTCGACATTAATGAATTTTCTGTTTAACAATATCAATCAAGCATGTTGATTGATAAATCTTTAATTACACAAATTATGCTCTGTCCATTTCCGATAGGTTTTAGTGAACAAGAACAACTACGTTGACCATGATGGCCAAGGATGTTGAAAAAGCAGTGCAAAGATAACAGTAAAACTGCTTTGTTAATAACTCTTGTTCGGATTTATACTGATAGTGGGATTATTATTGGGGTATAAAAGCGGAAAAAACGCTAATTCTTCGAGATAATCGATTAAGAATAGACAAAATTTACCAGTGTCCCACTACCATAACGTATAGCAAACAACAAGAGTTCCCTTGCATCAAAAACTTTTTATATACAAATCAGCCTGCAAATTTGGCTGTTGTTTGTCAATAAACAACGCAAGTAGGTGGCACTGGAAAGAACCCCAAGGAAGGGAGTAGGTGGAAGAAGTATGCTCTTTTCGAGAAGCAAATAGCACACTAAGACGCCGACTTCCACCTACTGAAAACTACTAGTCTTCAAATTCTGCTTCGAAGATACCGATGATATTAGCTATCGTCTCTTCTTCTAAGTCAGTTCTACGAAGTAATTCTTCCTTACTTAATTCCAATACACTTCTTGCTGTATCACAGCCAATATTTTTCAAGGCCTCGATGATCCATGCTTCGATTTCATCGCTAAATTCTTCGAGATCTACATCATCAATCTCGTATTGTTCGATGTTGTTTCGGAAGACATCAATCTCAAAACCTGTAAGCTTACTTGCTAACTTGATGTTGGTACCTCCTTTACCAATAGCCAGAGAAACCTGATCGGGTTCCAAAAAGACTTTGGCGTGAATCTTCTCATTGTCTAGATCGATACGAGTCACTTTAGCTGGGGTTAGAGCCCGTTGAATGTAAAGACTCATGTTATTCGTAAAGTTCACGATGTCAATGTTTTCATTGCGAAGTTCACGAACGATACCATGAATTCTAGAACCCTTCATACCTACACAAGCACCAACAGGGTCGATTCGGTCATCATATGATTCAACAGAAACCTTAGCTCTTTCACCAGGAATACGTACGATGTTACGTACGGTGATCAATCCATCTTCGATTTCAGGCACTTCCTGCTCCATCAGTTTCTCTAGGAAGGTATTGTCAGTTCGGGAGACGATTACAACTGGGTTATTGTTGCGCATCTCCACCTGCTTGATTACTCCCTTAACCATATCTCCTTTTCGGAAGAAATCTCCTTTAATCATTTCATTCCGAGGGAGCACCAACTCTGTTCCGGTTGCATCATCAAGTATCAGTATTTCTCGCTTAAGAATCTGGTGTACTTCACCAAGGATGATGTCACCAACTCTTTCTGTGTATTTGCGATAAACCTCATCTTTCTCCAGTTCCATGATTCTGGAAATGAGGGTTTGTCTGGCGGCCATGATAGCACGTCTACCGAAGTCTTCTAAGTGCAATTGCTCGTAACATTCTTCACCGATCTCATAATCTTCATCGATAGAAAGTGCTTCAGAAATAGAGATCTGACTTCGATCATCAGTTACTTCTCCATCGGGAACAATTTCACGTACCCTCCAAAGTTCCAAGTCACCTTTGGTGGTATTTACGATTACGTCGAAATTATCATCCGAGCCGTACTTCTTTCGGATTAAAGTCCGAAATACATCCTCAAGCACCCTTACCATAGTAGGGCGATCTATATTCTTCCCGGCTTTGAATTCGGAGAAAGTATCTACCAGGTTCATAAATTATTATTTTTTAAATGAAATTTGAACAACAGTTTTATCAATATTGTCAAAAGGAATGACGGTCTGAATTACTTGCGTTTTTTTACGCTTTCCTTCTTTAATTCTGACCTTTTCTTCTATAGTAATCTCTGTATCAGATGCACTGACTAGAGTTCCTGTTCGTTTTTCTCCCTCTTTAGTTTTTACTTCAATCTTACGACCAATATTCTTATGGTATTGGCGTATTTTCATCAAAGGGCGACTAATACCTGGAGAAGAAACTTCGAGCGTATACTTAGGACCAAGCCAGCCCTCTTCATCTAAATACTGCTCTAGGTAACGACTTATTTTCTGGCATTTTTCGAAGGTAATACCGGTATCACTATCTAGGAAAACCTCCAGCTTTTGATTGGCATGCAATTGCAAGTCCACTAAAAAACAATCCAAAAAATCTTCTTCCTTGAATTTTTGATCCAGCAGATCAATAATTTTGTTTTCGATCACAAGTATTCCTTATAAAGGGCAAATAAAAAGAGGGAACACCAGTTCCCTCTTCCGAGTTTTGCGTAAATGTTTTGCAAATGTAATATAAAATACAACATAAGTCCAGTAATTGTTTAATTAATTGCCTGAAAACCCAGCGTTTAGTGGGGTTTAGAGTAGTTATGCTTAGAAGAGCTGAAGCTAAGAAGGATAGGTTGTTGTTTTTAATTTTCAGAAAGAATTGAAAATTAACGTATTTCTATACAACTCAGTTTTGTTATTTTTGTTACACCATTAAAGAAATGTAGATCGATATAAATTATGAAGGTAGATACTTTATTGGACCGGGCTTTGCAATTGGAATTTTTAAGTGCAGAGGAAGGTGTATTCTTATTTGAGCACGCGCCCACCTCGGCATTGATGTACGTAGCGAATCAGTTACGCCAACATCATGTGCCAGGAAATGTAGTGACTTGGATTATTGATCGGAATTCTAATACTACTAATGTGTGTATTGCGAATTGCAAGTTTTGCAATTTCTACCGACGGCCAGGGCATGAGGAATCCTATATCACAAGCATTGAGGAGTATAAGCAGAAAATTGAGGAAACCTTCAAATTTGGTGGAGAACAATTGTTGCTCCAAGGGGGGCATCATCCAGATCTGGGACTGTCCTATTATGTAGATCTTTTTAAGGAACTAAAGTCTTTATATCCTAACCTCAAGTTACATGCGCTAGGCCCACCAGAAATTGCACATGTCGCTAAATTGGAGAAAGCTTCTCATCAAGAGGTACTTCAAGCCTTAAAAGATGCGGGGCTAGATTCATTGCCGGGAGCTGGTGCTGAAATTTTGAGTGATCGGGTTAGACGTTTAATCTCAAAAGGAAAATGTGGGGGGAGAGAATGGTTGGATGTGATGAGGGCAGCTCACCGAGTGGGACTTACCACCTCAGCAACTATGATGTTTGGTCATATTGAGACCAACTGGGAGCGAATGGATCATTTGGTTCAATTGAGGCAAGTTCAGTCAGAGAAACCCGAAGGAGCAAAAGGTTTTATCGCTTTTATCCCTTGGCCATTCCAAGATGAGGATACGATCTTGAAAAAGATCAAGCGTGCTAGAAATACTTGTACGGGTGATGAGTATGTAAGAATGATAGCCATGAGTAGAATCATGCTACCCAATATCACCAATATTCAAGCCTCTTGGTTGACGGTTGGTAAGAATGTTGCGAATGTTTGTCTCCATGCAGGAGCAAATGACTTCGGATCCATAATGATTGAGGAAAATGTGGTTTCAGCAGCTGGGGCACGTTTCCGATTCACAGCCGATGGTATACAGGCAGCAATTAGAGAGGCAGGATACGTACCACAGCTTCGAAACCAACAGTACGAGTACAGAGAGATTCCTCAAAACATTATGCAGCAAGAACTAGATACGGCTAAGATGATTGTTGACTAATGAGGTTTACCTAATTGGAAGAATAAACTGTCCTCCAATAGTTAAATTAGTAAGACATTATCCATAAGCGTTTCATTGTCGGCCGTTTTTCATTAGCTTTATAAGGCTTGAAGTATCATAGCTTACTTAACCTTGAGTGGGTCATGCCCATTATCTAGTTTAAAGCGCCCGACATGAAATATGCCCTTGTCCTCCTAATTTGTCTTTCCTCTTCCATCAATCTTTTTGGACAAGAGGAAGCTGACTCACCTAACTATTACATCTTCAGTATCTATTTCGGAGGCGGCCGCTATTATATCGATAGCGAGCAAACTCAAGATCTATATGATTGGATCGATAGCATAGAGGGGGCTGAGGATATGGAGATTTCCATCCATAGCCACACAGATAACATCGGTTCAAAGCAATACAATGCCTGGTTATCGCAAATGCGCAGTGAATCTGCCATTATAAAACTGATAGAAAAAGGACTTCGACAGGAGATGATGTCGATTGAAGACTTTGGGGAATTGAATCCGATATACGACAATTCTACCTGGGAAGGTAAACTCAAGAACCGTCGAGTTGATATCATCTTACGACCGATCCTTTTTTAGTATCTTCCGTTAGTGTGATTTAACAAAAATAAATAGATTCGCATTTCCCTAAACACCTCCAATTACATCAGCATGACTTACCGCCTTGGGATCGCCTTGCTAATTTGTTCCTTTCTTATGTCAAGTACGATTAGTAGTCAGGAAGTCTCTCTAATGACCTTTAATCTGAGGTATAGCACACCTAGGGATGGGGAAAATAGTTGGGATAATCGGAAGGCTTTTGTAGCTGAACTCATCCAGTATTATGAGCCTAGTATATTTGGTGTGCAAGAGGCCTTACATGAGCAGATGACATATCTTGATGAGACGCTAACTGAATATACTTTTGTGGGTGTCGGGCGTGATGATGGAAAGGAGAAAGGAGAGTATTCGGGGGTTTTCTACCAAAAAAGTCAATATCAGTTGCTCGAAGGCGAGACCTTTTGGCTTTCGGATCAACCGAACAAGCCCTCTGTTGGTTGGGACGCCTCTATGGAGCGTATTTGCACCTATGTACATCTAAGGGATAAATCTTCGGGAAAGCAATTTTGGGTTTTCAATACGCATTTTGATCATAGAGGCAAGGAAGCCAGAGCTAATTCTGTAGAACTTATTCTTCAGTGGATTGAGAAAAAAAACAAGAACGGAGAGGCGGTCTTCGTCACAGGGGACTTAAACCTTAGCCCCGAAGAAGCACCTATCAAGCGATTAGCTAAAGTAATGGCAGATAGTTGGGAGCATAGTCTGCGTCCGCCATACGGACCGACAGGGACTTTTAATGGCTTTGAATTTAATCAACCGCTAAAACGTAGAATAGATTACATTTTTGTGTCTCGTGAAAATGTAGTGGTAGAAAAGTATAGAACCATCGATGATTTTAGGGAATTTCGTTATCCTTCAGATCATATGCCTGTTTTGGTGCATTGTCGTATCAAATCTTAACTCTTCTGTTTTTCCATATATTTTTTGAGCAGTTGATGCACATTTTTTCGAACGCCATTTTTTATGATGGGGGTAAAACCCAATAGCATACCGGGTAGCCCTAACGCCATGCTCGACCATTTCCAGAAGTTGAAGCGATCGACATGTTTGATGATCTTTCCATCTTTGATCTCAAAATGAGCATCAATCTTATTGTGTACTTTTCGGCCGGTTTCTCCAAAAGGATACTTGGCCTCCCAGTGAGCAGATCCACCGATGTCTGTTCCTCTTACATCAGAAAAATCAATATTGAGTTGTCCTTTACTTCGTTCTACCAACATGCTCCACATAGCTCTAGCTTCTGCAGCTTGAAGTTGACCAAAAGCTGGATCTTCAAAGGATGCTTGATCAGCATATAGAGATCCCATTTTCGCTGCATCTCCAGCCTGGAATGCAGTATAAAATTCAGCGATGAGTTCTTTGTTTTTCTGAGAAACATCCATAGGTGAGTTTTTAGGTTGAGATATATTATTGCCGCTCGATACTACTTAAAGGTAGCCTTCTCCCTGAAAACCTTGCCCATTTTCGATCCATTTTTCAATTTATACCCACTTGCGACACATGGAAGGAATCTCTATATTTGTTATAGAAACTCCTATTTATGCGCGCTCAATTACAAAAACTAACCCTAATAGGTTTATTCCTGCTTTTTAACTTTCTTATTCTTGGCCAGAATCATGAGATGACTTGGGGTATGATACCTCGATCAGATCTAGTTATGACAACCTATCCGGCCGATTCCAGTGCTGAAGCCGTAGTTCTAGCTGATGAAGGCCAAATCCGTATAGTTGCCGCTACGGGTAGTCAACGAACAAAATATTATTTAGATCGGCATCGTCGTATCAAGTTATTGAAAAGGCAATCTTTTGATAATTACGGGCAAGTGAAACTCTTTTTTGTGCACAGCGATGATCGTGAGCGCATTGAAGAACTCAAGGCCCAAACTATATTACCTAATGGACGGAAGTATGAGGTGTCGAAAAAAGATATTTTCAAGACTAAGGAGAATGAGTTTCTCTCTTCGCTGTCTTTTGCCCTTCCCAATCTAGAAGAAGGAGCTATTGTAGAAATAGAATATCAGTTGATTTCTACTGATGTGATAGAGCCAAGGCCCTGGTTTTTTCAAGAAGGGATTCCCGTTCGATATAGCCAGTTTAGCATCAAGAACGAATCGAGAGTTTCGTACGTGACGCTATTTAATGGTGGTGATTACTATCCAGATAAGGAGACGGCAGGAAAAATTACCACCTATCGAAATGGCGAAACTCGGATTGTCTACGGGCCAGAATTTATTGTGATGGAAAATGCTCCTGCTTTGGAGAAGGAGGAATTTATTACGACCCTGGAAGATTATCGAGCCAAGGTTAGATTGCAAGGAGAGTCTTATTATACCCAAGATGGTCAAAGACATCAGTTATTTACGACTTGGGAAAAGTCAGCAAAGAGCCTATTAGATCATCCGCAATTTGGCCATCAATTTCGGAAGAAGAGAAACTTCAAAAAAGTACTAGAAGAGTTGGAGGGTTTTCTAAACCAAGGGATGAGTCAGGAGATGATGATGAAAACTATATTTTCCTTCGTCAACCGACAGCTAACATTTAATGGTAAAAAGTCCTTTTGGGTTCAGGATAATCTTAATAAGGTATTTACTCAAAAACAAGGTAATGCCGGGGAAATCAATCTCATGTGCCTAGCCTTGTTGAAGGCGCATGGATTGGATGCTTTTCCCATTCTTACCTCTACTAGAGATCACGGTAAAATGTATCGACATTATCCCTTGATCGATCAATTCAACTATGTGTTGGTAGGGGTGAAAATGGGAGAGAAAATTGTGCTGCTGGATGCGACTGACCCGCTGCTCACGGTAAATATGCCCAGTCTTAATGCGTTAAATAAGTTGGGATGGGTGGTGGACTTGGAGCACTTATCGTGGATAGATATCAAGGTGCCCATGTGCCGGGATATTTATGGTTCTGAATTAAGTATTGATGAAGAAGGTAATGTTGTAGGTAAAATGCGAGCTATATTTAATAGCTACACTTCCCTATCGGAACGCCGACATTATGCTGCTGATACCAGTGGATCCTATTGGAAAGATAGGATGGATGAATTCACTTCTGATCTTCGGTTAGGATCTGTCAAAGTGGAAGATTTTGGAGAAGCCTCAAGTAAGTTTATGAATGAGATGCTGTTCCATGCACCTAATGGAGCCATGGCTTCGGGAGATTTTCTCTACATCTCTCCTATTTATTACTCCAACTATAAGGAGAACCCCTTTCAATTGGAACAGCGAGATTATCCGATAGATTTTCCCTATCCCTTCGAGGAGAGATATGTGGTGAGTCTTGTGATTCCTGAGGGGTATGCCGTAGAGGAGCTTCCTGCATCCTCTTCTTTTGAGCTTCCTAATAAGGCTGGAAAGTTTGAGTATAAAGCTAGCAAAGTCACCGGAAAGATACAGATTATGCTAACGGTATTACTTTACCAAACCACCTTCGAGCCAGATCAATATGAAAACCTAAAGACTTTATTCGATCAATTGATCAGTAAACGTTCGGAGCAGATTGTATTAAAGAAAATTAGCGATAAATAAACATGAAAAAGTCAAGGCTCGTCATCCTTTTGCTAAGCACGCTTAGCGTCTTTCCAGTATTTGGGCAGTTGTATTATCCAGCCTCTATCTCAGAGGAACTAAAAGAAGACGCCTCTTCTGTGATTCGACATCAGGAAGTTTTATTTAAGGTGAAATCTATTAGTGAGGGTACTTACTATGTTAAGCGAATTATCACTATACTAAATAAGAATAGTGGTGCTAATGGACTGCGTATTTCATATGATAAGGATTCTCGGGTCACAGATATTAAAGCCAGTCTATACAATAACTTTGGACAAAAGGTCCGAAAAATCAAAGCTTCAGAAATAAAGGATTATAGCTCAGTTTCTGATTTCTCCATTTACGAGGATGATCGATTTAAATATCTAGAAGTTAATCACAGTTCTTATCCATATACCCTTGAGTATGAATATGAGATGAACTTAAAGGGGATGCAATTCGCCACTTTTAGAGATTGGTATATCCAAAAATTCTATCAATCAGTGGAGTATAGCAAATACCAACTAGAAATTCCAAAAGACCAAGCTTTTCATTATAAGGCCCTAAATTTTGATGGTGAACCGCAGGTGACAGAAGACAAGGGCAAGCTAATTTATCTTTGGGAGGTCAAGAATCTACCGGCTAAAGTCAGGGAACTGTATGGTCCCAAGCGCTATGATGTTCTACCTGTTCTTTGGCTATCTCCAGGGGAGTTTCGTATTGGGCAGTATAAAGGGACGATGAGCAGTTGGGATGAATACGGAAAATTCATGAATCAACTTATAACAGGTCGAGATGAATTACCCCCAGCACTTGCTGCAGAAGTACAAGCCCTAGTCGCGAATGCTAATAGTGATCAAGAAAAGATAGCCATACTCTATAAATATCTACAGGAAAATATGCGATATGTAAGCGTACAATTGGGCATTGGCGGATGGCAGCCCTTTGATGCGAGTTATGTGTCAGAAAAGAAATATGGAGATTGTAAGGCCTTAAGTAATTTTATGAAGGCCATGTTGAAGGCAGTTGATATAGAGTCTTACCCAGTTCTAATATCTACTGGGGAATTAAGCTATGAAATCACCGAGGACTTTACTACCCCAAGTTTCAACCATATGGTGCTACATGTTCCAGGCGAAGACTACTGGTTGGAATGCACTTCTCCCAATTATCCACCAAATTATTTAGGGAATGGGAATTCCAATCGCAATGTAATGTTGGTGACGCCTGAAGGTGGGAAGGTAGTGAAAACGCCGAAGTTGAAAGCAGAAAATAATCAGAATAACCATAAGGCCGTAATCCTACTGAAGGCTGATGGCAGTGCTGAAGTAGCTGTAGATATATACGCGAGCGGGGCTTCTCATGAAATCTATAGAGGAGTAGAAAGTGTCTTGTCAAATGAAGAACAAGAAAAATGGTTGACTAAAATCAGTGACTTACCTTCCTTTACTATACAAGAACTATCTATAGAACCCAGCAAGCTTAAACCGGAAGCTAAAGTCCACTATAATCTAGCCGTTTCGCGTTATGCAGCTAAAGCCGGTAAACGTTTATTTGTTCCATTGAATGCGATTAACAACTGGGAATACATCCCACCTACGGCAAAAAATAGGAAGCATAGTGTGTTTAGAGATGATACTTTTTGGAATAGAGACGAAATTATTATGGATATTCCAGAAGGCTTTCAGCTTGAATCCGTACCCGTAGAAGAAAAACGACTTGAATGCTCTATGGGCTACTTTGATGTCAAAGTATTCCAGCGGGGTAAGCAGTTGATCATGAATAGAGAGTTGAAGTTGGAAGCAGGAGAGTTTCCAGCCAGTGAGTATGAGGAAATGCGCCAATTCATGAAAGACGTTAGCAAATTGGATGCGATGAAAATAGTATTGGTGGAGAAGAAAACCTAAGTGATATATCTCTTGACCTAGGACGCTTTAGCCAGTAAGTTTTTATATATTTCATGTCCAGACTTCGATTCCTATGTCTGGCTAGCCGCAGTATTTATCTAAAAAACAACATTTTTATACCCAAGAAACCTACCTTTAATAAGTGAAAGAAACGATTAACAAGGCTCCTGAGGTACTTCCTCTACCCCCTGTTTTAGGACGGCATTGGCTGATTGAACTACAAGAATGTGAGGTAGCTACTTTACGTGAAGTAGAAACTGTCGGCAAAATTATGGAAGGAGCAGTGGCTGCTTCAGGTGCTACACAGGTAGAATCTCGTTTTCATCAATTCAATCCATATGGAGTAAGTGGCGTAATCATCATTATGGAGAGTCATTTTACCATCCATACTTGGCCAGAATACGCTTATGCTGCCGTGGATATTTTTACTTGTGGAGATCTAATCGATACAGAAAAAGCCGTACAGTTTTTACAAGAAGCCTTTGGAACCCATAAAGTATCTACTCAATTAGTCAAAAGAGGCGTGAGATAGGAGACGCCAAAAATCAGGAAGACGATCTACTACTATACTACTTAACACTTCACCTACTTACCGTACTACACAATCATATTCTTCATTAAATATAAAGTATGAAGGTTCTACCCATTATTCGGTATGGGCGTGTTGTAAAACGACAAGTCCTTAATGGCATTTGTGTATTAATCATAGGTATGACCCTGGCAAGTTGTGGGCATTCTTCGGTAGAAGTGTCCATCGTGAATGCTTCAGCAAACGACTTAACAGCTATCGAAGTATCGAATAGCAGAAACGAAATTTCTACAGGACTTTTTGATCTGAAGGCCGGAGACAAAGCTAGCAAACAATTGTCCTTTTCTACTGTTTCCCCCTCGGATGGACATTACGTTCTACGAATGAAGGACCATTTGCCGCGGGACTTTGGCTATTACTCAAACGGCATTCCTTCGGCAGGTAAAATTGCTATAGAAGTTAGAGCGGATACGGTGTTGATCCAAATGGAGTGATTAATGAATCATAAGGATATCCCATGAATTTAGAGCAAAAATCAGTTTGGATCTTCACCTGTTTGGTACTACTACTATTTTGGGTAGCTACCTTTGCTACTCCTTTTTCAGTCCTAGTGACCAGTTTAGCTATAGGTGTGGGAGTCCTCTTTCAAGTTTTCATTATCCTTAAGGACGATACGAAAACTTAGTCTTACTATTCTTTTACATAATGACCAATAAACTCTGAATCTGCGTCGATGATGAGTCCATCTCTGCGCCGGTAGGATAGAGCACAGGGCTTATCTGTATAATAAAGCCCTGCTTGATAGTATTCATCATCACTATCCTTAGGAAGTTCTTCATAGGCTTGATAAACGGATGGGAAATGACTGTATTCTCCATCACAAGATTCAAGGCAGATACCCGCAGGGTTGAATACTTTGACATTCTCGCCTTCCCTCCCATAAATTACCTTCTCTACATAAGATCGACGATCAAAGGATTTGGGGGAGAAACTTGCTTCCAGCAATAATGGATGGTTCGGAAACAATTCCCACAAGATCTTCAACATGGCTTTGGACTGGAATAACATGGTATAAGCGGGATTGAGTATCACGCAAAGATCTTTCAATACTACCTGGGTTAGAATGTCCATGAGTTTGGGTTCTTCCCAAGCAATGAACTCCCACGGCACAAGTTTGAACCAAAAGTCGATCGGAAGGTATTCATCCTTATTTACTGGCATGAAGATGCCCTCTTCAGGCGAGAAGAACACTTTCTCCATGGGCATATAAAAGATTTCATATCCGATATCCTTGGCGGTATCAGCGATGATGTCGGCATTCAGCGCATCTTCTTCGTGCCCTAGTGTACTAAGCAGAATAGCTGTGGGGCGGTCGGGGTTTTGCAGACTTAATCTTTCAAACTGTTTGCTTAGACCTGCTTTTAATCCATTGAATTGACTAACATTTCTCAAACCACTATTCCGTAGAAGTTCCGTTTGAATAATGGCCGTTTCAGGTATGACTGTAGCAGTGTCTGCGTTGAATTCAATCAACTTTGCTGGCCGGCCGTTGATAACCCCCGATAGATCGAATCGACCGTATAGATGCATGTGTTGGTGTCGATTCTCCCAGGTATATTGTATGATTTCTACTGCATTATCAGGTATTCCTGCATCGTTCCAGCGTTGGGTATCAATGATATACTGAGCCGCTTTTTCGTATAATTCATACAATTCTCGACAGGCTCTCTTATAGGTTTCTATCTCTGATTTCTCAACTTGGAGTAATTCACCTGTGAGATATTCCATGTCCTCACCTCCGAAGTATTCTAAGCCTAGTTTTCGAAGTTTCTTGTTGCTGAGAGCTTTGGTTTCAAATAGTCGAGCGTCGAGCATGTTTTGAGGTTTTGATAGAGAAGATAAAATAGCGCTGTTTTAGACCGCATAAGCTGTCTTGCGCCCAAGATAGGGAAAACAAAACATACAAGTGATAGTAATGAGCAGCCCAGATGGAAGCTGAGTTTTCCATCTGGGCTCACCTTTGTCTTCATGCAAGTTATTATTGCTACTTCAGTATTTTTTTGATGACCTGGAGTGCTTCCAATGTCTTTTCCTCTTGTACAAAATGTCCAGTTTCTAACTCGACCACTTGGGCTTCAGGTAGTTTAGATCTCCACTTTTCGAGGTAGCTAGCATTGAGAAAAGGATCCTTGGTTCCCCAAAGAATTAGCCAGTCTTTTTTGGCTAAACGATCCAACTCTTGCCATTTACTTTCATACCAATCAGAAGAGCCCACGAAGCCCTTGCCAATATTGAGTAAAGCTTCTCTTGAATTACTATTTGGAAAGGGCCCGATATAATGGTTGTGGATTTTCTCTGTCAGCTTCGCTTTATCAACAAATGCCTCTTTTAGCAAGACCTGAACGGAGTAGTTTTGCTCCAGATAATAGGCCTCTCCTTCTTTACTATTAAGCAGGCCATCTATTTGTTGAGCCATTGGATCATCTGCGGTTGCCCAAAGCCAGGAGTTGAATAGTATAATTCTATTGATTCGATTAGGCATATCCAAAGCTGCACTAAGTCCAATGGGGCCGCCGAAATCATGAACCACTAGCGTGATGTTTTTGAGTTTTAGGCGCCGAATGAACTCGCTAAGATTCTTGGCATGCTCCTCTGGTGTTCCTTGGAAGTCATCGTTTCTTTGAGACAATCCAAAGCCAAGATTGTCGACTGCAATACATCGATGAGATTTGGATAGTTCTTTTATAAAATCCCGATAAAGAAAGGACCAGGTAGGGGTTCCATGGACGAATAAGAGGATTTCACCTTTCCCTTCATCGATATAGTGGAGCTTACCATTTTCTAACTCTAGAAAATGACTATCAAAAGGATACAAGGATTTGTCAATCCATTCTTGTGCTTGGATATTACTTGCGATCATGATGAATAAGATTAGAATTGAATGTTTCATATTTGAATTATTTTGAAACAAAACTCTAGCTTCTTATTCAGCTTATTCTTGGTCTACACCAAGGCTTTCATGTACTTATTCCCTTATGGAACTCAGGGGTATTACGGAAAATTGACTTCTAGCTGGAAAAGAAAAAAGCGACTGTCAAGATCGACAATCGCTTTTTTCTCCTATAAAAAGGGGGTGGCTGTATTCGACTTAGCCGCCAGAAGAACGAGTCGAACGACTACCTCCAAAACCAGATGATCCACTAGTAGGTTTTCTCACAGTAGTACGAGATGCTGTATTTGAAAGCGTTCGGCCAGTGGAGGAATTTACTCTGTTGTAGGTGTTTTGGTCGCGGTAAGAAGAAGCCGAAGGTGGTACCGATGTGCTTCGTCCCATGTAATATCCCATCAAGCCTCCCATTAGCACTCCGGACATGCTCCTGCGACGATAATAGTGACGTCGCTCAGTAGAATCACTAGGTGCGGCCGTGGAGGTAAGGGTATTTGGATTGAATTCGTTGAGCATTAGCGTATCGATGGTTCCATCCATATAATGAGTGATGACTCGGCTATCAGCCTTTGAATCTACCACTTGCTCATCGATGATCTTAAAGTTCTCTGGTTCTACCTCTTCTAAGGTAGTGATAAGACCTTTGGTGAGTTCAATTTGTTCTTCTTCGACATATTGCACATTGTCACAACTGGTAAAGAAGAGTGCTCCTGCTGCACCAATAGCAACTAGGGTGTGTCTAGCAGTAGTTTTGAGGCGCGTAAAATTACGTTTTGGTGTCATAACGATGGTTTATTGGTATTGTTTAGCCATCCAAGATAAGGATAATATTGGTACTAAGAAAGGGTGTAAAGGGGAGTGGATTAGCTAGGCCCCTTCTGTAATTCCTCTTGTGCTAATAAGTAGATTTCTTCGATATCTTGTTCTGAGAGGTCTGGAAAATTTTCTCTGATTCTATTCTGTAAAACCTCTTTGGGAGCATTCTTACCTACCGTAACTATCTGCTGCTGGATAAACTCTTTTTCTAAGGCCTTTTGTCTTTCTTTGCTCAATTTTTTGTTAATAATCTTAAGCAAATCTTCGGAGAGGTTGGCGATCCTTCGCAGACCACCTACCCGAATCCTTGAGAAGTCGAGAAATTTGTAGAAGAGGAACTTGTTTTCGCCAAAAAGAAGCATGTAATCGAGGTTTTTTTTGTCCATTCCTCTGGGTATATTTTTGTACCGCAAACCTACTTCTGTCATTAGATTTTCCGAGTGCTCTAACTGCTGGATGCTTTGGTAGAGGCTCGTTAATTTCTTATACATATCAAAATCTACGATACTGCCTTCGCGAGAATCTATAGCGTACTGAATAGTGGTGAAGTCATATTGGGGCTGAATATATCTCCAGGTATAGAAATCTCCGATTTCCTCAATGGCAAATAAAGAATCCCATTCGACATTTTGTTTTTCCTGGTTTTCTGCCCAGACGGGAAAGGCCAAGCGAATGCCTTCTAGTTCAATCTTCAGACTTGACCAAATCTTTTCACTTTCCTGTTGAATGTATTTTTCTTCTTGCAAACTATTTAGGAAAAAGGCGAGGTACACTCCGACAAATACGATGATTAGTTCGACTACCACCAATTGCCACTTAATACCCAATGCACCTGTTAGTCGCGTTAAAAACTTTGAGAGAAACATAGCGTTTGATTTAAGTCAAAACAGATGTTTGAAAAGCTACATATCGTGATTAGACGTAAAATATAAAGAGTCAGTTACACATCAAAAAAGAAACAGTTATGACTGAAAAGACGCCACTTTAAATTGTACGATTACCATTGTCACCCCACTTAGAAGTAGTGGCCAAGGTGAAGATAGAAACTTACAACCCCATTTCCCAGATTGTATTCTGTGGCAAATTTGACGGGTCCAGCTAGGGTTAACCATCCCAATTCAAAACTGGTACCCCAAAGTAATCCACGGTCAGCGGCTAAAGTCTGTTCTCCCAATCTTATTTCTTCCACCTGGAACTCTCCTACATTAAAATACCAAGAAGCGAAGATATTGGCCAAAGGCTCGTATTGGAACTTTAGGCCCGACAGATAGAAGGAAGTGGCCGGTTGTTCCATGTATCTTAAGCCTGCAAAATAAGTGTGTGTTTGCGATTGTTCGAGATCTCTTCCCAAGAAAAAGGACTGGAGAATGTTTCCTTCGTTGAGGGAGAGCGTGCCAGCTTCATTATACCATTGTACATGGAGTTTTGACCGTAAAGGAAAAACTTTACTGAAGGAAAACTTGGCAACGCCTTGTACAGGCTCATTTCGGATAAAACTTTCGAAGGGCCTCGTAAGCCGACCAGTAATGGCTAGCCTAGCTTCGAGTTTAAACAGACTCCCCTTAGTAGGGAAGTGTTTTCGATCATGCGTATCCCAAAAGAAGTTAAGATAATTATTGAACTGGAAGAGTTTGATTTCTTCTGTATTGGGGTTGAAGAAGTTCTCATTTTTAGAAAAACGTTCCATTCCGACTCCTATTGAAGCGGACATAGCTCTGGCAGAAGAGGCAAATACATCTAATCTCCAGCTGTATCTATGAATCTGAAATTCATCAATTTTCTTGTTGTTTTCATAAGTAAGACCAGGGTAAAGGTGTGCCAGACCGCTCAAGCGTACCCCAAGGCGAGATTTGGAAGAGAACCGAAGCAAGTAATCAGCCCAAAGAGAGGGAAATTCGGAAATTCGGATATCTAGGTGTAGTTTGTCGCCTGTTATGAGTTGATTTCGTAGGTCAAGATTCAGTAATAAGCCCGATTTTTGATCGATATCATAATTGGCTCCCAGGTTGACAAAATTTCCATCCTGGGGTGTGACTCGGAGTTTTAAGTGATAACCGCCCTCCATTTCTTCCAACTGATAATCTGTTTTGCGTACAAAACGAGTGCCGAGCAATTGCTTGAGTGCTTGATCTATATCTGAAAGGGCGTAAGCTCGTTGAGGACTAAAGGAAAGGACACGTAGAAGCGCGGCACTCTGCTCTTCACTGGTTCCCGATATGCTAACTTTCTTAATCAGAATCTTATAATCGATCAAGGTCGGAGATTCGATTTGTCTTGGTTCAGGCTTCCATCCTATCTGCTCAAGTCTCTTTTTGAGGAAAGGGAGCATTCTACGTGCCGCCTGTTCCCCCAACATTAACAAGGAATCGATTCGATCAAATCCTAAGGTGGAGTAATTATCAATGGCTGGTCGAATCACAACATCCGCTAGATCTACCTGATAGCTGTTGTTTTCAGCTATCCCATAAGAACCTGACTGGTTTAGGATATCGAGCAGGGAACTAACCTCCTCTTTTTTGTAAAGAAGACCTCCGACATCTATCGCTATCGTGAAATCCGCCCCCATTTGGATGGCATCTTGTACAGGGAGATTTCTTACCCAACCTCCATCAATTAGAAGAGTAGAATCAAGTAATACTGGTTCAAAAATGGAAGGAATAGACATACTGGCTCGGATGGCATCCTTTAATAAACCATCTTTGAAGACCACCGATCTGCCCGTTTCAAAATCTGTTGCGATGGCACGAAAGGGGATAGGGAAGTCATCAAAGCTAGCATACTGATTAGCTGGTAAGGTGATTTCGGAAAGGAAGATGTCTAGTTTTTTCCCTTGCACTACTCCTTTAGGTAGCTCAATTTGGCCTTTGACTAAGGGAAAACTTAATACAGTCCGATCGGTATGTATAAGCTCTTCAGCAGGAATGAAAGACCGGCGTAGATTGTCATTAAAATAATCAAACCAATCAGCACTTTTGGCTAGCGAGGCTAAACTGTCAGCAGTGTATCCAAGCGCATATAAGCTACCTACGATACTTCCAATACTTGTTCCGGTGATGATATCAGGTTGGATACCTGCTTCCTCCAATACTTTTAAAGCACCAATCTGAGCTATACCTTTGGCACCACCTCCACTCAGGACCAAACCTAGTTTGATTTCATGCTGTGCAGCTGATTGGAAATTAAAGAAAAGAAGGCAGAGTAATAAACCAAGTGTTTTCAGCTTAAGGCCTTGAAATAGGGGCATGTTTTCTCATTTTAGAAGAAGTGGTCCGATGATTTGCAAGGCAATTGCAATCAATCACCACCTCCTAGTTTTCGCTGGGGCAAACAATGTGCATAAATATCGGGAGGAGCGGTCGTGGGGATATGGACTCCTCATTTTCTATAAGTGTGCTTCCAGCGAAAGATACTAATAATACGTTCGAAGGGATAGAATCGCGGCTAATTTGGTCTCGTATGTTGGTGATATATTGCTTGTTGCTTACATGACTTTTGCCGAGAATTTGGTGACTTTTGCCGAATTTTAACATCCTAAAAACACTTCTATAGTATTTTACTTGTTAACTTGGTGGATGGATCGTTCAAGTTATGGAAGTATTCAACCGTATATGGATCTAGGTAGTTATATATTACATCCATCCTAATCCTAGAAAAATTGAGGTTGGTGAACTAAAGGAATAATAATGAAGAAGATCATTGAAAAATACAAAGGCCGTTTCTCTGAAATCAAGCTTTGGAGTACACTTAAGAAGTATGCTCGAATGGCTGGTGTCAAAACAGTATACACGGTGCTGTTGATGTTTTATGCTTTCAAACGCAAGGATACTCCAAAATGGGCTAAGACGTTAATTACCGGTTTGCTGGGGTACTTCCTAGCTCCTATTGATGCTATCCCGGACTTAACCCCGTTTGTTGGATGGACAGATGATTTAGGGTTGTTGAGTGTGGGAATAGTTACGGTAGCTGGTTACATCAATAAGGAAGTAAAAGATAAAGCAAGGAAACAGCTTACAACTTTGTTTGGAGAATACGATCCAGCTGAGCTGGAAGAGATCGATAAAAGACTGTAAAAGATTGCTACTATGAGATACCGAGCACTGGATCCTGAGTTGTATAAACTCAACAGGAAACGTTTTACGCGAAAGATGATGCCCGATTCCATCGCCATTTTTCACTCGAATGACCTCATGCCTCGATCAGGTGATACTTATTATCCCTTTCGGCAGAATGCGGGTCTCTTTTATCTGAGTGGTTTGGATCAGGCTGAAACAGTGGTCGTGTTATTTCCAGATTGTATAAAAGAAGGATTTGAGGAAGTTGCCTTTATCAAGCGTACGAATGAATATATCGCTACTTGGGAAGGGCAAAAGTATACCAAAGAGGAGGCCAGGAAGATCTCAGGAATAGAGCGTATTTATTGGTTAGATGAGATGGATAATATCTTGCATGAACTTATCCTTCTGGCCAAGCGCATTTACGTTAACTTAAATGAGCATGATCGCTTTCATTCACAAGTAGCCAATCGAGATCAGCGTTTTACCCACAAACTAACCCAGCAATATCCTGCCCATAAATACCATCGCTCTCAACCTATCTTAAAGAAGTTGATGATGATCAAATCCCCTGTAGAGGTGGATGCGATTCAAGAGGCCATTCAGATTACGGGGCAAGCTTTTCAGCGTGTTCTCGAATTTGTGAAGCCGGGAGTGAAAGAATACGAAATTGAGGCAGAAATCATACGAGAATTTATCCGAAACGGTGCGACTGGTCATGCCTATGATCCTATCATTGCCGCGGGGCAAAATAGTTGTGTTTTGCACTATATAGATAATGATAAGGTCTGTGAAGCTGGAGATCTCATTTTATTGGATTTCGGTGCAGAATATGCTAATTATGCAGCAGACCTTACCCGCGTCATCCCTACCAGTGGCCAATTCTCGGCTCGTCAAAGAGAAGTGTATGATGCGGTATTGAGAGTACTTAAAGCTTCCAAGCAGTTATTGGTACCCGGAACAACATTGGAAGAATACCACAAGGAAGTTGGGCGCCTTATGGAGAGTGAACTCATCGGACTGCAGTTGCTAGATAAGAAAGAGGTAGCTCGACAGAGCTCAGAACGACCTCTATATAAACAGTATTTCATGCACGGTACTTCACACCATTTAGGACTGAATGTGCATGACCTTTCCAATAGATACGATCCGATTCAAGCTGGCATGGTCTTTACCTGTGAACCTGCTATTTATATCAAAGAAGAACGGATCGGTATTAGATTGGAAAACGATATTCTGGTAACAGATGATGGCCCAATCGACTTGATGAAGCATATTCCGATTGAAGCAGATGAGATTGAAGAATTGATGAATGCCGGAGTGCTGAATTAAGCATGAATTGATGATTTGGGCAGAACTGGCTAGAATAGCTCTAATTGGGACCGATCAAACCACTATTCCCGAAAATGTGATGGACTTGTTGGCTGCTAGAGGGATGGATACTACCTCTTCAGCAGATCAACTTTTATTGGACAGTGCAGCGGTATTCAACCAGATGCGCAAGGCCGGATTAGTGATACCTACATATCAAGGTGATAGCCCTATAAAAATGGATATCCCCAAGAACTCCAAGATTTGTAGTTATAAGGTAATCAGAATGCTACGAAAGATCTTGGATGGAACCCACCCTCACGCCCTAAATGAATTCCTGCTTCATATGGTGAAACAGGATAAACAATTGCCTCCCGAATTTTTGCCTGAGATATTTGAAGTTAGTTTGAAAGATCAAGCCATGTGGGAGATCCTGTCCGATCGATTGGATGAGCGAGCCCGTTGGCTGATTCGCCAGAATCCTGAATGGGAGGGTCTAGCTTTGCCTACGGATGGATTGGACTGGTATAGTACAGGCCCCAGCGGTAAGAAACTGTTGTTTGATCACCTTCATCGATCCGAACCAGAACAGGCAATAGCCTTGTTGGAGACAGAATGGCCTTTGCTAGATGTTAAACTCAAGTTAGAATTCTTGGCCGTATTAGGTAAGAGTCTGACGGTGGATGATGAGCCGTTCCTCAATGATCTGAAAAATGATCGTCGAAAAGAGGTTCGATTGAAGGCGAGAGACCTATTGGCGAGTCTCCCCGATTCTACCTTTGCCCAAGATTTGTATTCGCTGGCCAAACCTTTCTTTGAAGCGCATGACCAGCTGATTGTTAGTATACGACTGCCGGATGAGCTCCCCACTGCTACCGAAGATTATGGGATAGACCTAACTAAAGCGAAAAAGAAATACGCAAGTGGAGTAAAAGCATCTTGGTTAGCAGCGGTAGTGAGTAGAATTGCCCCTTCCTTCTGGGAGCAATACCTATCTGCAAAACCCAGAAATATCATTGCTGCCTTTTATGAAAGTCACTTGGGGGATGTGCTCGGTCAAGCCCTAGTGACAGCCGTGATCAGGCATCAGAATGCCGAATGGGCAGAACAACTAGTTCGACACGAGGTAGGAAGAGGATTACCAAATACCTGGCCGAATACAGATGTAAGAAAAGTGATGAAATTACTTTCTCCGGCTGCATTTAATGATATAGCCTATTACTATCTACAGTACAACGGATCGATGTTGGAGGAGGAAAACCATATTGTTACCAGAATGCTATTGTTACGGGAATTCGTTTGGGAGGAACGGCTTTCTAGGATGGTAATAGAGGGATTTCGACAATGGATGGCTGAAACGCAAACCTTCTTTTGGAATCTGTTGCATTATCAGCGAATTCTAGAGTCTGCAGCCTACAATGTACCCCCAACCCTAATAGATGCATTCAGTCGAGATTGGCCTTATAATTCTCCCGTTTGGCCGCGCTGGGAAGCAGCCGTCCAGCGTTTTCTTAAAACCTTATCCTTCCGCAAGGATATGATCACTGCGCTTCGGGAGAAATAATCTTGCGCATTCTAATCAAGGTATTTGATCACATACTCAATTGGATGATGGTGAAATTTCACGCTCATGCCCGGGTATTTTCGACTGATTTCTGGATTAACTGGCTTTTGCATTCCTTTTGTCTTGAATTCCAAATGAGGATATAGGCTGATGAAGGTTTGAAAGCGATCTTGAATGACAAACTCGACATGCTCATAGCCCTCAGGATAGGGACTTCCTTCTTTAGGTGCAGGTAGCTCCAAACAATATATTTCCCGCTTCTTGTACCGATAGGGAGTATGGAGTTTGAAGGTTGAAATAGGTCTCCCGCCAATTATAGTTTCTGTTAATAATTCTCCATAATTAGTGAATTCTTGCTTGAGTTCCAGATATCTTTCCACGGTTTCTACCCTATAGCAGATATGATCTAATTCATAGTCATCTACTTCGATCTTATCTTCAGCGAGATGCTGGAATATTCGATCTAAGAATGGGGTAATGGGACCGAGAATTTGTTCTTGCATTCCTTTTCCTTTTGCTCTATAAGATGATACTACCTAAGCCTCCGTCAGCAACGATGGCTTGACCTATAATGAAGTTTGAATTAGGACCCCATAAGAAGAGAACTGTTTTTGCTATCTCTTCGGCGGTACCTATTCTTCCAATTGGGTGATGATTTCCCCATTTTTCTAGTACTTCTTCTACCGGTCCATGTTGGCCTGCACCATAGCGCAATAGTGGCGTATCGATGGAGCCTGGACATATACAATTCACATAAATTCCTTCAGCTGCGTGGTCTAGGCCCATGGATCGCGTCATAGAGATAACGGCTCCCTTCGCAGTGGCGTAGGCTAATACATTCTTCTGGCAACGCATGCCTTGGATGGAGCTAATATGAACGATACCCCCCCCGCCATTGTGCCTGATTGCTGGAACTAGCTGTTTACTGACCAGAAACATGCTTTTGAGATTAACATTCATAGTTCTGTCCCAGTCATCTTCAGATGTACTTTCAACTGTTCCATAGGTCTGTAATCCAGCTGAATTAGCTAAAAACTTAATTGCACCGAGCTTCTTGGCTTCTGCGAGCAGATTCAATATAGACTCCGGCGAAGTAACATCCGTATGAATGTAGTGGGCCTTCCCTCCGGCTGCTTCAATCTCCACGGCAGTTTTTAATCCATTATCTTCATCAATATCTGCGATTACGGCGATAGCGCCTTTTTTTGCGGCTTGCACTGCGATGGCTTGTCCAATCCCGGAGGCACCTCCAGTAACGATTGCTACTGTGTTAGCAATCCAAGAATTTTCCATGGTACTAAATTTTCTATATCAATTAACTTCAGTAAAAGGAAAACTAAAAACTCCTATTGTAACCATTTTTGAATGATATCTTTCATTAAATCCTCCTTATATTGCAAAACTAAATTTGCTAAAAAAAAGGGTTCTCCCTATGTCTGAATCGACCGTTCTTCGTCCCCACGCGGAAGAGGCTTATGCAGATGAGTTGCAAGCTTTGGCAGCCATCGACAAAAATAAGAAACCTCCTCAATGGAAGTTATCTCCTGGAGCAGTAGTAACCTATTTATTGGGGGGAGAATTAGAAGATGGGACTCAAATCACCACAAAATATTTTGGTAGTCGGAGATTGATCGAAGTAGCAGTCGCTACTTTAGTAACGGATCGAGCCTTGCTACTAGTAGGCATTCCTGGAACTGCCAAAACTTGGGTTTCGGAGCATTTGACTGCTGCGATTTCAGGGACTTCTACCCTGCTGGTACAGGGAACAGCAGGAATGAGTGAAGAAGCGCTCCGCTATGGGTGGAATTATGCTCGATTATTGGCAGAAGGACCAAGTGAGAAAGCTTTGGTTCCCAGTCCGATCATGACAGCCATGCAAGAAGGGAAGATCACTAGAGTGGAAGAGCTGACTCGAATCCCTTCAGATGTTCAGGATGCCTTGATTACAATTTTGTCGGAAAAGATGATGCCGGTTCCTGAATTAAATACCGAGATACAAGCTCGGCAGGGATTCAACTTAATTGCCACAGCAAATGATAGGGACAAGGGAGTAAATGAACTTTCTAGTGCTTTGAGGAGACGTTTCAACACTGTGGTCATGCCCCTTCCATCAAGTTTAGAAGAGGAAGTGAAGATCGTGCAGCAGCGAGTAGGCGAATTGGGGCGGCATTTGGATCTACCTAAACCAGCAGATACAGTAGCAGAGATACAACGTTTAGTAACCATATTTAGAGAATTACGTACTGGAAAGACAGAGGATGGACGGACTAAATTGAAGGTCCCCACCAGTACCTTGAGCACCGCTGAAGCTATTTCCGTAATGAACAGCGGACAAGCTTTAGCTGTTCATTTTGGAGATGGCGAAGTTAAAGCTGCCGATCTTGCAGCCAGTTTGACTGGGGCTATTGTCAAGGATCCGGTACAGGATAAGTTGGTTTGGCAAGAGTACCTAGAAACGGTGGTTAGAGAACGTAAAGATTGGCAGGATTTATATGAAGCCTGTAAGTCCATGCTGTAGGTATTCTAGGATACAAAGCAGCCTTTTTGTCTTATTAAATTATTGGACTTTGTCGTTTAATAGCGAGGCACCGAGGACAAAAAATGTATATTGTTTAGCATGAAGGGAAGGCGTTATTGGAGCTTATGTGTTTTAATTTTGGGGTGCGTGTTTGAGGTGCAAGCGCAATTGCCATTCGTCTACGTTGATTCCATAAGCCTCGAAGGAAACCGAAGAACAAGGACCGAAGTCGTTTTTCGAGAGTTGCTGTTTAAAGAAGGAGATTCAATTGCTATCTCTCTCCTGGAGAAAACTTTAGAACAAAGTGAACAGCTAATCATGAATACGGGCTTGTTTAATCAAGCCAGTATCATATTTAAAAACTGGGAAGGAAGTACGAATAAGGTCCATATCCATGTAGAAGTAGCTGAGGCCTGGTTCATCTACCCGGTGCCGGTCATTGAGCTGATTGACCGAAATTTCAATGTCTGGTGGAATGAACAAAACCGTTCCTTAGACCGCCTCAATTTTGGGGTCGAGTTTACTCACCTAAATTTTACGGGTCGGCGAGATAAATTTAAGCTTACCGCAAAATACGGGTATACCCGTAGTTATGCCGCTAATTATAGTCTTCCATTCTTTAACAAACAACAGACCCTTGGTTTCGAAGCGGAAGTGTCTTTTGCTCGAAATAGAGAACTTAATTACTTGACCGTTGGCAACAAGCAAGAATTTTTTCGTTCGCCAGAAAATGAATTTTTGTACCAACGATTTCGAGCAGAAGGAGCTTTACTTTACCGACCGGGACATCATTTGTTCCATAGCTTTCGCTTTCGTTATGAGCAAAATCCAGTAGGAGATATCATTGCCCAGGAATTTAATCCAGATTTTTATCTGGGCGCAAGAAATATGCAACGTTCCTTTACCTTGGGCTACCGTTTTGTCTATGATCGTCGAGATGTAAGAGCCTACCCTATTCAAGGGGCTTTATTTATCACCGAAGTTACTAAAACGGGCCTGGGCATATTTGATGACCGAGATGGGATGACATTAGAAGCTAACTATGACTTTTTTATGCCCATTTCTAGGAGATGGAGCGCTGGGGTGAGAACTGGTGGGAAGTTGTCTTTAATTAGATCTAGACAACCCTATAATGACTATCGAGCAGTAGGGTTCAATCAGAATAACCTGTATGGTTATGAGCTCTACATTATCGATGGCTTGGATATGGCGATAGCAAGACCTTTTATACGCCATAAATTCTATGAAAGAACCTGGAATTTTGGAAAGCTGATGCCCTTGAAAGCTTTTCGGAAAATGCCCATTAAAATGTTCCTTTCTGCAAATAGTGGTTTTGGTTACGTACATGATCCATATACGCGAGATGTCAACCCATTTAGCGATCGATTTCTTTGGGGAGGAGGTATAGGTTTAGACATTGTCCTATTCTATGATAAGGTGATTCAAATACAATATAGCTTTAACCATTTGTGGGAAAAAGGACTATTTTTACATGTGAACACCAATATTTAGCATGCAGATTGTAGTCTTTAGCAAGGTCTTGAAGGAGAAAGATATTCCCCATGTACAACACTTGTTTGATGTACTGCATGAGGAAGGGATCAATAGCTATGTTTTCGGCCCTTACTTGGAACAGTTGAAGGGGAAAATTGATCTGAAACGTGACGTAGGGGTATTCGAAAACCACTTGGATTTTACAGTGAAAAAGCTTGACTTCTGCCTAACCTTAGGCGGAGATGGAACCATACTGGATGCGCTAACTTATGTGCGAGAAAGTGAAGTACCTATATTAGGGATTAACCTCGGGCGTTTAGGTTTTCTAGCTAGTATCGAAAAGACAAAAATCACGGAAGCCATTCAGATCATTAAGCGGGGTATGTACTACATTGACGAGCGGGACATGCTGTACCTAGAGTCTAATTTACCCATCTTCCAGGATATTCCTTTTGCCTTGAACGACTGTACCTTGCTGAAGAGGGAAACCTCTTCCATGATTACAATACATACTTTTATCAATGGATCATACCTAAACTCCTATTGGGCGGACGGGATTATTGTGGCTACACCAACGGGGTCTACTGGGTACTCTCTGAGTTGTGGCGGTCCGATTATCTTTCCTCGATCCGGTAATTTTGTCATTACGCCGGTAGCTCCGCATAATTTAAATGTACGACCGATTGTGATTTCGGATGATTCGGTCATCTCCTTTGAAATCGAGGGACGGGCAGAGAATTTCCTTTGCACGCTAGATTCAAGATTCGAACCGATTACAGCAGCTCACCAATTAGCAGTGCGTCGCAACAACTTCAAAGCTCGCCTAGTACGCCCACAGGACGATGACTTTTTGAATACAATTCGTGAGAAGTTAGCTTGGGGTGTAGACCAGCGCAATTAGGCGACCAGGAATGTCACCGACAGGAAAGTGGTAAAACAAAAAAGCTCAGCTATTTGTAGCTGAGCTTTTTTGTTCAGAAAATGATGACGCAATTGGCTAGACTGGAGATTCAGAATGCACTCGATATTGCTATTTCTCAATTTCTTGTTGTGTTACCATAGTTAGCTTATGGTTTACACCCTGGATTAGTAACGAGTTTTGCGCATCATCCTCTGCTGTGGGATAGGCAAAAGACATTCATCTTCTGCCTGAGACGAGTATGGCGGACTCATAGGCTTGATTTTTATCGGGAATCCGTGGCCAAGTTTCACATGAGGATTTTGACAGGCTAAGAAGGCTATGTTAAAGCCCAATCATTAACGCTGATTCCCGAGTAATTAACAATAATCGAATATAGTAAAAATTTTACAAAAAGATAAAAAAGTAGTTTATTATTTTGTTTATAGGGATTTGTGTGGAGTATTAAGTTGTATTAATTAGTATATGTGGTATATAAATTGGTGGTAATTATCTAGCTGTACTGTAACGGCTTATCATTTAAAAGTGCATAGTAGTGGCTGGAGAGATAGTTTGGAAGAAATTCCTATCTTCATAGCCTCGAATATCTCATCTCAAATCTCAGGTTTAATAGCAACCAAAACCAAGTTACAATGAAAAATTGCTTATTAAACCTTTTTCTAGCCATTGTTCTATTCGTTTCCATAGTTTTTCAGCTAGATGCACAAAGTAGGATTAGCGTATATGCCCAAGGTGGAGTTTTAGTAGGGACGCCTTTTGGTGAAATCCCCGAAGGGGCAACAGGTAGGCCAGGAGTGCGAGCATCCACTGGGATAGAAATGAAATGGACTGCTACTAAGATTTTCTCTGTTCATTTAGGGGCTCTATTTGCGCACAAGTCCAATGAATTCCAAACACCGGTGACTGGGAAATACAATATTTCTGATGGGATCTTGGGAATAAGATTACCCTTTCCCATTAATGTGAAATATACTGGGACAGTCCAGGGCGCCATTTCAAATAAGTATGTAGATATCCCGATCTACGGAGGAGTTCAAGTGGGAAGGAGAACGATGTTGACCATAGGATATCAGTATTCTCATTTGCTAGATGGCCAGTTTGACGGCACTGCTGATGTTAGGGCCCTGGCCTTGAATTTTCCTGGGCAAGAATTTGACGAATCACACTTGCTCAGAGAAGATGATCATGCCGCTATAGCTGGGATGCATTATCTGCTATTTGATCAGTTAGAAATGCGTCTACGTTTTGGGTTTGGACTAAACAATATCTTCACCGAAATTCCGGAAGGTATGAGCAGCATGCGCAATTTATACTTAGGAGTGATGCTGGCTTATGGATTTCCACTATAGTGAGGCGATTGATTCCTTTTACGAGACCAGATTCACACTTATGTCAGTAGTAGGGATAAGGCTCCAGTTATTTCTTGAGAAGAAATAGTAAGGGGATATCTAATCTCTTATTCCAAGCATTTTCACTGTGATTTTCTCCAGGAAAGTACTTAGTCATCCAATTATTATCACCGTATCCCTTTTCGAGCATTATGGTATCGACCTGTTTTTGGATTTCAGGATAGTACTGATCCAGAGTTTGGTCACCACAATCGAAGTATAATTTGTGTTTCTTGGGATTTGGAAGATTGTTGGTAAGGTAGCTCAGGAAGGAGCTCGGTACTGGATTATTTTCGGGCGTAAATGTGCCGATCCAATGCGTGGATAAACAAGCAGCGCCTCCAAATATTTTAGGATACTCACAGATAGCATACATTGAAATCAAACCGCCCATGCTACTACCGGCTATATAGGTGTTTTTTCTATTTCTATAAACGGAGTAGTTTTTGTCGATATAGGGTTTCAGCTCTTTTACAATGAACCTTAGGTAATTGTCTGATTCTGGATGGAAACCCTTAGCCTCCCCTCTTGATGCCCAGTATAGCTGCGCATTTACGGTATCTTTTTCAATCTTGGATAAAGATTCAAATGGCTTTTGCGGGAAGTAATCTGGATGTCTCGTAGCTCCTCCGTTCCAAATACCCACTACAATGAAATCTTTGATTTGATTAGCTGTCCATAAATTAGTAGCTACATCATCTATATTCCAAGCCTGCTTATTCCACGACTGCTCAGGATCATAAAGCATTTGCCCATCGTGCATGTATAGCACTGCAAATTTTTTGGACTCAGAATAATTTTCTGGTAGCCAAATATCGATATGCCGTTCGGTCACATACTTTGACTGGAAATTCTCAATACGGTCAATTTTGCCGTTTACTACTTTAGGGATTGGGTTCTGTGCTTTAGCTATTAATACCAAAGCTAGGAGTAGAGTGAGACTCAATAATCTTTTCATGCAAAGATGAATTGGGGATAAAAAAAAATCCCATAGGCGAAATGGATCGACCTATGGGATATATCTATCGTATGTTAGTATCTTTTAGATGTGCAATGCTCGATCTTCCGTAGCAGCTAAAGCTGCTTCCTTGAAGGCTTCGGTATAGGTCGGGTGAGCATGACTCATCCGAGAAGCATCTTCTGCACTGGCACGGAATTCCATTAAGGCAACCGCTTCTGCGATCATATCTGCCGTACGAGGACCAACCATATGCACCCCAAGAATTTCATCCGTGGTAGCATCCGCCAATACCTTGACCATTCCTTCTGTGTCCGTACTGGCACGAGCTCGACCTAAGGCCTTGAATGGGAATTTACCGGACTTATAAGCTATTCCAGCTTCCTTCAGTTGTTCTTCTGTTTTACCAACAGCGGCAACTTCAGGCCAAGTATATACTACGCCAGGAATCAAGTTGTAATCGATGTGTGGTTTTTGACCTGCAATCGTTTCTGCCACAAATACACCTTCTTCTTCGGCCTTGTGCGCCAGCATTGCACCCTTGATCACATCTCCAATCGCATAAATGCCGGGAACATTAGTTTGTAGATGGGCATCAACTTCTACTCTTCCCTTTTCATCCGTTGGTATGCCAACTTTGTCCAAGCCCAGATTATCCGTATAAGCACGGCGCCCGATAGCTACTAAGCAATAGTCTGTATTGAGTTTGAAAGTGTCCTCAGTATCTCTCTTTTGTACTTCGACGGTAACACTTTTCTTGTTGGCTTTTACAGTAGTTACCATGTGCTTAACGTGGAATTTTACGCCCAACTTCTTCATGGCACGCGTCAGTTCTTTCGAACAATCTTTGTCCATGGTTGGAAGTATTCGATCCATATATTCTACCACATGGATCTCTGATCCCAATCTAGCATACACAGACCCGAGCTCCAATCCAATGACTCCTCCTCCAATAATTACCATGCTTTTGGGAACATCTTCAATATTTAGTGCTTCTGTTGAAGTGATGACCCTGTTCTTATCATAGTTGAAAGCAGCAGGCGTAATGGGTTTAGAACCGGTAGCGATGATCACCTTGTCTGTTTCGATCGTCTCATTACTCCCATCTGCTTTAGCCACATTGATTGTATTGGCATTGATGAAGGAGCCATGGCCATGGAAAACAGTGATCTTGTTCTTTTTCATCAGGAAGTCAATACCCTTCGTAGTTTGCTCTACAACGGCATTCTTTCGTTTGATCATCTGAGGCATATTGACCTTTAGATTGGAGAGGTCAATACCGTGCTCAGTGAATTTCTCTTTAGCATTATGATAATGCTCCGAAGAGTCGAGAAGTGCCTTGGAAGGAATACAACCTACATTGAGGCAAGTACCACCTAGGGTATTGTATTTTTCGATGATTGCAGTAGTTAAACCTAATTGTGCGCATCTGATGGCTGCTACATAACCGCCAGGACCAGATCCAATGACGGTAACATCATACTTCATGAAGATTTAATTTTGTTGCTCGAGACCATATTCTTGTTAAATAACAGTGATGGTTAAACGAGTCAGCTTTTATTTTTTATTAGAGTTGTTACTGTTGTTGTTTCTTGGTCCTCGCCCTCTCCTTTTATTCTTCCTGGAACCAGGCTTAGATTTGTTGGTATTGCCTTTCTTATCTTCAGTATTATTGTTAGTTGTTCCAGCAGCGGCTTTTTTCTGATTTTGTGAACTCTTGTTTTGTGTGGTCTTGTTTTGACCGCCTTTATTATTGTTACTTCTATTACCCGAAACCTTGTTCTTTGGTTTTGGTTTTCTACGTTTTTTATTTTTCCTTTTCTTTTCTTCTGGTGGTAATTCGATAACACCAGTTACATCTTCGTAGTCCATCTCCTCGTTCTCTACGGTCTTGACGGTCTCATGTACGCTAAGGTCAAATATCTTCTCTCCAGACTTAGTTCGAGTTAGGAGGTCCTTTACTTGATCTACGGTCAAGGAGACAATTCTACCTCGATAGTTTTCATTTTGATAGGAATAAAACAGCAGGCCTTTGAAGATATCGGTTTTCATCAGGGTAGCTGTGCCTAAATCTGTTTCAATTTTGTCAGCATGCTTTGGGAAGGCATCAAGGGCATCGAGATAGGAATCCAATTCGTAATTCAAGCAGCATTTCAATCTTCCGCACTGTCCAGAGAGTTTCGATTGATTAATAGCCAGGTTTTGATATCTGGCAGCAGCAGTGGAAACAGATTTGAAATCACTTAACCAGGTTGAACAACATAACTCACGGCCACAAGAGCCTAAGCCTCCGATACGAGCAGATTCCTGCCGAGCACCAATTTGCCGCATTTCGATCTTTACTCGAAACTCTTTAGCATAATGGCGTATAAGTTCTCTAAAATCTACCCGACCATCAGCCGTATAATAGAAAGTGGCTTTCCGCTTATCGCCTTAGTATTCTACATCTCCGATCTTCATCTCCAAGCCAAGGGTTCTGGCAATGGCTCTTGATCTAACCATGGTCTTTTTCTCATGCATTCTTGCCTCATTAAGGCGTTCCATATCGCGTTCGTTGGCCAAGCGGATAATGCCGTACATGACCGATTCCTCATCTACTTTCTTTTTCCGCATCTGTAATCGAACCAATTCACCTGATAGGCTTACTCTTCCGATATCATAGCCTGTACCTGTTTCTACCACCACCATATCGCCAGTGATGGCTTTTTGGTTGGCTTCATTCTTGTAAAAGCTTTTGCGAGAGCCATTTTTGAAGCTAACTTCTACCAGTTCGAACGGATCAGCATCTTCTATATCCATGGTTGAGATCCAGTCGTAGGTATTCATTCTGTTACAGCCACCTGAACCACAACCCCCATTACTTTTACATCCTTTAGGCTTGCCATTTTCTATTTCTACTGAACATCCTAAACATCCCATCTTTTCAATATTTTGTACAAAGGCAGAACGCTATACTGTGTGGGATAAAGTATCCCTATATAAGTTATTTTCTTAACACCCTACAGGCTACGAAAGTTGGCTAGTAGCCCATACTAGCGGGCGTTAATTTGCTGCTGTTCTTACCTCGGTTTTTTTCCGCTTTAAAATTTTATTCAACTGTATAGATGTATCCAAAAACAGCACCTTTGGATTGGCATTTCGTTCGATGTAGTAAGCGTTATCATTCAATAATTGAACAATGTCTTCTATCTGATCAAACTCTATTACCTTCTGCAAGTTTTGTGCTGTTTTCAATTCTATATTTCTCAATCTTACGTGTGATTGGCTACTCATCTTGAGTACCATATATTCTCGCATGAAGTGGAGCGCATATCGGATGAAATGCTTTTGGTTTTCTCGTCCTAATTTTGCGAACTTATCCACCCATTTAACCATCTCTACTCCATTTCCTAGGTAACATTTTCGCATCCACTCCAGAAAAAGCTCTGCGTTATCATTTTCCTTCTCCTGAGCCATCTTAAGGGCCGCGTTGAGGTTTCCATCAGACAATTGCGCAATCGCTTCGGCATTGTCTGCGTTTGCCACATTCTTATCGACCAGGGCCTCCTTGATTTCTTCATCCTTCAAAGCCCTAACTTTCACTACCTGACAACGAGATAGGATGGTATTTAAAATCAGTTCTTGTTGCTCTGCAACGAGAATGAAAACTGTGTTTTCTGGAGGTTCTTCGATCAGCTTTAACAGCCGGTTTCCTTCCTTACCCAAATATTCCGGCAGCCACATAATTAAGACCTTATGTGATCCTTCGAACGTTTTTAAACTCAGTTTCCGTATGATATTCAGACACTCTTCCTTATTAATGTTGCCTTGCTTATTCTCTGCACCAATGATCTGTAACCAATCATTGATTTCCATATATGGATTATCACTCAAAGCAGAACGCCATTGAGGAAGAAAGGAATCACTTTTCACGTTAGTGCCTACGGTAGGAAAAGAGAAATGGATATCTGGATGGATATACTTACGTGCTTTCAGACAGGCATTGCACTCGCCACAAGCATCATGTGGGCCTTTATTCTCACATAGAATGTATTGCGCAAAACCAACGGCTAGGGCCAATTTCCCAGAACCTGCCGGTCCTAAAAGCAACATGGCATGAGGCAGCCTTTCCTGGGTGACCAAGCGGCGCAGGAGATCTTTTACTTCAACTTGTCCGTATGCTTTTGCTAAGCTCATTAGATAGCTAGGGCCATTACATTTATCAATGCGATACCGGCGAGCAAGCTATAAATCCAATATTCTTAGTTTTGGACCCATTCGAGAATAGCGTCATCGAATGGACTAGTAGCGGAAGGGAAAAAATTAACTAACTGACCTTCTTCATTTAGAATGTACTTGCAAAAATTCCAAGTTACCTCTGTATCCATAACCTGGTTGTTGGACTTATGAAGAAGCCAATTATATATGGGATGAACTGATTCCCCTTTAATTGTGATTTTTTGGGTTAAGGGGAATGTCAGACCGTAATTCAAGCTGCAAAAAGCCTGTATTTCTTGGGCTGAGCCAGGTTCTTGGCCTCCGAAATCATTACAGGGGAAGCCAACGATGACCAGTTTATCATTAAACTCCTTTTGGAGTTCTTGCAGTTGTTGATATTGGGGAGTATAGCCACATTCAGAGGCTACATTTACCACCATTATCTTCTTGCCTTTAAAGGCAGAAAAATCTATTTCCTCTCCGTCGATACCCTCTACCTTGAATAGGTGTATAGTGCTCACTTTTGGTCGCATTGGGTTTCAATGCGTAAAAATAACATTTTTGGGCAAAAGGTGCAGTTCTATCGTAAAATGCTTTGAGGGGAAAATAGTACTAGTTCTCAGGTCGATTTTTAGGTTAAAAATAATAGGCCACCTTGTTTTTCTTTAGCAAAAGCAATTACCTTTGAATGGGTTCTCCCGTATAAAGGAGAGGAACTCAGGCCTATGATTTAAACTCTATGAAAGAGCAAGTGAGTCAAAAAATGCAAGATAAAATTGCCTTCTACCGTTCCATGCGAAGGAAGGAGGCTAGGCCTTTTTTTGAATTCCCTCCCCTCCCCCCTTCCGCCAGACTTCGATACTTACCATTGGATTATGACAATTATCAAGTGCTATACGAACTTTTTGCAGAAGAAGATAATCCCTTCATCAATCTGGAATTCAAGGAAAAGGAAAAAATTGGGATCTACGTGGTTGACTTACGAGAGTTCGCCAAATATTCACCAAAACGTGGCGCATTTGATTGGTTGATTTATTGGAATGATCAACCCATTGGTGTCTTGCATCTATTTGATCTAAGTAGAGAAAAAACCAATGAGAAATTTAAACGCTGTACCATTGGTTTTTCTATTGGGAAAGATTTTCGCCGACAAGGATTTGCCTTCGAGGCGATAGCTCACCAAATCCAATATGTCTTTGAGCACTTTAAAGATATTGAGCGCATCATAGCTTACACTTTCCCCAATAATGCGGCATCTATTGGTGTCTTGAAGAAACTAGGTTTTACCTCTAATTCCAAGGATTACTTATCAACAGATCGCTATTCCTTTTTTGAAAAGCAGAGATTTAATCCTTGATGTATTGACTGTATTGTTCTATTCTATGGCTAAGCCTACGCTCCACAAAAGGGTTCACTCCTCCCAATGTGTCTAAGATTAACCTTGCTTCTGTTTGATACTTCATCCGTTTTTCCTTGGTCCAATAGTGAGGAGGTTCCGATAAGTTGTTGATTCGGTCCGCCATTTTCACAATTCTAACCTCCGAGGATTGTTGAAGGATTCGTTGTAGGCTATCGGGCATACGATCTGGTTTTTCCAATGCCTCATTTTTAGTCAAGGCTAGTACTCCATCTGCCACTCGGGCTCCGAATGCTTTGACTACATCTTCGTAGGTAATTTCTGTGTCCTCAATAGTGTCATGTAATAAAGCACATTGCATAGTGAGATCTATATCCTCTGTGCCTGATTGCAGCACAGCGTGTACAGCTTCCATACACACATTGCATAAATGAGCTACATAAGGGAGGTCACTTCCAGGGAGTTGTTGTTTGCGGTGAGCGCGGTTGGCAAAAGAGAGGGTCTTTTGATAAAGGTCAGGATTCCACATGTTTTTTGGGTTTAGCAGATGGAGATTGCTTAAATCTCCATCTGCTCTTATCTGAAAAATAAGACTTTACTTCTTCTCTGTTTTTAGGGTTGGGTATTCCACCCCTAGCTGCTCCAAGTACGAATCATATTTGGTTTCATCATAGTAGAACTTCTCCAATTGAGGGCGAAACTCCTCCATGATATCTGTATTCAAGTAGATGGCGGGCTTATCGTTTTCCGTAACCATAGGAATGTACTGCTGTTTCATTCCTTGTTCATTACGGAAATACTCCCAAGCTTGCTTTACTAGTTCAGGTTTAGTAAAAAGATCTAGTAAAGTCATGGCTTCAGCCTTTGCACCTGCTACTACGCCTCTGTGTGCAATCGGGGTAGCCATGGCCACTGCATTTGACCAATGGTGACCCTGTAAGCCAGGAATGTTGGAAGGAAAACGCAAAGTTATGGTAGGAAGTTTCCATGAAATATCACCAATATCATCGGAACCACCACTTACCGGACGAACAACAGGAAGGCCAATCGTATCTAGTTTGGTATCCAATCCATTCGTATCTCTTGGAGACTTTACTTCCTTCTGAAGTGCTCTCGCCAAAGTTTGATCTGCTTCACTCCATTCTGGCAGACCAACATCCTTGATGTTTTCGTACATCGTTTCGGCCATTACTTTATTGAAATGCCGAGGCCAGGCAGAACCGAGGACTTTCCGAGATACTTTCGTGCGGGTCATCATAGCCGCGCCTTCGGCAATTTCATTGGCACGCTCATAGACATCCATGATCCCAGGGTAGGTGACATGCCTGAAGTAATACCAAATGGAAGCCTTTGAAGGAACAACATTCGGTTGATCTCCTCCATTATTGATGACTGAGTGTGACCGGTGAATAGGGTTGGTATGTTCTCTAGCATACTGCCAGCCAATATTCATAAGCTCTACAGCATCTGCAGCACTTCGGCCTCTCCAGGGAGAACCAGCTGCATGAGCAGCTTCCCCTTCGAAAGTATATTCCACGGAGATTAATCCAGTACCTCTAGCTTGTCCGTAAGAAACGGTAAAGTTGGAAGAAACATGGGTGAAGATGCATAGGTCAACATCATCGAAATACCCATCTCTAGTGAAGTAAGCTTTTGTTCCAACTAGTTCTTCAGCAACCCCTGGCCATAGGATCAATGTGCCAGAAATGCCTTCTTTTTCCATTACCTCTTTGGTGGAGATGGCTGCCAAGATATTGAGTGGGATGCCTGAGTTATGCCCTTCTCCATGACCTGGAGCACCTTCCAGTATCGGATCATGGTAGGCAACCCCTGGCCGCTGCGAGGCCTTCGGGATACAATCAAGGTCACTTCCCACAGCGATCACGGGCTTTCCTGAACCCCAGACTGCCCACCAAGCTGTAGGTACTCCGGAGATACCATATTCTATTTTAAACCCGTTTTCTTTTAGAATATCGGTTAGGTATTTGGAAGATTCGGATTCCTGGAAACCTAATTCAGCAAAGCTGAAAACCTTGTCTACCATCACCTGAGCCATTTTGGCTCTTTTGTCAATTTTCTTGTTTACCTCTTCCTTCAGTTTGGCGATCGTCGCATCGGTGTACTTAGGCGCCTGTGCGAAGACAAGTGTAGTGAGTAGAAGGAAACAAAGGCTTAAATAATGTTTTGTTTTATTTCTCATAAGTTGTATCTGGTAATTGAATTGGAAAATGATCGGAGCGCAGAAATTCGAAGAGCGTAAGTGCGCTGCTGTCCGCTTAGTAAAACGGACAACAGCACTCTATCTTAATTTAGTTAACTACTTGTTTGCTAGGAGCTTGAAGTACAGACATTCCCTTCTGTTTTAGCGCATCATTGATTTTGCTGACTCTTTCCTGGATTAAGACTTCTAGATCTTGAAGTTCTTTATCTAAGGCTTTGGATAATTCTTTGCGAACTTCTTCTGCTTGGTCAGTCGGTGGAAAATCGCCACGCTGTTGATCCGCCATGAGGAAGGCTAGTCGATTGTTAATACGAATACCAAAATTGAGTGGATCCTGACGACTCTTATTTTTGGTCATATGGATATTGTTTTCGATCACACTCATGTCTTTTTCAAGCGCTTTGGTCATCTCTACAATATCACTGAAGGATTCTTCTTTTCCAATCTTGTCGTTTAGGTACTTAATATCTTTTCTAAGGCTTCCTACATCGATCATGGCTTGATGAGCTTCACTAACCTTATCTCTAACCTTCGTCAAGAAATCGAACTGATTTTGAAAATCCAGCTGCGTATTGGGAAGCCTCGGATCTTTAATGATTTCAAATTCTTGTTCTACAGACTGATCTCCGACGGTCAACCGTGCCTTATAAGTACCTGGTACGGCTTTCGGACCTCGGTTTGGCGAGGAATACAGCACCATACCCGGAAATTCCTTAAAGCCAGGATAGCGCATGTTCCAAATGAAACGATTTCCTCCTTTTTTAGCAACTAGTCTTTCACTTCGCTTTTTAGCAGTTGATTTGAAGCTTTGAATCAGTGTGCCATCCTTTTCTAATATGTCTAGTTTAACCTTTGCATCTTTTGATTTTTCTTTGAGGTAGTAATGGAAGATGACACCATTTGGGTGATTCTCTCCCGCTTTGCTCAGGTTAGGTCCACCCCAACCACCGCCACCAGCCATTCTATAAGAAGCTTTAGGCTTAAAGAGGTAGAAATTACTGCTGGCAATTTTATCATTGAGCTGGTGAAGAGGAGTAAGGTCATCGATCATCCAGAAACTGCGACCGTGAGTAGCAGCAATGAGCATATTGTCGCGCACGTGTAGGTCACGTATAGAAACAATAGGTAAATTCAATTGGAATGGCTGCCAATTGCTTCCATCATCGAAAGAAACGTACATTCCCCATTCTGTACCTGCATACAGGAGACCCGGCCTTTGCTTGTCAGCCCGAATGGCCCTGGTGTAATGATTGGGATCAATACCATTCGTGATTAGCTCCCATGTTTTACCATAATTGGTAGTTTTGTACAAATAAGGGGTATAATCTCCAAACTTGTAATGAGTAGCTGCCAAATAAGCGCCGCCATCGATAGTGGGGTGTACATCTATGCAGTTCATCATGTTTAATTTTGGAGAACCTGGTGGGGTGACATTATTCCATGTTTTTCCCCCATCTCGGGTTACGTGCACTAAACCATCGTCACTTCCAATCCAAATTACCCCTTCTTCTCTTGGAGATTCCTGTATCGCAAAAATGTTAGCATAATATTCTGCTCCGGTATTGTCTTGTGTCAAAGGACCACCAGAAGATTTAATCGTTTCTGGGTCGTTGCGGCTAAGGTCTGGACTGATGACTTCCCAGGATTGTCCTTCATTGTAGGTGACATGCAGGTAGTTACTACCAGCATATAGTTTTTTTGGATTGTGCGGACTAAAGGCCACAGGGAAATTCCAGTTGAATCGGTATTTCATTACCTCGGCACCGGAACCCGCTGGATTGAATGGCCACACGTTGGTAGAGCGCACCTGACCAGTAGTATGATCACGTCGCATCATGTATCCTTTATAAGTTCCACCATAAACAATTTCTGGATTGTTTGGATCGGGTGCTAGATGTGCACTTTCTCCTCCAGCAGAGGGTTCCCAATCTCTTTCGGAAATAGTGGAACCAGTAGATCGATGAGCAATTCGAATGGTGCTATTGTCCTGCTGGGCCCCATAAATACGGAAAGGGAAGCTGTTGTCAGTGGTGACTCGATAGAATTGGGAAGTGGGCTGATTGTAGTAGGTCGTCCAGTTGTCTCCCGCGTCGACGCTGACCTGAGCACCTCCGTCGTCAGCAACGACCATTCTACGATTGTTTTCGGGAGCGATCCAAAGATCATGATGATCTCCATGAGGAGTACTGATAGATTGGAAGTTTTTACCTCCATCTTTTGAGCGCCAGAAAGACACATTACATACATACACACGATCGATATCTTGAGGATCAGCATAAATGCGGGAGTAGTACCAGGCTCTTTGTCTCAAAGCGCGATTCTCATTTACTTTTTGCCAGGTATTTCCGGCATCATCGCTGCGATAAACACCTCCTTGTTCGGCTTCGATGATCGCCCAAACCCGTTCAGAGTTCACAGGAGAAACAGTTACTCCAACGATTCCCCAGGTCCCTTTAGGAAGTCCAGGCTTCTCGGTGAGCTTAGTCCAGGTATCTCCCCCATCGGTGCTCTTCCAGAGGTGACTTCCAGGTCCACCACTATCCATGCGGTATCCATTTCGCTTGATCTGCCAAGTACTGGCATAGATGATACGAGGATTATTGGGATCAAGAATAAGATCTACGGCCCCGGCTTTATCACTTTCATACAATATTTTTTCCCAGGTTTTACCACCATCTTTGGAACGGTAAACGCCTCTTTCCTCATTTGGTTTCCATAGGTTGCCCATGGCTGCAACATATACTAAGTCTGGATTAGTTGGATGGATGCGAATTCTTCCGATGTGCTCAGATTTTTTCAACCCAATGTGTTTCCAACTCTTTCCAGCATCAGTCGATCTCCACATTCCCCAACCGCTCGAAACATTTCCTCTAACGGTTTGCTCTCCTTCGCCGACATAGATGACGTTTGGATCACTTTCCGCAACGGCCACAGCCCCTATAGAGCCACCAAAATAGCCATCGGAGATGCAAGACCAGGAGTTTCCACCATCTTGGGTTCGCCAAACACCGCCGCCTGCAGTGCCCATATAATAGAGCTTAGGTTGTCCAGGAACTCCTACGGCTGTTCCTGATCGTCCACCACGAAAGGGTCCGACTAAACGCCATTTTATGCCTTTGTATAAATTTTCTTGATAGGATTCCCCTTTTGATTTGGTCTTTTGTGCTGAAACAGTGGTGGCATTTGGAAGGAAAAATGAAATGCCAAGAACCAATAAAAATTGGGTAAAAAGTTTCATAATGGTGCATTGAATTGATTAGCGAATTAGGGCATTGAGGTTATAGTATATGTAATAATGATCTCGATCGGAGACCAATAGCTCTTCTATTTAACCTATATCTATTTTGTAAATGGAGGTCGCGATAGATGTGTTTACTGTTGAGAGAAGACCCTCCTATTTCTGCAGTATCAATGGGCCGAAATGAGAACAGTTTTCGACAGTAGAACAATTAAATATTTAAATCCTATTAGCAGTTTCGAGTGGTAAAATACCAAAATTTGGGATAAATATAGGGGTGGGGATTTTCTCTACTGAATAGAAGAGAAAATATTCTTATGCTGATGTTTGATTATCGATTGATTTTGCACAAATTTGAGCACTTTCAAAATAACTAGAGCAATTATGAGTGCAGATCAACGTTTTAAGGCGCTGGGTAAACAGCTACCTCCTCCTCCCAAGCCTATCGGTGTTTATAAGCCCTTTCTTCAAGTTGGCAACCAGGTCTTGGTATCTGGCCACGGAACGTTTAAGCCGGATGGCACTTTGCTATTTGGACGAGTAGGGGATGATCTAGATATGGACCAGGGTAAACAGGCTGCTGAGTTGGTTGGCCTCGCGATCCTATCTACTTTAATCGATAATTTAGGGAGTTTAGACCGAATTGAACGAGTGGTGAAAGTACTGGGAATGGTTAATTGCATTTCCAGCTTTGAAAAGCACCCCTATGTGATTAATGGTTGTAGTGAACTGTTCGCTAAGGTTTGGGGAGAAGAGAAAGGAATTGGTGTGAGAAGTGCTGTTGGTATGGGCTCTTTACCAGATAATATACCAGTAGAGATCGAAGCGGCTTTTCTACTTAAATCATAATTTTTTACGGGATAGTAGCAATGATCAATGGAGTGGGATTTTCTGGCCAAGTACTTCTTCAAAAAAGTGATGAAGGGTAAAAGTCTGCTCTGCACCTAACTTCTGGCCCAATTGACTACTAATGTACAAGCCGACGGCTGCGGCTGCCAGTACAGGCAAAGCCCAAAGGACGTTGGCTGATAGCCCCAGACTAAGTCTGGAAAAGCCAATGATACTCAGAAAGGTGGCTAGAATACTAATGGCCAAGTAGCTCATGGTAAAGAGTGTCCATACATTAGGTTTTGGGCCATACCTGCCTCTGATTAAGGTTTCATCCTCTTCCTGGTCCAGTAATATACTGAGTTGCGGCGACCAATAATGCGCTTCCTCTGGTAATACCCTGAGAATAATGTGCCCATCAATAGCAATGCCATGACACTTGGGAGGCTGTTCCTCTAGGGCCTTTTGCAAGCGGGCTATTATCGTCTGTCGATCTACAGGACTTGTCGCCCGGAATCGTGGTCTTATTCGAAAACTGGTCATGTGCTTTACAAGGTACTCAGAATTAAGGTACTATCTGGTGATTTTCATCACCCGAAGAAAGAAGTGCGACCACAAGAGCGCTCTGGATAAGTGAATCCAGTATTTGTAATTCAAGTGTTGGAGATACATACTAGTGTCTAAAATCAAAAAAATAGAAAACGACTTCTTACTCAAAGCCTGAATGAGTTTCTATCTTCAGGGGACAAAAAAATGATTTATGCCAAAAATACTTTCTTTTGCCATTCTCTTGCTGGGGATGTGCTGTCTGCCCATATTTGGCCAATCTCAAGATAAGTCCAAAGCAGATAATGAAAAATCAGAAACGGATTACCTAAGTAAACTTACATACCGATCAGTAGGTCCCTCTCGAGGAGGAAGGGTCACCACTGTCACTGGAATTCCAGATCAACCCTTTACCTTCTTCATGGGAGCAACGGGGGGAGGTGTTTGGAAGACTGAGGATGCAGGAACTACATGGAAAAATATTTCTGATGGGCAAATTGAGGCAGGTTCCATTGGAGCCATTGCTGTTGCTCCTTCCGATCAAAATACCATTTATGTCGGGACGGGGGAATCTTGTCCCCGCGGAAACGTATCCCCCGGAATAGGGATGTACAAATCGACGGATGGTGGTAAGAAGTGGAAGCATGCAGGTTTGCCAGCCGCAGGCCAGATCGGAAAGGTTATAGTTCATCCCGAAAATCACAATTGGGTATATGTTGCAGCGCTCGGAAATATCTTTGGTCCTAATAAGGAAAGAGGGGTATATCGAACCAAAGATGGTGGAGTACAATGGGAGCAAGTGCTATATCTAAACGACTCAGTCGGGGCCATCGACCTTACCATTAATCCACATAACCCTAGGGAAATTTATGCAGCTATGTGGCGTGCCGAACGGAAGCCTTGGACTTTAATTGACGGGGACGAGAACGGAGGAATTTGGAAAACGATGGATGGGGGAGACAACTGGAATAAACTAGAAGGAGGTTTGCCAAAAGGGAAGGTCGGGAAAATTGGCTTAGCGCTATCACCTGTGAAACCAGACCGGGTTTGGGCCATCATCGCTGCGGAAGAGGAAGAAGAAGCGGGCTTGTACCGAACTGACAACGCAGGTCAATCTTGGGAACGGGTTTCAAGAGATCACAAATTGAGACAAAGAGCTTGGTACTATAATCATGTTACGGCAGATCCTCAGGACGAAAACACCGTCTACATTTGCAATGTGAATTTCTTTAAATCTATCGATGGAGGGAAGAATTTTGATTTCCAGATCCGGGTTCCTCATGGAGATAATCATGGATTATGGATCAACCCCAACAACACCAAGATCATGGTACAGTCGAATGATGGTGGCGCCTGTGTCAGTTTGAATGGTGGGGAATCTTGGTCAACACAGCGCAATCAACCTACTGCTCAATTCTACCGAGTAACCGTAGATAATCAATTTCCTTATCGTCTTTATGCCGGCCAACAAGATAATAGTACCATTACGGTACCTAGCCATTCTATACCTGGTATTACGCCTTATCAACATTGGTTTAGTGTCGGGGGGAGTGAATGTGGAGATGTGGGTATTAACCCACAAAACCCGGACGTAGTATGGGCAGGAAGCTATAGTGGGGAGATTACCATCATGAATCGTAAAACTGGTCAGGTGCGACAAGTGACTGCATATCCACACTATACTGAAGGAACAGAACAGAGGGATCTAAAGTATCGCTGGCAATGGAATTTTCCCATCTTGGTGTCAGCCCATCAAGCAGGGCATATTTACCATACCTCGAACTTCGTTCATCGCACCACGGATGATGGGCAAACCTGGGAGCGTATCAGCCCAGATTTGACGCGGCAATTGGATCAATACCATGATATCCCAGGCGGCCCCATCCAACATGATGGAACCGGAGTAGAGATTTATAGTACCATTTTTGCTTTCGAAGAATCCCCACATCAAACTGGCGAGTTTTGGGCAGGGAGTGATGATGGTCTATTGCACATATCCCAAGATAATGGCGAGAGTTGGCAAAACATTACGCCGCCCGGTATGCCTGAAGAGGGTACGATCAATAAGATCGAGATTAGTTCGCATAGTCCAGGGCGTGCTTTCGTAGCGGTGTATAATTATCGATACCAGGATTTTACCCCCTACTTATATCGAACCGATGATTATGGGAAAACCTGGAAGTCTTTGGTTAATGGAAAAAATGGTATTCCATCTGATCATTTCATCAGAGCAATCGCAGAAGATCCGGATCGAAAAGGCTTGCTGTATGTCGGAACGGAGTTCGGCATGTATGTGTCTTTTGATGATGGCAAAAGTTGGCAATCTTTTCAACAGAACTTACCCCATGTACCCATCACTGATATTGAGGTGCATGAAAAAGACCTAGTATTGAGCACGCAAGGCCGCTCTTTCTGGATCATGGATGATCTAAGTCCATTGCACCAAATAGATACCAAGCAGTTGGCCAGCAAAAATGTGTTTTTTGCGCCTAGACCGGCTATCCGTACCAATGTGAGTGGCTACCGTGCTAATATTCACCTTTATCTCCAAGAGAAGCCCTCTAAGGAAAATCCGGTAGAGATCAATATCACAGATACCGCGGGCAAGTTGGTTCGAAAACTCTCCACCACCGCAAAGGCTAAGTTGAATCGAATTAAACTGAAAAAAGGATTTAATACGGTAACTTGGGATCTAAGACATCACGGACCGGAATTGGTTAAAGATTTGGTCACCATGGTGATTCGCAACCCCTCTCCTGGCCCTTGGGCAGTACCTGGATCATACAACGTTGAGGTGAACCATGGTGACTGGGAGGCTCAGCAGAAGTTGGAGCTTAAAGCTGACCCTAGATGGACAGATGTATCGAAGGCTGATTATGAGGCGCAGTTAGTGCTAGCTTATGAGGTTCAAGATATCATTTCGGATGCTCATCGCAGGATTAAAAACATTCGATCGGTGAAAGATCAAATGGAGCGAACGAGTACGCTGGCAGTTAAAGCAGGGAAAACAGAGGCATTAGAGGCTTTATCTAAGAACATCACTGAGCAACTGGATTCGATAGAAAATCAGCTCATTCAGAACAAAGCTGAAGTAAGTCAGGATAATATCAACTATCCTCGTGTTTTTAGTAACCATATAGGCCGATTGTACAGTGTCTTGGTGAATGCCCACCATCGGCCTACCGGCGGTGTGGTCGAACGCTTTGAAGACCTCAAAATAGAGTATCAAAAGATCGTAGCCCAGTACGATTCCGTTTTTGCAAGTTCAATTCGCAAGTTCAATACGATGCTGGAAGGAGAACGAGTAGATCGGATTATTGTCCCCGAACGCGTAAGGCCATAATAAATAATCAAACCTAAGTTTGGTCTAGCATTTGCGGCCCAGGTCCTTATTCCTCAAGCAAAACGGGATTATTGGGACCTGGGCCGCTCCGTTTTTAACCATTCGATGAAGAGCATTAGTTCGTTTTTAGCGGTGCAGCCTTCAAAATAGTCTGCTTGTCTATAAAACTTGAAAGCAGGTAGAATCCTTTATTACTTAGGTGTACTAAAGACCAGTTTAGTTATGAATGAGCATTCTCATCAGGTTATAGAGAAATATGTCGCAGGCGGATCAAAGACCAGCTCTTCTTTCGCTATTGCTAGGACGTCCCAAAGTAGCATCAAAGTTCCAGAGAATTGGTGGTCGGCTTTCCACCTTTCAGGTTGGAGAGGCAAACTATTACTAGCCATTTTCCCCGGAATATTTGTAGCACTGTTCCTAAATATATTCCAACCCTTTACCGTCAATAATCAAGATGGAAGCTGGACCTTCTCACTATTGATTGCTGGATATGGGGTATTGGCTACTTTGATCATTTTGGTGACCGAGTTTGTGATCAGGCCCATGAGCAACCATTGGTTTGGGGTGAAGGAGGAGGGGATATGGGTTGAGTTATTTTGGTACTTCTGGCATTTCGTGACGGTGGCTATTGGAATGATGTTATATCGGGTTTTTCTTTGTCATGGCACCTTATTCTGGCCTCCCCTTGCGGAAGTAATGACCATGCTGTATCGTACCCTCATGATCGGATTCATACCGATGATCTTACTGATGATGGCACGAAAAGTAAAGCAACAGAGGACACTGATTCGGAATTTGGATCATCAAGTTCCTGTTCCAGGAAAGATCTTATTGAGTGGAGAAAATGGAAAAGAACAATTGCTATTGAATTCAGAGGATCTACTATACATCAGCAGTAGTGACAATTACGTGGAAGTCCACTATGAGCAGAAGGGACAATTGCGAAGAATGATTTTACGCTCCACCATGACTCGCATGGAGGCCTTATTACAAACACAGGCTCATATCGTTCGTTCTCATCGCTCCTACATTGTCAATTTACATCAAATTGCTTCTTTTCGTGCAAAAGGAAAGGGACTACAGCTCTCTCTAAGGCAACGGGATCACTCGATTCCTGTGTCCTCAAAGTATAAGGATCGAGTACTTTCGAAGATTCAACGGTCAAACGTCCCTGTATAAAGCCAAATAGCCCAATTTCTGGATTGACTCCATCAATCAGCCTAGTATTGTGATGTTGAATGTATCATAACTTATTAATCACCTGATCGATGAGAACAGTCTATGCCTGTATACTTTTTCACTTGTTTCTATTACCATTAGAAACTATTGCCCAAGTAGTCCAACTGAATGAAGTTGGGTTTACCAACGCTGAGGGCATCTACCTCGAAGCTGATATTTACCTTCCGGATACGACTCAGCCTCATACTACTATTTTGTTACGGACTCCTTATGGGAAATTCCAATATAAGAATGTAGGACAGTTTTTTGCCAGTAAGGGTTATGCCACAGTCATTCAAGATGTACGTGGCAAGTTTGGTTCCTCTGGTGATTTTTTCCCTTTTCAGCATGAGCGAAAAGACGGACTGTCTACTTTAGATTGGATCTCAGAACAAACTTGGAGTAGTGGGGAAATTGGAATGTTTGGGGTTTCTTATCCCGCTTTTTGTGCTTTAACCCTAGCAGCAGATCAGCACCCTGCCTTGAAAACCATCGTCAATATTTCTGGTTGGGTAGAGCCTGCGGATATGGCCATAGATGGAGGAGCCATGCACCTCCTGCTTAATCTTCCCTGGCTACTACACGAGGAAACCCTCACACGCCGAAACTTGGAAGATTATGATCTAGATAGTCTTTTACACTATTTACCTATAAAGGATGCTTTACGAAGTGTAGGTATCGAAAGTAGAGCCTGGGAAAATAGTGGTACGCTAGATCAGCTCAATCAAGACTATAACTATAATAAGGTAGATATCCCTATTCTACACCTTTGTGGAGCTTACGACTTTGTGAAAAAGGGAACTTTGAAAACCTATGAAGCCTTGCGTAAAAGAAGGAAAAGGCATCAAAAACTAATTTTTGGTCCTTGGTTCCATAATCAATATCTGACATCCCTTACGGAGGTGGGGATGTTGGAATGTGGTGACAAAGCAGAAATGGGATATGATGCTTTATTGGAGGAGGCGGTGAAGTGGTTTGATCAATATTTGAAAGAAACGAAGCCCCAGGCTGATCCATTTCCTGCTCCCGAGGTATTTGCACTAATGGCAAATGAGTGGCAACCCTTGCCTCAGTTTTTGCAAGACACGAACTGCAAAGAAAACTGGTACATTCAAAGCGAAACAGCTGCCAATACTCGATTTGGAGGAGGAATACTATCACGCAAGGCTGCTCCTGATAACTCAACGGGACAATTCGTATTTGACCCTTATAAACCCGTTCCAACCAATGGTGGGGCGAACTTCCATTTCTTTCCAGCGCAATTGGGCGTAAGAGATCAAGCGGAACTGGAAGAGAGGGAAGATGTCTTGGTCTACACCAGTGAGGTATTCACGCAAAGCAGACTATTGGCAGGTCAGATCGAATTCCGAATGTTTGCTGCCACAGATGGACCTGATACCGATTTCACAGCCAAGCTAGTATTAGTAGATGGAGAAGGCATCGCCATGAATATGGCAGATGGAATAATACGGGGCAGATACCGCCATGGTAGAGACCAAGAAGCCCTACTGGTTCCCAACAAGATCTATGAATACTGGATTGATCTGGGAGTAACGAGCTTTGAGATTCCCGTTGGGTATCGTATAAGACTGGAAATTAGTAGTAGTAACTTTCCAAAGTATGATCGAAATTCTAATACGGAGATAGATGCCTTTGAGGCCAAAATTCTACGTCGGGCTCAACAAACTATTTACGCCGGGCCGGAATACCCTACTCAGTTAATCCTACCATTCATTTGTAAATAATTAAATCAACCGAAATGTTATCAAGAAATTCTTTAGGCTTTTGCCTAGGGCTACTTTTTCTATGTGCCTCATTACAGGCACAATCCTTAACCGTAGCACATGATCTGTTGGATAAAGAACAGTTTGTCCAAGCGCAACAGGAGTTGGAACGACTACTAGGGAAGTCTCCTGATAATTTAGAGGCTCAACTTTTATTAGGGCAAGCTCAATATGGCCAGTCCAATTTTGATCAAGCCATTAAAACACTGAAGCCTTTACGAAGTAGTTTGAAGACCCGTGCAAGCCTTTTCTTTTGGTTGGGGCAATCCTATAAAGGGAAGCTTTTGGCTACAGAAAACTTTCTAGAAAAGGGAGTGTTATCGTCGAAAGTGAAGGAATACTTGGAAAAAGCCATCGATTTAGACCCTAAACATGCCGATGCTCGAGAATCCATCGCATTTTTCTACTTCTCTGCTCCTGGAATAGCAGGAGGTAGCAAAAAGAAGGCCTTCCAACAGATAGAAGCGCTAAAATCTCTAGATCCGAGGCGTAGTTATGTCCTAGCAGGGAATTTGTACCGGCAGAATAAGGATTATCCTGCAGCTATCAATGCTTATCAGGCATTGATAAACCTAGAACCTACTGAAGCCAATTGGCCATTCTTAATGGGTTTTTGCTATCAAATGATGGAGGACTATGCACAAGCATTTTCATTTTTTGAACAGGCGGTGGGATTAGATGATGAAAAAGCAGGCGCCTACTATCAATTTGCCCGAACTGGCGTGTTGTCAAAAAAGCGGATACAACAGTCCATTGCCTACATGCAATACTTTCTAAAACTCAATGATCCTAAAAGTTATCCTCGTGCATCCGCCTACTGGCGTCTTGGCATGTTGTATGAAATCAATGGTGAGAGGGATAAAGCCATTGAAGCTTATGATAGTGGCTTGGCCTTAGATTCTACGAATGAAAACCTGGTAAAAGCTCGGAAAGCCCTGAAAGAATAGCAGTGAATCTCGTAAGTTTAGGGAAATAACAGACCAAACTTATGAGAAACCAACTGCTATTCCTCTTCTTTGGCCTCCTCCTCCTCGCTTGTAATTCTGTAGATCATTATGATTTAATCATTCGAAATGGTGCTGTATATGATGGCAGTGGAACACCAGCAATAACTGAGGATGTAGCTATCCTGGATGGAAAAATTGTAAAAGTCTCCAAATCCATCAAAGGAACAGCTACTAGGGAGTTAGATGCTACAGGGCTTGTGGTTAGCCCTGGCTTTATTGATGTACATACCCATGCTGAACCCTTACCCTTAATGCCTCGGGCAGAGAGTCATTTGAGACAAGGTGTGACGACCTCACTCGGAGGACCAGATGGTGGCTGCCCCTTGCCCATGGGAGCTTATCTGGATAGTCTGGAATCTCAAACAGTAGGCATTAATATTGCCTATTTAGTGGGGCACAATACGGTACGTAATCATGTAATGGGCTTAGAGAACCGAGCTCCTACGTCTGCCGAATTGGATAGTATGAAAGCTTTGATCAAGAAGAGTATGATAGAAGGGGCTTTTGGTATTTCTACAGGTTTAAAATATCTACCTGGAACCTACGCTAAATTGGATGAAGTAGTAGCGCTATCACAAGTTGCCTCTGCACAGGGAGGCTTTTATACCTCGCATTTAAGAGAAGAAGGTCTGGGTTTATTGGATGGGGTGGGAGAAGCGATTCAGATCGCAGAGCAAGCCGATATCCCGGTTGTATTGACCCACCACAAAGTGGTAGGAGCGCCGATGTGGGGCTCAAGCACTAAGACTTTGTCTATGGTGGATGAAGCTCGCGAAAAGGGTCTTAATGTTATGATTGATCAATATCCCTATACCGCTAGTTTTACCAGCCTGAGTATTTTAATCCCGGCTTGGTCTATGGCCGATGATCGATACGAAGGGTTTGCTAAACGCTGTGAAGATCCAGTACTTCGAGATAGTATCAAACGCGGCATCATCCAAAATTTGATTAATGATCGGGGAGGGAATGATTTAAGGCGTGTACAGTTCTCCAGGTTTGATTGGAAACCAGAATTCGACGGGAAAACCTTGTACGACTGGGCTATAGCTGAAGGTTTGGAACCTACTATGGAGAATGGTGCCGAGCTAATTATTCAAGCGCAGATACACCGTGGGGCCCGGTGCATTTTCCATGCCATGTCGGAGGAGGATGTAGATAGGATTATGCAGCACCCCTTTACCATGGTGGCCTCTGATGGACGATACACTGCCATGGGAAAAGGACACCCTCATCCTAGAAACTACGGAACCTTTCCCAGGGTATTAGGCCATTTCGTTCGAGAAAAGAAGGTATTGAGTTTAGAAGAAGCCATTCGTAAAATGACGAGCCTACCGGCGAGTTTGATGGGCTTAACAGACCGAGGGGAAATCGCGGAAGGTCAATTTGCCGATATTACTATATTCGATCCAGAAACGATTAGTGATAAAGGTACTTTTACTGATCCACATCATTACCCCGAAGGAATAAAGTGGGTCATTGTCAATGGAGAGATTACAGTAGATGGAGAAGATTATATTGATGCTCGTGCCGGGATGGTGCTTAGGGGACCGGCTTACAATCGATAGCCCCGTTTCTTAGGAGAAAAAATAGTTTTTGCTAGGGGCTTTGGGGCGGCAACGATATATTGGTCCTTCAATTAAATCAGCTTGTTATGAATGCTCCGGATAAAGACCAGGTATTCCCGTTGCCACATTACGATCGACTTTGTTTTCTCAAGAATATCATTAAGAATCCCAATATTATAGTGGGGGATTACACCTACTACGATGACTTTGAGGATGTCCAGAACTTTGAGAAAAACGTCAAATATCTATTTGATTTTATTGGGGATAAGCTCATTATCGGTAAGTTTTGCATGATTGCCTCCGACGTAACCTTTATTATGAATGGAGCTAATCATCTGACCGATGCGATCTCTACTTACCCTTTTGCGATCTTTGGGAATGGATGGGAAAATGCGATGGAAGGCAAGACTTATCCAAGCAAGAGTGATACGATAATAGGGAATGATGTTTGGATTGGACATAAGGTAACCATTATGCCCGGAGTGAATGTCGGGGATGGAGCCATCATTGCTACAGGAGCAGTAGTGACCAAAGATGTTGCCCCTTATAGCATAGTAGGGGGGAATCCAGCAAAGGAGCTGAAAAAACGCTTTCCTGATGAGGAAATAAGCCGATTGCTAGAGATCAAATGGTGGGACTGGGATATTGATCGGATCACTCGAAATGTCCAGTTTTTGACAGGGCGGAGGCTCGATCAATTGGTGCCTTAGTTTGCCGAAAAAATTCTGTAGCTTGGGGCCAAAATAACAGCACCTATGACGCCAGATATTCGACTTCAATTTCCTGCTCTGCAGCGGATTCATAACGGCCGTGAATTAGTATTTCTAGATGGCCCTGCTGGGGTTCAAGTTCCACATGTCGTAATTGATAGTATTTCCCATTATTATCAAAACTCCAATGCCAACAGCCATGGCACCTTCATCACTACGCAAGAGACAGATGTGGTAATTGATGAAACTCGGTCTCGCATGGCTACCTTTCTTGGGGCCGAAGGGCCACATACGATTTCCTTTGGGCAAAATATGACCTCGCTTAATTTTTCCTTGAGTCAAGCCATCAGGAGAGCCCTGCATCCAGGGGATGAAATATTGATTACGCAATTAGATCATGAATCGAATCGTGGGCCATGGCTCGAGTTGAGAGATAAGGGAATTGTAGTGAGAGAAATTCGACTCCTGCCAAGCGGAGAGTTAGATTACGAAGATTTTGCGAGCAAAATTAATGAGCGTACCCGATTGGTCGCGATGGGTTATGCTGCTAATATTTTTGGTACCATAAACAAGGTAAAACATATCCGAGCGCTGACTCATGCTGTAGGAGCCTGGCTGCTAGTCGATGCGGTTCACTATGCACCGCACTTGGCTATTGATGTACAGGATATTGGCTGTGATTTTCTTCTGTGTTCTGCCTATAAATTCTATGGTCCCCATGTAGGAATCTTGTATAGTAAACCCGGGCTATTAGACCGCTTGCGCCCCGATCGGCTTCGTACGGCAGCTCAGGTAGCACCATATAGTATCGAAACGGGGACTTTAAATCATGCTGCTTTGGCTGGTGTGAGAGCTGCCGTGGACTTCATTGCGAGTTTGGGGAAGGGAGATAGTCTGCGGGCTCAGATTCTAAATGCTATGGAACAGATTCATCAGCATGAAATCGCATTGGCTGCAAAATTGCATGATGGCCTTTCCAGCATAAAAGGGGTAGACTTAGTTGGGCCACCAGTGGATGGAGGAGAAAGAGCGCCTACTTTGTCCTTTACCGTAGAAGGAAAAAAACCTAAAGAGGTTTGTACTTACCTAGCGGAAAAAAACATCTGTGCTTGGGCGGGGCACTTTTACGCTTTAAGAGCGGTAGAGGTGCTAGGGCTGTTGGAGAAAGGAGGAGTAACCCGGATGGGAATGTCTGTATACAATGTACCTTCGGAGATTGATTATACCTTGGAAACTATTACCGTTTTGGCAAAATAATAGCTTTGGACTCAGGCGATAGTTCACGTCGCCTGAGTCCAAGTATAGTGTGTTTATTTAGAAATCAGCGGATCTTCCCGTACTTCTATACTTCTTCTATATACCTCATTCCCTACTGAAAGCTTGATCATATAAGTCCCGACTTCTGCACTTGGAACGGTGTATTCATCACCTAGTCGGAAGCTCAAATATCCATTGGTTAAGACTTGGATAGCTTGCCTAGCTTCCATTGGAGTTTTGGCAGCTTCAAAGGCAGCTTTAGCCCTTCTAATACCGGAGAAAGAATACTGTTGACTCAAGTTTTCAAAAATATCTTTGATATGCTGTTCTTGCTCTGGCGTGAAAGGCTCTGGATCAAATTGAAGATCCCATCTGTATTTATGTATCCCAGGCGTATTCAATAAGGTATCCACTTTCTTGTTGCCATTCTGATCAGTTATCTCAATCAGGACATCATCTTTGACATCCTTACCTACATAGTAGGATATCATTGCCCCATTTCTAAATAAGGCTCTCGGAAGAGTGGAAGTATTTTGGATAGAGGCTGGATTATCCCCTGCAAACCAGAAGTGCCCTCTTTGCCCACCTCGACTGACATTTTCCCACAAAGTGGCTTGTTTCTGTTCGAAGAGGTAAGCTTTCGACTCCATAACGCTGGAAGATAATTGTTGTAGCGGTGTGATATCATCCAATATCCAAATACTACGACCATGCGTTCCAACAATTAGATCATTTTCTCTTGGATGAATCTTTAGATCTAAAACGGAAACGGTTGGAAGATTTAGTTTTAGTCTCGCCCATTCCGCACCGCCATTTATGGAATAGAACACACCTGTTTCTGTTCCTAAGAATAGGAGATTCGGGTTTCTTAGATCTTCCCGGATTACACGAGCCACTTCCTGCTTAGGGAGATTGCTACTGATATCGGTCCAGTCTCGTCCGTAGTTGGTCGTTTTAAAGACCCAAATTTGATTATTATCGCTTCGGTGGCCATCAAAAGTGACATAGGCTGTACCTGGATCAAAATGAGAGGCTTCGACTCTACTCACCCACATACCGTTCGGTACGTTATTGATGTTTTCCCTGACATTTGTCCAGTTTTTCCCACCATTGGTAGTTACCTGAATATTTCCATCGTCTGTTCCCGCCCAAATAATATCTGGACTAATATTCGATAAGGATAAGGTGTAAATGGCGCAATGGGTTTCAGCTCCAGTATTGTCCGGAGTAATACCACCACTCTTGCCTTTTTGCGTTTTTTCGGGATCATTAGTACTTAAATCTGGGCTTACGATTGACCAAGTTTGCCCACTGTCTGTTGTCTTTAGCAAGTAATTTGCTGATAAATAAAGGGTCTTGGAGTCAAAAGGAGACATTTGCAAAGGAGCCGTCCAGTTGAATCGGAACGGAAGTCCGTTCGCTCTGACATCCGCGGGAATAGCTTCCTCATAGTTGACAATATTGTGGAATCCTGGATTAATGCGTTCGATGCGATGTGTCAAAGGATCATAACTGAAAGTGCTTCCATTCTCCATTTGGGTGAACATCTTTCTCCAATTGGATGGATCTGCATGGACAAACTGTCCATCTCCCCAGTGTAGTTTCCAATTTGAATCATTCAAGATGCCTCGTGCATCGCGACTAAAACTCGCAACGCTATACATACCATTGTCTTGGTATCCTCCATAAACATAGTAGGGGTCTCGCATATCGTAGCCAATACGATAAAATTGCCCAATAGCGAAGTTGTCAAACAAAGTGAAGCTTTTACCATGGTCATGGGTGATAGACATTCCTTTATCTGCTCCGAGATAGTACCGCTCCGGATCATTAGGATCTAGCCACATAGCATGAAAGTCCCCGTGTACTTCTTGATCTCGACTTCCGTTACGCAAAGATTTTCCTCCATCATCAGATACCATAAAGCTTGTGGTGAGCAGATAAACTTTCTGGTCATCATGAGGGTTGATTCGGATTTGACTGTAGTAAAAAGGACGGTTATTGTAGGTGTTGACATACGTCCAGCTGTTCCCGCCATCTTCACTGCGATATACTCCTGAACCCGGTTTGCTCAGATCATCCGTTTTTTCGGCTTCAATGAAAGCCATGACGATCTTAGGGTTTTTCTGGTAAATGGCTAGACCGATTCTCCCGGTATCGCCACTTGGCAAGCCCGCAGTGAGTTTTTTCCAACTCTTCCCTCCATTAGTAGACTTATAAATACCACCATTAGGACCTCCACTATGAAAATGCCAAGGTTGACGCAGTCGCTGATAAAAAGCTGCATACAATATCTTAGGGTTTTTGGGGTCCATTACTAGATCAATACAACCCGTTTTCCCATCATCCGGTAGACCACTGGTGAGTTTTTGCCAGTTTTTGCCTCCATCAATGGTCTTGAATAAGCCTCGATCTCCATTGTACCCCCAAAGGTGTCCGATAGCTCCAGCATAAACGATGTCTGGATCTTTCGGATGTGTAATTACCCTAGCGATCTGATGAGTATTTTCTAATCCCATGTTGGTAAAAGAAGCTCCCCCGTCCGTAGACTTATAGATTCCATCTCCCCAACTTACACTATTGCGATTGTTAGCTTCCCCAGTGCCCACCCAGACGATATTGGCATTTGGTTGGAATAGAGCAATGTCTCCGATGGAGGCTGTACCATAATCATCAAAAATCGGTTTCCAAGTAGTTCCGGCATTTTCAGACTTCCACACGCCTCCTGAAGCAGAAGCTGCATAAACATGCGCAAAATCATTATTGATGGCTTCGATATCGACAATGCGACCACCCTGATTGGCAGGACCTACATTTCGATATTTCATTCCTTGTAGTAGCTCATCATTAGTAGTTTGAGAAAATAGCGAGCTAGAAAGACAGATGCATATAGCACCACAGACTAGGGCGAAAAGTTGATTCTTCATATAATTGTTTCAATTAGCGTTAAGTAGTACGACTTACTCAAAGTTTCCCGCATGAGTTAGCAATGGGGATACCTTATGCCTTGCGGAGGTACGTCTAAAAATAGAGATTAAAGCCATAATTCCACACTACTTAAAATACAGTCAATAAGTTTGCAGCTAAATTTAGGCTTTTGCTGGAATAAGTTTACATTTAAAAGCTGGGCTTAAGGACTAGCGTGTAGTATCCACCCTGTATAGTTCGAGGACCACTGCCTTTTCTCTTTACCAACGTATTTACTAACACCTTACCTATGCTAAATAAAATTGCTAAATATTTCTGTGTAGCCGGCATTTTGTGCTGCTGTGCCTGCCAGCAATCTGCAGAACATTATGATATGATCATTGAAAATGCCCAACTGTACGATGGTTCTGGAAGTGCTGCTGTATCTGGCAGTATTGCCATCCAAGGGGACACGATTGCCGCAGTAGGAGATCTTGGAGCGGCAACGGCGGAGACAAGAGTGGATGCGAAAGGTATGGCGGTAAGTCCGGGCTTCATTAATATGCTAAGTTGGGCGACGGAGAGTTTAATTGAAGATGGCCGTTCTATGAGCGGCATCATGCAAGGAGTGACCTTAGAAGTAATGGGGGAAGGATGGTCAATGGGACCGTACAGTAAAAAAATGAAGGAGGAGGAGAAGAATTCGCAAGGAGATATTAAATATGATATTGCCTGGACTACCCTAGGGGAATACTTAGAATTCCTGGAACAAAAAGGGGTCTCTACAAACGTGGCTTCCTTCGTTGGAGCTACTACCTTAAGGATTCATGAATTAGGATCTGAAGATCGAGCTCCTTCTGAAGAGGAGTTAGGAAGAATGAAGGAACTTACTCGCCAAGCGATGGAAGAAGGAGCTTTGGGAATAGGCTCTTCTTTAATTTATGCACCTGCCTTTTATGCCAAAACAGATGAGCTAATTGCACTTTGTGAAGTAGCAAGTGAATATGGCGGAATGTATATCACACATATGCGTAGCGAAGGGAATAAACTTCTAGAAGGAGTTGATGAAGTCATTGAGATTGCATCGTCGGCTAACATTGCCGCAGAAATCTATCATTTGAAAGCAGCTGGAAAAAATAATTGGCCGAAAATGGATCAGGTCATCCAGAAGATAGATAGTGCTAGATCTGCCGGGATACAGTTGACCACCGATATGTATAATTATGTCGCTGGCGCTACAGGGCTGGATGCATCTATGCCGCCTTGGGTACAGGAAGGCGGATACAAGGCTTGGGCAGAGCGACTAAAAGATCCTGTCATTCGAGATAAAGTAATCGCGGAAATGCGGACAGATGCACAAGATTGGGAAAACCTCTACTATGCCGCAGGTTCGGCTGAAAAGGTTTTGCTAGTTGGGTTCAAGAATGATGATTTGAAAAAATATACCGGTAAATCTTTGGCAGAAGTAGCTGAAATTATGGGGAAAAGTCCGGAAGAAACGGCTATAGAATTAGTGATTGCGGATGGGAGTCGAGTGGGGACTGTTTATTTCCTGATGTCAGAAGAGAACGTCAAGAAGCAGATTGCGCTTCCGTACATGAGTTTTGGCTCTGATGCAGGCTCCATGGCCACGGAAGGTGTGTTTCTGAAGTCCAACCCTCACCCTAGAGCTTATGGCAATTTTAGCCGCTTGTTAGGTAAGTATGTTCGTGAGGAAAAAGTCATTCCACTGGAAGAAGCGATTCATAAGCTTTCAGGTCTACCTGCTAGTCACTTAAAGCTAAAGAATAGAGGTCTATTGAAACCGGGTTATGCGGCTGATATTGTAATATTTGATCCAAATACGATAATTGACCACGCTACTTTTGAGCAACCTCATCAGTATTCTACAGGTGTCTCGCACGTCTTTGTCAATGGCGTGCAGGTATTGAAAGACGGGGCACATACAGGGGCAACCCCTGGCCGTGTGGTGCGGGGACCAGGTTGGAAAGAATAAAAAGTTTGAAAACAAGGGGTTATGCCTCAATAGTCTAAATAATAATCTATGCCAAGTTTAGTTAGGCGCTTAGCCTGCGCAACAGTATTACTTTTTGCCACACTTATCGGCTATGGACAAAATGCAAGGGTTTTAATCCAAGAACTGGATGCTTATATTGAAAAGGCCCGCCAACACTGGGAAATCCCTGGTCTGTCTGTGGCAATTGTGAAAGACGGAGAATTGTTATTGTCAAAAGGTTATGGTCTACGTTCCTTGGCTTCTACTGAAAAAATAGATGAGAACACCATTTTTAGCATTGGGTCTACTACCAAAGCCATGGTTGCAGCTGCCATGGGCATGTTAGTGGATGAGGGCTTAGTTTCCTGGGACGATAAAGTGTCAGAACACTTACCCAATTTTCAGTTATATGATTCCTATGCTAGTCGAGAACTGCGCGTCCGAGATCTTTTTACACATAATGCTGGGCTCGGTAATGCGGATTTGTTGTGGTACTACAATGATCTTACATCGGATGAGATTTTGCATCGGATGAGGAGATTGAAGCCAGCTTATCCTTTTAGAGGGGGATACACCTACCAGAATATCATGTATCTGGCTGCTGGCAAACTTATTGCAAAGGTCAGTGGAAAACCTTGGGCAGATTTTATGCAGGAACGCGTTTTTTCCCCATTGAGCATGAGCAATACTTATCCCACCCTGAAAATTTCTCAGCAGCAAGAGAATCGATCTATTGCCCATCACCGTATCGAGGACCAGGTCACGCCTATTGAAGATTGCAGTGCCGATCCTATTGCACCAGCCGGTGCCATCTGGTCTTCCGTCAATGATATGGCTAAATGGATGCAGTTCCTGCTGGATACCGCTCAAATTAATGGCAAGGCTTTGCTAGAGCCTAGTACACATCAAGAACTATTCAAACCACAGATCATTATTCCGCAAGAACAATTTTATCCTACTACAGCACTAACAAAACCTACCTGGACGACCTATGGGTTAGGATGGTTTCAACACGATTATCAAGGATATGCTTTGCAATTTCATAGCGGTAGTCTTCCCGGGACAGTAGCTATTATCGGCCTGGTTCCCGAATTGGATCTTGGGGTATACGTGCTAGGAAATCTGGATCACGCCGAACTCAGACATGCTATACTCTATCAAGTGATTGATGCTTTTCGAGGAGAAACAAAGATGGATTGGAGTACCGACCTCAAAAACCTCTACGACGGCCTAGCCGAACGGCAAAAACGGCAAGCTAAAGAACTTGTTCGATCACGGCAATTAAAAACGAAAACCAGTAAGAACCTATCTGCCTACGCAGGAATCTATTTTGACCCTTTTTGGGGGGAAGTTGAGATAAAAGAATCCAAGAATGCTTTGCAATACCGAGCTAGTAGCCAATTGTGGGCTGATCTAGAACATTGGCATTATGATACCTTTAATGCAAAATGGTCTAAGAAATGGATGGCTGATTCTTTACTATCCTTCCAATTGTCGGAAACAAGTGGTGAAATAGAATTCTTAAAGATTGGAAATAGGACTTACCGGAAAATTTCAGAGTAGAAAGTATATGAAAATAAGTGGAAACTTAGTGGATATCAGCGGGCGAGCCATTCGCCATGTGGAAATAGAGGTTCAGAATGGGAAGATCATACGGATTGAATCACTTCCAGGGCAAGGAGATCATTTCGTTCTGCCTGGGTTTGTTGATGCGCATGTTCACATCGAGAGTTCCATGTTGGTTCCGTCGGAGTTCGCAAAGTTGGCTGTGGTCCATGGCACTGTGGGGACGGTTTCGGATCCGCATGAGATTGCCAATGTGAATGGCTTGGAAGGGGTGAAATATATGATTGAAAATGGGAATACGGTTCCCTTTAAGTTCAGTTTTGGAGCACCTTCCTGTGTACCTGCCACCGGATTTGAATCCGCGGGAGCAATTATCGGAGTAGATGGGATCGCGGACTTATTAGATATGCCGGAAGTTCGATATTTAGCCGAAATGATGAATTATCCCGGTGTGTTGCATGCCGATAAAGAGGTGATGCAAAAAATTGAAATGACTAAAGCAAAGGGGAAACCTATTGATGGGCACGCCCCGGGCTTAAGAGGGGCGGATTTGGATACTTACATAGCCGCAGGGATTTCAACGGATCA
>ENA-UENT01000007-UENT01000007.1-marine-metagenome-genome-assembly--contig:-NODE-7-length-164461-cov-10.010819_pt1 | contig 164461 bp, 138 predicted proteins | sample MGYA00237879_ERZ529330 | MGnify/ENA primary metagenome ERZ529330 (study PRJEB26372, sample SAMN05368345) | marine metagenome | biome: cultured habitat; feature: ocean water; material: water; isolation... | reverse complement strand
ACGTTATTCCGCTTATGATACAGCGGTAGGGCTTTTCTGAAAAACGAAGGCTCCAATTAGTGCTATGAAAGTACCTTACCCCTCCACCCGCTCAATCCGTGCTCCCAGGGCTCTCAGCCGCGCATCAATCTGCTCATAGCCCCGGTCGATCTGATGGATGTTGTGGATGACGCTCTTGCCTTTTGCCGAAAGGGCCGCAATCAGCAGGGCTACCCCGGCACGGATATCCGGTGAGGACATTTCGATGCCCCGGAGCTGGTTTTTCCGCCCCAGCCCGATGACGGTAGCCCGGTGCGGGTCGCAGAGAATGATCTGTGCGCCCATGTCAATGAGTTTATCCACAAAGAACAGGCGGCTTTCAAACATTTTTTGGTGGATGAGCACGCTGCCCTTGGCTTGTGTGGCGATGACCAGCATGATGCTCATCAGGTCGGGCGTAAAGCCGGGCCAGGGGGCATCGTAGATGGTCATGATGGAGCCATCGATAAAGGTTTGTATCTCGTAGGTGTCCTGCTGTGGTATGCGGATGTTGTCGCCTTCGAAGTCGAGCTTGATGCCCATGCGCCCGAAGGCAGTGGGGATGATGCCCAGCTGATCTATCCGGGCATCTTTGATGGTGATGTCTGACTGAGTCATGGCGGCCAGGCCGATGAAGGAGCCAATCTCAATCATATCGGGCAGGAGGCGGTGTTCGGTGCCTTTTAGTTCGTTTACCCCTTCTATCGTCAGTAGATTGGAGCCGATGCCTTCGATTTTGGCGCCCATTTGCACCAGCATGCGGCAGAGTTGCTGCACGTAGGGCTCGCAGGCGGCATTGTAAATTTGTGTGGTGCCCTTAGCGAGGACGGCAGCCATCACTACGTTGGCGGTTCCTGTGACGGAAATCTCATCCATCAGCAAGTAGGTGCCTTTCAGCCCTTCCGGTGCGGTAACGGAGTACTGCCGTTTGTCAGCTTCGTAGTCGAAATGTGCGCCGAGCTTTTGGAGGCCGACGAAGTGCGTATCCAATCTGCGGCGGCCGATTTTGTCGCCGCCTGGTTGTGGGAGAAAAGCCTGTCCGTACCGGGCCAGCAGTGGCGCAATAAGCATGACAGAGCCCCGGATGCGGCTGGCATCCCGGCGGAATTCCGGTGTTTCAAAGAAGCCAAGGTCTATAGCATCGGCCTGAAGCTGATAGGAGTGGGGGCTTTTTTGTTCCACCTTTACGCCCAGCCCGCGCAGCAGGTCGAGCAGGCGGTTGACATCAAGGATGTTGGGGAGATTGGAAAGGGTGACCGGTTCAGTGGTCAGGAGGGTGGCACAAAGCACCTGAAGGGCTTCATTTTTGGCACCCTGTGGGGTAATGTTTCCGCTCAGTGGCAAACCACCGTGCACTTCGAAGGCATCGAAAGACATAGCGTTGTTTTGGTTTTACCGCAAAGGTAGGCCCAAAAAGGAGGAAAGTCGAATGTAAGAAGAGATTCCTGTTCCCGAAACAGTAATCATTTCGGGAACAGGACCGAGGTCATCTAGCGTTTGCTACGGCGGTAATTGCTGCGCCCTCCGCGGGAGCTGCCACCACCGGAACGCCCGCCTCTGGAGCGGCCACCACCGGACCGTTTGTTGTTGGAGCGGCGGCGGTTGTTGTTGGTGTTATTACTATTGGTGATGTTGTTGTTGCTGCCTTTAGCGAGGTTTTCGATATTCTCGTCCTCATCCATGGTCAGCTCGCCTTTAGACAAACCTTTAAGGTCAGACTTGATGACTTCATCACTAACATAGTGCTCCTTGTTCCAGGTGCGGTAGGCCAGCTTCATGTAAGAACCAATAGTAGCGACAAAGCCGTCCCGCTTGGGGCCTTCCGGCATTTCCTTTGCTTTTTTGATGAGCTCCTGCACGTTATGGCCATAGTGACGGTAGCGCGCTTCCCAAATCGGGTAAGGAACCTGTTCGGGGCGCTTGCGGTGCTCCTCTTCAGTAGGGGGCTCACCGTAGGGGTAATCTACATCAAGGTCGTATTCTGCAATGCGGTAGACGTGCTTCCAAAGGCGCTCGCGGTAATCTTCGATACTGCGGCTCTGCGGGTGCATCATCTGCATCATGTCGATGATCTTTTCGATGTGAGCCTGCCGCTCAGCTTTGTCCTCTAATGCCTTCGCATAGTGGATCATTTTCTGCACATTACGCCCGTATTCCGGGATGATGAGGTGCTCTCGGTTAGAGTTATACTCCATCCCGATTTTGTTCGGATCGTTCATAAAAATTCGTTGACGTTGTTTTACTCAACAGTTACAGACTTCGCCAGGTTTCGTGGCTGGTCCACATTACAGCCGCGCATAACGGCAATGTGGTACGAAAGCAACTGTAGTGGGATAACGGAAAGCAACGGCGTCAGCGGCTCTTCCGTATCTGGTATTTCAATAGTATAGTCCGCCATTTCGCTAATGGTTTTTTCACCTTCAGTGACGACGGCGATAACCATGCCTTTACGGGCTTTCACTTCCTGAATGTTGCTGACTACCTTGTCGTAGGCACTCCGGTTGGTTGCAATCACAATGACCGGCATTTCCTCGTCGATCAGAGCAATAGGGCCATGCTTCATTTCTGCTGCCGGATAGCCTTCTGCGTGGATGTAGGAAATTTCCTTAAGCTTAAGGGCGCCTTCCAGTGCAACGGGGAAGTTGAAACCTCTGCCGAGGTAAAGGGCGTTTTGGCGATCTTTTATTTCTTTTGCAATATACTTAATTTGCTCTTCACACTGTAATGCCCGCTCAATTTTTGCAGGAATATTGTGCAATTCGCTGATTAATTTATGGAAATAGGAGTTGGGGATACGCCCTCTTTTGTAGCCCAGGCTGATGGCCATCATCGTCAATAACGCCACCTGCCCTGTGAAGGCTTTGGTGGAGGCCACCCCGATTTCCGGCCCGGCGTGGATGTAGGAACCGGCATCGGTCAGGCGGGCGATGGAAGAGCCAACAGCATTCACCACCCCATAAAGCATCGCACCTTTGTCTTTGGCCAGCTCCAGAGCGGCCAGGGTATCTGCAGTTTCTCCAGACTGAGAAAGGGCAATCACCACGTCGCCTTCCTGAATGATAGGGTTGCGGTAGCGCAGCTCAGAAGCATACTCTACCTCCACGGGTATACGGGCAAGGTCCTCAAAGAGATACTCTCCAATCAGCCCGGCATGCCAGGACGTACCACAGGCGGCAATAATGAAGCGCTTCGCGTTGGAGATGGTTTTTTCGTATTCATCAACCCCGCCCAGCTTGACGTAAGGGGCTTCCAGGCTCAGCCGCCCGCGCATACAATCAGCAAGGGTTTGAGGCTGCTGATGGATCTCCTTTAGCATGAAGTGTTCGTATCCACCTTTTTCCAGTTCTTCCACCTGCATGTCAAACTCCTGAATGAAAGGAGTCTGTACTTTGTTGTGAATATTTTTGATCTGCAGGTCCCCATTGCGGTGTACCACGGCAATCTCTTCATCATTCATGTAAATGATCCGCTTGGTGTGCCCGGCGAGCGGTGCTGCGTCCGAAGCGAGGAAGTATTCATCATCGCCAACGCCGATAACAAGGGGGCTGGCTTTTCGGGCGGCGACGAGCTTGTCGGGGTGTTCCCGGTCCATCAGCACAATCGCATAGGCGCCTACCACACGATCCAGCGCCAGGCGTACCGCCTCTTCGAGTGGCAGATTGCCGTGGTCCTGTATCTCTTCTATGAGGTGCACCAGCACCTCCGTATCGGTTTGGCTCTCAAAAACATGCCCTTCTTTTTGCAGTGCTGTCTTCAGAGAGCCGTAGTTTTCAATAATTCCGTTGTGGACCATCACCAGCCGGCCGTTCCCGGATCGGTGTGGGTGGGCATTGATATCGGTAGGCTCGCCGTGGGTAGCCCAGCGGGTATGGCCCAGGCCGACTGTACTGCTGTGGTCTTGCCCCTCAATGAAGGCTTCTAATTCTGCAACTTTGCCTTTGCGCTTGAAGACTTTCAGGTCGCCGTTCAATACCGCAATGCCGGCACTGTCGTACCCGCGGTACTCCAGCAGTTTCAGGCCGTTAATGAGAAGGGGGCTTGCCTGGCGGGGCCCAATGTAAGCAACAATTCCGCACATAGCTCTTTGGGTTTAAAGTTGTACAATGATTATGATGTGTTGGGGTACAGGCAGCTACTGATTGGTCTTCCGGAGAATTGTACCCTGGTAAAAAAATCAGTAGTATAGCCGCATACTTATTTTGAGCGTCGCTCGGTACTTTGAACGTAAAGCCCGGGGAACGCACTTTGGGTTCATTTCATTAATGGCTTTATCAACCATGAACAGCCTTGGAATTTAATGGGATTAGGATTCAATATGGTGCGAGTGTTGTTCTGGTAAAGCAGAAAACCAACTTGCTGTTCAGTGCTTTACCGAAGCTTTGTTTATTCCCGAAACAGGCGCGGGTCCGCAAAGTACAAACTTTTGAGGATTCCCGCATCACTTCTGATAAGATATTCCATTTTACAATGTTACAACCGTGTGAAAGTAACGCTCAGTGTGACAGGAAATTGTGGGTGGTTTCCTCCGTAGAATAGCACCCGTTCTGCTACTTCTGATCGCTTCGTATCGGTAAGGTCGTTGTTTTCAATGGGTATGAGGTAAAACTCATCGGACATCCTGCCTTCCAATACCTCCTGCAGGTAAGTGGAAATGGCCATTCGGTATCGGATGGCGCCCTTGGATTCGATAAATTCCGGAACACCTCCAAAACCGGAGGCAAAGGGTATCTGGGCGTTATCTGCAACAATCATATCTGAAATAAACACTTCCTCCCCTACGTCATTTTCTGCTTTCACCGCTATTTGCCTTGCAAGGGGGTAGTTAGCGGTGTCGAGGCTTTCTCCTCTGGCAACGTAAAAGTCAAGGAAGGCTTGGTTGATGGCAACATTCTCAAATACGCTGAGGTCAGGAAGCTTAATCTTTGAGCGTAAACCGGCCATGCCCTGAACAAAGAGCAGGCTGTCATTCTCCTCTCCGTTTTCGAGGAGCGCCACGGCGTCAGTATCTTCGTAGTTGTGCTCAAAAGTGGCGAATTGAACGATCGGATCAAGCTGGTCGTTCTCGAAAAACAGCTGATAATCACGGGGAGAATCGGTGCTGTCCCGGTAATAAATATGAACTCCTGCCCGAATAGACTGCAGCGTAAAAGCGAGCATGCCGGCGGTGGGCAGGGTGGGCTCCAGCTGAAAGCCCGGGAAGCGTTCCAAAAAGCGGTTGCTTTCATTGAACACGGTCGTATCCGCCAGATAAAAGCTGATCAGGGAGTCTGCCCAAACGGTAGGCAGCGGGACGCGAAGATGCGGAAAGCTAACCGTGTCGGCTTCTGCCGGCTCTGCCAGCGAATTATTATCCAGGTAGTTTGTATAAGGTATACTATCGAGCGTGGCGACGAATTCAATTTCCGCCAGGGGTGCACTGGCAATGCCCGCTTCGTGATCAGAGAAGTACTCCAGGTCCTCGTTAAAAACCTCGGTCAGCTCTGTAACCCGTATCCCGAAGGTTTCGCCTTCCGTCTTCCCGTAGAAGCCACCACGTGTGTAAGGCAGGATCAGGACAACGGAGTCCACGCCGGTGATGTCCGCAAAGTTTGGGTGAAACACAGGGGCACTATTCGTACGTGGAGGCACCAGCTGCACATTGATCGTCGACTTGGCTTGCCCGAACACCGGGTCCCGGAAATCCCCGAACAGAAACCGGTCTGCCTGCAAAACGGGAAAAGGAGAGTAGGTCATAAGCGGGTCGCTGAGTTCGGTAGCGACTTGTAGCGTGAAGGTGTCCGTAAATCCAACTTCTGCCCGGTCTTCATCAAGCAGCCCTCCTCCTACCAGAGTAGGGTCAGAGCAGGCATTGATGAGCATAGTGGCGAGGAGGGCTCCCAGCCCCCAGAATATATTCCGTTTCATAATTCTTTTTTTGCTAAAGCTTGCGCGTAGTGGATAACTCCACCTGTTTTTAACGCCAGACTTACCGGAGCATTTCAATCAATGGGTTAGGTTTGTCTTTCCTGCGCAAAAGTAGTTACCTGAAGGGAAAGAGTAAAAAAAAGATAAGCCCGTTGTATACAGAAGAAAAAATTCAGCCCTGCTAAACCGTTTGGGGAGAGCAGGGCTGAAATTGGTGTTATGGCAAAGTTTTTTGAACTAGCTTTCCTCCACTTCCTCTGTCACGAGGGTTTCGAAGAACTCCTTAATTGGCGCTTCGAAGCCTTCTTCACCCTGATAATCCAGGACGGGCTTGTCGGTATCAGAGAGGGCTTTGCTGACACTATCGTCAATCTGCTCGCTACCCTGAATCAGGGCATCGGCGAAGTTGATCGCGCCGTGGTGAAGGGTTACTCCTTTGCCATTCTGATAGGCGCTCAGGTCATCCTCTGTCAGGTTATTGATAGAGGCTTTAGCCATGAAGGCGTCTGAAAAAGTCTTTTCCGGAGACCCATTGTAGATAGAATATACCACTTTGGCATTCTGGAAAAGTGGCTCATTCTTGTACGCCGTCTTGAGGTATAATGGGATAAGGCTCGTCATCCAGCCATTACAGAAGACTACATCCGGAGCCCAGCCAAACTTCTTGACCGTCTCAATAACGCCTTTGCAGAAAAAGACCATGCGGTCGGGGTTGTCTTCGAATGGTTGGTCATCAGCATCCGTGAAGATGCGTTTGCGCTTGAAGAAGTCTTCGTTGTCCAGGAAGTAAACCTGCATGCGGGCCTCAGGCAATGAGGCTACCTTTATAATCAGTGGATAGTCGTCGTCATCCACAATAATGTTCATTCCAGAAAGGCGAACGACTTCGTGCAGTCTGTGGCGGCGCTCGTTAATCGTGCCAAAACGTGGCATAAGCACCCTGATTTCCATTCCGTTTTCCTGTATATATTGCGGAAGCTTCCGTGCTATATTGGCAATTTCTGACGCAGCGGTATAAGGCTGCATTTCCTGCGAAACAATCAGCACTCTTGTCTTACTCATAAGCGGTAAAAATTTAAAAAAATAACGATGTCACCGAAGGTTCAATGAACAAGTTTGCAAATTTAACAAAAAAATGCTGTTATTGCCGTATTTGTCTGGCTCTTAATGCGCTGTTAACAAAAACGTCTATATTTGCGCCCTGATTGGCCGCCCTATTGGCCGTGCCATTGATTTTTGAACTTTACCTGATGTATTTATTCAAGAAATCAGCGGACTTACAGGCTTTTCTGGCGGACTATCGCTCCAGAAACCGGCAAATTGGCTTTGTTCCTACAATGGGCGCATTGCACAAAGGCCACCTCTCTCTGCTGCACGCTTCCCAAGATACTGCCCACGTTACCGTTTGCAGCATCTTCGTCAACCCCACACAGTTCAACGAATCTGCTGACCTGCAACATTACCCCCGCACGCCGGGCAGAGACATTGATCTGCTGCACAACGCAGGGTGCGACATCTTGTTTATGCCAGAGGTGGAGGAGGTGTACCCCGCGGAATATGAGGTACCGGTGCCGGATGTTGCGCTTGGCCATTTGGCAGAAGTGATGGAAGGCGAGCACCGGCCAGGGCATTTTGAAGGGGTGATGCAGGTGGTGCTGCGGCTGCTCAGTCTGGTACAGCCGGATTTTCTTTTCATGGGGCAAAAGGATTATCAGCAGCTGACCATCATCCGCGAAATGATCCGGCAATTGAGCCTGGAAGTGGAGCTTGTCGGTTGTCCTACCCTTCGGGAGCCCGACGGGCTGGCCATGAGCTCGCGTAACGTACGGCTTTCGCCGGAAGACCGCAGCCGGGCTCTGGCCATCAGCCAGACACTGGCCGAGGCAGGCAGTTGGGCGGCAGCTTTGTCTCCGGGCGAAATACAGGAAAAAGCACTGACTGCTCTTCGTGAAGCGGGCCTGGTACCCGAATATTTTAAGCTGGCTGATGCGGAAAACCTGCAGCTGGTCGATACCTTTGAAGCGGGCCGGGAGGTAATCGCCTGCGTGGCTGCCCGCGCCGGGGATGTGCGCCTGATTGATAACCGGGTGATTTATCCGGGATAGTCTTGGGTCCACCTCAAAAAAGCAGGTGGTGAAGACTCTGGAGTATAAACCTTACGTAATTTTGTATTGTTATTGAGGCGTTTTCAGGGCGAGATAATCTAAATGTGCCTGAAAACTATTACCTGAACAAAATTTCATTCCTTTCGGAATATATCATGCTGATTCAAAGATTCAAATCCAAGATACACCGCGCAACTATCACGCAAGCCGACCTCAACTACGTTGGCAGCATTACAATCGACCTCGACTTAATGGATGCGGCGGGGCTGATTGATGGTGAGAAAGTGCAGGTGGTTAACAATAATAACGGCGAACGCCTGGAAACGTACGTTATCGAAGGCGAGCGGGGTTCCGGCGTGATTTGCCTCAATGGTGCAGCCGCCCGGCGGGCGCAGGTGGGCGATACCGTCATCATTATAGCCTACGCATGGATGTCAGAGGAAGAAGCCAAAGCTTATCAGCCGAAGGTCGTCTTCCCGACAGATGATAACCGGTTGCCAGGCTAAGCAAACCTCCCTGGCTCTGCTTCCTGCATCATTTCAAGAATGCGCTCAAACACATCCTCCGGATTGGGTTTGGAGTAGTAGTCGCCATCCGTCCCGTATGGAGGCCGGTGGTCTGTCGCGGTAATGGTTACCGGCTTGCTGTCCAGCCATCTGTAGCCGCCCTGTTTTTCCAGTACCTGTTGCAGCAGATAGGCAGAAGCGCCACCGGGCACATCTTCATCAAGCACCACCAGGCGGTTGGTCTTTTGAAGAGAGCCAACAGTCAGGTGCTCCAAATCGAAAGGCAACAGACTCTGGGCGTCTATCAGTTCGACCGAAATCCCTTCTTCTTCCAGTTGGTCACAGGCTGCTTCGGCAACCCTTACACAAGAGCCATATGTGAGCAAAGTGACGTCTTCACCTTCTCTGAGGATTTCCGGCACCCCAATGGGTACCGTAAAGGTATTGAGGTTGTCTGGTAGCCGTTCTTTTAGCCGGTAGCCATTCAGGCATTCGATAATTAGTCCGGGGTCATCAGACTGTAGCAGTGTGTTGTAAAACCCAGCCGCCTGCACCATATTTCTGGGGACCAGCAGGTGGATGCCCCGCAAGGCGCCCAGCAACACGCTAATTGGAGAGCCAGAGTGCCAAATACCTTCCAGCCGGTGGCCTCGGGTACGTATGATAGCCGGGGCAGCCTGTATGCTGTTGCTGCGGTAGCGGAGTGTGGCCAGGTCGTCAGAAAGCGGAGAAAGACCGTAAATCAGATAGTCCAGGTACTGAATTTCCGCAATTGGGCGCAGCCCGCGCATCGCCATGCCCAGGGCATAGCCCATGATGGTCCACTCCCGGATGCCGGTATCAAAGATGCGTTCTGCGCCGTGCTTTTCCTGCAGCCCGGCAAAGCCCTGGTTGACATCGCCGATTTTACCGACATCCTCTCCGAAGGCAAAAAGCTCCGGCCGGCTGTTCATCGCCTGATCGAAGAACTGATTGAGGATTTCATACCCGTTCAGGAGCGGTGCATCGTCGCTGTAAACGGCAGGGTTTACCGGTACCTGCAGGGCTGCACGATCTGTTTGGCTGTAAAGGTGGGTGTGGTAACGCTGCTCCATGGTCTGGTTGACCTCCTCCAGGAAAGCTTGCAGGCGCTGCCGCTCTGGTGTGTCGAGTTGCCGGGTGGCAAAAAGCATTTGCCGGATCAGCTTGACGATATCCGCCCGTACCGGATTGATCAGAGCTTTTAGGGCATCCTCAATGCGGCGGGCACGGTCTGTGCCCGCATCGGTTGCCAGCTGGGCGAAATCAGCCTTTAGGGTTTTCCAAACCTGCTGAATGGGCTCGTTGTATCGTTTCCAGGCCCGGCTACGTGCCTGTTTTACCGCTTTTTGGGCTTTTTGCTCCAGGTCTTCGAGCTCCTGCTCGCTTGCGATGCCTTCCTCCAGCAGCCAGCGCTTAAACTTACGGTTGCAATCGTGTTCGGCTTCCCATTTCAGGCGGGCTTTGGACTTATACCGCTCGTGGGAGCCAGAGGTGGAATGCCCCTGTGGCTGCGTCAGCTCCTCCACATGAACCAGTGCGGGGCGGTGGTTAAGGCGGGCTTGGGCAGCGCTTTGTTCATAGGCCTCGCACAAAGCCGGATAGTCCCATCCTTTGACCTTGTAGATACCAATACCGTTGGTGCCTGATGAGGCTTCCATACCAGCCATGGCTTCACTGATGCTGTCTTTGGTCGTCTGTACTTCCCGGGGTACGGAAATGCCATAGCCATCATCCGCTACCGTCGTTACCAGTGGCAATTGATGGACCCCGGCGGCATTCATGGTTTCCCAAAAAGCACCTTCAGAAGTCGAGGCATCTCCAATACAGCAAAAGACCACCTCCTGCCCGTTATCGGAGAAATTTTCTGCTTTCAGGTCCGGCCGGTCTCTGTACTTTTTGGAAGCCATGGCCAGGCCGATCCCACGGGCCATCTGCCCGGCAGTTGTGGAAATATCGGAACTGAGGTTGTAGCGCTCCCGGTGATTGAGCCAGTCGCCTTCAGGTGTGATCAGCGGAGTGGCATGGTGGTTGTTCATCTGACGGCCGCCGGAAAAGGGGTCGTTGTCGGCGTCTGCATAGAGTTGTGCAAACAAGTCCTCAGGGGTGGCCAGCTCGAGCGCCAGCAATAAAGTATGCCCCCGGTAATAGTCTGATCTGAAATCCCCTTTTCGAAACGCCTTGGCCATAGCCACCTGAAAAAGCTCTTTGCCGTCATCGGAAACGCCGAATTTAGCCTTCCCGGTGAGTACTTCCCGCCTTATCGTCAGGCTAACCTCACGGCTGAGGCAGCAGATGTAATAATCTTGCAGCGCCTCCTCGGGCGCTATAGGGAGAACATCTTGTTGAACAGTCGTTTTTTTCAAAATACTCGGCGTCGCTTGATTCAAAAATGTACCGGCATCACGGTGGTCAGCCGACCGGCGATTGGGTATAATTAGATGGGGTTCAATACCTTGCGGGGTGCAAATATACGACTATATTCCCGAATATGGTTGTGGTGGGCTGCCAATGCCTGAATCTGACAGGCTGTTGGGGAGGCTTGGAAATCGGAAGTGGCAAAAGGAATGATGGGGCGGATTGCTGGTTCTCCAAAATAAAATGCTTAACTTTATGCCAACGCGATATTAATCACGTTCGCCTGTCAGCATCAAAAATAATCTCAAAGCGTATTGCTTTGGTGGATTTTCCAAATTAGCATTTCATCTTTACTTATTTTATTACGCCCGGTTATTAAGAAAACTGTGGTGCCCTGAGTGCTGCAGGTTCTGCAACTTGTTTATTGGATTAGTATGAAAAAACAATTAGGCGGTCTTCCGTATGGAAGCCGCCTTTTGTTTTGCGCCGGTAGTTCAGTCGTTTTCTCATTTTACACCTCCGGCAAAGGATGCAACCGCTGCGCCTCAATTGATGCGGGCAATTGTCTGTTCGGGCTGTAGCCAATCAGAAAACCGCCGCCGCCGGCACCACAGAGTTTCAGGTAAAACTGATGGGATTGCAGCCCCTCTTCCCAAACTGGACGGAAGAGCTCTGGAATAAAGTCCCTGAGCAGGTTGAGCTGGGCTGTCGCGATTTGAAACAAGGCGCGTTCGAGCTGGGCTGTATTTTGTTCCAGATAGGCATGGGTGGCAGCGGTGGTTGGCGTAGCCAGTTGGCGCAGTGCCTGTTCCCGGAAATGATCAGACCCACACTTGGCTTTGAATTGCTGAACCAGGGGCCCTGTTCGCCGGCTAATCCCTGTATCTATAAGGAAAAACAGGCCGCTGTCTCCGGAGCTTTGGGCTACAGAGACCGGCCGGATAGTATTTTGCTCAATTAGCAGGGGGTGCTGCAGATAGCAGATCAGGGGGTCTGCCCCGGAGCTTTCCCCGTGGAAGTAGCTCTCCAGTTGTGCCAGCTGTTGCTGCAGCGTAGAAAGGGCGGTGGTATTGTCTTTTGCGATTGCCGGATTAGCATAGCGTTCATAAACAGCTGCGCAAAGTGCGCCAGAGCTGCCGGCGCCATATCCCACCGGGATGTTGGAATGGAAGTACAGGCCAGATTTTACCTCCTGAAGGAACCGTTGAGTGTCAAGGGGAGCCAATAGTCGCCCCTCCTGATCCAGGAAATGGAGGTGCGCTGCAAAAGGTAACAGGTCGTGGCTCGGTGGGGCAGAACCGGTTGCCCATTCTCCAAAAAGGTGGGGTAGGGGCAGTGCCAGAGCTGTGCTGCCCAGCAAGACGGTGTATTCACCAAAAAGGAGCAGTTTTCCGGGCGTACGGGCGGTACTCATGCAATCAGCCGTGGTGTTTCCGTAAAGAATTTTTCTTTCCATTCTTCCGGGCAGATCAGGTAGCCAAGGTTGGGTTTGGGAGGCGGCTTCCCAAATTCTACCGGCTGCCGGTTGAGGTAACTGTGGCTGTACCCTAGCTCTTCAACAATAACTTTCTCTCCGCTTAAGTCCCAGTAAGGGATTCGGGGGGACAGGAATATATTAACGTCAAGTTCGCCCTTCGCCATCATGAGGGTACGCCGGGCATCTGTCCGGAGTATCCGGTCATCATCAGCGCCCAGTTTGCGGTAAAGGTTGTTGTAACGTTCGCCCCGGTAGCGCAATGGATGTGCGAAAGTAAGGGCTTCGACCGGCTTAGGAGCAGGAGGGGTGATCCGTTGTGGTGCGGCTCCTCCTTCTTCAATATAGGCCCCTTGTCCCTTAATTGCGTAAATCAGCGTGTCAATCCGGGGATAATAAACCAGGCCTACGCACAGCCCATGCTCGGGATGATAGTAGGCTGATTGATGCGAAAACCCTTTTTTAAGGTCTATGTAGTAGCTCGTGCCGTCAAGCTCATCGGCTATAATGTAAGGCCTGCTGCGGTCGATCGCCGACTTGGGAGACTCTTCGCTGTATAGCTCGATCCCATTGAGTTCTGCTTCCACCTGAGCCTGCAGTAGCTTAGAGATGGCCAGGTCTACATCCGTTACCCTTGAATGGTCGGGCTTCTCGTAGACTTTGTATTGCCCGTCAATCCGTTCCATCATTATAGATCCGGCTTCCCGGGCGATCCGCTTAAGAAAATTGAGGACGTGTGTTGCGTTCATAGCTCAAAGATACCGCCAAAAAAAAGAAGTTTGCAAATCTGAGTATTCGATAGCACAAACCTGGGGCTCGTATTGTTAATATTTTGCACGTTTACGAGGGTGTTATCTTTGTTTTGGTAATTATTTGAGCGATTTTAGGGATTGGTGAAGCTGGAGTAGTAGTTAATTACCAAAAAAAATAGCTTAAAGGTCAAAATGCCCTTTTGAAGTGATAAAAAGTGAAAAAATTTGGAATTCCCGAAAATTTCATTCATATAAAAGTGGTCCCGGAGAAGCCCGGTGAACTGAAATCATTGAAATCATAAAACCCTTAAATATTTATGGCTAACTGTTTTGCACTCATGGGCTGGAGCCTGCCCGTGATTGAGAGTGTACAAAAATCTGGTCTCCCTTACGTTGTTGTTTCTTTTCCTGAATTTGGCGCTTATGCCAAAGAGCATAATATCCCGTTTGTCGGATACAAACTGGATGAGTTTGGTTCGCATTCCAATTCTCTGGAATTAGTAGAATTGCTCAAGCCTTTCAATGCTGATGTAGCAGTACCCCTTTATGAAGAAACTGTGGAATGGGCAGGAGCACTGAACTCGATCTATCGTGATGACCCCCGCGTACTCAACCGGGCCTTCCTTTTTCGAAATAAGGCAATGATGAAACGTAAGGCGCTGCTGGGCGGCCTGAAGGTAGGGCTGTTCGAAGAGGTCTATGACAGAGAGCATGTCCATAAGTTCCTTGATCGCCTCAATGAAGCAGAACTGCAGTTGCCCGGCGAGGAAGATGCCTGGTTCCACGCCAAACCATTTGCAGCAGCGGGTACGGTTGGGCATCACTTTATCCGGTCCCGTGATGATATAGACCGTAAGATGACGGTTAAGGATTTTCCCTGCCTGGTGGAAAGCCACCTGAGCGGCAAAGAATTTTCCTGTGAAGCTTTTATCCACAAAGGAAAGATCCGCTTTCTCAATATAACAGAATACGTAAAGCTGGGCTATTCCAACTTCATCCCGGCAGGCCCTGAGCTTGAAGCTAAGCGGGAGCTGATTCACAATGAAGTGCAGAAGATGGTGGACATCTTCGGCATAGAGTTCGGAATGGTCCACCCGGAGTGGTTTGTCAGTGATGATGGCAAGACCATTAATTTCGGCGAGGTCGCCTGCCGGATTCCCGGTGGTCATATTTTGGATCTCTGTGGGCAAGCTTATGGCTTCGACGCACTGCTCGCTTTTGTAGTCAGCCACGACCCCAATATGTCGGAGGAGGAACTGGACAAATATTTCCCACCCAAGGGCTATATGCCGGAGAAAAAGTACGGCAACGTCATGGTGTTCCCCAAACCCGGACAAATTTCCCGCTTGGAAATCCCGGAAGAACTATTGGAGGAGCCTTACTATCTTGATAATAACCTTGTAGAACCGCTCGGTCCACAGAAAATCACGGAGCGCAGTGGTTTTGGTAATCACTTTGGTACGGTTAACTTCGCTGGAGAAGACCCCGAACGCATGCGGGAATTGTTGAAACATTATGAAGATGTACCTTTTTACGTATAAATAATATATGGCATTAACCTTAGATCAGTTGGAAGACCGTTTTCTGCATAGCCTGCAAGCTTTTCAGGAAGCACCTTCTTTTAGCAAGGATGACAAGCGGAAACGGCTCATCAGTCAGATCGACTTACTTAGCCGAAATGAAGAGGGAGGGCAACTCCTGTATCATCGGCTTCCCGAGCTGGATGAATCCGGATTTTTTAACGGGACGGTCTGGGAAAATCCTAACAATCTCATACCCGGACTGGTAAGAGGGACACTGCTTGCGGGCTCGCCCACGAGTACGATCGAAATGCTAAACGAATTTCGAATACTCAATATCAGCGAAGGCAGGATCAGCCACCCTGATTTTTCGGCTGAACAGGCAAGGGGCTTCATCTACAGTATGCTTGTGAATACCTTTGAGCTGGCCTTTGAGGATTTTGAGCACGAAGGGTGGAGCGCCCGGTATGCAGATGGAGAGCTGAAAAAGATCAGAATGCTCTTCGGTATAGTCCGGGAGCGGGTCGACCTGCAGCAGATTAAACCTCATTTGCTGGAAAAAATCGAGGTTATTGTAGCGCACCGCCCTGTGGTCGTTACCCGTATTAAGCGGATTTTAAGCGTAATCAGCCGGGAGCTTACACTTGACCTGAGTGAAAAGCAGGACCGCCGGCTGAGCTATTTTATCAACACCCTCTTCGGTCCTACAGAGCTTGCCCGCAAGTATAAATCTCCCGGGCAGTACGAGACCGCCCTGGAAAACCTGGATGCAGATGCCTTGCGGCGGGAGTGTCAGGAAGTGGGCAAAATGATGGTGGATACCGGGCTGGTTTCGGAACATCAGTTGGTGCTGTTGCAATTTGTGCGCAAGTATCATACGGATATGATACCTGAAGTGCTGGCCCTGAACGCTCATGGCCGGGCAGATTACGAGCGGCATCAGGATTTTGTACATCAGGTAATTCAGGATTTTATTGTTCCCGGCAACAAACAAGCGGTGTATGGGCTGGCGAGAGTACTGCAGCGCAACATCTTTTCCCAAAAAACAGCCTGGCATGCCATCAACCGGTTGGTGAAAATCAAGGTGCACCCTGAGGTTGCAAAGCGGCTTGAACAAGGTAACCTGACCCGGTTTGATTTGTCTCCCATACAGTCACTTATCGGGGGGATACTCTGTGTGCTGGGGCTGCCGCTCGGCGTCCGTCAGGGCAACAACCCTACTTGCCAATCTGCAAGAGGCATTAGTATGTGGAGCCGCTACGCACCGGCCAAGCTCATCAATATGATGATTGATGCTGCAACTACCAATAATGTAGTCTTCCGCTACGAAGGTGATCAGATAAAATCGCAGGATGTCACGGAGGGTTTGACCCAGCAGTTCGACTTTCAGCTGGATCCGGTTTCCATTGTTTTGGTCCCGCTGCTGGATAAGGTGTACAACGAAATGATGAAACGCGCCGGGCTAAAGCACTTTGGCAAAGATCCCCATGCGTCGGTAAACCCTGCCTTTTACGGGCATTGGATTCAAACCGGCTTTCGTTCGGTGTACAATCCTGCACTGCATGCCGTTGAAAAGTACGATGAGTTTGTGCGTATTTTCTACGCTTCCTTCCATCCGGATTACAACGGCGGCCACCATCTGATTTATCCGGTGCCAACAGGGATTTTCATCACCGACTCCTCGGCTCAGATGTTGGGCTACCATGCCATTTCCCTGTTACGAATTGAAAAAGTGCCCGAAACGGAAGCGTGGCGGGCGTACTTCTTCAATCCCAACAGTCAGGGTAAGCAGGACTGGGGACAGGGCATTCAGCCAACGGTTTGGGACAACGGAGAGCGCCACGGCGAGTCTTCGCTTCCGGTGGATGAGTTCGTCTCCCGGGTTTACGCTTTCCATTTCAATGAGCTCCGCCTGGAGGACAAACACCATCAGGTGCCGGTCGAAACAGTAGCCAAAGTGACCAGGCTATCGAAGGAAAGCTGGGGGCGTAAGTACCGGTGGATTTAATGAAAAATAATTATGACAAAGAAGCAAATTGGGCACTTTGAGCCTTTCGTACGGAATGTTAAGCACACCTCCCGCATTGAGCTCAGTCAGTCCGGGCTAAAGAAGAATATCAACTTTATTCGGAAGAAACTATCTGAGGGCACGCGCCTGTCCTGTGTGGTAAAAGCTAATGCCTACGGGCACGGCATACCGCAAATCGTGACTATGTTGGGCAAGGTTGGTGTTGACCACATTTCTGTGGCCTCAGCTTACGAAGCGGAAGAGGTACTTGAGTTCCGGAAAGCAGGTACAGATATTATGATCATGGGCATTCTGTATGATAATGATATCGAATGGGCCATTGCGCATGATATTGAATTTTATGTGTTCAATTACGAGCGGCTGAAACTGGTGTTGGAAAAAGCCAAAAAGCTAAATCGCAAGGCTAAGGTGCATATCGAAGTGGAAACGGGCACCAACCGTACCGGCATGACAGAGGAATACTTCAAAAAAGCGCTTACCTTCCTCAAGCGCAACAACGAGCACATCACTTTTCAGGGGCTGTGCACGCATCTTGGAGGGGCTGAGTCTCTAAGCAGTACCTTCCGGACGGAACAACAGAAAGAACGGTACAAAAACTATCTGGCAGAATGTAAGAAGCGAAAGTATATGCCTGTAACCCGGCATATCGCCTGCTCCGCCTCTGCTTTAGTGATGCCCGAAACCCATTATGATATGGTCCGGGTTGGCGTGGCAACTTATGGCTTCTGGCCAAGCCCGGATGTTTACTATCAGCACCTGCAGTCCGTGAGTAAGATGAAGGATACTCCCATGAGCCGCATCATCACCTGGAAGTCGGATATCATGGATATCAAGCATGTACCAAAAGGAGACTTCATTGGCTACGGTACGGCTTTTCAGGCTACGCACGATATGGATATTGCCGTCATCCCGGTGGGCTACTGCAATGGTTACCCCCGCGGACAGTCCAACCGGGGCTATGTGCTGATCAATGGGCGGAAAGCCCGGATCACAGGCCTGATTAATATGAATCTTTTTATGGTGGACATCGGCGACATCCCAAACGTAAATACAGGGGACGAGGTGGTACTGCTGGGCAAGCAGAAGAACAACACCATCAACGTCAGTTCCTTCACCAATTACACGCAGTTGCTGAACAATGAAATGCTGAGCCGTTTGCCCACTGCTATCCCCCGCAAAATTGTCCGATAGAAGAATTTATGAAGCAAGAACCAATAGTATTAATCAAGTACGGCGGCAACGCCATGCTCAACGACGAGCTGAAGTCTGCTGTGGTCGCCAATATCAAAAAATTACAGGAGTCAGGTACAAAGGTGGTGTTGGTGCACGGCGGTGGCCCGTTCATCAAAAATATCCTGAAAACGGTGGGCATTGAGTCCGAATTTATCGGCGGTCACCGAAAGACAACACCGGAGGCGCTGAAGTATATTGAAATGGCACTTAAAGGCGAAGTCAACAGCAGCCTGGTTAATTTGTTAAATAAAGCAGGAATGCGTGCGGTAGGCTTGTCTGGTAAGGACGGTCGAATGGTCACCGCGGTAAAGCGTTACCACGAAGTGACCGAAAACGGGCGGACTGAACGTTTCGACCTCGGTCAGGTTGGCGATGTCACTAAAGTAGACACCCGGCTTTTGAAGACGTTGCTTTCGAATAACTTTGTGCCTGTTGTTACCTGTATTGCTTCCGATGAAGCGAGGCAGGACTACAACGTGAACGCCGACATGTTCGCCGGTGCCCTGGCTGGTGCCCTGAAGGCACAGGATTACCTGGTGCTGACGGATGTTGACGGGCTGCTAAGGGATATTGACGACCCGTCTTCGCTCATTCAGCGGCTAACGCTTGAAGAATTGCCCGGGCTTTATGGCAGTGTGATCAAAGGCGGCATGATCCCCAAGTTGGAATCCTGCCAAATTGCTTTGGAGCACGGTGCCCGGCATGCCCGCATTATAAATGGCACGAAGCCAGACACCATCGCTGAAGTCGTGCAATCCGATAACCACTCAATAGGAACAGAAATATGCTTGTAGAGGAACAAACCACAAATGCCACCTTACATCAGGTAGATAAACAATATTACCTGCCCACTTTTAACCGCATGCCGCTGGCGTTCAGCCGTGGCGAGGGCGCTAAGCTCTGGGACGTGGAAGGCAACGAATACCTCGACGCCCTGGCAGGCATCGCTGTTTGCAATTTGGGGCACTGCCACCCGCACGTCGTGAAGAAGCTGCAGGAGCAGGCTGCCAAGTTGATGCATATTTCTAATTTTTTCGTAAGCGAGCCGCAGGTAGAACTGTCGGAGCAACTAGTGAAGCGGTCAGGTCTGGACCGGGTATTTTTCTCCAACAGCGGCGCAGAATCAGTAGAAGGCGCCATCAAGATTGCCCGGAAGTATGCCCACTCGAATGGGCGGGGCGGCACCATCATTTCCATGCAAAAGTCCTTCCACGGGCGTACGCTGGCGACGATTGCTACCGGCAAAAAGAAAATGCAGAAAGGCTTCGGCCCTATGCCTTCCGGCTTTCAGAAGGTGCCTTTCAATGATATTGAAGCGGTGCGCGCAGCAATTACCGAAGAGGTGGCGGCCATCATCGTAGAGCCTGTACAGGGCGAGGGCGGTATTAATGTAGCGAAACCTTGTTACCTGCGTGCCCTGCGTGAGCTTTGCGATAAGGAAAATATCGTGCTGATATTCGATGAGATTCAGTGTGGAGTCGGGCGTACGGGCGAGCTGTTTGCCAAGGACCATTATGAAGTACAGCCGGATATTATGACGCTGGCAAAAGGACTGGGCAATGGATTGCCGGTTGGGGCCATCCTGAGCAATGAGAAAGTAAGCAGTACCATCGAATTTGGTGACCACGGAACGACTTTTGGAGGCAACCCTATGGCTTGTGCTGCCGGATTGGCCGTTCTGGAAGCGATGGATCAGGAGGGCATTTTGCAGCAAACCCAGCGCAAAGGTTTTTGGCTGAAGGAAATGCTCGACGACCGCCTGGGTACCCACCCGAAGCTACGTCAGATTCGCGGGCTGGGGCTGATGATTGGCGTGGAGTTTGACTTCCAAACCAAACCGCTCGTGCTGGAAATGCTGAAGCATGGTGTTCTCGCTAATGCCACAGCCGACAACGTGCTGCGCATGGTGCCCCCACTGGTGATTTCCTACGAAGAGCTGGAGCGCCTGGCAGACACCATCGTCACTTGCATCAAAGCACTGGAATCGCGCGGCGAGTTGTAAAACCACCCACAAAAACAATGACACCTACATATAGATGATCAAAACAGCAATAGTTGGCGCTACGGGCTACACCGGGTCTGAGCTTGTGCGTCTGTTGTACAACCACCCGGATGTGGAAATTCAAATGATCACTTCGGAAAGCCGCAAAGGAGAGCCCTTTTCGGCCGTCCACCCGCACTTTGAGGGGTTGGTCGATCATGTCCTGCAGCCGGCTTCGGCTGTTCTGGAGACAGAGCTGGATATGGTATTTCTGGCACTCCCGCACGGTGTTTCCATGGACTACGTGAAGGGGTACCAATCGGCAAAGTTTAATGTTGTCGACCTGTCCGGGGATTTCCGGCTTTCTTCCCCTGAAGTTTATGAAGCCTGGTATAAAAAAGACCACACTCATCCCAAAGGCTTCGAAGATGCCGTTTATGGGTTGCCTGAACTGCATAGCGCTGCCATTGAAAAATCCTCATTAGTTGCTAACCCCGGCTGCTATCCTACGAGCGCTATTCTGGGGCTCGCACCGCTGATTGATGCAGGTTGGGTGGATCCGGCACATGTGATTGTCGACTCTAAGTCAGGCATAACCGGTGCGGGTATTAAGGCAAAACCGACTACGCACTACTCCAACGTCAGCGATAACTTTAAAGCCTACGGGCTGAAGTCTCACCGCCATACTGTGGAAATACAGGAGCAGCTGTCTGGCCTTCGGTCGGAGCCCCTGCAGGTGCAGTTTACGCCCCATTTGCTGCCGGTGGACCGGGGTATCCTGTCCACTATTTACACCACGCCCGTCCGGGAGGAGGTGAGTGATCAGGCCATCAGGAAGTTGTACGAAGACTTCTACGCAGATGCCCCTTTCGTGCGGTTGCGCAAAACACCACCCACCCTGAAGGACGTGCGGAGCTCTAATTTCTGCGATATCTTCACGACTTACGATGAGCGGACCAACCGAATCATCACCCTGGCAGCCATTGATAATTTGGTAAAAGGTGCGGCTGGGCAAGCCATGCAGAATATGAATCTGCAATTTGGCTTACCCGAAACCCGTGGCTTTGTATCCTTGCCACTCAACCCATAAACCCTATATACTGCATGAACACCAACAACAAAATGATAAGAAACCTTACCACGGTCCGGGGCATCAAATGCTGGGGCGCACACATTGGTATCAAGTCGATGCGGCGTGACCTGGCGCTTATTTACTCGGAAGTGCCTGCCAGTGCGGCTTGTACTTTCACTCAGAACGAAGTGGTGGCCGAACCGGTCAAGCTTTCCCGGGAGCACATCAAAAGCGGGAAAGCCCAGCTCATCGTTTGCAATGCCGGCAATGCTAATGCCTGTACCGGCGAGCAGGGCCGCCTGGCAGCTGAAGCCATGGCGCAGTCGGCTGCCGAAGAACTAGGTATCGAAAAAGAGCTGGTCATTGTAGCCTCTACCGGTCTGATCGGTGAGCCTTTCCCAACTGAGGATGTCGTCTCAGGCATTCGCGAGAATATGGCGAAGCTTTCCAATGATGCTAAAGCCGGCTCTTTTGCGGCCAACGCCATCCTGACCACCGACACCTTCGCCAAAGAGGGCTTCATGGATTTCGACCTGAATGGCACCACCATTAATATTGCGGGCATCTCTAAGGGGTCGGGTATGATCCACCCCAATATGGCGACCATGCTCGGCTTTATTGTCTGTGACCTGGCCATCGAGCCTAAGCTGCTGAACAAAGCGGTAAAAGAGTGTGTCGACCTGTCTTTTAATATGATCACGGTAGATGGGGATACCTCTACCAATGACATGGTGGCTGTACTCTGCAACGGCATGGCCGGGAATGAAATGATCAAGTCAGAAAAGGATGAAGGGTATCAGCTGTTCCGCAATCGACTGGAGGAAATGATGGTCCACCTGGCAAAGCTGATCATCTCCGATGGGGAAGGGGCGTCCAAGTTCATTGAGTATCAGGTTGTCGGTGCACCCTCTGACAAAGTGGCGCGCACGCTGGTCCGCGAAATTTCGGACTCCACCCTGGTGAAGGCTGCAATGTTCGGGCGTGATCCTAACTGGGGGCGTATTGTTTGTGCGGCGGGCAATGCCGGTGTGCCATTCGACTACGCTAATGTCGATCTGCATCTGGGCGATAATGAGACTTTGATACAGGTACTGGACAAAGGAAAGCCCGCAGACTTCGACCGCAACCACGTCAAGCGGCTGCTTCGGGAGTCTCACCTGCGCATCCGGCTGGATATGAATGCCGGCGACGGGCAGGGCGTTGGCTGGGGAGCTGACCTGACAACGGATTATGTAATGTTCAACTCGGTTTATACAACCTGATTGGTCTGTTACGGAAAGAAATACCGGGCAGGTGTTGAGCATAATCAGCACCTGCCTTTGTGCTTTTAGGCCACTTCCTTCAGCTTTTTCTTCAGCGCAAAGAGCTCATCCCGGAATTGTGCAGCTGAGATGAAATCCAGTTCCTTGGCTGCCTTTTTCATCTTACGCTCGGTATCTTCGATCATCTTTTCCACCTTGTCGCGGCTCATGTACTGTAGCACCGGATCAGCAGCGAGGCTGGGCTCTTCAGGCTCCACATAGGCACGCTTCTGATTGCCCCGGATATCGAGAATAGACTTCTTCGCCATGATTTCGTCCCGGCTCTTGCGGACAGTCTGTGGGGTGATGCCATGCTCCTCGTTATAAGCTGTCTGTATGGAACGCCGGCGGTTGGTCTCGTCGATGGTGCTTTGCATGGCATCGGTGATCTTGTCGGCGTAGAAGATGACTAATCCATTGGCGTTTCGGGCAGCCCGTCCGGCAGTCTGGGTCAGGGAGCGGTTGTTGCGCAGGAATCCTTCCTTGTCAGCATCGATAATGGCAACAAGAGACACTTCCGGCAAGTCGAGCCCTTCCCGCAGAAGGTTGACCCCAACAAGCACATCAAATTCACCCAGGCGGAGGTCACGCAGGATTTCCACCCGCTCCATCGTGTCCACCTCACTGTGGATGTAGCGGACCTTGATATTCATCTGCTGCAGGTATTTGGTCAGTTCCTCGGCCATTCGCTTGGTGAGGGTGGTGACCAGTACACGCTCCTCCCGTTCGATACGCTTTTGAATTTCTTCCATGAGGTCATCAATCTGATTCATACTCGGACGCACTTCAATGGGCGGGTCGAGCAGGCCGGTGGGGCGAATGATTTGCTCCACCAGTTCACCTCCGGTTTTTTCCAGCTCGTAGTCGCCCGGCGTCGCACTCACGAAGACGACCTGATTGATGAGGGATTCAAACTCAGAGAAATTCAGCGGGCGGTTGTCCATGGCCGAGGGCAGGCGGAAGCCATTGTCTACCAGGCTCAGCTTTCGGGCGCGGTCGCCTCCGTACATACCCCGGACCTGAGGCACCGTCACGTGGCTCTCATCAATAATCATGAGGTAGTCGTCCGGGAAGTAATCGAGCAGGCAGAAGGGGCGGGTGCCCGGGCGGCGGCCATCAAAGAAACGGGAGTAGTTTTCGACGCCGTTGCAATAGCCCAGTTCCCGGATCATCTCCAGGTCGAAGGTGGTCCGCTCCTTGATGCGCTTGGCTTCGAGGAAGCGGAGTTCGCGCTCAAAGTATTTCTCCTGTTCGTGCAGTTCATCCTCAATGTCCCGGATGATCTGATTCATGCGGTCTTTGGGGGCGATGTACAGGTTGGCAGGGAAAATCGCCGCGGTTTCCATGCCTTCAATCCGCTTGCCGGTTTCAATCTCAATGCGGTCAATGGACTCAATCTCGTCCCCGAAGAAAACTACCCGGTAGCCGAAGTCAACATAGGGCAGGTTGATGTCAACGGTATCGCCCTTCACGCGGAAGGTCGCCCGCCGGAAGTCAGTCTCGGTGCGCGAATACAGGCTGTTCACAAGGCTGTACAGGAAGTTGTTCCGGGAGATTGTCTGTCCCACTTTGATCCGGATAATGCTGCTTTTGTAGTCTTCCGGGTTGCCCATACCATAGATGCAGGACACAGAGGCCACGATGATGATGTCGCGCCGCCCCGACAGGAGCGAGGAGGTCGCCCGGAGCCGCAGCTTATCCACTTCTTCGTTGATGGCAAGGTCTTTCTCAATAAAGGTATCGGTAGTGGAAATGTAGGCTTCCGGCTGATAGTAATCGTAGTAGGAGACAAAGTACTCCACCGCATTATCGGGGAAAAATTCCTTGAATTCGCCGTAGAGCTGTGCAGTCAGGGTTTTATTGTGGGTGAGAATAAGGGTCGGGCGGTTCAGGCGGGCAATGGCGTTGGCCATGGTAAAGGTCTTACCGGAGCCGGTTACGCCGAGCAGTACCTGCGCCTGTTCTCCCCCTTCCACACCCTGAATGAGCTGCTCAATGGCCTGTGGCTGATCGCCGGTGGGGCTGAAGGGGGATTGGAGATTGAAGGGCATAGAAAATTGTTATTTATTCTTCTTCCTGCGTTTGTTCCGTAAGCTCCTGTTCCAGTAGAGCTACAAGGTTTTGGATATAGGACTTTGGCAAAGATTAAAGCGCTTCAATAAAAGACCGAGCCTCTTCTTTAGGCACTTCCCCCTTGATCATTTGCGCCACTTCTGCATAGGCCTTTCTCAAAGGAGTGTTTACAGCGCTCATCTTTTCGAGCTTCAGCAAATCTTCTTTTAACTTCAGCCAGTCTTCGAGTTGTATTTTAACGGCAGTTGTTGCACCGGAATCATCCGTTATGTATTCAAGCTCAATATTTTCTAAAGAGGAAACCATATCGATAAGCTTTGAGAAGTGATGAAGATCTAACTATAAATATACAACTTTTCCACACCAAACGTTCCCCCTTACCGCTTACGGGCCACCAAAAGCCCATCACGGATCGGCAGCAGCAGATTGTCCACCCGCTCGTCTTCCTGCAGCGCTACATTAAAGGCGTGCAGCTGCTTCGTGTCGGCATCGGTTTCCCGGAGACCGGTAGCCACTTTGCCACTCCAGAGGACGTTATCGGCAATAATCAGCCCGCCGGATTCCACCCGGTCAATGATGAGGTCATAATAAGCCTGATAGTACTGTTTGCCGGCATCAATGAACACCAGGTCGAAGGTGCCGGGCAGAGTGGGAATGACCTGCATGGCATCCCCAATATGGACTTCTACCTTGTCTTCCAGTCCCGCTTTTTTCAGGTACTTCCGGATAATATACTCCAGCTCCGGATTTGCTTCAATGGTACGCACCCGGCCCTCCTCCACGAGCCCCTGCGCCAGGCAGATCGTGGCGTAGCCGGTGAAAGTGCCAATTTCCAGTACAGACTTTGGTCGCTGCAGTTGGCTGAACAATTTAAGCAGCTGGCCCTGCAGGGCACCGGAAAGCATCTGCGGGGCGAGGGTCCTGAGGTGTGTCTCCCGTTCCAGTTCATACAGCACCGGGTCGGGAGGTGCAGACCATTGCTCGCAGTAGTCGAAAATAGTAGCGTCTAATCGTTGCATACTCGAATCAACGCTTAATTAGGCCAGAGGTTGAAGGGTTAAAGCCGCTTCGTCAGTTCCGCAAGGTCCACCTTCGTCATGAGGTGGAAGTTTTCCCGGAAAATTTTGATGGCAATCGCCAGCAGGATGATGCCAAAAACTTTGCGGAGCACGTTGGCACCGCTCTCGCCCAGCTTTTTGCTGATCCAGTCGCTACTGCGCAATACCAGGAAGACAATCAGAGTATTGAGGACAATGCCCAGGGCAATATCAATTGGGGCGTATTTGGCTTTCAGGGTCAGAATAGTGGTCATGGTACCGGCGCCGGCCAGCAGGGGGAAGGCAATAGGCACAATCGTTCCGGTTTTTTCCTCCAGGTGGTCATCCCGGAACAACGTAATGCCCAGCACCATCTCAATGCCCAGCAAAAAGATGATAATAGAGCCCGCTACGGCAAAGGACTCCACGTCCACGCCAAATAGGCTCAGCAAAGGGCGGCCGGTTAACAGGAATAACAGCATCAGCACCATAGCTATCACGGACGCTTTAGCCGATTCAATCTTCACGCCCCGCTTCTTCATATCGATAATCAGAGGGATGGAACCGATAATATCGATAACAGAAAACAGGATCAGAGATACAGAAATGAGGTCTTTTGGATTAATCATGTCGGATGTTGTGTTCATGGTTTCTCAAAAAAGCGCGCAAAGGTATGCCCGAAATTTTGAAAAAGTAAACCCCGGCAGGATTAATTGTGGGTTAAGATTTTCGCTGATTTAAAAGAGCAGCAGATGCAAGTCAAACAGCTTCACAATAGCCAGTAAAACCACGGCTACCAGCAGGCGGTGCGCCCATACATTAGCCTGAGGGTAGGTCGCTGCGTAGTGTGCAGTAAAAAAGCCCCCAATCGTTTGCCCCACCGCCATGAGCAGCCCCACCTTCCAGTCGATGAGCCCCTGCCATTGGAAGATCAGGATGACGAGAAAGGTGTAAGCGCCCACGACAAAGACCTTAACGGCATTAGCATCAACCAGGCTGTACCGTGCATACAACACCATCACGGCCAGAAAAAAAACACCCATGCCCATCTGAATGAAGCCGCCGTAGAATCCCAGCGCGAGGTAGAGTGGTACAGCAATCCAGGGGTTGGTCTGTTTGCTCAGGTCAGATTCCCGCAGCCAGCGTTTTGGCTTTACGAGAATAACGATAAGCATGAGAATCATCAGGAAACGGAAGACGCTGCGGAAGGCTTCATTGCTCACATTCACGGCCACCGCTACGCCCCCTATTGCTCCAATAATGGTAAACAGGATTGGCCAGCGGCTGCGCAATAGGTCGAGTTTCCCACCCCTGAAAAAGGCATAGGAGCCCGCTGCACTCTGTGTAAAGATGCCCACGCGGTTGGTGCCATTGGCAAGATTGCCAGGCAGCCCCAGCAGCTCAGTCAGAATGGTGAGCGTAATAGCTGAGCCATTGCCCGCCAGCGTGTTGATGCTGCCAGCCAGAGCACTGCCAAAAAAAACGATAAGGAGGTGTTGCCATGAAATATCCATAGCTGCCAAAGGTAGCGGTTTCCGGCTTAGGGCTTCTCGAAAAATCAGTTTTCCAATTGGGTTTTGCTTTGAGGAGGCACAAAACCAACCATCGGACGGGGTGGGGTGGGGACTTCTTAATGTAAAAGCTACCAGAGCAATTGATCCCGATAATTATCTGGATTGGCCCATTACTTATCGAAGGTAGGCTCTGAGTAAATCCATTTCCACACGCAGATCATGGCTTGGATGATGCTGTACGTAGCGCAGCAAGCCCACGTCCTGCGCAAAGAAAAGCGTATCGTAACGGATCTCGGGGTTATCTCCGTCAGGCGTATACAGAGCCACTTCCATTGAGTAGGCCCGGGTGGCATAAGTGCCATAGGCCGTGGTCAATACCGGCCCCTCATCAATGCTGCCGGTTGCAGATTGTGCGTTTTCAGGAAGTAGGCTGTGGGGCACGCTGAAGTTGCTCTTGTTGATTTGAGTGGAGAAGTAAAGCTGGCCGGAGGTGTCTACGGCTTCAGGGCCGGAAACCCGGAGAACGGACTCGAAAGCCGCGCCCAGACGGGTGCCTTTTTGCACGTGGTAGAGTGCCCGGTCAATGAAGGTATCGGAGGCGACATGAATACTGTCCAGTTTGGAAAGCGAAAGGGTGTCACCGGTTTGTAAATTGATGTTCCGGCTTTGATAAACCCATGCATTGCCCGGGCTAAGCTGCAAGTACTGATTAGCAGGTACAGATGGCGGTAGCGTTGGTAACGGCTCAGGCAGTGGCGCATCTTTGCTGCATGCCCAGAAAGCCATCAAAAGCAACATTATAGGGGCGCGGTTGAATATCATAGGTCGTTTTCTCGATAATCGGTTCCTTTCGTAGAGCCTTTTTGAGTGCAATTCGCTTCCTGATGCTCAAAAATTAACATTCTTAGGCGGAGGTTTCGGAAAAATGGGAGATGCAATGAGCATATGACCCTAAAATCCGTTGTATAATAAATTACTGAAAATCAAAAAGTTAAATATGAAAAGGGACGGAAGTCGCATATCAACTCACGAACACGAAGATATCCTGTCATGGGCAGAAGCCCGGGAAGCCCGGCCAGTCGAGGTGCGCAACTTCGATGGGGAGAAAATTAACGACCGGGTCCGGTTCCGTTTTCCGGGAGAGGAATACCCCGATGAGTCTGACCTGGAATGGGATCAGTTCTTCGACATCTTCGACCGCGAACAACTTGAATTTCACTTTGAGGATATCGCTGATGAAGCATTGGAAAACAGGAATGTCTATCAATTCCGGCCACGGTCTTATTGACACGGTGCTTTCAAAATATTAGTTTGGTTTAGTCGATCAGGTGTGTGGCATTGAGCTGCGCACCTGATTTTTTTATCCCGCTGGCTATTTCTGCTGTAGCCACTGCTGAAGCTGATCGAAGGCTGTATTCATTTCCGGGCAGCAGGCTCTGACGAATCCTTCATCGAGGGGTTTGTCTTTGTAGGTAGTGCGGGCGAGCTGAAGGGCCATCGCGCCATCGAAGTCTACGTACGACAGTCTGGCCGTCAGTTCTTCAGAAGGGCGGCCAAAGTCATAACTCGGGAGCAGGGCGATGCCGGTATCTTCCAAAAGGCGCTCACAGAGCTGCCCGCTGTTGCTGATCCCTTTATTACTCAGGTTGCTTTGGTAAAACGCAAAATTGGGGAACAGGTAAAAACCGCCTGCCGGCTTGGGTGCAAATACCCGCATTTGAGTCAGGCGGCTGTGGAAGTGCCGGCCTACACTCCTGAGGATGCGCTGTGCATCCCGAAGATACCGGTCAATTTCCTCGTGGGGGCGGAAAGCTTCCACCGCCGCATACTGTATGGGTGCACTGGTAGAGGTAAAGGTTTCGCTGGCCACAATAGCCATGGCATCAAGCAGCCACCGGAGTTCTTCCGGAAATACAAACATGCCCAGCCGCCAGCCACCTGCGCCACACCACTTCGAAAGCCCGCTGCTGATGATGGTGCCCTCGGGGTAATACCTGGCTATACTGACGTGCTGGCCGGAGTGGTGGAGTTCCCCGTAGATTTCATCAGACAGCAGGATAACCTTGTATTTTCGTGCCACCTCTGCGATTTTCTTTAGCCGGTCTGCGGTGTACGTGGCACCGGTGGGGTTGGCCGGGTAGTTGAGAATGACAATGCGCGGGCGCTCAGGGTCAGTCTCACAGATGCTCTCCAGTTCCTCCGGTGTCAGGCGCCAGTCATTTTCCTGATGGGTTTTTACCCAATTGACCCGCCGCCCCAGAATGATAGCCTGTGGAGAATAAGATACCCAGCTGGGTGTCGGAATAACCAGGTCGCCGTAGTAAGCGAGTTGGAGAATGAAGAGCAGTTCCTTTGAGCCTGGTCCGATGAGCACATCCTCGGCGGTCCGCTTTATGCCCTGCTGCCGCTCGTAAAAGCCGGCAATAGCCTGCCGTAGAGCCGGTAAGCCTTTTACCGGAAGGTAGTCCTTCTCATGGGCGTGCTGCCGCAGGCTTTCCACTACGGGTTCCGGTACAGGGAAAGGGGACTGCCCAAAGCCCAGTTTGTACACTTGCCGCCCCTGCTCCTGCAGTTCGCGGGACTTTTCGTTGATGGCTAAGGTTGCGGATTTCTTCAGCCCCCGGATATTGAGGTTGAGGTCGATGCGGACATTTTGCCGTTTTGCCACGATGCGTTGTTATTGGTTTATAAGGTTCAAGTTATCAAAATATTGGAATAAAGAGCCCCTGAAGCGTCGTTCTATCCACACTTCAGGGGCATCATTGGCTGTCTGGCTTATTTAGTTCAGTGCGGCGCCCTGCGCTATGCCATTTGAAATGCTTTTAGACGGCTTAGTGGATTTTGCTGGCCGAATGATCGGATATTCTTCCTCAAAGAAGAACCGTTCCTTACCAAAAGCAGGGTAGAGGTCGTCCAGCCAAATCGCTTTAGGGTCGTATTTGGCAAAGAATGGCCGCGCCACCCAGTCCGGATTGCGCCCCTGCAAAAACTGTAGGGTAAAGACGCGCTCGCCAGCCACCTCGCTCACGCCTACGATGTGTACTTTGCCGGGGCCTGCCGACATCGACGGCCCGCGCACGGTCCGTGCAACGCCACTGACCCGCTGATACGCTCCCCGGAAAATGCGCCAGGCGCGTTCAAGTGACACCGCGAAGTAGTCCTGAGCGCCGGTATCCCGGGCGACAAAGAAGTAATACGGCACACAACCCAGTTCCACCTGCTCCTGCCACATTTCAGCCCAGGCATCCGAGTTGTCATTGATTTTTCGCATGACGGGCGATTGTGTGCGGATCACGGCACCGGTATTGAGGATGCGGTCAATCGCGGTCTTTACTTCATCGGTGCGCAGTTCTGCGGGCGCATTGAAGTGGCCCATGAAGGCAATATGCAGGCCTGCCTTTTTGGCTTTCTCAAAAACACGCAGCAGCTCATCTGCATCATTGTCCTGTGTGAAACGCTGCGGCCAGTAGCCGAGCGCCTTGGTGCCAAAGCGGATGGTGCGGAGGTTGGGCAGCTTTGCCTCAATCAGCGCATCAATGTAGGCACTGATGATTTTGGTCTTCATGATGAGCGGGTCGCCCCCTGTGAACAGGATGTCCGTCACACGCGGATGAGCACGCAGGTACTTAATGACCAGCTCAGTGTCCCGCATAGCAAACTTCAAATCGTTCATGCCTACAAACTGTGGCCAGCGGAAGCAAAACGTGCAGTAGGCATGGCAGGTCTGCCCCTGACTGGGGAAGAATAGCATCGTCTCCCGGTATTTGTGCTGTACACCGGTGAGCTCAGTGCCATCAATCTGCGGCATATTTTGAGAGCGTTGCCCGGCCGGGTGCGGGTTCAGCTCCATTCTTATTTTGTTAGCGATCAGCTTGAGTTCAGGTTTGCGTGCACCGGCGCGGATGGCGCTCGCCATTTCTTTGTAGTGTTGGGGTTGCAGCATGTCCCTTTGCGGGAACGTCAAAATATAAATAGGATCCTCCTGGTAATTGTTCCAGTCAATCAGTTGCTCAACAACATAATTATTGGCTTTAAAAGGCAGGACATTGCCCACGACCTCGATATCGAATAGCTCTTCTTCGGAAAGGTGTTGTTGCAACTGAGGGATTTCCCGGAAGTTCCGTAAAGTATAAGCGCTGTATTTTTCCATGGCTCCTTAAATTTATAGGTGGTACAAAGGGTTGAATCAGGATAGTAGGATATTGGGGAGCCGGTTATTCTGGAGGGATGTACATGAATTTTTGTCCGCCCCATGTACAATGACGGCTTAGCAGGTAAAAGAGTCTGGTTTTGGAATGCATCATACGCGATTTGTTTATGGTGTTCAGAAAAGGGTATACGCTGTTGCTTAATTTGCTCATTTAACAACATGCATTAAGCCAGTGAGGCCTGCCAGGCAGGTTCACCGATGCTTTTTGTTTGCTTGGGGCAAGGGCCTGGTGGATGGGGCCGCAACTGCATGATCAGTTAACCCCGATAGCTGTCGGAAGGCAATAGCAAAGACTCCGCAGGCAAAAACTAGCAGTTAATTTAGGCTAGTCGTACCAGGCACTTATTCAGCAAATTATCCTATAGGCTGTTGCTGTAGCGGAAGGAGCCTGGAGGCGATATAATACGATACCCTGTTGATGCCCTAACATTCGGCTTCATGCAGGTGGCAGACTAGTTTCGAGGCGCTGGAAAAGCACAAACGGTCACCGGCTGCAAAGACATGCAGCGTTGAGATTCGCATGAATGGTGTTTTGAAATGCTAAGGACAGGGAATGAACCCTCTAAGCTCCATTAGTGATTCACAAGATAAGAAAAATACTGGATATTTTGGGACTGAATCCGCCCCATTGAGAGCGGAAAGGGGTTGCACCGTGCGGGAATATGGTGCACGGTGCGTAAAAGATTCCTGAAAGTGTGCTTAATGACCGCACGTTGTAAGGTGCGAAAAGCGCTTTTGATCACTTAAGTATTGGGGGGCGTTAAGATTAATCTTCGTCCTCCTCGTCATCTTGCAGGCGCAGGTCCTGCTCATCGACATCCGTATCGTCGTCATCCTGCATGCCTTCAAGGCTGATCATATCGCTGTCAATATCATCGACATCGATATCATCATCATACACACCATCCACGTCAAAATCATCTTCATCGTCCAGGTCAACGGGCCGGACTGGTTTGGCGGCAGTTGATTTCCGGATCACGCGGGTAATCACCTTGTTTTTCGGAGGTTTAGGTGTTTTGCGCTTTGGCTCTTCGTCTTCATCGTCTTCAGGCGTACTTAGCGGACGGGTAGACACCGGAGGCTGGGTTTTAGCCGCCAGGCTTTTCGTAGTGGTTGGTACCGCCCGCAACCGCTTTTTATCGATAAGCTCGCCGGTGACGGTGCAAATGCCGTAGACTTTATTTCGAATTCGGATCAGCGCATTTTGCAGGTCCTGAATATACCGGCGCTGACGGATGGCCATATTATTAAGCATTTCGACATCGCTGCCGGTGCTGCTGTCATCCATCCAGTCCACACCGTGATCATCACCGGAGTTTTCGGCAATTTCCAGTATTTGCTCCTGCAGGGAGCTCAGCTGAATTTGTGCTTTTTCGAGCTTGGACTCAATGAGTACTTTGAATTCTTCAAGCTCAGCATCGGAGTATCTTACAACTGTATTAGCCATTATTCTAAGGTTTGCTGATTAGGGATAACCGTTTTGCCTTTATTTTGCGGGTGCAATCTGAAGTATTCTTTTGAAATAATCAAGCATTATTATCGAATTATAGCCCCGCGTTATTCTAAATGTACGCTTAACATACAAAGTTTGCAGCACTTTTTCCAGTATCGTAATTTTGTCAAAAATAATATGACAGACGAAGGCTACATCAAATTTTCGGCTGATTGGCAGCATGCACCGCCTTTTCCGGCAGCAGCAACCGCACAGCTTAATGCCTTTCGGCAAGAGCTTTACGAAATGGGACTGATTGGGGCTTATGAGAATGGTATTGGTTTCGGGAATATCAGTTGCAGAGCGGAAAATGGGGGATTGTTCTATATTTCGGGTTCAAAAACGGGCAACTTTGCAGAGTTGGATAGCCGCCACTACGCTTTGGTCACTGATGTGGGGGCTCCCGAAAACCGCCTCAGCTGTACCGGTCCAATCATTGCGTCTTCCGAGTCTATGAGCCATGCTGTGATCTATGAAGAGTGCCCCGATGTGAACGGCGTGATCCATGTCCATGACTTCCATCTTTGGAAAAGCCTGATGCACAAGGTGCCTACTACTGAGGCCTCCGCACCCTATGGCTCTCCGGAAATGGTGGAAAGTATTCGTAGGTTACTGGTGGAGGCCGACCTGAAAGCATGTAAAATCTTTGTGATGGAAGGACACGAGGAAGGTATTTTTACTTTTGGGAAGGACCTTGCAGAAGCAATGGCCGTTCTGAAAGCCTACTTATAAAAAATGCCCCCGCGACGACGGAGGCACTTGACATACAATTAGAATCCCATGATAAAAAGTTACACCACTTTTGTGGTGGAATTGCGTTCTTAACAGGTGTTGGATAAACGTCTGCCTCCCTGGTATAATTGCATAAAGCAATAGGAATCTGGCGGGAAAATACGTTTTCGGGACAAACGCAGGGGTGTGTTATTTAAGAACGCTATCTTTAGCGTATATTGTTACTTCTTTTGCATCTCCCGTCAAAATGAAGCACACTCATTATTTTATCAAAATCCATAAAACAATTGCATTATGTCTGTAAAGGCGAAATACCAACCCGTACTCGACCTCGGCGAAGAGCTCAATATTCAGGATGGCTACGTTGAGGAGCTGGATGGCGTGCTCAAGGTAGGCGGTACAGCAAGCACTCAGTACCATAAAAACCTGCTTTGGGATAAAATCAAGGAAATTGGCGGCGAAAATCCTTCTGATATTCAGGCGGACATCAAAATTGCCACTGAAGACTATTTCCACAAGCATACTGTGAAAGGTGGGGACAGCCTTTCTAAAATCGCAAAGCACTACTACGGCGATGCGTCTAAGTACATGGTGATCTTCAATGCGAATACGGACCAGCTGAAAGACCCTAACCTCATCCATCCGGATCAGGAGCTGACCATTCCTTTCCCAGCTTAAGGTGCGGTGAAAATTGCAAACAGAGCAGGCTGCGTACTCCTTGACGTGCGTAGCCTGTTGCTGTTTAGGAAAGAACCGTCTTCAGGATGCTATGGGCGTTAATCTCCGGAAAGTTGTCAATATGATAGCGGTAGAAGGCCAGCAGTTTGTCGAGCAAATCCTGGCGCATCTGCCGGCCGATCCTGACGTTATGGCACTGGGCATAGTCGCACCGCAGCAATTGATAAAGCACCTGGCTGGTAACGATGTCAAGGTACTGGTGGCTGGTCGCTTTGCTGCTAGCGAATAAGCCTTCCTGCAGATCAAAGTATGGCGTTTCCTCTGACCATGCTCCTCCAGGGACAAAGCCCAGGTGAAAGCTCAGTTCCAACAGGAAATGAAGATGTAGATTGGCGATGGGCAAAGCGGTCTGGTCCAAAAACTGAAAGGTGCGGAACAGGAACTCAAACAACCGGGGGTTCTCCTCGGGCTCCCGGATCGACTTACGGGCAACCTCTGCGATGAACAGACCCACAGCACTTTTGTGGACCTCGAAGGGCAATGACTGGTACACCACTGCGCTTTTGATCTCCCGGATCCGGTTGAGCCCTTTTTCACTTTTCTCGTAAGCTACCATATCAACTAGCGACATGACCTGCAGCAGCCCCGGGCTGATCCGGGCGTTTTTTCGCCTTACGCCCGGCACGAGATAACTGCGCATGCCCCGCTCCTCCGTGAAAATATCCACTATTACGCTTGACTCGCTGTACTTTATTGATCTGAATACAATACCCCGTGTCTTGATCAGCACGCTTTCAGGTTTTTAGGCAAGGTACGCCAATTCATCGAAAAACTATCCGGGCTCATCCATCTAACTGGACTGGTGCAACCTTCCGGGCTTACCTTCGTCTATATAAAAAAGCAACAGCCTTACCCGTTGTTGTGAATCACCCGACTTAAAAGAAAATGATGAAAACCCTATTCCTGACAACCCTGTACATGGGGTTTAGCTTCGTGGTATTGGCATCGGCTGACCCTTCGCCCGCTAAACCGGAATCCTGCCTTGTAGCTCCTGTTCTTGCAAAGCACTTGCCTAATGGTGTTTGGTTGGGGACAAGTGCCGATGGGCAAAAGCTCTCGGTTGTTTTTTATGAGAATGGTGTCGCGCAGTGGAACGAAGGCGCTGGTCAGGTTCCTGAAGTTGCCTTATATGGCTGGGAGGTCATACCTGGCGTTGGCGGTTGTGCATTTTTGCAGATGACAGGACAGGCATCTGGTAACACCTATAGCTATGCAGTAGATGTGAAATGCAATCAATTACAGTTGATCGCTACAGATTTTTCAGCGCATTCCCTGAAACAGATTAAAGCCGGGAATGGTGAAAAATACAGGCAGCTGCTTAGCGGCGCATGGGGCAATACCACTTACCCGTTTGAAGTCTCCCGCCGCAAAGCGCCTGATATGGAAGACGCTTATCTGCAATACCAGTTTTCTGAAGATGGTACTTTTGTGCGTAAACTCGGCAATGGCAACCGGAAGTTAGAGGAAGCGGGCTCGTATTTGGTCAGCGATGATGGGCATTATGTGCTGTTGCAATTTGATAACAGTTGCATCACTGTGGTAGCGCTGAAGTACCTTCAGTTAGACGAGTTGGTGCTGCAACATGTACTCCGCTGTGAAGACCCGGCCTTTGCCACGGGTAGAAAAGACTTCTACTTCAATAAGTTATAAAATACATTTCCTGTTTTAGAATTTTGGCTTGGCCACGGAGGGTATTTTCCTGCCGTGGTCATCTTTTTTGGCAGAGCTGCTATGGTGTCCTCGAAAACACCCTGACCAAGTCATCCGCTTCTTTTTCATAAACCCTGTTTCCCTGATACCGGACCTGTACATCTGAATTGATACCCCCTCTCAATACCTGTTCCTGTAAAGTTTCCGGATTGTAGGCACGGACACGGTGGTCGCTGTACAGGACCAATTTCCCATCTTGTAGTTGCAGGGACACCACATTCGGGTAGGGGAGGAGTTGATGGAACTGCCCGAAATTATCAAAGACATAAACACCCTGCCTTGGACAGTTGAGGTACACGATATTGTTATTGGCTAGTAGTTGTGTCGCTATTGGAGGAGCATCAAGCAGCGAGCTCAGGTTGTCGCTTTGGATCAGCACTTCGCCATTTTGGCCCACCTTTTTCAAACGGAACGCTGCCTGATCATAAACCCAAATGTTGTTGTCCGTAGCCAGCCCGATCGCCGTAGCATTAAAAATCCCCGCGGTGAAGAGCTCGAGTACTGCGGTTTCATTCATGGTTCGGTCTAAGGTCGCCACCACTTGCAGCTCCGGATAAAACAAAAGCAGATTAAAAGGATCAGTAGGGTCAATATATTGTAAAGTGCCCCGGGTGTTATTATTAAAATGGAATTGCTCCCGCCCATCCGGCCCGTATTTATGCACCCGGTTATTTTTATCAACTACATAAACATTCTGTAACTTATCAGTAGTAAAGTCCCGACAAGGCGTTGACAAAGTATGCAAGTGCCTTTGAATGCGCCCCGTATCAAGAACACCCACTCCCTCACTGCCCCACTGCCCACTGCCCACTGCCGACTCAAAACCCGCCCCACTGCCCACCGCCGACTCAAAACCTGCCCACTGCCCCACTGCCCAACTACCCACCAGAAAACTACCCACCACCAAAAACCCGACCTTCTTCATTTTCAAAAAAAGCTAAATTGACAGAATCACCATCGAAGACAGCGTAAGAATTACTGAAGAGCCATTCCCCCAGATTAATATAACGGCTGTACCCGTTCTTTAGCGTGTATTCGATAGGAAGATGCCGGTGCCCGAACACGAAGTAGTCGATAGGCTCCGTTTCCAGCTTGCGGTTAGCGTAGGTGATCAGCCATTCCCGATCCTCGCCCAGAAAATCTTTTTCTTCGGGGTGGTCCGCTGCCCGGCTGCGTTGTGACCAGAAATTAGCCAGCCCAATTCCAAAGTTTGGATGTATACGCTCAAACAGCCATTGGCACGCTGGATTAGCAAAGACTTTCTTAATGCGCTTATAGCCATAATCACCAGGTCCCAGCCCGTCACCGTGCCCAATCAGGAACTGTTTGCCCATGATCTCCCGGCGGATCGGTTTGCGGTAGGTTGGAATACCCATTTCTTCTTCAAAGTAGCGGAAAATCCACATGTCGTGGTTGCCGGTAAAAAAGTAAATGGGAATACCCTGATCGCGCAGCTCCGCCAGCTTTCCCAAGAGCCGTACATACCCTTTAGGCACTACCGTCGTGTACTCAAACCAAAAATCAAATACATCCCCCACCAGGTAAATCGCTGCCGCATCCTCACGGATATACTCCAGCCAGCGGACAATCTGCTTTTCCCGCTCACCACTCGTCAAACGGCCATCAATACCTAAGTGAAAATCAGAAGCAAAGTATACTTTTTGCATAGGCTATCATCTACCCCCACAAAAGTAAGTAAAACTCCCCAACTGCCCCGACTGCCCACTGCCCGACTGCCCAACTGCCCACTGCCCACTGCCGACTAAAGAACTGCCTACTGCCCACTAAAAAACTGCCGACTAAAAAACTCCCCCACTCCCCACTAAAAAACGCCCCAACCCCCTACTGCTTCTCCATAACCGTCCCACAATTATCACAGGTCCGCAGCTCCTCCGAGCCCATGAAGTTCTGAATAGCCGCCTTCAACTGCGCAACGATATCCTCAAGCGGAAAAGACTCCTCGTGCAATTTATGGTTGCAATTTTCACAGAACCACATCAGCTTGTCCATCTCACCATCCCGGCGGTAGCGCTCAATGACCAGCCCAATGGTATTCGCAGGGCGTTGCGGTGAATGTGGGATACGCGGCGGCAACAGGAACATTTCGCCTTCTTTGATAGGAATTTCTTCCGGATCTCCACCTTCATTGATGATCTTCAGGGTAATGTCGCCTTCAATTTGGTAGAAGAGCTCTTCCCCCTCTTCCCAGTGATAATCCTTACGGCCGTTTGGGCCCCCCACCACCATGACAATGTAGTCATCGTTGCCTTTATAGACTTGCTGATTGCCCACGGGAGGCTTAAGAAGGTGACGGTTGTCATCTACCCATTGCTGAAGGTTGAAAGGTTTGGCTAGTGGCATAAGTTAAGGTTTGTATGAAATTCTTTAAATTTAGCCGGAATATACAAAACACACTCCATGAACTTAGATTTGAAAGGAAAAAATGCGCTCGTCTGTGGCAGCAGTAAAGGAATTGGAAAAGCCGCCGCTTTTGAACTGGCAGAGTTGGGCGCTAACGTAACCCTGGTTTCCCGTTCTGCTGATAAGATGGCAGCCATCACCAAGGAAATGGCACGGGTCAAAGGGCAGCAGCATGACTTTCTTGCTGCCGATTTTACCGATACCGCTGATCTGCGAAAGAAGGTCCGGGGGCTCACCGCCACCAAGCCTATCCACATCCTGGTCAACAATACCGGTGGTCCTCCCGGCGGGCCGATTACGGAGGCAGAACTAGAGGAATTCACCAAAGCCTTCACTACACACCTCATCTGCAACCACCTTTTGGCGAAAGCTGTACTCCCTGGCATGCGCAAGGAAGGCTACGGCCGTATTATCAATGTGATTTCCACTTCCGTAAAGGCACCATTGCCTGGCTTGGGCGTGAGCAATACAGTACGTGGAGCCGTGGGCAACTGGGCTAAGACCCTCGCCAATGAAGTGGGGGCGGATGGCATCACTGTTAATAACATCCTCCCCGGAGCCACCAACACTGGCCGCCTGCAGGAAATCATTGAGAAAAAGGCCCTCGCAACCGGAAAGTCTGTAGAGGATGTAACGGCTGCCATGCAGAGCAGTATCCCCCTGCAGCGCTTCGCAGAACCCGGAGAAATCGGCGCTGCCATTGCTTTTCTGGCTACACCTGCGGCTGCCTATATCACAGGGGTCGCACTGGCTGTGGACGGGGGACGCCTCAAAAATATGTAACAAAAAAGTCACCGAAATGCGTTGCTCTGTAGTATTCTTTTTATTGTCTCTGCTGCCTGTTGCAGGCTTAAAGGCACAGCCTGCTACAAATCACCAACTATTGTGGGCCATAGACGGTCCGGATCTACCGGGGACTTCCTATCTGTACGGGATGGTATATCTGGAAGACGAGCGGGTCTTTCGCTTCAGTAATGAAATTTGGGATAAGCTTTTGGAGACAGAGGTTTTGATATCCGAGATAGACCTCGAGACCTTTATTACCTGGACACGTGAAATCGGCGTTGATGAAAGGCTGACCCCCCGCTTGAAAACCGTGATGACACCGGAGAAAATCTTTCAGCTTGATAGTATTCTGCAAGCAGCAGGCTATCCTCCAAATCCCAGGCTGGCAGATCAATATCCTTCCCGGATTCGTGACGAAATCAGCAATTGGTATAGCCCTTCCGGACTGCGAGGGCGAAATATTGATCTTGCGACGCTTTTCTTTAAGGTAGCGCGGAGCCTGCGCCTTACTGTAGAGCCTCTTGATGATATCGAAGCCTTTAACAGATATGCCGTAGCCGACTTGCAGGCAATTGTCGCTGGAAATATAAAGGTGCCGCCAAGAGATTCAGGGGCACTGCAAGACAGTCTGTATGAAACAGGCATTGCAGCATTTCAGTCCGGAGATTTGAGCCGCATTCGGGAGGTTATGCCCAAGGAGGGGCTGAATAACGCCTTTTTTAAGTGAGGGGACCGTTTACACCTTGTATTACTTCCTGTTCGAGCTGGAAGGGTACGAGGGGACTTATATGGGGATCGGAGGCGTGCCCAATGATGCTCCGCCCAGCGCTGCCCCGTTCTTTTTTGACTACTCAGGAACACCTTACGATGGGTACAACAGTGATGCACTAATAGAGGAAATATTACAAAACTGGTAATGCCGTTTTTATGGTAAGCTTGGTTAACTTGGTGGAAAAATGCGATACTGGACTTTTGTTATTTTAATGCTTCTCTTTATGGGCTGTCAGCAGGAGAAGCCTTCCGCTGAACCGTCCCGCTTTCAGCCTTTTACTTATGAAGACTCTGAGTTTATCGGGCCGAAAAGCGGGCAGGTGTACCTACCTCCTTCCTACTTCACAGATACGCTGCGGCAGTACCCGGTGCTCTACATGATGGACCAGCAGAACCTCTTCTTTGACAGCCTGGCCTACGGTGGTGCAGCCTGGCAGATCCACCGCACTACAGACAGCCTCTCCTCAGCAGCGCAAATGCCTGAAGTCATTATCGTTGGGGTCAACCACGCCAGAGAAAAACGTTTTCAGGAGTACCTTCCTGAAAAGCCTGCGGCCCGCTTCGATAGCCTGCTTGAAGTGCGGGTGGGCGGCACCGCCTTTTCTGATGCTTACCTGAAGTTTCTCACACAGGAGCTGAAGCCTTACGTCGATCGCACTTACCGCACCAAACCTGGCAAGGGGCATACCTACATCGGTGGCTCAAGTATGGGGGGGCTGGTATCTATGTATGCGGTGTGCGAGTACCCGGAGGTTTTTGCTGGTGCCCTCTGCCTGTCTACGCATTGGCCGGTTTCCCTGCAGGATGACACTCCGGAGGCAGCTCAGGCCATCATTGACTACTTTGCCGCCCATTTGCTGAAAGGCAAGCGCTGGTACTTCGACTACGGCACAGAGGGACTGGACCAATTCTATGCACCCTATCAGCAACAGGTAGACTCCATCCTGCAGGCGCAGGGCTATCAGGCGGGGCAAAACTGGATGACACAGGCTTACCCCGGTCACGACCATAACGAGCGCTACTGGCGGGAGCGGGTGCATTTGGGGCTGCGTGGTGTTATTCAGGAGTGAAATTCTGCAAAAAATGCCTATTTTTCCCAAAATCAAACTAATGACCGATTACATGCAACGTCTGACAATCCTGGCGCTCCTGACTCTTTGGAGTGCCGCTCTTTTCGCCCAATCTCCCCTGCAGCGCGTAGAGCCGCCCAACTGGTGGGCTGGTATGCATAACCCTGAGCTCGAACTCCTGCTCTACGGAGACAATCTGGCGCAATACAAAGCTGCCCTGAGCGACTACAAGGGCGTGAAAATCACCTCTACGGTGCGGGTGCAAAACCCCAACTACCTCTTTGTCAACCTGGAACTGGCCGAGGGCGTGGAGCCGGGCATTTTTCAGGTGCAGCTGCTGGATGGCAAAGATGTCGTGGCCTCCTACGATTATGAACTGCGGGAACGCGAACCGGGATCTGCCCTGCGCGAGAGTTTTACGCCGGCAGATGTCATGTACCTCATTACTCCAGACCGCTTCGCCAACGGCAACCCTGATAACGATGCGGTGGCGGGCATGATGGAAAAGCCTGACCGTGACTTCAAAGGTGGGCGCCACGGGGGCGACATTCAGGGCATCATCGATCAGCTGGATTATATTGACGATATGGGCTTCACGGCGATCTGGCTCAATCCGGTTTTGGAAAACGATATGCCTGACTACTCCTACCACGGCTACGCAGCCACGGACTTCTACAAAGTGGATCAGCGCTTTGGCAGCAATGAAGAGTACCTCGACCTCATTCAGCGGGCAAAAGATAAGGATATCAAGATCATCATGGATATGATCCTCAACCACTGTGGCTCTGAGCATTGGTTCGTAAAGGATATGCCCACGGATGACTGGATCAACTTCGGAGGGGAATACGTCAATACCTCCCACCGCCGGAATACCGTACAGGACATTCACGCTTCGGAGTACGACAAGCGCATGTTCTCCGATGGCTGGTTTGTGGAAACCATGCCGGATATGAATCAGCGCAATCCGCTGCTGGCCACCTACCTCATACAGAATACCATTTGGTGGATTGAATACTCCGGCCTTTCCGGCATCAGGATGGATACCTACCCTTATCCGGATAAAGACTTTATGACAGAATGGACTTGTGCCCTGCGTGCTGAATACCCCAATTTCAACACCGTGGGTGAGGAGTGGGTGACCAATCCGGCGATCGTATCCTACTGGCAGGAAGGCAAAGACAACCACGATGACTATACCTCCTGCCTGCCGAGCCTGATGGACTTTCCCATTCAGTTTGCGCTTACGCAGGGGCTGGTACAGGAGGAAAAGCAATACGGCAGCGGGCTCATCGAGCTGTATAAAATGCTGACGCAGGACTTCCTTTACGCGGATCCCTACAGCCTTGTGACCTTCCCGGACAATCACGATATGGATCGCTTCTACACGCAGGTGAACGAAGACCTCGACCTCTTCAAAATGGGCGTTGCTTACATTCTGACCCTTCGCGGTACACCTCAGCTGTACTACGGCACCGAGATACTAATGGACAATGAAGGCTATCCGGGCGACCACGGTATCATCCGCACCGACTTCCCCGGTGGCTGGGCAGGCGATGAGGTCAACGGTTTCACCGGCAAAGGCCTGACTGAGGACCAAAAAGAAGCCAAGGCCTACATCAAAAAGCTGCTCAACTGGCGCAAAACCAACGAGGCCATCCACAATGGCAAGCTCATGCAGTTTGTGCCGGATGGCGGCTTCTACGTCACCTTCCGCTACACCGACACTAGCAAGGTCATGACCATCCTCAATAAAAACGAGGACGCCACGCCCCTGCAACTCGACCGCTTTGCAGAAATGCTGGGCGGTACCAAACAGGGCAAGGATGTAATGAGCGGGAAAGCCTACAAAACTTCGGGAACCATCAATGTGCCCGGTAAATCGGCTATGATCCTGGAAATCGAGTAACCTCCTACACGGTTATCTCGTAAGGATTGGCGATGGTTTTTCGGCCAAATCGGCGGAGCAGTTGGGTTGAGTTGATGCCCAGCTGCTTTGTTTGTTCACACGGGGTAGATGGAGGGCTTGTATAAAAACTCAGGAGGTAGTGATCATGGAATTAGGACCGGAGGTGGAATATCCTGTCAGGTGGCGACCCCAAAGTCGTAATCTGACTTAAGATGATAGTTTAACACAACATATTAACTCCTCTACAAAGCCACCTTCCTCTCCTCAAACCTCCCCTAAAAACAACAAGAGCGGACCCGCCCACGCGAATCCGCTCCTGTCATTTTTTATTTTAGCAGGTAGACTTTTAATCCACCACAATCATGCGCTGTGTGGCGCGGTCGTTGGCGGTTTCTACGGTGTAGAACAGGACGCCGCTGCCTTTCAGGTCGGTGCGGTTGAGCTGCCATTGCTGCTCGCCGGCATCGTAGTCGTTTTCCTGTACCAGGAGGACCTTGCCGCTGATGTCCGTTACGGTTAGCCGTGCCCATCCAGCCTCCGGCATGCGGAAGTTGATGAGGGTGGACTCCCGGAATGGGTTGGGCTGGTTCTGCTGCAGGGCAAAGCCGCTCGCATCAGCGCCAGCACCTTGCTCAAATACTAAGCCAAGGTTAGATACTTGCAAGCCATTACTGTAAGCTTCTGCCTTTACCTTCTGCTCGCTCAGTGCCAGTGCTTCGCTCAACTGTACCGGGCGCTTGGCCTGGAAGGTGAGGAAGAAGAGAGGCTCCTCTGATTTTACTTCAAAGCCTGAAGGTTTAACCCAGCTGTTGGTGATTTGACCTTCCTCTTCGAAGATGCCAAAGTGGTCTTCGGTCAGGTTAGTCAGGCTGCCTGGTTTCATGCCCTGAAAGTCCAGCATGTCCGTATCAAAGTCGAAACCGAACTGGTAGCCTTCCAGGTTGGCAATAGCGGCTGAGGTGACCGGGATGTCATAAACCTGCCCGGCTTCAAGCTTCATATTTTGCATTTGGAAGAGAGTCAGGCTACGCTCACCCACTTCACCGGAGTGGAAACCATTAGGAATGGCATCGCCGGTAACGTCCGCAACTTTAACCGCAATGAACTGCAGGGCCATATCTTCAGAGAGGACATCCTCTACTGTAATGGTTTCCGGGAAGTCTTCCCCCTGCGGCTCGTCCGTCTGGAATTCATATTTGGCATCTACAAAACGCCAGGAGAAGTTGTTGGGGAAGAAGTTAGCTTGTCCCAGGATGACCCGGCGGATGTAAATTTGGTCCAGTACTGTAATGGTGCCGCTACGGTTAACGTCTGCAGCAATTTGCTTGTACGGGCTGTCCAGGTTAATGACACCAAGGATGTGCTGCTGAATACGGATAAGGTCCGCTGTAGACACACCGTTGGTGAGGTCATCGTCCCGTTCCATGCCGATCATCGTTACATCACATGCCGGTACGCCCCAGAAGTCAAAGCGGCCTTCGTCATTGGTCATGAGGTTCATCGGGCCGGTGGTGTTGATGACATTCACCATCACGGAAGGAACAGCCTCGCCGGACTCTGTGACTACCTCGCCGGTAATATCAGAAGTCATGTGGTCACAAATCTCATCGTGGCTCATAGCTTCGAACACCTTGTCCTGCATCAGCTTGATGGTGGTATTCTTCATCAGCACATCGTGCAGGGTGGTATTTTTGATCCAGTCCTTTTCAGCATCGGTTAGAACGGGGTCGTTTTCGTAATAAAAACGGTCTCCGTCCCGCAGGTTAGTGAATTGTACCTGGAGAACACGATTGAGTGTTTGCCCAAGGATGGACCCGGGTGCAGGCTCTTCTGCCAGCATGCCGACCCATGGGTCGAGCTCATCAATGTTCCCATACAAGCCGATTAGCCGTGCATACACTTCCTGATCGTTGTTGATCTGCTGGAAGAAAGAGTAGCGGTTGAGCCCAAAGTTTTGGCGGATGGTGTTGAAGTCGGCCACGCCACGCTCCCGGGCCCGCTGTATATTGATGGCTACGAGGTCAAGTCCGCCTGAGCCCGGAGGGCCAAAGAGGAAGTTGCGGACGTCGTCGACTACCTTGGAGTCAAAGTTCTGCATCTTCTGTTCGCCCATACCCTGGAAGAAAGGCTCCAGTCCAAGCTCCATTACGGGATAAGGATTGAAGAAGGCATCGCGAAGCAGCATATGGCCTTCAGGAATCTCATTGCCGTTCTCATCTACGCGCAGCAACTGACTGTTGAGCAGGGTATGCCCAAGTCGGAAAGCAGCAGCGGTGAAGACATTGAACAACTGTGGGTGGACGGTTTCATCATAGCCCTGATAAGGTTCCAGTTGAACGCCCATAGCAGGCAGCCATTCGTCATAAACGATGGACTGAATCAAGCCGCCTACCAGCTTGCGGGCATGCTGATAGAGCTGCTCATCGTTCCAGTCCGGATGCTCCTGTGCCAGTTCGTCGCACAGCCGGTTGTGCTCTCTTACAAAGAGCGCATGGAAGGCGAGCAGCAATGGGTTCTCGCCGGCACGGGGGTCACCACATACAAAGACTTTCTCTGTCAGGCCAACAGGGTTGTCCATGTGTGGCGTGTTCGGGTCAATAGGAGCGTCGTATTCGCCGTTGAAAGTATTGAAAGGTGGGAGGTTGCCAGAAGACACCTTCAGTTTGCCCTTTTCAAAGCTCCGCAACCAGTTCGCCCGGAATTCATCAGATCCGTAAACACCGGAACCATCAATAAACGCAGTGATTTCGTTTGGATGGCGGCGTGGGTTGAAGGTATTGGTGCCGGTGGAAGGATCAAATACATTACGGACCATTGGTATAATAGCCTGACCGGTGTTGAAGGGGTCAAACATAGGGTCGCCCTGAGGTACGCTGATGTTCATTGGCTCTGTACCATCGGGGGTGAGCCCAAAATCGTGGTCAAGAAACTGACCAAAAGCCCAGATAAAATCGCTCAGTTCAAATGGGTCAAAGAGGGGGGCTCCCTGAGAGAATAGCGAATTACTGACTCGCCGTGGGTTAGGCCGGTTGGGCCCTGCAGGTTCGTCAATGAGGTTTTCGTAGGCCACCTGATTACCGGAAATAAGCAGATTAGTGTGTGCCTGCCCCCAATCCGGATTGTTCGGGTTGTTGAAGGAGCCATCGTAGGTCCGATAGAGGTCTACATTCAGCGGCTGCGCGAATAGTGCCGTTGAGACCAGGACTCCAAGTAGCATTAATTGTAAAGATCGTCTTTGCATAGTGCGATAGTTTAGCTCATGGGTATTTATGACTTATACCTCTGTCAAAGTAACAATGAATCAATAACACAAAATTTCAGTTACTGCCAAAATTTAAGGGAGCTGTAACCTGTTTTGGGTAGATGACCAGACTTATTTGTTTTGGTATGCAGACGAGTCAACGCAACAAAGCTCTGTACGCTGTACTTTGATTTAGCCTCTTGTTAAGGCTTATTCAATATAGTTTACGAGGGGGATTTTTAGACTGTTGCAATCTGAGGCGAAAATAACTAAATATTTTAGATATTTCCACCTCTTGCCTTCAGATTGTATGTCTGAATTTGGTTAAAAACAGAATTAGATCAACTCTGTTGTGATAGCGGCGGCTTTTTTGCCCTGATTTTTCACTGAAATGTTAAATTGTATTAATTTACACAACCGAATTTCCTGCTTAGCGAATAAATCCTGACCAAAATCGGTTTAACAACCGCTACGGCTAATGAGTGGTATGGCAAGAGTGCCTTACACTCAATAGCCATACAACAGTCGGGTGATTTCTTGAAGAAAGGGCAGCTTTTGTTGCCCTTTCGTTTTTGACTTTACCCGGACATCCCCTCCGCCGCGGTGTACGCCAACTGCTTTTATTTCGTTATTTCGGGAAACGCAACGCAAGTAAACACGCATGCCAAAGGCAGTCAGGATATGGGAATGGATCGATGCATGGGGAAGTATGGCCTGCCGGGCGATGGCCTTATGCTGGTTCCTGTTCCTGTTTACCAATCTGTCTGCTCAGGATACCCCCGCCAACAATTTGCGCACTATTGAATATACGCCTAACTCTTCCTTGTCGTGGTCGGATTCGCTGACCATCGTGCCTGGCAGCCTTGTGGCCATGGATACGCTTGGGGAACCGCTTCCCAAAGCCTGGTTTAGGGTGGTGGACCGGCAGATTAGGTTTGATACTTCAATTTTGCAGTACCCCAAGGTGCGGCTCTCTTACCGTGTACTGCCCTTTGCGCTGGGCGCGGAGCAGCAACGCCTGGATACCAGCCTGGCTAAACCCCTGGATGACGGAGGCATCGGTCTGGCGTACAATCCCTACGAGCGCGATGAGCAGCTACTCGACTTCCGGGGGCTCAACTACAACGGCAACTTCACCCGGGGCATTTCCTTCGGCAACAATCAGGACCTGGTCCTCAATTCCAGTTTCAACCTGCAACTGGCCGGGGAGCTTGGCGACGGGGTGGAGATCGTGGCGGCTATTACAGACGAGAACATCCCCATTCAGCCGGAAGGCAACACGCAGCAGCTCCGGGAGTTTGACCGCATTTTTATTCAGTTGCGCAAAGGGCAGAATCAGCTCACAGCAGGGGACTATGAATTGCAGCGGCCGGACAGCTATTTTATGAATTATTTCAAAAAACTGCAGGGCGCGACTTTTTCCAATGTCTCCACCTTTGAAAATGGCGGACGGTTATCGTCACAAGCGAGTGTGGCCATCAGCCGGGGGCAGTTTACCCGCAATTTTATTGATGCTATTGAAGGCAATCAGGGGCCCTACAAACTCCGGGGTGGGGAAGGGGAGCGTTTTATCATTGTCCTTTCCGGTACAGAGCGGGTCTTCCTGGATGGCGAACTATTGGTTCGGGGGCTGGAGGAAGACTACATCATCGATTACAACCGGGGCGAGCTCACCTTCACCAACAAGCGCCTGATTACCAAGGACAGCCGGATTGTCGTGGAGTTTGAATACGCCGACCAAAACTATGTGCGCTCCCTTTATGCTGTAGAATCCGCCTATGAAAAGGACCGCTTTAAGCTCAATTTCAACCTCTTCAATCAGCAGGACAGCAGAAATGCAACCGGGGAATTGCAGCTTACCGATGAGGACAAACGCTTGCTCAGTGAGGCGGGCGATCGGGAGGGTGGAGCTTTGCTGCCAAGCCTGGATACACTGGGGGAGTTCTCTCCGTCACGGGTGGCTTACCGGCAGATCGATACCCTGATCAGCTGCGGGCTGCAGGATACGCTGGTACAATACCTTGTTTTTACCACCGAGCCACAGGACAGCCTGTTTACCGCCCGCTTTTCCTTTGTGGGGCAGGGTAACGGGCAGTACGTCCTTGATGCCAGTCAGCCCGCCAATGAGCGCGTCTATCGTTGGGTGGGGCTGGATGAGAATTGTCAGCCTGCCGGGGACTTTGCGCCGGTAATTCAGCTGACGCCCCCCCGGCAGCAGCAGCTCTACACCCTGGGAGGCAGCTATGATTTTTCTGAGCACACCAGGGTAATGGCAGAGGTAGGTATGAGCCGCAATGACCTCAACCGCTTTTCGGACCTGGACAGCGAAGATGACCTGGGTTTTTCAGCCTACACCGAGTTGCAGCACCGGTTGCTCCCGGGGGGCGATAGCAGCGGATGGCAGCTGGATGCCCGGTTGAGCTACGAATGGGTGCAGGCCAATTTCGAACCCCTCAATCCCTACCGCAACCCGGAATTCCTTCGGGACTGGAGCCTGGCAAATGTACAGGGGCAGGGCAGTGTGCCGGAAGCTGAAGAGCAAATTGGAAGAGGTGGCATTGACCTGCGCAAGCGAGGTGTTGGGGAGCTGAGCTACGAACTGAGCGGCTTTCGCAGAGACACCCTCTATCAGGGATGGCAGCACCGATTTCAAGTGCGGGAACAGCTCGAAGACTGGCAGGTGGAACTGGATGGCAGCCTGCTCAGCACGGAGAGCACTGAACAAAGCACACGATTCCGGCGCCCACGTGGCACTATCGCCTACGCGATACCCTGGCTGGGGCGGACCCGCCTGGGGGCATACGGTGAGCAGGAGCGCAATGCAAGATTCACCGCCGGTGCTGATACCCTTGAGGCCAGTAGTTTTTACTACAATCGCTACCGCTTTTTCCTGGAGTCCCCGGAGCAGGACAACTGGCAGTGGGGCAGCAGCTTTAGCGAGCGTATTGATTACGCGCCGGTAGGGGAGCGCTTTTTGCAAAGCGCCCGGGCAAGCGAGGCGAATATCAATGGTAAGTGGCGCTACCAAAAATCCCGAAACCGGCTGCAAATGGCCGGCAATTTCACCTACCGCCGCCTGGGCATCAGCCGCCCGGAAACCACCAATCAGGAGGCCGGAGAGACTTTTCTGGGGCGGGGCGACCTTAACTTTACCATCCTGAAGGGTGTGGTGCAATCGTCCAATACCTATGAGATTGGTTCCGGGCAGGAAGCCAAGGTGGAATTTACCTACGTGAAAGTGCGGCCGGGCGAGGGCACCTACATCTGGCTGGATTCACTCTATAATAATGATGGCGTCATTCAGCAAAATGAAATGGAAATTGCCCCCTTTCAGGACCTGGCCGATTATGTGCGGGTAACGGCAGTGACGGATGAGTTTATCCGCACCGATGATGTGCGCCTGAACCAAAGCCTGCGCATTACCCCCAAAGCCGTGTGGTACAACGAGGAGGGCTGGAAGGCTACGCTGGCCCGCTTTTCCACCCTGTCCAACCTAACCATCAACCGGAAAACTCAGGCCACGGAAAGCGTGGCGGCCTGGAACCCGTTTCAGCTGGATGTAGCAGATACGGCCCTGGTGGCGGTTACCTCAAATATCCGAAACGTACTTTTTTTCAATCAGGCGGATCCTACCTATGACCTGCAGGTGGGGATGAGCGATGTGCGGAATAAGTTTGTACAGACTTCAGGCTTCGAAAGCCGCCGCAACAGCGAGCAGTACCTGCGGGGCCGCTGGAACATCTCAAAGGCAGTGAGTACGGAATTTGCCTTGTCGCAGGGGCGGCGCACCAATGACTCAGAGTTTTTCAATAATAAGGATTTTGATATCCGCTACTACGAGGCGGGGCCTGAAGTGACGCTGATCCCTTCCCGGGCTTTTCGGGCCACCCTGTCGTATGAGTTCCGTCAGGATGATGACCAGCTACCGGATGGGAATGCCTTTGCCCAGCGGCACAGCTTTGAGGCAGAAGCCCGGTACAATCAATCCACTCAGACGTCCATTCAGCTCCGTACCTCTCTGGTCGCTGTGGATTTTGACGGACCGGCAAATTCTTCGGTGGGTTTCGCCATTCTCAATGGCCTGCAGGATGGGCGCAATTTCCTTTGGAGCCTGACTCTTGACCAGCAGCTGGCCAAAAACATCCAGCTCCGCCTGAGCTACGAAGGGCGGAAGACAGGGGAGGCGAATGTTGTCCACACCGGCCGGGCTCAGGTGGCGGCCAACTTCTGATTACCGGGGGCTCATCCTCACCACCGGGCAGATGATCTCCTCCAGGCTGATGCCGCCGTGCTGAAAAGTATTGCGGTAGTAGTTGTTGTAGTAATTGTAGTTGTTGGGGTAGAGGAAATACTTGTCCTCCTTTGCAAAGATGAAGGTAGAGCTAACGTTCGGCCGCGGAAGCTTGGCGTGTTTAGGGTCACGCACATCGAGGACATCCTTACGGTCGTACTGCAGGTTTTTGCCCACTTTGTAGCGAAGGTTGGTGGTGGTGTCCCGGTCGCCGATCACCCGGCTCGGCGTTTTGACCCGGATGGTGCCATGGTCAGTGGTCACGAAAAGCTGCGCCCCTTTTTCAGCAGCCTGCTGCAGGGCTTCCCACAGTTGGGAGTTGCGGAACCAGGAGCGGGTGAGCGAACGATAGGCCTTCTCATCACCCGCAAGTTCCTTGAGGACCTCCATCTCCGTACGAGCGTGGGACAGCATGTCAATGAAGTTGTAGACGATGACCGTGAAGTCGTTATTCAGGTGGTTGAGGATATTGTCGTTGAGCTGTTTGGCGTGATTGGCATTGGTGACCTTGACGTAATCGAACTTGATCTCTTTGCGGATAGTGCGCCCGATCAGCTCTCTGAGAAAGTCGTGCTCATGCAAGTTTTTACCGCCCTCATCAATATCATTTTTCCACCAGGTAGGGTAGTATTGCTCAATTTCTGAAGGCATGAGTCCGGCAAAGATCGCATTGCGGCTGTACTGCGTGGAGGTGGGGAGGATGCTGTAGAAGTAGTCTTCCTCTTCGGTGCGGTAAAATTCGTTGAAGATAGGCTCCAGCATTCGCCACTGATCGTAGCGCAGGTTGTCTAGCAGCAGCAAAATGGTAGGGGCATCGCTGTCCATTTTTGGAAAGACCTTAGACCGAAGCAGGTCGTTGGACATCACCGGGCCGTCCTTGTCGCGGATCCAGCTCAGGTAGTTCTTTTCAATGTATTTGGAGAAGGCCGCATTGGCTTCGCTCTTCTGATCAGAGAGGATGTCCCACATGCCACTTGAATTGGATTCGTCAAGCTTGATCTCCCAGTTGATGATCTTGCGGTAGATGTCGACCCACTCTTCATAATTGAGCCCGCTGTTGATTTCCATGAAAATCTGCCGGAACTCCTGTTGGTAATCGGACGAGGTTTTCTCCCGCACCAGGCGTTTATTGTCCACAATTTTCTTGAGGGTCAGCAGGATTTGATTGGGGTTGACCGGCTTGATGAGGTAGTCGGTAATCTGTGCACCGAGGGCTTCCTCCATCACATTCTCTGCCTCGTTTTTGGTAATCATCACGACGGGCAGGTGCTGCCGTTTCGCTTTGATCTTTGAGAGGGTTTCCAGCCCGGTAATGCCCGGCATGCTTTCGTCCAGAAAGACAACGTCGATGTCATTGCGTTCATCGCACTCTTCCAGCGCGTCGTACCCGTTGGTAACGGTAATGACCTCGTAGCCTTTCTTTTCCAAAAACATAAGCTGAGGTTTGAGCAGATCGATTTCGTCATCTGCCCAGAGAATGGTGATGTTTTCCATATTGCTTTTTTGACTGTTTCTCGCCTTGGTCTATTGTAATAAGCGCATATTTAAGGAAAACGTTGTATGGCGGTGGGTTTATTATCTGCTAACGGATGTTATTCGGAAAAAGGGCACTGATTGGCGCAGTCTTTCCCCGGAGTGGGTTTAAAATATTAACTTTATCCAAAACCAGCCGTTTCACCTGACAAACAGCAGAAAGACTTCAAATGAAGAACAAAAAAATCCTCAACGACCCGGTCTATGGCTTCGTTGGGATTCCCTACGGCATCATCTTCAACCTGGTAGAGCACCCCTACTTTCAGCGATTGAGGCGCATCAAGCAGACGAGCCTTACGCACTTGGTTTATCCGGGGGCCTTGCACACCCGCTTCCATCATGCTCTGGGCGCTTTGCACCTGATGCAGCAGGCTATAGAAGTGCTGCGCTCCAAAGACGTGGACATCACGCAGGAAGAAGCCGAGGGCGTTTGCATCGCTATTTTGCTCCACGATATCGGGCACGGCCCTTTTTCCCACACCCTTGAGCATACCCTCATGCAGGTCACGCACGAAGACCTGTCGCTCTACTTTATGGAAGAGCTGAATGAAGCCTTTGGCGGCCGGCTGGAGCTGGCGATGTCCATTTTCAGAGATGAATACCCGAAGCACTTTCTGCATCAGCTGGTTTCCGGCCAATTAGATATGGACCGCATGGACTACCTCAACCGGGACAGCTTTTTTACCGGGGTGCATGAGGGCGTGATCGGGTACGACCGCATTATTAAGATGCTGGCAGTGCGGGACGGTGAGCTGGTGGTGGAGGAAAAAGGCATTTACTCCATTGAGAAATTCCTCATCGCCCGCCGCATCATGTACTGGCAGGTATACCTGCACAAAACGGTACTCTCAGCCGAGCAAATGATGATCGTTGCACTGAAACGCGCCAAAGACCTGGTGAAACAAGGTGAAATGGTGGAAGCCCCTCCGGCCCTAAGCTTTTTCCTCAACGGCGCCCCCACTGCTGCCGATTTTGAAGAGAACCGCAGTGCCCTGCTCCAACGCTTTGCGGCCCTGGACGATTACGATGTGATGACGGCCTTCAAATACTGGCAGCATCATTCAGACAAGGTGCTGGCTTACCTGTCGCAGTGCCTTATCAATCGCCGTCTTTTCCGGCTGGAGTTCAGTTACGAGCCCTTTGATGCTGCTTATCTGGAGCGGGTGAAACAGGCGGTGCTGGACTGGAGTGAGCTGGACTCCCGTGCGTTGGAATACCTTTTTATACAGGGAGCAGAAGCCAATGCGGCATATCGCAAAAGTAAAGACGAGATTAAGATCCTGCGCAAAAACGGGCAGGTGTGCCCCATGTCAGAAAGCACCGACTACGATATACAATCCAAAGCCGTGCGCAAATACTATATCTGTTACCCCAAGATTAAGTTCTGATCTTTAGCAGCCCCGGTGCAACTATTGCCTGCCGTTAAGGGTTTGTGTTGGAACTCGAAAGCTGCTAAAAAATGGTCAAAACTGCACTGAATGCCCCCGAAACACCCGTCATGAACGAGAAGCTGCTGCTTTTTCTTCTGGCGATGGTGCAATTCACTCATATTATCGACTTCATGATCATCATGCCGTTGGGCAAGCAGTTTATGCAGCTGTTTGATATTAGCCCGCAGCAGTTCAGTGTGATCGTATCTGCCTATGCGCTGAGTGCCTTCGCAGTAGGTTTTCTGAGTGCTATGTATATCGACCGGTTTGACCGGAAAAAGGCACTCGCTTTTACTTATTTGGGCTTCACGCTGGGGACGTTTGCCTGCGGGCTGGCCAATGATTACTACATTTTTCTGGCAGCACGGAGCATCACCGGCGCTTTTGGTGGTGTGCTTTCCGCTCTGGTCCTTTCTATTATTGGCGATGCTGTTCCGCTCAAGCGGCGCGGGCAGGCGATGGGCGTTGTAATGACCGCTTTTTCTGCCGCCTCCGTTGTGGGCGTGCCGGCGGGGCTTTACCTGGCAGCATCTTTTAGCTGGAGGGCCACCTTCTTCGTGATTGGCGGTATTGCTGCGGTCGTCCTGGTCCTGATCTTCTTCTTCATTCCGGCACTCAACCGGCACCTGCAGGGAGAGGGTATACAGCGCAACCCTTTCCGCGTGATGGGCAATATCTTCAAAGATGGCAACCAGCGAATGGCGCTGTTGTTTACCACTATCCTGATGCTGGGGCACTTCACCATTATCCCTTTCATTGCCCCGTATATGCAGCTCAATATCGGCTTTTCGGACCATCAGGTGACCTATATTTATGCGGTTGGCGGGGCGCTCACTATATTTCTGTTGCCGTTCTTCGGGCGGCTGGCAGACCGGTTTGGGCATGCGCGCGTGTTCACCTTTGCCAGTTTAGGCGCGTTGGCGTCCATTTATGCCATTACCAATCTTGATACGGCGTCCATCGCGTTGGCCTTGTGCGTGACGTCCAGCTTCTTTGTGGTGGCCAGCGGCCGGAATGTGCCGGCTACTACGATGGTGACTTCAGTAGTGCGGCCTGAGAGCCGCGGCAGTTTCATGAGTGTGCGCACGTCCATCAATCAAATGGCAATGGGGCTGTCTTCTTTTGTGGCGGGCCTGATTGTGCAGGAAAATGCAGATGGTTCGCTTGTTGATTATGAGTACGTTGGCTATATCGCCATTGTGATGAGTTTGCTCGCAGTAGCCCTGGCCTGGCGTTTGAAGGCAGTAGAGTAGTGATCAATTCCGCATTTCTGTAATTTTTTCCTGCAGCCACTGTCGGGAGGCGAGGGCGTCACAAGCCTGAACCTGCTGCTCGATTTTGTCCAGCGCCTTGTCGTCGCCGGGATCGACCCTCGACAGCCGGCGGGTAAACCGGATAACGTTCACGTACTGTTCCTTGACATCGCGGGCGATTTCCCGGTTGCGCCGAAGGTAAATGCGGAAGCTGTCGAGCAGAGAGTCCAGGGCCAGAAACTCACCCATCTCAAAATAGGTCAGCAACAGCAATAGCTTACTGCCCAGGGTATAGACGATAGACTCGTACTCCACTTCCCGCAATTGGGCAATGACCTCATCGTACTTTTCCTGATGGAAATAGACTTTCGCGAGGTTGTATGTCAGTGCATTACGCTGGTGCTCTTCGGGCAGCTTTTCAGTGTAATTCTGAATGAAGTATTCCACCCAGTCCAGCTCTTTGATATGCAGCCCAACCGTGATGATGTTTTTGTAGTCCTGATAGCTGAGCACGCCGTTTTTCATCAGCAGGCCTGCTTCGATCGCCTGACGGTAGACATCAAACAGCTCGTTGAAAAACCGGGCTTCTCCGGCATTGATCTTTTTGATGATGCAGTAGTTGCTCAGGTGGATGCATAGGGCGTTGGCATCAGGCTCGGGGACCTGTTGGACAATATGCTCAAAAAAAGCAGATTTGAGCTGATGAAACAACTCCTCCCCATCTTCAGCCTCAAAGAGCCGGGCAACAAGAAGGTAGGCACGCAGCCAGGGCTCCTTCTCGGCATAACTTCCCTGCTCCATTTCCTGAAAAAGGTGGCCAGGGAGCCGGATGTCCGGTTTTTGTGCAGAAAACAAACCATAGCCCAGCGCATCGCAGTAATGCCGGAGCTTATGCAGGTAGTAGGAGCAGTTCAGGTAGTAGTCGGCTTGCTCCAGATGGGAAAAATCGGTCTGTTTTTCGGCACGGGCTTCGAGTTGCTGATGGCAGGCCAGGTGGTAATCGTAAAGTTGGCGGTAGTGGTCCTGCTCCGGCCGTTCAGCGTTTTGCTGAAGGGTGTTGAATTTTCGGGAGAGCCCCCGGAAATGCTTGTCCTGATGGGGCTCCACCACCGTTTTCAGGGCCTTCAAAACCTCTTCCTTCTCTTTAGAGGCGCAGGTGTTGATGTAGATAAAACGGTAGGCCAGCTGCAATAGCTCCGAGCAGATTCGCCTCAGGGTCCCGTCCTTGTAAGGCGCCTTTCCATACAAACTTTTCCAAACAACCTTTTTTTCTAATTGTTTGTCCCGTTGGAGCACGTGCCTCCTGCTGTCGTCTAAATGTCCATTGAGGTATCGGAAAAGCAAAAGCAAAGTCTCGCTTTCATTAAAGTAAGGAGAGCTCAGAAAACGCTCAAATTGCAGCCGGTCTCTGGCAGAAAAAGTGGAAAGAAAGGAGATGAGCTTTGGGCTTATCATATTTGGGGCGAACAAATTTTAATACCCGGGCTTGTTAAGTTGTTTTAAATCAGGGTATTGTGTTTTTGATGTCTGGTTAATCAGATGACAAAATACGATTTTTGTCCTTTAGTACAAGTGGATTTAAGTGCATTTTTGGAATATGGATGGTCTACATAAAACGATACACATGCAACTTTTACGTTTTGGCTTGATCTTGGGGGGATTTATCTTTTTTACCGGTGGCTACCTTTTTGCACAGGAAGATTGTATAGATCCCCAGCTAATCGACGAAACCATCATTTGCCCCACAATAGCAGATCCGGTTTGTGGATGCGATGGGCAGACCTACATCAATTCATGCGTGGCAGAGACCTGGCATGGGGTGACTTCCTGGATGCCCGGTGCCTGTCCGCCGCCTTCCTGTCAGGCCAGCTTCCTGTTTAGTTTTGTATCTGACGCTAATGCTTACCTGTTCAATACTTCAACGGCTTTTGATAGTGCCATAGTGACCATTAATGGTGTTCTCGATCCTTCGAACTTCCCAATGGGCAACAGCGCCTTCCTTGAACTGCCCGGCGATACGGCGACCGTTTGCCTGACCATCTGGACGGCCGATGGCTGTACGGACACTTACTGTGAGGCTATCTATGCAGACTCCCCAAATGACCTCTGCGCACAGACCGATTGCGTATGGCCTGGTGACGCAAACGGGGACCGCCTGCCTAATATTTATGACCTGGTCAATATCGGACTGGGCTACGGTAGTGCCGGTCCCGAGCGGACGGTCTTCCCTGATCCCGACAACCCTATTGCCTGGGCGCCCAACTTCAGCGACGACTGGCAGGAGTATGCTGGTGCAGTGGATTTCAAGCACCTGGACTGTGACGGGGATGGCTTTATTGATGAATGGGACGTCGACGCAATCAACTTTAACTATATGCCAGATAATGCCGTGGTCAGCGCCCCTACCCCTGGGGCTGTACCGGTCTATCTGGAGTTTGATCAGGAAAGCTTCACTATTGACAACAATACACCGGAGTACTTCTCCTTTAGTGCGGGGCTTTATGTAGGGGATGCGGATCATTTGGCAGAAAACCTCCATAGCATCAGTTTGAACTTTGATTATCCAATCGGGCTGACTGTGCCCCACTCCATCACGGTGGACTATAACGACGATGCCTTCCTTGGGCATTCCGAAGATCTGTTGACCGTTCGGCGCGACCTTGTGGAGTTTGGGCAGGGGCGGTACGATCTGGCCTGGAGTCAGAAGAGTGGACCGGGGAGTAGTGGCTATAGCCGCCTGGCCACGGTGAATTTCATCGTTAGTGCCGATATTATCATGGGGCGCTCCGTGCCGGAAACCCCGTTCCCGACTCAGGTAAACGGCGTGTACCTCATCGATGCAGCGGGCGATACGCTGGATTTTGATTTGCCCGGTGGGGATACGCTGGTAATCTACGATCAGACGCTGGCCAATAACGAAGCCCTATCTGGCCCTGCCGGCAAGTTGGAGGTTTTCCCGAACCCTACCACCGGCAAGGTCTACCTTCAGCTGCCACAGGGTAGCCATGGCACCACGCTGGAAGTATTGGATGCTCAGGGCAGGCTGGTTTGGGCATCCCCTGCTGTGCCGGAATTGCCTTATGTGGATCTTAGCCATTTGGGGGCTGGGCTGTTCCTGCTCCGGGCGAGGCTGGATGATGGCCGTATTCTGGTCTGCCGGGTGCTGCACACACCCTGAAAATAGGCCGCAGCGCAGTTTCTTTGCCTTCAAAGGATTTTCTATCTTTGCGGCGATAATCGATATTCATTAACATCAACTCATACCAAGATGGGAAAAGGTGATAAGCGCACGAAAAAAGGCAAGCGCTGGAGTGGTTCCTACGGCAACAGCCGTCCAAAACCAGAAGACGAAAAGAAGAAGAAAGAAGAAAAGCAGAAAAATAGCTAAACTTCAATACGCGCCTTTCGGCATCAGCCCGGAAGGCGCGCTTCGTTTTTAACAGAAACATCACTCTGTTTTGCTTCCCATAGCAGGAATTTTTATTAAATTCCGGTCGTCCCGTATTGTGTTAATGCGGGTGGCAACGAAAACCAACTATGAAGGTATTACACATCAGCGCAGAGTGCTATCCGGCGGCAAAAGCCGGAGGGCTTGGAGATGTTGTGGGGGCGCTTCCCAAATATCTCAACGAGGCAGGCTTGTCTACGGGTGTCGTTATTCCCAAATACCGCCTTAAGTGGTTTGAGGGCAAGACGTTCCAATCGGTGTATCAGGGGGTAGTCAGACTCCACAACTGGCATATCCCATTCAGCATACAACAGTTTACAGGTGATAGCCTGGGCTTCCCTTTCTTTGTTGCGGATATTCCCGGGCTGTTTGACCGTGCAGGGGTCTACGCAGATCCGGATGGGCAAAACTATAGCGACGAAGTGGAGCGGTATCTTGCTTTTCAGCAGGCTGTTTTGCAGTGGATTGTCAATAGCCCGGGAAAGCCGGCGCTCCTGCACTGCCATGACCACCACACCGGGCTGATCCCTTTTATGGTGAAGCATTGCCCGGAGTACCGGAGCCTGCAGCGTATTCCTACCGTTTTTACTATTCACAACGGGGCTTACCACGGCAACTACGGGTGGGACAAAATGTACCTGCTGCCGTTTTTTGATGCCGAAGCCCGGGGCTTACTCGACTGGCGGCATACCATTAATCCGTTGGCAACAGCGATCAAATGCGCCTGGCGGGTGACCACGGTGTCGCCTTCCTACCTGGAAGAGCTGCGGGAAGACTCCAATGGTATGGAGGCCCTGTTGCAGCATGAACGCCACAAATGCCTGGGCATCATCAATGGTATCGATACTCAGGTGTGGTCGCCAAAAGAAGACCCCTTCCTGCTTTACAACTGGACCGGAAGCCTCGCAGACTTCAAGCAGTCCAACAAGGCAGCCCTGGGGCCCCGTTTTCGCATTGACCTGAAGTTGCCATTGGTCACCTTTATCGGGCGGTTGGTGGGTGAGAAAGGCGCAGACTTGCTGCCCGACCTCATTGACCGGGTGCTGCAGTCAGGCATGCAGGTCGCCTTTGCCGTACTGGGCACCGGGCAGCATTGGATACACGATGCTTTCCGGCATTTAGCCAATCGCTATCCCGGGCGCTTTGATGTGGTGCTGGAATATAATGAAGGGTTGGCGCATCAGTTGTATGCTGGTTCTGACTTCCTGATGATGCCTTCCCGTGTGGAGCCTTGTGGGCTGAACCAAATGTACGCTATGCGCTACGGCACCCTACCCATTGTGCGGTCGGTGGGCGGGCTGAAAGATACCGTGCCTGATATCGGAGTACCGAATAATGAAGGGCGCGGCATCCGATTCACCCACTTCAACCTGGATGATGGCCATATCGCGATCTACCGGGCCGTAGAATTGTTCCATAACCGTGCTGTGTTTGAAGACATCCGGCAGCGGATTACCGAAATTGATTTTTCCTGGGAGCGCTCTGCCGCAGATTACCGGGAAGTATATGAACAAATGATATAAACCACCTAACCACTTTGCACTATGATCCGAATGATAAGCCTGATCCTGGGCGGCGGCGCCGGCTCCCGCCTTTACCCACTTACAAGTGAGCGCTCCAAGCCCGCTGTGCCGATTGCCGGTAAGTACCGTCTGATCGATATTCCCATTTCCAACTGCCTGAATTCCGGGGTGCGCCGTATGTTTGTACTCACCCAATTCAACTCGGCTTCCCTCAATCAGCATATCAAGAATACCTATCACTTCGATATGTTCTCCCATGGGTTTGTAGACATCCTGGCGGCAGAACAAACCCCATCGAGCAGCAACTGGTTTCAGGGGACGGCTGATGCGGTACGGCAAACCATGCACCACCTGCGTGCGCATGAGCACGATTATGTTCTGGTGCTCTCGGGCGATCAGCTCTACCAAATGGACTTTGGCGTTTTAGCCAACTACCATATCGATCAGGAGGCCGACCTGACCATCGCTACCATTCCTGTCACCGCCAAAGATGCACCGGCATTTGGCATCATGAAAGTCAACGCCGAGGGCTTCATTGAAGACTTTACGGAAAAGCCCGGCCCCGACCTTTTGCCCGACTGGAAATCGGCGGTGCCGCAGGAGTATGCTTCTCAGGAGAAGCACTACCTGGCTTCCATGGGCATTTACATCTTCAAACGCGAATTCCTGGCTAAGCTTTTCGATGACCACCCGGATGCAACTGATTTTGGCAAAGAGATCATTCCTAATGCCATTACCGGAGGCTACAAAGTGGCAAGCTACGCTTTTGATGAGTACTGGTCCGATATCGGGACCATCCGCTCCTTCTTTGAAGCCAATATTGCACTGACGGACAACATCCCCGACTTCAATCTATTCGACAACCAAAAGCTGGTCTACACCCGGCCCCGACTGCTGGCACCTTCCAAGGTGTACGGCACCTGGTTCAATAAAGCACTGATCGCAGAAGGCTGTATCATCCATGCCAAGAAGATTGAACGTTCTGTGGTCGGTATCCGCTCGCGTATCGGTGAAGGCACTGAAATTTCAGAGGCTATCGTAATGGGTAATGACTATTATGAGACGCTTGATGAGATGGAAAAAGCCATTCAACCCATGGGGATTGGCAACGAGTGCGTCATCCACCGGGCCATTGTGGATAAGAACTGCCGGGTAGGTGATAATGTGGTAATCAAGGGCAGCCCCGATATGGAAGACACAGAGACCGAGACTTATGTGGTCCGGGACGGTATCATTGTACTGAAAAAAGGCGTCCACATCCCTGACGGCACGGTCATAGGTGAAAAATAATGCAGGGAACGGTCCGCTTTCTGGAGTTGCTGAACGGGCGGGTAGCTTACCGTGAGCTGGGCTATGGCCCAAAGTGCCTGTTGGCCTTTCATGGTTTTGGGCAGGACGGCTCAGTGCTGTTGCCCCTGATGCGTGCTTTTCCGGAAGCGGTGTACACCTGTTATTTCATCGACCTGCCCTTTCATGGGCAAACGAAGTGGGAAGATCCGACCTTTTCACATAGTGATTTAATGCAGATTATCCGGAAGCTCACTGCGGGCCGGCCCTGGGAAGGGCTGGGGCACAGCCTGGGCGGGCGGCTCTGGATCAGCCTGCTGCCGGAGCTAAAGCTGCGCCCCGAGCGCCTCTACCTGCTGGCGCCTGATGGCTTGGGCAGCAGCTGGGGCGGGCTGATCGACCATACACCAGCACGGATGCGTTACCGGGCAGCCCGTTGGTTGAAGCGGTCTTTGCGGTTCCTGCAGTTGGCTAGTCTGCTGCGTGACTGGGGTGTGATCGACCGGTTTGCGCTCCGGTATTTGCAAACACAACTTGCAACCGAAGCCACCCGGCGTCGGTTATTCGGTACTTGGCAAAGCCTGTTGGCCTTTAAGCTCGGTAAAAACCGGGCACAACAGATTTTGGCCGGCGCGGACTGTCCAGTGGAAGTCGGGCTTGGGAAAAAAGACATTCTGGTCCCCGCCCGTAAGCTTACTGCAGCCCTGGAAGGCATGCCTCAGGTACATTTAAAATTGCTGGACTGCGGTCACTGGGATATGGTGCAGCAATGGCAACCTGCAAAAGGTGCGCATAATTCAGGATAAGCCTCAACACTACCGCCTCCCATTCAGTTATACAAGGGTGCCGAACAACTCACACCTTATGACAGAGTATCCAGCAAGCGGGCTAGCCGCTTATGAGCAGATTAAAGAGAAGGATTATATCGAAGTGATTGGTGCCCGGGAGCACAATCTCAAGAATATTGACCTGCAGATTCCACGCAACAAAATGGTCGTCATTACGGGCATTAGCGGAAGCGGGAAATCTTCCCTGGCTTTTGATACCATCTACGCCGAAGGGCAGCGCCGTTACATGGAGACTTTTACCTCCTATGCCCGGCAGTTTATCGGGGAGATGGAGCGCCCGGAAGTGGAAAAAATCAACGGGCTCAGCCCGGTCATTTCCATAGAGCAAAAGACAACGGGCCGCAACCCGCGCTCCACGGTAGGGACCATCACGGAAGTCTATGACTTTATGCGGCTGCTCTACGCCCGGGCAAGCGAGGCTTATTCCTATGCTACAGGCAAGCGCATGGTGAAGTACACGGAGGAGCAGATGAAGGAGCAGATCATGGGGGAGTACGACGGCAGGAAAATCCTTCTCCTGGCTCCGCTGGTCCGGGGGCGAAAGGGGCACTACCGCGAGCTCTTTGAGCAGACCCGCAAACAGGGGTACGCTAAAGTCCGGGTGGATGGCGAAATACTCGACCTGGTCCCTGGCCTCAAAGTAGACCGCTACAAAGTCCATGATATTGAAGTGGTGATTGACCGGATCAAAGTCTCAGAAGACCGGGCGGCCCGCCTGAATACCTCACTGCAGGCTGCCCTGAAGATGGGCAACGGGTTGGTCTTCATCATGGAACATGGCAAGGAAAATGTCCGGACCTTCAGCCGTAATCTGATGGACCCCGATGCCGGTATTTCCTACGAAGAGCCCTCGCCCAACAGCTTTTCCTTCAACTCTCCCTACGGCGCCTGCCCCAACTGTAATGGCCTGGGGCAAATTAACCGGGTAGACCTGGGCAAGGTGGTTCCGGATGAGGAACGAAGTATCAACGAGGGCGGTATCGCCCCGCTGGGTGAGCCCCGAAAAAATACGACCTTCAACCAGTTGCGGGCCATTGCCAAAAAATATAAGTTCAGTTTTAACACCCCCGTAAAAGACATCCCCAAGGAAGCCCTGGAAGTCATCCTGCACGGCGGCGACAAATCCTTCAAGGTAAAGGTCAATGACTACAATGATTATTCGTATGATCTGGCGCAGGAGGGCATCGCCAACATGCTGTCGCGCTGGTACGATGAGACGAGCTCCGAGAAAATCCGGCGCTGGGCAGAAGAGTTCATGACCATTGACACCTGCCCGGATTGCAATGGCTATCGCCTGAAGCAGGAATCGCTCCACTTCAAGGTTAGTGATAAGCATATTGGCGAACTGGCAGAAATGGACCTTACCATGCTTCGTGACTGGATGGAAGGGCTGGAATCCCAAATGTCGGAACGTCAGGCCCTGATCGCCCGGGATATCCTGAAGGAAATACGCCTGCGCCTCGGCTTTTTGCTGCACGTAGGGCTGGATTACCTCTCGCTCAACCGCCCGGCGCGCACGCTGTCCGGTGGAGAGGCACAGCGTATCCGCCTTGCTACTCAAATTGGTTCCCAGCTGACGGGCATTACCTACATTTTGGATGAGCCCAGCATCGGCCTTCACCAACGCGACAACCAACGACTGATCGAAGCCCTGCGTGAGCTGTCTGACATCGGCAATACCGTCATTGTGGTGGAGCACGATAAGGACATCATGCTGGCTGCAGACTATGTCATTGATTTGGGCCCTGGTGCAGGCAAGCACGGGGGAGAACTCGTCGGGGCGGGCACCCCGGAAGAATTTATCAAGGGGCACACCCTGACTTCCGACTACCTGAACAACACCCGGCAGATCGAAGTGCCAAAGGTTCGCCGTAAAGGCACCGGAGAAGTTTTTGAGCTCAAAGGAGCAGAAGGCAACAACCTGAAAAAAGTTAATGTCAAAATACCATTGGGCACCCTGACCTGCGTAACCGGTGTGTCGGGCAGCGGCAAGTCCACCCTTATCAACGAAACGCTTTACCCAATTTTGCGGCAGCATTTCTACAAAAGCCTGAAGCCACCCATGCCTTACAAAAGTGTGAAAGGGCTGGAAAAGCTGGATAAAGTAATCGAAATCGATCAGTCGCCAATTGGGCGGACACCCCGTTCGAACCCGGCGACCTATACCGGGGTTTTTACAGATATCCGCAAGATCTTTTCCGAACTGCCGGAGTCAAAAATCCGCGGGTACAAACCGGGGCGTTTTTCCTTCAATGTGAAGGGTGGCCGCTGTGAAACCTGCAAAGGTTCCGGAATGCGGGTCATTGAAATGAACTTTTTACCCGATGTACATGTCGAATGTGAGACTTGTATGGGGCGCCGTTACAACCGGGAAACCCTTGAGGTCCTGTACAAAGGCAAGTCGATCAACGATGTGCTGAATATGACGGTGGAAGAAGCAGCCGAGTTCTTCGAGCCGGTGCCCAACATTTTCCGAAAGCTACGCACGCTAAGGGAAGTGGGGCTGGGGTATATCACGCTGGGGCAGCAGGCTACGACTCTGTCGGGTGGTGAAGCACAGCGGGTAAAGCTTGCAGAAGAGCTGGCCAAACGCGACACGGGCAACACCATTTATATTCTGGATGAACCCACCACCGGCCTGCACTTTGAAGATATCCGGCATCTGCTGCGCGTCATCAATAAGCTCGTGGACAAAGGCAACACTGTGATCATCATCGAGCACAATATGGATGTGATCAAAGTGGCCGACCACATCATTGATATGGGGCCCGAAGGCGGGCACAGGGGAGGTACCGTGGTTTGTACCGGCACACCTGAGCAGGTCGCGAAGAAAAAAGACAGCTATACCGGGCAGTTCCTGAAGCAGGAGCTTTAACAACCAGCAAGGTAGCTTTTCTCAATGGGTAGGGGCCGCGCATGGATTAATACTCAGGCATTGGTGCAAAAGCACCGCATAATCCTTATATTTGAACACATACACCGCCAACAACACCAACGCCTCTATGAGGAAGTCGATCAACCGGGCCTTTAAATGGTATTATCAGCAACGGTATAAAGGTATTCGGCATTTTATGGAGCACCCCCATCAGGTTCAGGAGCAATTGCTGAAGCAGTTGCTGCAGTTTACCAAACATACCGAATGGGGGCGGCGATATGGCTACCGCGATATCCGGGATGCGGCACAATTTGCCCGCCGGGTACCGGTTAATGATTACGATGACCTCAAGCCCTTCATCAAACGTATGATGTATGGGGAGAAGGACGTGCTTTGGAGCGGTCAGGTCCGATGGTTCTCCAAGTCCTCCGGTACGACAAGCGACCGGAGCAAATTCATCCCCGTCCCTGCTCAAAATCTGCGTAAATGCCACATCCGCGGCACCTGGGACACAATGGCGCTTTTTTACCACAACCGCCCCGATGCCCGTCAGTTTGAGTGCAAAAGTATGATTATGGGGGGCAGTCTTTTTCCCTTCGAACCTTATCCCAAGACTACCTATGGCGATGTGTCTGCCATTATGATTCAGAATATGCCTGCAGTGGGGCGCCCGTTCTTTACACCGGATTTTAAAACAGCATTGCTGCACGACTGGGAGGTGAAGCTGGAAAAACTGGCCCAAATCGGGGCCAACGAACCCGATATGGTCATGATTGGCGGAGTTCCGACCTGGACAGTGGTCCTGTTCCGCCGCATTCTGCAGCTTACCGGGAAAAGCAATATGCTGGAGGTATGGCCTAATTTCCAGGGTTATGTCCACGGTGGGGTCAGCTTTACCCCTTACCGCAAGCAGTTTGAGGCGTTTTTCCCATCGGATGACATTAGCTACCAGGAAATTTATAACGCTTCTGAGGGATATTTTGCGGCTCAGGACGACTTCAGCCGGGACGATATGTTACTGTTGCTCAATAATGGCGTATACTATGAATTCCTGCCCATGACAGAGTGGGACAAGCCCAATCCTGTGGCGGTGCCCCTACATGAAGTACAAGCTGGCCGGAACTACGCTCTGGTGGTCACTACGAATGCCGGGCTCTGGCGTTATACGCCTGGAGATACCGTAACGTTCACCTCTACGGAGCCTTACCGGATCAAGATTACGGGGCGTACCAAGCAATTTGTCAACGCCTTTGGTGAAGAGGTGATGGTGGAAAATACGGATCAGGCGCTGGATGCCGCCTGCCGGCGTACGGGGGCGATCGTATCAGAGTATACCGTAGCTCCGGTTTATTTCAACGGCAACAGCAAAGGCGGCCATGAATGGCTGGTTGAGTTTGAGCGGGAACCCGCTGACGAAGCTCAGTTCGCTTATGTGCTGGACGAAGCTTTGCAGGCCGCCAATTCTGACTACGAAGCGAAGCGCTCCAAAAGCCTCGCTCTGGAGCAACTGCGCCTGCATGCCCTGCCTCCGGGCACTTTTCATGACTGGATGCGTGCCAGAGGAAAGTTTGGGGGGCAACACAAAGTGCCCCGCCTGGCCAATCACCGCAAATACGTTGAGGAAATTCTCGATTATCTCGGGAATAAGGTCTAAACCTTGAAGAAGCCCACACTCCCTCCTACCCAGTCTTTGTCCCGGTTATAGCGTACACCGACCATCAGGCCTTTGCTTAGCCGGGCCAGGTTGTTGACCATTACCGGGCGGGGGGCACCGCGTTCCCAAAGCATCAGCATGCGGATTTCGCACTTCGAAGGCTCGCCCGGGGTTTCTATCACCGGTGCGTAAGTTACCTTGCGCTGCAGAATGTAATTTTCCGGGTCTTTGATCGCGTCTACATCATGCTGATTGATGTTGATGATGACACCCGTCCCCGCAAAGGAATATAAAGGCTTGAGCACATAATTGTGCAGGTCTTCCGGCAGTGTCTCCAGCTCGTTGAGGAAGTAAGATTTGGGTACATACGGGCTGTCAATCAGCGGCAGGGTATGCTTGCTGATGCGGAAGAACCAGTTTGGATGGCCTACATATTCCACATCATGCTCGTGGATAAAGTAAAACTCCCGCTTGAGGTCATCGCGGCGGATCAGCTCATCAAAAATGACGCGGTTGAAAATTCGGCGAACCTGTATCTTGCGGCCTTCCTTGAAGTAGAACACTTTTCTGCCTTCCACCTTGACTTCAGATACACAAACGGACTCAATGCCAATCATGTGCTTGGCTGCGATAAAGTCGATCCCGGTGACTTGTTTGTCCGGTTCCACTTCCAGCAGGATGACCTCCTCCGGGTCGTGGTCGCCAATGATGACCTGCCGCAGCTTTTCGAGGTACGTTTCAGAAGTCAGTCCGCCAAAGAGGTGAGAGTAGCCTTCCGGTATGTCATAAATCTCCCGGTACCCACGGGCCACCAAATCCTGGAAAAAGTAAAGAGAGGGAAAGCCCTGTACTTCAATAAGCTGAGGGGTAAGTGTCCCATCCGCTTCCTGGCAAATGCCAAAGTCCATTTGTAAGAAAGTGGTGTGCGGCGTTTCATTGGGAACCTCCTGCCCGGCGAGGAGTGCACTACGGGAGCGCTCTTCAAAATCGGGTGAGACGATAACATCCGTAATCTGGTCGCAGGCTTCAAAGAGTTTTGCTTTCAGATCATCCGGTATGAAAACTGGTGTTTCGGCAATGCGAAAGGGCGGGCGGTGGTTGTACTGCTTTTCTACCCATTCGAGCAGAGCCTGATAGCGCTCAGGTGTGAACGCTGCGTTGAATTGTTTCCGCAGATCGGGAACCATAGGTTTAGCGTTTTGTGCCGGCGGCGGGCCGCAGTGGCATCGGTCAAACAAGGGTGTATGTGTTGGAGGCCCTGCCAAAGGCAGGAACAGCTATGGCTCCGGACCCGTTTGGTCAAACAGCGGCCGGAGCCTCTTCTAAAGCATTAATAGCACGGTGCAGGAAGAGCGGCAGGACGACCTCATGGGTCAGCCCGATCTTATCGGAATCCCGCAGGTGTTTGATCATGCGCAGGTACTTCTCCTCTCCGTGTTCGTCCACAACGGCTTTTTGCCGGGCCGGGTCCATAAAGTGCTCCCGCATACCATCAGGGTCGGCTTCCGGGTGGAACTGCGTGCCAATGATTTCCGGTGAAAAGCGAATAGCCATTACCGCACGTTCCAGCGGGACATGAGGCCTGATTTTCTCCAGCGCCAGTATGTCGGCACCCATTGCGGCCAGCTTTTCCTCATCTGGCTGTATGCATTGCCAGTGGCGGAAGTCCGCAATGAAAAAAGGATTGGGCAGCCCCTGAAAATTGGGGTCGCTCGCTCCTGCATCTGTCATGTGGCAGCGGAAAGTTCCAAAAGACATCGACTTGCGCTCCGTAACTTCTGCCAGTTCGAAATGCCGCACGGCCATCTGAAAGGAATGGCAAATGAAAAAGACATGCTTTTTCCGGTTGCCGGGAATCAGATTCCAGTCCCAGACCTGCTGCATCCAGTCGAAGTAGCGGACATCCCAGATGCCGTCTCCTTCAAACGGGCTGCCAGGGCCGCCGGTGGAAATATAAATATCGTAGTCCATGCCAGGCACCTCAGCTTTGCCGCGCACGTCAAAAATTTTCCATTCGTATTGCGCCTCAAAGCGGCGCACGATATCCTGAATGCAGCGCATGCCCTGATTGGGCGTGTTGTCGTACATATCCAGGATCGCTAATCGTAATGAAGACATATTAATTGCTTGTTACAGCGGCAAAGCTAAGGATTTTGACGGCAAGCCCAGGGAAGAAAACCTGCCGTCAGCTGACCAATTTAAAGTTTTTTACCGTTGACTGCGCCCTTCATAAAGGTGCCCCAGGTCAGGTTGTCCTTCCCGTCTACCTGTGCCTGTGCCCGTTCAATGGCGTAGCTGGCAGCGGTTTCCACCACCCAGTCAAAGTTGGCCTGCCCAACCGAGTGCAGGTCAGCATCCGGTGCCGGGTTGCAGAAGTCGATGGCATAAGGCACGCCATCACGGATAGCCAACTCTACGGTGTTGAAATCGTAGCCCAGTGCCTGATTGAGGCGCAGCACATAGTCTTCCAGTGTTTTCATCATCTCTTCGCCCACGTCAAAGTGCGCAGCGTAGCGCAGGTGGTGCGGATTGCGCGGCTCGTAAGGCATGATGCGGACGTGCTTGCCACCAATGCAGTAACAGCGGAAGTAAGCGCTGAAGTCGATGGCCTCCTGCAGCATCATCACCAGCTGATGGGTCTCGTTGTAGGCGCGGAAGAAGTCATCAGCATGATCCAGCTTGTACACATTCTTCCAGCCACCGCCGGCGAACGGCTTCATGAAAGCCGGGAAGCCCACGTACTCAAAAATACCTTCCCAGTCCAACGGGAAAGCCAGGTTGGAAAAGGACTCTGCAGAAGTATCCGCAGGGTGGTCCTTGGAAGGCAGAAGCACTGTTTTGGGAACAGGCACTCCGATTTTCTCAGACAGGGTGTTGTTGAAAAACTTCTCGTCTGCACTCCACCAGAAGGGGTTGTTGATCACGGCAGTGCCACTGGCTGCCGCATTTTTCAGGAAAGCCCGGTAGAAGGGGACATCCTGCGAGATACGGTCGATGATCACCGCGTAGCCCGAGTGGGCTGCTTGTACCACTTTATCGATGAGAACGGGCTCGGCTTGGATCCCTTTCACCTTTTTGGAGTTGATACGGTCGATCAGCGCGTGCGGGAAAGAACGTTCCTGACCGAAGAGAATGCCAATTTTTTTCATGGAGTTTATGGTTTTTAGACAAGTGCTTGCGTAAAAGGATATTCTAAATCAGAGATAAATAATGAGGGAACATTTCCTGCCAAAGCGGCCAGTCGTGCTCCTTCCAGCCCCGGATGTCCAACCAGTGGTTGATGCCTTTTTGGTTGAGCAGGTGCGAAAGGTGCTTATTGGCATCCAGGCAAATATCCCATTCCGAGGTGCCCAGGACGATGTTCATCTGCCAGAGCGCCGGATGGTTGCTGCCCGGAAGGAAATCTACCGGGTTGTTAAAATAGACATTATCGTCGTAATAACCATCCATAAACATCTTTATGTCGAAGGCGCCGCTCATGGAGAACATGTGGCTGACCAGCTCCGGGTGCTTAAAAGCAAAGTTGGCCGCATGGTAGCCCCCAAAACTGGCCCCCGCAACGGCTACTTTACCACCCGCAGTATTCCACCGGATGCTCGGCACCAGCTCGTGAAGGAGCATCTGATCATACCAGACATGGTTCCTGACCCGGTCTGCCGGATGGATACCCTTGTTGTACCAGCTTAGTGCGTCCACGCTGTCGGGGCAGAAAATCTGAATAAAGCCCCGCTCTACGTACCAGTGCGCAGTCTGTACCAAACCGAAGTCCTTGCCCTCGTAATATCGGCCCTGACTGGAAGGGAACAAAATGACCGGATAGCCCTGATGGCCGTAGATGAGCATTTCGATCTCCCGGTTAAGGCTCTGGGAGTACCACTTGTGATAAGTCTCTTTCACGTTTTTCGTCTTGATGCCGCTCCGAAAAGCAGAGTAATTGTACTTTTGACAATAAGTTCTGCAAAAATACGGGCTTTTCCGGTATTTCAAAGTATTAAGTTGCTGATGTTCAAATGCTTATCAGATAGCAGGGCAATAGTTGCAATACCTAATACTTCGTACACGAATTAATTGATGGTATTTTTGTGCGTCTGCGGAGCCGATGTCAAAATAAATCCTTGAAATTCATGTGGTTGTTCAAAAGGGAAGCCATTCGGAAATTTTTCCATTTTTTTTCGCCGGATGGGGGCAGAGTAGAGGTGGAGGAGCTGTCGGGCCTGCGGTCTGCCTGGCTGAAGCGGGAGGTTAGGGTGCGCGTATTGTTGCCGCCCGGGTATGCCGAATCCAGCCGTAGCTACCCCTTGCTTGTCCTGAATGATGGGCAGGACCTCGAAGCGCTCCGCTTCGTCAGGGTATTGGAGCGGCTATACCGAAAGGGAAAAGTAGGCCATTTTATTGCAGTTGCCGTACATGCCGGTGACCGCATGCAGGAATACGGCACGGCCGGCAGAGCAGACTACATGAACCGGGGCCGCAAAGCCGGGGCTTATACCCGGTTTTTGCTTCGGGAGCTGCTGCCGCTGCTAAGGCAGCAGTACCGGATTGATACTGATCCGAAGGCCCACGCCATAGCCGGTTTTTCACTGGGTGGGCTTTCCGCTTTTGATGTCGGCTGGCATCATCCGGAGGTTTTTGGGCAGATTGGGGTGTTCTCGGGTTCATTGTGGTGGCGTTCTAAGCCATTCCGGGAGGAAGCTCCGGACGCGGACCGTATCGTGCAGACCTATGTGGAAGCAAGCAACGCCTGCCCACCGCTCCGTTTCTGGCTGCAGGCCGGCACCGCCGATGAACAGGCTGACCGCAACAACAACGGCATTATCGACGTCATAGACGATACGCTGGACCTGATCAGGGCTTTGGAAACCGTTGGTTATGACCGAAAGAAAGCCATTCGCTACGTTGAAGTGAAAGGCGGCGAGCACAATCCTCAAACCTGGGGTCAAATAATGCCGGATTTCCTGCAATGGGCGTTTCCCAAACGAGCAACAAATAAATAACTTTGCCGTTTTCAAAATATGCCGGAGCAACCGGTGCCGATACTGCCCACTCAAACGCGGCAGGCGAATTAACTTACAGACAGACATGCAGCGATTATTCTACCTTTCCATCATACTTTTTATTGCCTGTTCCGCCAATGCCCAGCAGCTGGTACCCATCGGGGGCAACGCGCTACTGGAGCACTACCGGGCACAGGAAGGCCTCCAACTGCCCAAGGGCTACGACCGGGCCAACAGCGCGCTTCGTAGCCGAAACTGTCAGCTTGAAGAGACCGACATCACCTATATCGACGCCAGTGAGACCGTAGAGCTGTCTGTGGATATTGACACCTTTGGTCTGGGGCAGGTAGCCGGTGCGTTTGAATGCATTGAGTGCGAAGGCAACCCTATTGGCGATGCCGAGCTACAGGTGGAAGATGGGCAGGCAACCCTGGTCATTACCGGAGCTGATGACCTTCTTGGGGCGGAATACCTCTTCATTGTCGAATTTTGTAACCCGAACGGTTGCGCCAGCACCTCCTTTGATGTAGTGGGGCGGCGGGTGGCACAGGAATACGATATGGCGCCCATCACCCTTCAGTCAGAAGAATCCATCGCTCTCGATGTGCAGGCTTCACAGCTGCCGGGCCCGCTGGCCTGCAACAAGATTACGGATGTGCCCGATGACTATGAGGGGCGTGATAAGCTGGTCTATTTCAGGAACTACAGTGCACCGGACAGCAGCTTTATCTACGTAGCCAGCCGCTATGCCGGAGAAGATAAAATCGACATCACCGTTTGTGATTCCTTCACCGTTTGTGATGTTTACCACTTTACCTTCCGTATTCAGCACGATACGCTGAAGCTGGGCGGTAGTGCAGGGCAGGAAGCCTTTCTGGATGACTTTTCCTATGATGCCATCGTCCCTCCCACTGAATTCTGGCTGGATGAAGATGTATACATTAACCGTACTTTCGCTACGGATCAGCCCAGTCTTGGAGTCGCCACTTTCGATGGGTTGGACCGCAATGGCCGCCCCTACAATTCAGAGGGGCTAAACGACCGCCTTGCCTCCACCTATCTGGACCTGACACAGCTCAGCGGGAATGTCTACCTCACTTTCTGGCTGCAGCCAAAAGGCTTGGGGCAGTCTCCTGAAGAGGATGACTACATGGTGCTTGAGTTCAAACAGCAAGGTGGCGACTGGGAGGTGATCCATGAGTTTTTCCCGGAGGAGATGAACCTGGATACTGTACCTGCCGGGTTTTTCTTTCCCTTTGAAGTGCCGAATAATTTTAAGCATAGTGCCTTCCAGTTCCGTTTTTCTGCCTACAACAGCGGCAATGGCATTGATGATATCTGGAACCTCGACTACGTTTGGCTGAGCAATGAATTCGTGACTTTCCAGTCTAATATCACTGATGTGGCCCTCACCCGGGTGCCCGCTGCCTTCACCACTCCCTACACAAGCATGCCCTGGAGGCATTTTGATGGCCGAGCAGCTGACTTTCTGCCGGAAAGCTACAACACATTCCTGTTCAACCTGGACAATGATCAGGCGCTCAACGCAGGTGCCGGCGTGCTGCGGATTACCGAAGCAAACACCGGCATTCAGGTCCTGCAGTCCAACTTGCTGGATGCCTGCTGCCGTACAGTTTTTGCTAACGAGAGCATTGGTTACGCCCAGGAATTTGAGGGGCTGAGCGCTGCTATCGATGCCCTCGGCAATACCGCCTTTGATGCTGAGCCCCGCCTGGAGTTTGAGGTGGAGTACAACCTCACTGATGTGACCAATGAGCAGGACGGGCAGGGGTACGAATCCGTAGCGTCCAATAACCGCGCGGTGACCACCACGGTTTTTGATAACTACTTCGCTTACGACGATGGCACCGCAGAAAACGGTGTGGTCGTGCAGGAGGGCGATCAGGTTGCTGTGAAGTATACCACAACGGTTGATGACTCTCTGCAGGCGGTTCAGTTCAATTTCCCACGCATCATCAGCAATGTTTCCGGGCAGGAGTTCCATTTGCAGGTTTGGGTGGGCGAGCTTGACGATGAGCCGGAAATCCGAATGACCTTCGAACGGCCATTCTATCCCTCTTCTTACTACGACAGCCTGCAGGCGTTCACCACCTATCCGCTGTTTGGCAATAACGGTCCGACGGCGGTGTTTATCCCGGCTGGTGATTTTTATATCGGCTGGGAGCAGGTATCGCCCTGCGACTACCTCGATTGCATACCGGTGGGCTTTGACCGCAATTCCCCCGCTGGCAGCTCAGCCTTATTTTTCAATAATGACGATGAAGGTTGGCAGCCTTTCCCGGAGGGCTTTCTGTCGGGTTCTCTAATGCTGCGCCCGGTCATGGGCAATGAACGGCCGCTGAGCTCCGGCACCTCTTCTGCGGAAGCGCTGGACCTCGACCTTCGCCTGTACCCTAATCCGGCTCAGGAGCGTGCCTACATTCGTATAGAAGGGGAACGCTGGCCAGAAGATTACCGCATGCAGCTCGTGAACCCGTTGGGTCAGGTTGTACTGGATCAGGTGCTGGTCCGTGAGTTTGGGCTGAACGAATTCCGGCCTGGAATGTATATAGTAAAGGTCTATGACCCGGCGACGAACCGGTCCCTGCACCGCAAGCTCGTCATCACTGAATAACTAAAACGAAAATGGCACAGGATATCCGCGTTCAGGAACTCAAGTCCAAAATGGACGCTAACGAAGACTTTGTACTGCTCGATGTACGGGAGCCCAATGAGCGGGCAGCTTTCAATATCGGCGGTGAATTTATTCCATTAGGCAGCCTGATGGGCCGTATGGGCGAACTGGAACAGCATAAGGAAGACGAGGTTATCGTCTACTGCCGCTCCGGCAACCGCTCCGGTCTCGCAAAGGAATTCATGGAGCGGGCTGGCTTTAAGAATGTTCGCAATTTGCTCGGTGGCATGATGAGCTGGGCGGAAAACTACGGCACCGGCAAGTAGCAGGCCTGATGAGGCGGTGCTACCGGATGCCGAGCGTAATGTTCAGGACTTCCTCCATGCGGCTGACGTAGTGGAACTCAATCCCGTTGATGTAGTCCGGGTTGATTTCCGCGACGTGCTTTTCATTTTCCTGACAAAGGATGATTTCCTTCATGCCAGCCCGTTTGGCAGCTAGTATCTTTTCCTTGATACCGCCAACGGGCAGGACTTTGCCGCGTAGGGTAATCTCTCCGGTCATGGCCACGTAGGTCTTGGCCCGTTTGCCGGTAAAGGCAGAAGTCAGTGCCGTAAGCATGGTAATGCCCGCTGAAGGCCCATCTTTGGGGATCGCACCTTCGGGCACATGCAGGTGGATATCTTTCTCCTCGAAAATTTTGGGGTCGATGCCCAGATTTTCGCTGTTAGCTTTAATAAAGCTCAATGCAGTAGACGCAGATTCCTTCATGACATCACCAAGGTTGCCGGTCAGGGTGAGTTTCCCTTTGCCAGGACTGAGGATGGCTTCCACAAAAAGAATGTCACCACCGGTTTGTGTCCAGGCCAGGCCTACCGTCACGCCGGGCACTTCGGGCGTAGCGTAACGGTCTTTGTCGAAGCGGGACGGGCCCAGCATGCCATTCAGGTGCTCCGGCTTGACACTCACTTCGTATTCCTCCTCCATAGCTACCTTTCGGGCCACGTTGCGCATGACGCCGGCAATCTGGCGGTTGAGGGACCGTACGCCGGATTCACGGGTGTAGGTTTCGATGAGGGCTTCCAGTGTACGCTTGCCCAGCTTGACCTGATTCGCCTTCAGGCCATGCTCCTTACGCTGTTCGGGTATAAGGTGGCGCTTAGCAATTTCTATTTTTTCTTCGGTGGAGTAGCCGCTGACCTGAATGATTTCCATACGGTCCAGCAGTGCGGGCTGAATGGTGTTCAGGGAGTTGGCCGTAGCGATGAACATCACTTTGCTCAGGTCGTACTCCAGTTCGAGGTAATTGTCGTAAAAAGTCCCGTTTTGCTCCGGGTCCAGCACTTCCAGCAGAGCAGAGGAGGGGTCGCCGCGGAAGTCCTTCCCTACTTTATCGATCTCATCCAGAATAAAGACCGGATTGGACGAACCTGCCCGCTTCAGTGATTGCACAATACGCCCCGGCATCGCCCCAATGTAGGTTTTGCGGTGGCCACGGATTTCCGATTCATCGTGCAGCCCGCCCAGCGACATGCGTACAAACTTGCGCTGAATAGCCCGGGCGATCGACCGGCCCAGTGAGGTTTTGCCCACACCGGGAGGGCCCACCAGGCAAAGGATGGGCGCTTTCATATCGCCCTTGAGCTTGAGTACGGCAAGATGCTCCAGAATACGGTCCTTGACCTTCTCCAGCCCGAAGTGGTCCTCATCCAGGACTTTCTTGACCTTCTTCAGGTCAAAATTATCCTGTGTAAATTCTTCCCAGGGCAGGTCGAGCAGCAGCTCCAGATACGTGAGTTGTATAGAAAACTCTGCTACCTGCGGGTTCATACGGCGCAGGCGGTTGATTTCCTTGTCAAAGGTTTTGGCAACGGCTTCGGGCCAGTCTTTATCCTTAGCCCGCCTGGCCATATTGTTGATCTCCTCTTCCTGAGGGTTTTGTCCCAGTTCCTCCTGAATCGTCTTCAGTTGCTGATTGAGGAAGTAGTCGCGTTGCTGTTTTTCAATATCTACGCGGACCTTGTTCTCAATTTGGTCCTTGAGTTCCAGCAGTTGGAGTTCGCTGTTCAGCTGCTTCAGCAACGCCTGCCCCTTCTCCTGAAGGTTGTCTTCCCGGAGCAGTTCCTGCTTGATGCCAACTTTGGCGCTTAGGTTAGAAGCGATAAAGTTGAGGAGAAACGAATGGTTCTGAATGTTCTTCAGCATCACATTCGCTTCCGAAGGAATATTGGGCGAAAGCTCTATGATTTGCTGCGCGCGTTCCAAAACGGAAGAAATAAGCGCATCGAACTCCATCTGATCAGTCACCGGCTCGTATTCAAGAGTACGGACAGTGGCCAGCATGTAAGGCTCGTCTGAAACAAGGTCTTCAAGCTCAAAGCGCTTCCTGCCCTGCAAGATGGCTGTAGTGGTGCCATCGGGCATGCGCAGCAGTTTCAGGATGCGGGCAATAGTGCCCACCCGGAAAAGGTCATCAATGCCCGGGTCTTCCACTTCGCTGTCCCGCTGAGAAAGGACAGCCACCATGCGGTCCTTATTGTTGGCCTTATTGTGAGCCTGATTGATGGCCTTGATCGACTTGTCACGGCCTACTGTAATCGGAATGACAATGCCCGGAAAAAGCACGGTGTTCTTCAGGGCCAGAAGAGGCAGGGTTTCCGGAAATTGCTCATTGGGGTTCTCACCTTCTTCATCTTCTATGGACAGTAGAGGGAGAAAGTCGCCATCATCATCTAATCGCTGCTGCATATAATAGTCGTCAAACATGCTAGTATGTTTACAGCCGGAGCTGTTGTATTTTTTAATCGGGCGGTGCCTCTGAAAGGCTTACGCCGGCGTGCGGGTGTGTCGTATGCCAATAAGGCAGCGAAAGGGCCAACCTACACTGTGCTCCCTATGTACCAACATTCGTGCCACTATTCCAGGAACCGACAAACTGACGCGCCCGGTGCTGAATTGTCAATTCGGCAGTTCTTATTCCTATTCTGCTGCCACTGCTTCTTCCTCCAGCTCGGCTTCTGCTTTTTCCAGGGCTTCCTCCGCATCATCTTTTTCCACCCGCAGGTTGTCAATGATGAATTCCTGACGGGAGGGGGTGTTTTTGCCCATGTAGTATTGCAGCACATCGTCAATATTGGTGTCCTCATTCAGGATCACAGGCTCCAGACGGATCCCATCGCCAATAAAGTCTTTGAATTCGCCTGGAGAAATCTCGCCCAAACCCTTAAACCGGGTCACTTCCGGAGCGCCCCGAAGTTGCTTAATGGCTTGTTGTTTTTCCTCTTCGCTGTAGCAATAGAAGGTCTTTTGCTTATCCCGCACCCGGAACAGAGGCGTGTCGAGGATATAAAGGTGCCCGTTGCGTACCAGCTCCGGGAAAAACTGCAGGAAGAACGTAAGCAGCAGCAGCCGGATGTGCATACCGTCCACGTCGGCATCCGTAGCAATGACCACGCGGTTGTAGCGCAGTTCGTCCAGCCCGTCTTCGATATTCAGAGCATGCTGCAGGAGGTTGAACTCCTCGTTTTCGTACACCACCTTTTTGGTCAGGCCGTAGCAGTTGAGGGGCTTACCGCGGAGGCTGAAGACTGCCTGTGTCTGTACATCCCGGGCTTTGGTAATGGAACCGCTTGCGGAGTCCCCCTCTGTGATAAAGATGGTGGTGGCTTTGCGCCGTTCCTCTTCGGTTTTCCGGTTGCTGTCGGAAAAGTGGAGGCGGCAGTCACGCAGCTTTTTGTTGTGCAGGTTGGCCTTTTTGGCGCGTTGGTTGGCCAGCTTTTTGATACCGGCGATTTCTTTGCGCTCCCGCTCCGACTGCTTGATGCGCTTTTCCAGCGCCTTAACGGTATCCGGATTGCGGTGGAGGAAGTTGTCCAGTTTTTCCTTCACGAAGTTGATCACGAAGGTACGCACGGTTGGCCCCTCCGGCCCCATATCGCTTGAGCCCAGCTTGGTCTTGGTCTGTGACTCAAAAACCGGCTCTTCCACCCGGATACTGACTGCGGCAATGACGGAGGTAAGGATATCCCGGCGGTCGTAGTTTTTATTAAAATGTTCCTGAATCGTTTTCACGATAGCCTCGCGCAGCGCATTGAGGTGCGTACCGCCCTGTGTGGTGTTTTGGCCGTTCACAAAGGAATAATATTGTTCCCCGTAGTGGTTGCCGTGGCTGAGGGCGATTTCCAGGTCGTCCCCCTTCATGTGGATGATAGGGTAGCGCAGGTTTTCGGAAGCCGTTTTGCGTTCCAGCAGGTCATACAGGCCTTTGCGGGAGACTAAGGTTTTGCCATTAAAATTGAGCTTGAGCCCGGCATTCAGGTAGGCATAGTTCCAAAGCTGATTCTCAACATAGTCGCTGCGGAAGCGGAATTTTTTGAAAATCGCCTTATCCGGGAAGAATTCAATCAGGGTGCCATTCGGCTCGCTGGATTTTTGCAGTTTATGGTCTTTGACCAGTTCGCCCCGCTCAAATTCCGCTACTTTAGCTTTGCCGTCCCGGATGGATGTTACCCGGAAGTTTTCCGAAAGGGCATTCACGGCTTTGGTACCTACCCCGTTCAGTCCTACTGACTTTTTGAACGCCTTGGAGTCGTATTTGCCGCCCGTATTGATTTTGGAAACACAGTCCACAACCTTGCCCAGCGGGATGCCCCGCCCGTAGTCGCGGATGGACACCAGGCCCTCCTCAATTTTAAGGTCGATGTCCCGCCCGTGGCCCATGACGTACTCATCAATAGAGTTGTCAATGACCTCCTTGAGCAGGATGTAAATACCGTCATCGGCCGCCGAGCCGTCGCCCAGTTTGCCGATATACATGCCCGGGCGCATACGGATGTGCTCTTTCCAGTCGAGCGAGCGGATGTTGTCTTCAGTATAGGTAACTTCTGCCATTGAATTAAAATGCTTGGGTGGTTTCGGGGTAATATTGTGCAAAAAATCACAGAGTAAGGTCAGCAAAAAGCCGCTTTCCTTGTTAATGAAACGTACAAAAGTTATGCACATTTCATGAATTGAATACCGAGTTTAAATTTTTTGTGCTAAAATACAATTAATTTACAACGGAAACAACAAATTGTTGTCTTAAAAAACGATGAAGGCAGAACAGACCGATCAGCATCCGGCTATGCAGTGTATCCTGAGCGGGCTCCGGCGGGAGCACCGGCTCAAGGTGGGCTGTGCCTTGGCCTTGCTGTTGCTGGGGCTGGTCTTTATCTACGCTTTCTTTACCAAGAGCATTATTCTGTCGGTATTCGGGCTGATTTGTGCTGTGCTCGGCTTGCGCTTCTGCTTTCACCTGATCAGCAACTGGAACGTCGCCAACAGCCGCCTGATGATCCTCCTGCATTTCCACCCCAAAGAAATCGTGTGGGTCTACTCTGTGGTCACCGAGCAACTGCCCTTCGGCTTTCAGCTCCTGCGCAACGGCACCCTCTACTTCAAGCTGCGCGATGGGGACGACATCTCCGTCAGCCTCTCCACCGATGACCTCAAAGCCGTCTCCAAATACCTGAATGGCCTGCTGCCCCACGCCACCTTTGGCTATACCAAAGACCGGGAGCAGTGGTTTATGGCCAGCCCGCTGATGTTATTGCGGGAGGAGGGGGATTAAACACAAACAGCCCCGCAGCAACCGCTGCGAGGCCATCCTTTTGTATCAGCAAATTAATTTTTCAGCTTACGAAGCGCAGCTTACGCACTCCTTAAACTTATTCGCCATCTCCTGAGCCACGCTGGAGGAGCGCTGATAGTACAGGCTCTTCACGCCCAGCTTCCAGGCTTCGATCATCAGGGCGTTAACCTCTTTTACCGGCACCTGTGGCGGGATGTTGAGGTTGAGCGACTGCGACTGATCGATGAATTTCTGGCGGGCGGCCGCCTGAATGATGATCTCCCGCGGATTGATTTCCCGGAAGGTCTTGAAGACAGCCTTTTCGTGCTCGGTCAGCCCGTCGAGGTGCTGCACAGAGCCGTTTTTAAGGAGGATGGACTGCCAGATTTCCTCCCGGTCCATGTCTTTTTCCTGCAATAACGCTTTCAGAAACTTGTTCTTGCGCATGAAGTTGCCCTTAGACAAGCCCACCTTGTAGTAGTTGCTGCTGTACGGCTCAATGCCCGGTGAAGTCTGCCCCAGAATAGAGGAGGAAGAGGTGGTGGGCGCTACTGCCATCAGCGTGGTGTTGCGGCGGCCATAGCCTTTGAGCAGTTCCGGCTCGCCGTAGGCTTCTGCCAAATCGCGGCTGCCCTGCTCTGCCTCCCGGCGGATGTGAGCGTGGGCGCTGCTGTTGAATTGCTTGGCTTCCATGCTCTCAAAGGGGATGTTGTTCTTCTGCAGGTAAGCGTGGTAGCCCATGACACCCAGGCCCAGGGCACGGTGGCGCTTCGCAAAGTTGTGCGTGCGCTCCATGTAGGGCTGATTGGCAGACTTTTGTACAAACTCTTCCATCACCGCATCAAGGAACCAAATGGCCGTCTGCACCGCATCGGTATCTTTCCAGTCCTCGTAGTACTCGAGGTTCATGGACGACAGGCAGCAGACGAAGCTCTCATCTTCCTTCACCGGCAGAGCGATCTCGGAGCAGAGGTTGGAGTTGTAGATGCGCATGCCTTTGTCGCGGTAGACATCCGCCGCGTTGTCGTTGACGTTGTCGCTGAACATGATGTACGGCAGGCCTTTCTCCTGACGGCTGTGCAGCACCTTAGCCCAGGTGGCGCGCTTTTCCGTATCGCCGGCCACCATTTCTTCCATCCATTGGTTGGTCACGGTCACTCCGAAAAAGATATTCTGAATGGCGTTGCCGATGTCTTTGATTTTGAGGAACTCATTCACATCCGGATGCTCGATATCCAGGTAGGCAGCGAAAGCCCCGCGGCGCACATTGCCCTGACTTACAGTATCGATCATGGCATCAAACATCTTCAGGAAGGAAACCGGCCCGGAAGACTTACCGTTATTGCGGATACCTGCGCCCCGCTCGCGCAGGTGCCCAAAGTAGGCTGAGGTGCCGCCCCCGAATTTGGTCATCATAATGCACTCGGACAGGGTCTTGGTGATGCCGTCCATGCTGTCCTCCACATAAGAGCCAAAGCAGCTGATCGGCAGGCCGCGGTCGGTGCCCATATTGGCCCACACCGGAGAAGAAAGCGACATCCAGCCGTTAGCCACGAGGGCTTCAAATTTCGGCTGCAGGTCGGGGCGGTCCAGGCGGTTAGCGGCGGCGGTGGTCACACGGCGCACCGCATCCTGTGGCGTCTCGCCGGGCAGGAGGTAGCCCCGCTGCAGTACGGTTTCAGTCTCAGGTGTTACCCAGTGGTAGGGCTTGGTATTGTTATAAATGGTCTTGGTCATGGTCAATGCTTGATTTTTGGGTATTTAGAAAAGGTCGTCGGCGGTGAACGACTGATTATGCTTGGAATACTCTACCGGGCGCTTGGCGAAGAAATCGTCCAGGGTGTTGGCGTAGATTTCCTCTTCAAACCAGCTCATGCGGCGGAGTTGAGATTCGTTGATGTCGAAGATGTCCTGCAGCCCGATCTGTTTCAGGCTCGTATTGATGCGGTGCTTCATGAAGTTGAGCAGGTCCGACTTGGAGACGTGCTCCAGCTCGCCCATCTCGAAAATCCAGTTGAGGATGCGCTCCTCCTGCTGAATGGCGGCATGGGCGGTCTCGTAGATGACCTTTTGGTACTTGTCGGTCAGCCAGCCTGGATTTTCCTCAACGATTTTGTTGAAAATGTAAATGCCGGCATTGGCATGCAGCTGCTCGTCTTTGCTCGTCCAGGCGATGATGTTGCTCGTATTCTTCAGCAGACCTTTGAAGTGAGTGAAGGACAGCACGGTGGCAAACTGACTGAAGAGCGATACATTTTCCACCAAAATGGAAAAGAGGATGAGGTTGAGCCCGAAGGACTGCTCCGGAGAGTCGAGTTGTGCAGCTGCCCGGCGGTCGCGCAGAAAGGCAATACGGTCGCTAAGGACAGAAGACTGCAGGGCAGACTCGAATTCATCCGCCAGGCCCAGTACGGTCAGCAGTTGGGCGTAGGCTTCAGAATGGCGGAACTCGCACTCCGCGAAGGTACTGCCCAGCCCATTGAATTCCGGCTTGGGCAGGTGCTGATATAGATTGCCCCAGAAGGACTTCACATCCACCTCCACCTGAGCGATAGCCAGGAGGGTACGCTTGATAGCATTGCGCTCGGCTTCCGTAAGCTCCACTTTGAAATCCTGTATGTCACCCGTAAAATCGACCTCCGAGTGCACCCAGAAGGTCTGATTAATGGTGTTGATAAAGTCGAGCACTTCCGGGTACTCGAACGGCTTGTACGCTAGTCTGGGTTTGAAAATCGCGCTCATGTGGCTAATGCATTACCGAGCTGTGGGGGAGGGCTGGAGCGCGCACCGGCAGGCTGCATCCGGGCGTTGCCCGGGCAAAAACGGTGGCACTGCGCTGTCCTAACTCCCGAAAACTCGCAGTTAAAGAATGATATGTTGGCAACGGCAGGTCTTCTGACTCGCCCCGGCTCTGCCGCCTTCCCGCCCCCAGGGGCAGTGGCTTGCTGGCAAAACCTGATGAATGAGGCTCACAGCAGCGGGTACTGTCCGGGATTTTCACCCGGTTCCCTGTTCAATATCGAATGGCTAATCTGTCGCTTAAAATTATTTGATAGGTGCTCGAATTGAACGCAGTACCGTTGGTTCGGGCAAGATACGGAGGTCCGGCTGAGCGATCAAGCAAAGTACGCGTATAATTACCAACACAATGTGGATAAGTCCCGTAAACCCCTGAACATAAGGGGTTGAAAAAATAGTTTTCCACATACGGGTGTGGAAAACAGAGTTGATAAAAGATTTCCCATAATTTCCGTACCTTGTTTGCTCATAAAATCCTGCAGGAACAGCGCTACTGTGCTGCAGTCTATCAATCATGAGAATTGTTTCCTTCTTCTCGGGCGCCGGCGGGCTCGACCTTGGGTTTACGCGTGCCGGTTTTGACGTGATCTGGGCGAATGAATACGACCGGGACATCTGGGAGACCTATGTCAAAAACCACGGGCATACGTACCTGGAAAAAAGGAGTATTACGGATGTGGACGCTGCGGACATTCCGGACTGCGACGGTATGATTGGCGGCCCGCCCTGCCAAAGCTGGAGCACCGCGGGCAAGCTGCGGGGCATTAAGGATAACCGGGGCAAGCTGTTCTACGATTTCATCCGCATTCTGGAGGCGAAACAGCCCAAGTTTTTCCTGGCGGAGAATGTAGCGGGCATGTTACTGCCCCGCAATGCAAGGGCTCTGGGCAGCATCAAGCGGCTGTTCAAAAACGCCGGAGAGGGCTATAACCTGTCTTTCCAGAAAATCAATGCGAGCGATTACCTCGTGCCGCAGGACCGCAAACGGGTCTTCTTTATCGGTTACCGCCGCGACCTGGGCAAAAAGTTTGAATTCCCTGCCCCAATTGATATGAAACTCAGCCTGAAGTCGGCCATCGGCGATCTGGCAGATACGGCTATTCCGGCCAAGGATGGCAATTACACCAACGGCAGTGCCTGTCGGGTGCCTAATCACGAGTACTTTACCGGTGGCTTTTCCAGCCTCTACATGTCGCGCAACCGTGTGCGCAGTTGGGACGAGGTGTCCTTTACTATTCAGGCGGGTGGCCGGCATGCGCCCCTGCACCCTCAGGCGCCTAAGATGGAAACCGTGGACAAGGATACCAAGCGCTTTGTGCCCGGTAAAGAAGACCTCTACCGCCGGCTTAGTGTGCGCGAAGTAGCCCGCGTCCAAACCTTCCCGGACGACTTCATCTTTTACTACAAGAACCTCGGCGCGGCTTACAAAATGATCGGCAATGCAGTGCCGGTACGGCTGGCGCAGATTATTGCGAGTAAGATTAAGGAGGATTTTGAGTAAGTTATGGAAGCACCTCCCGCTTCAACTGTTTCATGTTTTCCACAAAGCTGAAGAAGTCTAAATCAGTATCTACCTCCTGATCAGTATGGCAAAGCCCAATGAACTCTAACCAATCGTGGTCCAGTTCAGCATCGTAGTAGCCGAAATCTAACTGGGAGATCCCCAGCGCCCTGGGCAGAAAGTATTCCTCATCAATCAGTACATCGCGCAGACGTCGTTCCATTTCATCAATCGTATACTGTCCGCTGCAGGGCAGAACCCGCTTGTCGTAAATCTTGTAATTACCGGCATCCCGGTACAAGTACAGGACTTCGATCTTAGTGAAGGAACCGCTCATTATTGTGGTATTTTAGGAGTTCTGGATCAGGTAAAAAACGTTGCGGAAGGCGGATTGGCTGCCCTTCGTAACGGCTGAAGAATGTATTGGCTTCCTCCGTGGGCAACTGGGGAGATACCCTAACCTTATAATCTGGCGTAATGGTAATCAGGCCAAGTTCGAAAGCCTTATCGTGAAGGGCATTTAGAGCGAGCCCGTTATGTGGATTCAGCCTGAGTTCAGGTGCTTCTGCCCATGGCCGGATATGGCCGGCGATCAGGAGCGAAGGGATACCAATACCGGTTATACAGCATGTTTGGTTATAGGCTGCCATGATCATAGACCGAAAAAATTGTTGATTGACCCTGGCTTTTACAAGGCGTAGCTCTTCTTTACCTTCTGTGATGCGGGGTTCCTGAACAAAATCGTTGGTTCCCTGGCTTTTCCCATACAATTGAGCCCTCAACTGCTCACTTTCGAAAGCCAGTTCTTCCCAGTTGTCATTGAAGGCGTCCCAAACCTCTTTATCCAGCTTGCTATGGTTGGATGCACCTTTTATACCTCTTTTCTTGAGGCTGGGGTCAAGGCTGGCAAAATTAACCAGTTTAAATGCTACAGCATTGGGAGACCGCCCGATCAGCGCTGCCAATTCGATAACCTCCGGGTTTCGGCTGTGCAGTTTGCCGAAAGGCGTTTTGCAATACAGGTTAAAGGTGAGGATAAGCTCTTCCCGGGTCCAGCGTTTCTGTCCTTCTTTCATAGCATTGGATATTCACAACTCCCGCCACTCCAGCCCCTCCCGTTCTGCCGTTTTCTTCAGGTAGCTGCTGTTGCGGATGAACTGCCCAAGGCGCTCCATTTCACCTTCAAAATCGAGGCGGATATCGTCGTGCATTTTCGACAGCAGTTTTTGCAGTTTCAGAGCCCGTTTGACCACATAATTGGAGAAGGTGCGCGCCTTGGCCGCCGGGAACTGATCGAGCAGCCCGTCTATGCCTTCCAGTGCCAGATTAAGCATCAGCAGGTTGAGCTCGATTTCCCCGTACTTGTCTTTGGTGGCCTTCACATGCCGGTTGATGTCACCGCTGATGGCGCGCAGGTCGAGCAGCAAAAAGCCCGGCGAGTAGAAAGCCCGGATGGCGTAGGTCACATCCCGCTCGATGCTGATGGCGAGTTCGCTGCGTCTCTCCTCCCGGCTGCCAGCCCCTTCCAGCAGCTCGAAGGTCAGGCGGTTGACCAAGGCTTCCTCCTTGGCGATAAGGCGGAAGAGCAGCTTGTCTTTTTCCTTGTCGGGCATTTTGGAAATCGCGGCTTTGAGTTCGTCCGGTAGTTTTTGCCTGGGCATGTATTTGGTTTTTTCCCAAAATAAGGAACATCACCTGTTCTCAAAAGCCAAAGTGGCATTTATCACTGAAACTCTTTTCGGGCCCTTTTACCTTTGCCCAAAATGTAGAACGATTATGCCACGACAAGTCAACCGTAAAACCTTCCGCCCTCTGGTCCTGAATGCCGAAACGCCCGTTGTCGTTGATGTCTGGGCGGATTGGTGTGGCCCCTGCCATGCCCTGTCCCCCAATTTTGCTGCTGCCGCCGAAGAAGCCGGTGACAACGCCCGTTTCGTCAAGCTCGATGCCGAAAAGAACCAGAAACTGGTCAAGCAGTATCAGGTCCGCAGCCTGCCCACGATTCTGTACTTTAAGGATGGGGAAGTGGTCGACCGCAGCACCGGTGTGGTGTCCAAGGGAGCTATACTGAAGCGGCTGCGCCCATTGTTGCCGGAAGATGCACAGGCGGAGGTTAAAGGCGGGACCTGGTGGAAGTTTTGGGAGTAGGCGCTCAGCCCAGCGCCACATCCAAACTCATCATCAGCGTAAAGCCTGCCAGGGTGGCAATGGTTGCAAGGTCGGTATTGCCCGCTTGCTGTGATTCCGGGATAAGCTCTTCCACTACTACAAAAATCATAGCCCCCGCGGCAAAGCTCAGCGCATAGGGCAGGATGGGCTGCATCATCATCACCGCTGCCGCCCCAACGATGCCGGCAACAGGCTCCACAGCCCCCGACATCTGCCCGTACCAGAATGCCCTGCGCCGGGAAAAACCCTCCCGCCTCAGCGGCACAGATACCGCTGTCCCTTCCGGAAAATTTTGCAGCCCTATGCCTACCGCCAGTGCTACTGCCGCCCCGATGGAAGCCGATGGCAGCCCATGGGCCACCGCACCAAAGGCAACACCCACCGCCAGCCCTTCCGGGATATTATGCAGTGTAATAGCGAGTACCAGTAGCACGCTACGCCTCCAGTTGGTTGATATTCCTTCGGCCTGATCCATCTTCAGGCCCGGGTGCAGGTGGGGCAGCACTTTGTCCACACCTGCCATGAACAAACCACCGCCCATGAAACCCAGTGCAGCGGGTAGCCAGCTGGGCAAAGTACTTACCCGCTCGCTCAGGTCGATGGCCGGAGCCAGCAGTGACCAGAAACTGGCGGCAATCATGACCCCTGCCGCAAAGCCTAACATGGCATCCAGTACCTCCTGCCGGATTTGCCGGAAAAAGAATACCACCGCTGCGCCCAGGGCCGTCACTCCCCAGGTAAATAAGGTGGCAAACAAAGCTTGTGTAACCGGATGATAATTTCCCAGGGCGGATAAAATGGCGTCCATTCTCTTGTTGTTTATGGTTGCTCAAAAGTAAAACATAACACACTTAAACCCGGGCAAAGTGACAATGATCACTCATCCCCACTGACAATATTCATTTAAAAACCAGCTGTAAACCAGGAATTTTAGGGCACCAATTTAATTAAAACCTAGTGCCATGCGCCAGCAAAATGCCGATCTACTCATTCAGGAAGCTGACCAGCTCCTTGAATTCGCCAGTCACGAAATTGAACGGGCAGAGGAAGACGTTGCCACCCATGCCGTTTGCTTCAACTCCCGCCAATCCATTATCAACTACCTGTCTTCCTACCTGCAAAAACATGGTAGCGAGCTCCCCGAGCCCGTGACGATGGCAGGTCTCCTGGATAAGTGCCGCGATATCGACGGCCGGTTCAACCTGATCGACATTTCCGATATCGGTTGCAAGCACGATGCAGAGGATGAAGCCTACTGTATGGATGTCAAAAAAGTGGCTGATTGCCTGCGTATTGCTAAACAGACCCGCGCCATCGCTATTGATGAGGCGCCCGCCTATTAAAAAAATCCACCATGAAGAAGCAAACCGAGCCCGCCAAGTATCCGGGCACTCGGGTAGCAATGGACGGGAACACCGCTGCGATTATGTGCGAGCGGGAGTCCTCCGACGCTGCCGGTGCCTATCCGATTACCCCTTCCACTCAAATGGGTGAGTACTGGGCCGACGCGGCCGCAAAGGGCCACCTCAATATCTCCGGCCGGCCTCTTATTTTTATCGAGCCGGAAGGCGAACATGCTGCTGCTGCGGTCACCGCCGGCCTGTCTATGACTGGGCTCCGTGCCGCCAATTTCTCCTCCGGGCAGGGCATCGCCTACATGCACGAATCCCTCTACGCTGCCGTGGGCAAGCGCCTGACATACGTGCTGAATATCGGTGCGCGGGCTATGACCAAGTCCACCCTTAACGTACACGCGGGTCACGACGATTACCACGCCGTGGACGATACCGGCTTCTTCCAGCTGTTTGCCAAAAAGGCGCAGCACGTGGCTGACCTCAATATCATCGCGCACCGCATCGCCGAACTGGCACTCACACCGGGCATCGTGGCGCAGGATGGCTTCCTGACCACCCACCTTATCGAGTCCATGACGCTTCCCGAGCGCGAGCTCATCAAAGAATACCTCGGCCGGCCCGATGATATCATCAAAACGCCGACCGAAGCCCAACGCATCATCTACGGGGACACCCGTCGCCGCATACCCGAGCTTTGGGATGTGGATAATCCTGTTATGGCGGGCATCGTGCAGAATCAGGACTCCTACATGCAGTCCGTTGCGGCACAGCGTCCCTTCTTCTTCGATCACATTAAGCAGCTCACCGAGCAGGCCATGGACGAGTACTATCAGCTCACCGGCCGCCGCTACGAGCGCGTGATGACTTATAAAGTGGAAGATGCCGACTACCTCATCCTCGGGCAGGGTAGCGTGGTACCGAGTGCCGAAGTGGTAGCCGACTACCTGCGTGAAACCCGCGGGCTGAAGGTAGGCGTGGTCGACCTCGTCATGTTCCGCCCCTTCCCGGCTGATCTGCTGGGCAAAATTCTAAAAGGTAAGAAGGGCGTTGCTATCCTTGAGCGCCTCGATCAGCCGCTGGCCGCCGACCTGCCGCTCATGCGGGAAGTACGTGCGAGCCTGACCAAGTGCCTGGAAAATGGCAACTACAAGGATAACCGCCCCTATCCGGAACTGGAAGCTTACCGACCGGGCGATATGCCGCCCCTGTACTCCGGTTCCTTTGGTATGGGCAGCCGCGACCTGCAGCCGGAAGGCATCATCGGCGCGGTAGAGAATATGCTGCCTACGGGCAAAAAGAAAAAGCAGTTTTACCTGTCTATCGACTTCATCCGCGATGTACCCTTTACGCCTAAGCAGCGGGCCTATCAGGAATCCATTCAGGAAGCCTACCCGCATGTGAAGGAACTATCGGTACGGGGTTCTGAAAACCCGAACCTCATGCCGAAGGGGGCCGTGACCGTCCGTTTCCACTCCATCGGTGGCTGGGGCGCTATCACGACAGGTAAGAACCTGGCAATGACCCTGTTCGACCTGCTCGGGTATGACATCAAAGCCAACCCTAAGTATGGCTCAGAGAAAAAAGGACAGCCCACAACTTACTATCTGTCTGCTGCTCCGGAGCCCATCCGTGTCAACTGTGAATACGTATACGTGGATGTGGTGCTTTCACCGGACCCCAACGTCTTTAAGCACACCAACGCACTGGCCGGTCTGAAGAAAGGCGGCACCTTTATTATACAGAGCGACAAAAACAGCCCGGCGGAAGTCTGGGCCGATATCCCCAAGCCGTACCAGAAGATCATCGTGGATAACAACATCCGCCTGTTCTACATCGACGGCTTCAAGATTGCCCGCGAGGAAGCAACCGATCCCGAACTGCAACTCCGCATGCAGGGTATCGCTTTCCAGGGCGCCTTCTTCGCTGCTTCTCCCCTCAAGGAGAAAGCGAATCTGACCGAGGAGAGCCTGCTGCAGGCCATCGAGGATCAGGTGCAGTCGAAGTTTGGCAGTAAAGGGCAGCGCGTGGTGGATGACAACATGCGCGTAGTACGCCGTGGCTTTGACGAAGTAGGCGAGGTGACGGACAAGGTCGTTGGCGCCGGGCACGATGCTAAAGCTAACGCCGTTAAGCCGATCCCGCTTCCTGCTATGCTCAAGGATACGCCGCAGAGTAAGTCCAGGCTGAGCGATATCCACCGCTTCTGGGAGCAGACGGGCAGCTTCTACCAGCAGGGCAGTGGCAATGACAACCTCACCGATCCGTTTATCGGGTTGAGTGTGATGCCTGCGGCCTCCTCTTTGTTCCGCGATATGACCGGCATCCGCTTCAACCATCCGGAATGGATCGCGGAGAACTGTACCGCCTGTGGCAAATGCTACACCATCTGTCCGGATACGGCATTGCCAGGATTGGTTTCCAAACTGTCTGATGTGCTCGACACCGTTGTGCAGCGCGTGAAAAACAACCACGGAAAGCTCAACTACCTGCCGAAAGCAGTCCGTCAGATGGAGCCGGAAATCCGCGCCTTGTTCAATGAGGGCGATGACCGGGCAAAGGTCAACACCATGATCCGAGAGGTGGTCGGCAAGACCGTTCGGGAAAGCGGCAACACCAACGGCATGGCGCAGGAATTTGACTGGTTCCTGGAGGAACTGGGCGACTTCCAGTTTGCGCTCACCCGCCCGTACTACGACCTGAAAGAAAAGCAGCAAGCCGGCAGCGGTGGCCTGTTCAGCATTACCCTGAACCCGACCACCTGCAAGGGCTGTATGGAATGTATTGAAGTCTGCGATGACGACGCCCTGCGCCCCATCACACAGACCGAAGACTCCGTAGCCACCCTGCGGCAGAACTGGGACCTCTGGACCGACCTGCCCAACACGCCGGAAGAATACAACCGCATTGACGATTTGGAAGAAAAGATCGGTCCGCTGGAGACGCTCCTCCTCAACAAGGAGGCCTACCAAAACTTCGCTAGTGGCGATGGCGCCTGCCTGGGCTGTTCTGAAAAGTCAGTCGTGCACATCTTCACCGCTACCGTAGAGGCGCTCATGCAGCCGCGCATCAGACAGCACGTGACCCGCCTGACGGAGCTCATCAACCGCCTGGAGCAGCACATTCAGCAGAAGCTGTTCAGCACGGTGAATGTGAGTGACGCCGACCTGATGACCAAGATCGTCTCCGAAATGAGCAGTGGTGACCTTACCGTATCCGGTATCGCCCGTCGTTTTGAGTCGGAAAAAGGCACACAGCCGATCGACCAGGAATGGCTGCGTGAAGTCTCCCAGCTGCTGGCCAAACTGAAGAACCTCAAGTGGAAATACACAGATGGCCTGACTGGCAAGGGGCGTACCAATATGGGCATGCTCAATTCCACCGGCTGTACCTCTGTATGGGGCAGTACCTACCCGTATAACCCCTACCCATTCCCATGGGCCAACCACCTCTTCCAGGGTTCTCCGTCTATGGCGATGGGCGTCTTTGAGGGGCACATGGCCAAAATGGCAGAGGGCTTCAAAACCATCCGCAAAGCCGAGCTGATGCTCGATGGCAAATACGACCCGAGCGAGCACGATTCCTTCCTCACTTACTTCAACTGGAAACAGTTTACCGATGAGGAATGGCTGCTGTGCCCACCGGTAGTCGCTCTGGGCGGTGATGGTGCCATGTATGACATCGGCTTCCAAAACCTCTCCCGCCTGATGGCCTCCGGTAAGCCGATCAAAGTCATCGTGGTGGATACGCAGGTGTACTCCAACACCGGAGGCCAGGCCTGTACTTCGGGCTTCATCGGGCAGGTATCCGATATGGCGCAGTACGGCAAAGTCTGGAAAGGCAAGCCGGAGCCGCGCAAGGAAATCGGGCTGATCGCTATGGCCCACCGCAACACCTACGTGATGCAGGCTACCCTGGCAAACACCAGCCACATGATCGAAGGTTTCATTGATGGCCTGATGGCGAAGCGCCCGGCCCTGTTCAATCTGTACACCACCTGTCAGCCGGAGCACGGCGTAGCCGACGACCTCGGCGCGCATCAGGCGAAGCTGGCGGTAGAATCCCGGGCTTATCCGGTATTCAGGTACAATCCGGATCTGGGCGTGAAGCCGGAAGAGGCATTCGACCTCAGCGGCAACCCGGACCTGCACAGCAACTGGCCGACCTACCAGCTCAAATACCTGGAAAATGGCCGCGAGAAGAGCATGGAAGTGGCGATGACTTTCGCCGACTTTGCCCTTACTGAGGCACGCTTCCGCAAACACTTCCGTAAAGTGCCGCGCGAAGCCTGGAACGACAATATGGTCGTCCTGGCCGATTTCCTCGAAATGAGCGCCGAAGAGCGGGAAGGTAAATTCCCATTCATCTGGACGGTCGACCAAAAGCAGCACCTCACCCGGGTGCTCGTGGCAGAGACTATCGTAGCTTCCTGTGAGGAACGCCGCGACTTCTGGATCATGCTGCGTGCTATCGCCGGTGTGAAGGAAGAGGTGGAAGCCGCTCCGGAAGACCTGGAAGGTAAGATCCGCAACGAGGTGGTCAGCAATATCGCTAAGGGCCTGATGAAGATGGCTGCCGGGGGTAATTTTGATGAGCTGGGCGTAGATGCCTCTGCCCTCAGCTTTGATGCAGCACCTGCTACCAATGGCAGCGCAGCAGCAGAAACAGAGACCGCTGTAGCGACCGCCACAGGACAAGCGCCCTGGATAGAATCTGAGGAGTGCACCGCTTGTGACGAGTGCATTAAGATCAATTCGAAGATGTTCGCTTACAACAGCAACAATCAAGCTGAGATTAAAGATCCCAATGCCGGTTCCTACGAGGACCTGGTGAAAGCAGCCGAGAAATGTACCGCACAGGTCATCCACCCCGGTCTGCCCGCCAATCCGGAAGGACAGGAGAAATGGATCAAGCGAGGCGAAAAGTACAACTAATGGGGCTGTTTAATTTTAGAAATAGCACCTTCCGCCACGGCATCCACCCGCCGGAGCACAAAAGCGAGACCAATGGCCTGCCCATCCGGCAGTTCGCCTTTGCGCCGCTGCTCGTACTGCCTGTATCGCAGCACATCGGTGCCCCTTCCAAAATCATAGTTCGGGAAGGGCAGGAAGTGATGCGCGGGCAGCTCCTGGCGGAAGCCGGTGGCTACGTTTCGGTACCGCTGCACGCGCCGGTCTCCGGCCGGGTACGCAAGATCGCGAACGTGCCTACGGCCAAAGGGGAAATGTCCCTGGGTATTTACCTGGAAGCCTTCCCTGCCTCCGGGCAGGAAGTGCTGGAAAGCGACGGGCTCGACTGGGAGACCGCTACGCCGGAGGACATCCTGCAAGGCATTCAGAATGCCGGTATTGTAGGCCTCGGCGGGGCGGCCTTCCCTACCCACGTCAAGCTGAAAGTGCCGGAAGGCAAGCAGTGTGAAGTGCTGCTGCTCAACGGCATCGAATGCGAGCCTTACCTGACGACTGACCACCGCGTCATGCTGGAGCAGGCGGGTGATATCTTCATGGGTATCCGCTACCTGCTGAAAGCCACCGGTGCGCCACGCGCCATTATTGGCATAGAAGCCAACAAAAAAGACGCCGCCGAGCACCTGTCCCGGAATATCCCGGAAGGGCTGCCGGTGACGGTGGAAGTCGTGCCGGTCAAGTACCCGCAGGGCTCTGAGAAAATGCTCATTACTTCGGTCATGGGCAGGGAAGTACCCTCGGGCGGGCTGCCGATTGATGTCGGTGCGGTGGTTGTCAATGTGGCCACTACGGCAGAAATCGGGCGGCTTTTGCCCCAGGGGCGCGGTATACAGGAACGGGTGGTAACCATCACCGGTCCGGGTGTGAAGAAGAAAGGCAATTACCTCATTCCTGTTGGGACGCCCCTGCGCTTTGTATTGGAGGAAGTTGGCGTAGCGGACAACCTCAGCGAAGTCTACCTGGGCGGCCCGATGATGGGCATGGCGGTGTCCAACCTGGATATTTCCATCACTAAGGGGACTTCCGGTATTTTGGCCTTTACGGATAATGAAGTGCGCCGGGCGGACAAGGTCTACCCCTGCATTAAGTGCGGAGCCTGCGTAGATGCCTGCCCGCTGTCCCTCAACCCGTCACAAATGGGCATACTGGCGAAGTTTGAAGCCTACGACGAGATGGCAGCCAATCATCACCTGATGGACTGCTTCGAGTGTGGCTCCTGCTCTTATGTTTGCCCGTCCAATATCCCGCTGGTGCAGTATTTCCGGATGTCTAAGGGCGTGGTCCGCAAGCGGGCGGCGGCCAAAAAGGAAGTAGTGAATGTTTAAGCAGACCCTACATATCAGCACCTCTCCCCACCTCAAGCTGGGCGTCAGTACGGACGACATCATGCGCAATGTGGTGTGGGCGATGCTGCCGGCATCGTTTTTTGCGGTCTACGCCTTTGGGCTGAGCGTATTCCTGTTGCTCGTCACCTCTGTTGTGGCGGCGATCCTGACCGAGCATCTGCTTTGCCGGTGGTCGGGCAAGGAAAGTACGGTCAATGACTGGTCCGCAGCGATCACCGGTTTGCTTTTGGGCCTGACCCTGCCCCCGGCTTTCCCCCTGTGGATGGCCTTTGTGGGCAGCGTAATTGCGATTGCTCTCGGCAAATTTGCCTTCGGCGGATTGGGGTACAACACTTTCAATCCGGCGCTGGTCGGGCGTGCGGTACTGCAAGCGGCTTTCCCGGCAGCGATTACCACCTGGCATCCCGCTTTTCTGGAAGGGCGCTTTACGGATATTGCGAGTTCCACTTTGGCACTGCCCTTTATGGAGCCCACTTACGATGCGGTTTCCGGCGCGACACCGCTGTCGGCTTTCAAATTTGACGGAGTGGCTGCGGATTCAGCGGACCTTGCCCTCGGGCTGGTCAGCGGCTCGGCCGGGGAGACCTGCGCCCTGCTGATTGTGCTGGGCGGCATTTACCTTATCGCCCGCAATATGATGAACTGGCGCATACCGGTCTCCATCCTGCTGACGGTCTACGTGCTCAGCGGCATCATGCACTGGGTAGATGCGGAGGCTTACCCTTCGCCGGTATTCATGCTGTTTTCCGGCGGATTGATGCTGGGGGCGGTATTCATGGCCACCGATATGGTCGCTTCCCCGCTTACCGCAAAAGGCGTGGTGGTCTATGGTGTGCTGATTGGGCTGCTGGTGGTGGTCATCCGGCTCTGGGGCGGTTTGCCGGAAGGCGTGATGTACGCTATCCTGCTGGCTAATGCCGTATCGCCCCACATTGACAGCGCCCTGCAAAACCGCGTTTACGGAACGGTCAAAAAAGCCAAAGCGACATGAGCGAGACGATAACCATAGCACCCGAAAAGAAGCAAGCCGATACCGGCAACAGCAACAAGATGCTGTTCGCCATGGTCGGCATCGGGCTGATGTGCGCCCTGCTCATTGTGCTGACGTATGAGGGGACCAAGCCCATTATCGCAAAAAATAAAGCGGCAGCCCTGGAGCAGGCTATTTTTAAAGTCCTGCCCGGCACCGTGACCACCGCTGGCTACTACTGGAACGGCAACGCATTCACGCCCCTCAAAGGCACCGAAGCTGAGGGGCAGCGCGTCTACGCCGGTTTTAGCGAAAGCGGCACTCTGACTGGCTTGGCACTGCCTGCCGTAGGGCTGGGATATGCTGGTGAAATTCGTGTCCTGTACGGGTACGACCCTGCACAGGAAGCCATCGTTGGTTTCTACGTACTGGAGAGCAAAGAGACGCCCGGTCTGGGCGACAAGATAGAGAAAGACCCCGCCTTCAAAGCCAATTTTGAGGCCCTTTCGGTGGCGGTCGGAACGGATGGGAATAGCCTGAAGAACAAGATCGCTTACGCCAAAAGCGGCGAAAAGCAGAACGCCTGGGAAGTGGACGGCATTACTGGTGCCACAATTTCCTCAAAGGCTGTGACCGAAGCGCTGAGCACGAGCACAGACGAATGGGTGCCCAGGCTCTACGGAGCAGAAGGCCAATTCGAACCACAAACTCAAAGCCATGAATAAGCCTACGGACAAACCCGGATTTTTCGCGGCACTGGAGGGCAGCCCTTCAGCGGATACCTTCCTGCGCGGCTTGTGGAAAGACAACCCGGTTTTTGTGCAGGTGCTGGGCATGTGCCCGGTGCTGGCCGTGACGAATACTTCTATGAATGCCCTGGCGATGGGGCTGGCTACCGCCTTTGTGCTGTTGATGTCGAATGTGCTGGTGTCTTCCCTGCGCCACTTCATACCGAAGCAGGTGCGCATCGCCTCCTACATTCTCATCATCGCCACCTTTGTGACGATTACGGACTATGCTATACAGGCCATCAGTGTGGAGCTGCACAAAAGCCTGGGCGCTTTTATCTCGCTCATCGTTGTGAACTGCCTCATCCTGAGCCGGGCGGAAGCCTTTGCTTCAAAGAATACGGTGGGGCAATCGATGCTTGATGCGCTGGGTATGGGCGTAGGCTTCACTTTCGCCCTGCTTTGTTTAGGCGTGGTGCGGGAGGTGCTGGGCAACGGCAGCGTCTTTGGCTTCGGCCTTTTCCCGGATTCTTTCCAGGAATGGATTGTGATGATACTGCCGGCGGGTGGTTTCTTCACCTTAGCGATCTGGCTGCTGCTCTTTAACATTCTGAAGCAAAAACGAGCGACGACATGAAAGAGGAATCCCTGTGGTACATCTTCATCAACGCCAGCCTGATCAACAACTTTGTACTGGCGTATTTCCTGGGCATCTGCCCCTTTCTGGGTGTGTCGGGTAAGCTCGAGACGGCTACGAAAATGGGTGGTGCAGTGACCTTTGTGATGCTGATCAGCTCCGTGTGCGCGTATGGTATCAATGCGTTTTTGATTGCCGTGGGTGCGCCGTTTCTGCAGCTCATCAGCTTCATCGTAGTGATTGCCTCCACAGTACAGCTGGTGGAAATGTTTGTGCGCAAGATGAGCCCGGCGCTGTTCCGCGCCCTGGGCATCTTCCTGCCGCTCATCACCACCAATTGCGCGATTCTGGGGCTGGCCCTTTTCCAAACCCAAAAGGGGTATGGTATGGTGGAAAGCCTGGTTTATGCGCTGGGTGCCGGTGCCGGGTTTACGTTGGCGCTGGTGCTGATCGCCGGCTTGCGGGAGCGGCTGGAATTTGCGGAGGTGCCCGGCGTGGTGAAAGGTACGGCCCTGACCCTTTTGATAGCGGGGATTTTGTCGCTGTCGTTCATGGGGTTTGCGGGGCTTGGTGGGTAGGTGGTAAGTCAGGCTGAGGCGGAGGTTGAGGTTGAGGCGAGCAGGGACGTGTTCGCCCGCCGCGGCAGCAAGCTGCTTTCTTCCTCAAAGGCAATAGGCAGCTCGCTGCCGCCCCTGGAGTACACGCTGTATATGCCTCAACCTAAACCTTAGCCTCAACCTGAATTTGAAATCGGGGGAAACCCCACAAAAATAAAAATTATGACCTCCTCCCTAATCATCGGACTCGTTGGCGTAGTCGCCCTGATGGTCTACTGGCTGCTCATCCAAACCGTATGGCGGCAGATGTTTGCTGATCAGATCACGGATGAAGATGTGCTGGCGGAGCGCCGGAGCTGCGGCAACTGCGGGTGCGGCGGAGGCGTATGCAAAAAAGAGAGCTGACCTGACAAGTTTCCCAGGGCAACACCAAAGCTCTTGTCAAGTCTCGATCAATAAACCTTAAAAACAACAACCATGGCATACTTAGCAGATTATCAGACCGAGCCCCGTTACCGGGCTGCCGTGCGCAAAACCGAGCGCCTTACGCCAATGGATACCGATGAAGTCCGGGAAATACAGCTGGAAGTGCTGGAGCCTGGGTTTGATTGTGCCATTGACCAAAGCTTTGGCGTACTGCTGAACTACAAGGATGAGTTTGGCAATACCCAACACCACCGCCTGTACAGTGTGGCTGACCTGCCGAAGCGGGAAAATGGAAATGCGCTGCTCACCATGCTGGTGAAACGGTGCGCGTATGTGGATGAGGTTAATGGTGAACGCTACAACGGCGTGGCTTCCAACTACCTCTGCGACCGCAAAGCCGGGGATGAAATTACGATCACCGGGCCATTTGGACTGCCCTTCTCAGTGCCTGAGGACAAAACCGCAAACCTTATCCTCATTGGTATGGGAACGGGTATTGCACCCTTCCGTGCCTTCGTCAAGCACATTTTTACAGAGGAGAACGACTGGAAAGGCAAGATCCGCTTGTTCTACGGAGCCCGTTCCGGCCTGGAGCTGCTCTACCTCAATGACAAGGATGGCGACCTCATGAACTACTACGATGAGGACACTTTCCGGGCATTCCGTGCCCTCAGCCCGCGGCCGAAGTGGCTGGACCCGATTGAGCTGGACAAAGCCATCGAAGACCGCGCAGCAGAGCTGCTCGAGATGCTGAATCAGGTGAATACCTACATCTACGTGGCCGGCTATGCTAAGGTGAAAGACAACCTCGACAAAGCCTTTGCCAAAGTACTGGGCTCTAAGGAAAAGTGGGCGCAGCGCAAAGCCGAGCTGATTGCCGGCGGCAAGTGGGCGGAGGTGATTTACTAGAAAACAAACTGACATGACTATCCTGACCGCCATAGCTGCCCTCGGAGGCCTGACTTTTCTGCTCGCCCTTATGCTCGTACTGGCCAATAAGAAGCTGTACGTGTACGAGGACCCGCGCATCGATACGGTAGAAGATATGCTGCCGCACGCCAACTGTGGAGCCTGTGGTTATCCCGGTTGCCGCCCCTTTGCGGAAGCGCTGGTTGGCGGGGAAGCCCTGCCGGGCAAATGTACGGTAAGCTCTGAGGAGGCACGGGAGCGGATCGCCGGGTACTTAGGCGTGGCGCTGGGCAATGAAGACCGCAAAGTCGCCCGCCTGGCCTGTGCCGGCGGGGCGAATGTTGCCCGGGTAAGGGCACAGTACGAGGGCATGCGGAGCTGTCAGGCTGCCGCATTGGTCAGCGGTGGCGGCAAGGGCTGTTCCTGGGGCTGCCTGGGCTACGGCGACTGCGAGGTGGTTTGTGATTTTGATGCGATACAGATGGACGAACAGGGCCTGCCGGTCGTCGATACCGACAAGTGCACGGCTTGCGGCGACTGCGTGGAAGCCTGCCCCAAGGGCTTGTTCTCTCTGGAGCCCCTGCAAAACCACCTCTGGGTAGCCTGCAAAAACCTGGAGCAGGGTAACGAAATTCTGGAAGACTGCGAGGTGGCCTGCACGGCCTGCGGGCGCTGCGCTATGGATGCGCCCGGCGGGCTGATTGAGATGGCTTATAACTTACCGGTCATCCACCACGGCGCGGCAGCAGAAAGCAAGGACGCCATTCAGCGCTGCCCCACTGGCGCTATCATTTGGTGGAATGCCGACGGGCAGGCGGAGAAAGGCAAGGATGCGAAGAAGATTATCCGGAAGGGAGCGCGGGAAGTGGGGGTGAGCTGAGGTTGTTAACTAATGGCCGCATACCCCACCACACTAACCTTATCCGGAAGTGCCAGGGCCTTAAAATCAGGCGCAGCTGTCGAAAAATAGGCGCTCATGAGTTTGTTTTTTTAAATATAGGCGCAATATACGGTTTTTAGAAGCCGTATTCAATGCCTGCCGCAGGTGCTGCCGTGGCTAACTTTTGCAATAGCCCCTCATATTTGAACCCTGCTTATGGCACAAAACGGGATGAAAAAGTGTTCTCTTACAAGAAGCTACTTCTTTTTGAAAGCACAACTTTATGCCCATGGTAGCCTTTGAAAAACCAGATTATACCTTTCCCTTTTCCGTAGAGGCAGAACGGCAGCACTTGCTGCAGCACAAAGCCAAACGGAGTATTCCCGGAAAAAGAGAAGACCGCCTGCTGATTGCCACCTGGAATGTAGCCAACCTGGGGCTGCACGAGCGCACGGAAGCCCATTATCAGCTGATTGCTGAAATCATGAGCTGGTTTGATATAGTAGCGGTGCAGGAGGTCCACGATGATCTCAGCGGGTTGTACCAGTTGGAATCCTTCATTGGGTCTTCTTATGAGCCTATGTTTACTGACCGGGGTGGGAATGACGAGCGGGCTGCGTATTTCTATGACACCAGCAAGGTGGAACGGATGCCCATGACCGGCGAGCTGGCCATTGAGCCCGCTGCGCAGCGGTGGATTCGGCTGCCGGGCGTCGAACAGGCCTTTCGCGGGTTCGACCGCAATCCGTACATCGGCAGTTTCCAGTTTCGCAACCACCGGTTTATGCTGGTCAATGCGCACCTCTTCTTTGGGGGTACGGCTTCGGCCGATATGAACCGCCGGGCGCTTGAAGCCTACGCGGTAGGCCGCTATGCAGACCTGCGCCGGGACGATGAGCATGCCTTTTCTCCCAACATCATCGCGCTGGGCGATTTCAACATTCCCATTGCCGCATCCGGAGATCCGATTTACGATGCGCTTTCCAAACGCGGACTAACGGTGCCAAAGCACTCCACCCGGATTGCTTCCAGTATTTCCACCGATGCGTAGTATGATCAGGTGGCGTTCTTTCCAAGCCTGAAGCGCAAAATCAAAAACAGCGGTGTGTTTGACTATGACACGGCCGTTTTCCCTGAGCTTTGGGACCGTCTCAGTGAAGAAGACTTCAAGTCGTACTGCCGGTACTACATTTCGGACCACCGGCCGATGTGGATGGAGGTGGATTTTGATTGATAAGGGGCGGGATCCCCCTTAGAATGGGCCTGGTTTTCAGGTTGGGTCGCCGTATTTTAGCTTGTCAGACTATAAATATTGATTCAACTCCTGGACCAATTGAAAAACAGTTGTACAGGGGTTTCTATCAGAAAAAACCAAATGAGCTTGCTCGTCATGTATTTTTTTGCTCGATAAATGGCTTTTTCTTGATTCGCATGCTCATCTTCTAAAAGCATTTGGTATATCCTTTCACAAAAAGCCTTAGCTTTTCCATCCTTTGAATAATTGCATCCCCAAAGCTCACTTAGCCTTTCAAAAAACTGACCCCTATTCCAGGGCGTGTCAATGTATTGATAATGCAAAACAAACCAAAGTTCGAAGGTGTCGTTTGAGTAAGCCACGTTGATATTGTTCTTGTGAGCCAGCTCTATAGCCCTATTGTAATCCTCTTTTTGTTGGTTCGCATGCTCGTGATTAATATCCATATCAAACACTACCCACACTTCTTTTTTCTTAAGGGATTCGTCAGATGTCAGAAGCTCTATGACACTTTCTACCAATTTAGTTTTCGATTGCCCCAGCCCGAAAGATTCAACCTGAGCATTTCCGAGAGGAAAAGATTTAAAATATTCGGGTTCGTTGTTCATGCCTTCGCACACGATATAAAAGGACTTGGCCTTGGACCGCGTTTCAATATGAGGTGGTTTCGTTTTAGTCAACTTTTTGTTCCAAGCCTTTCCCCGATCAGTTTTCTTAACTTTCCTACTCACCGCCCACATAGTTTTCAACAGCTCTTTCCAGGGCTGTCAGGTTATGCGGAACGGCGTTGTACTTGCCCATCAAATAATCTTTCTCAAACGAACTGTCATTACGCACGCCTTTAAATTCTGCCAGAGCGTACAGTTCTGTAGCACCCTTGGTATCCTTTTTAGTGAAGGCGATCTGATCTCTTCTCAGCAATCGGGCGTCCAGTAAATTAGAGTCATGGGATACAAAGATGAGCTGAGCATTCCGCTTGTTTGTATTGGGAGAATGAAAAAGCTCAATGATTTTTCTACTAAGATTGGGGTGCAGCCGGGCATCAAACTCGTCAATGACAAACAGTCCCCCATGATCCAAAGTGTGAAAAAGGAAAGGACTTAAGGTAGCCAGTTTTTTTGTGCCTTCTGCTTCCTGTGAGTGCAAGGTTAGAGGAACCTCCATCAAGTTGCCGCCACTATCCTTGGCCGATCTGTAAATGACCACATAGCCCGCTTTTCGGTTTTCATTGGGCTCCTGAACCATAGATATGCGCGATGTTGCTTCCGCTTTTGGAACATCCACTATGTCCAATCTGGATATTTTGGGATCGATAGATTGTAAAAAATGGGTTAATCGCTTTGAAAAACTTTTATCTTGATCTAGCTTATTTAGCAGAACTACCCAATTGAAAGGGTCTTCAAGGCCAGACGAAACATTGATGTTTTTTAAAAAAGAGTGGTGTATACTTTTGGCAATACGGCCGTTAAATGCATTGACTAGTGAAAGGAAAAGCACATTTTCGCGGTACAAAGGAGATGCCTGATTAGTTTTGGGAACAAACGCTAACCCTTCCCGAAATTCTTTTTCGTTGATCTTAATTTCATCGCCCTCTCTTTTGAAATAGTACCGTTCTCTTATTTTCGACCCTTTATCTGAAGCGAGTGGTTTTCCAAACAGCCATTCCGTAATTATTCGTGTTTTATCAGCTTCAAAGCCGTACCGATACTGTACGCCCTCGGCGATAAAGGCGATCTGAAAGAAGCTGGGTTCATGGTGTGCTGCTTTTTGGAATAAGAATGGGACGATCTCTTTCTGTAGAATCTGCTCATCCTTTATGCATTCACGAATGATCCTGATCATACTCCGAACCCCCCGGATCAAATTGCTCTTGCCACTCCCGTTCGCACCGAAAATAGCCTTGCTTTTTAGCAGGCTAAAATCTTCCCCTATCTGAAAAAGATTCTCCTGATCTACTTTCTGGAATTTGGACTTGATGGCGGCCGACTGCATGTGCAGTGTCTGAATTTCGTTAAAGGACCAAAAGTTACCAAGGCTAAATTCAATGATCATAATCGCATTATTAGTGTATATTTCACAAATATACGAATAAAATCATTAAAATGCTTGTTATTGGAGCCGCGAAGAGCGCCTGTATTAGACCACAGCAGAACTGGGTATGGTCTCAAAGACCGGTTCAAAAACCAAACAACTCATAATAAGATTCCTTCCCAAGGTGGTACAAGTTCTTTTGAGCCAGCGCTTCTAAATCGCTGCCGGAATCAATAACGATCCAATCGTCAATAGAGCCCCGGTAGCAATACCTTTGGAAGACGAACTCACGCTCGCTTTTGTGCTGGGTAAGGATGACCCGCATTCGTTCTTCGTACCGTGCAAATCTATTCCAAGTCGCTTCAGGGTTTCCCCGGGTAGCGGACAGGAAACCTTTCAATAAGTCTGCCCTCTCGTTTGCCGCTCCACTTTCTTGGGTATATATGCGAATCTCATCCCCGCAGATGTCCAGCTTGAAATCATGCAGCAACTTGTTTTGGCGCAATTCCTTTTCAATGGCAGCTATCTCTGTTGGTTCAATGTGGCTCGCCTTGACTTTTCGGATGTAGGCTTGCCCGGAATCGTATTTTTCAAACACTTCGTACCACGCAGGCACTACGCTGAGGCATTCGGTATCTTTTTTTTGGGTCAAATAGTACGTAGTGTTGCCTTTCTTCGTGATCCGTGATTTTAGGTAATACGTTTTCCCTTTTGTGGTTTTGAATGTGAATGGCATGTTATTTTTATTCATTACGGCAATAGCTGAAGTTAAAGAATTGTGGAGCAATATAGTGGGAAAAAAGCTATTCTGACTTTGTATAATGCCTAATCTGCCGGGCTCAAATTTACTTTTGCACTGCTTGAGTAAATTTTTGGGGTGTTGTTTGCAAATATGTACCTTGCCCAAATGAACAGCCACAAACCCACAAAAACCTACCAGGTAAGAATGGTCCCTACTCCACCCAACCACTTCCCCAACTGGCAACCCGCCACCATCCTCCGCGATTTTTCCTCTCCCTGGCTGGAAGTTGAAGAGACGGGTGTCAATTTCCGCGCCCTCCACGATGGCGTGTATCTCTATTTCCGGTTTGATGTACAGGAATCCAATATTCTGATCTACGAAAAAGACCACACCAAGTTCGACGTCCTCAATTCCGAGCGGGTGGAGATTTTCTTTCGGCAGGACCCGGAACTGAAGCGGTACTACGGACTGGAGATGGACCCGCTCGGCAGGGTCTACGATTACCAGTCGAGCTACTACCGCCAATCGGATAAAACCTGGGGTTGGCCGGAAGGGCATCTGCAACTCGAAACGGGGCGTACGCCCTCTGGTTACTGGCTGCAGGGGCGGATCAGCTTTGAGTCTCTGCGCAACTTGCACCTGATTCAGGATGGCGGTTACCTGCAAGCGGGTTTATACCGGGGGCGCTGCCTCGACATCACTGAAGATAAAGCCACTTTTAACTGGATTACATGGGTGGACCCGCAAACCGGGCAGCCGGATTTTCATGTCCCTTCATCATTTGGATGTCTGCAATTGGCATAAGCCAGGCAATGGAAGGTACCGCCCGTTGCCCTTTTAAAAGGTAAACTTTATAGGTTCGAAGTGAATTGGGAAGAAGCGGCACAAGCCTATACCTTCAGTGAACAATGATCAGGAATTGGACAGGCGGGTGATAGCATCCCGAATACGGGAAGCCGATTGGTAATCTTCCCGTTCCACCGCCTGCTGCAATAAGGCCTCTAACTCAGGCAGGGTATAGTCCTCAAGCTTCCCTTTGATCCAGGCGGTATTAGGTGTTAAGCGGTTGGACAGAATGCCGTGCTCGTCCATGATATTGCCAGCTACTTTTACCGGACAAGAAAGCCGAAGCGCCATGGCGATGGCATCAGAAGGGCGGGCATCCTGCTCGAAAGTATTGCCATCGGGCTTTCTGAAAGTGAGCAAGGCGCAAAAAGCCTCGCCTTCCATACGGTTAATCCTGGCTTCCCGCAATTGGAGACCTGCCGATTGAAGTACTTCGGCAAAGAGGTCATGAGTGGCCGGGCGCGATAGTTCCCGGCTTTGTACCGCCAGGGCGATGGCCTGTGCCTCCGCATGCCCCAGCTTAATAGGTAACCGCCGGAAGCCATCCACTTCTTCCAGTACCAGCACAAAAGCCTGAGATTGATCGGGCGCATCCGTAAGCGCCGCTACTTCAACCAGGATGTAATCCATAGGTTAGCAGATTAGGGCGGTTTAAAAAAGGTCTATCGGGCAAGCTGATTGATGACGATGCGGTGATTGCCAGTGTCAGCTGCAACCATAGTCTGCCCTTCGATACTCACCTGAAAAGGCCAGTAGAGGCTCTCCTCGGTCGTCCAGATGGTATCTTTATTTTCGCTTCCTGTGGTAAAGTTTTTCTGCCCGATCAGGTTGTCGGCCGGCGTATTGTGTTCGGAAGGTAGTTGCTTAAACCACAGGATGCGGCTGTTGCCGGTATCGGCTACCCATAGCCCATCTTTATAAAAGCAAGAGTCATAACACCAGTTCAGGGTATTGGCCTGCGGGAACCACCCGTACTGATTCTGCCCGTTGCCCTCAAAGGAAGCCTGCCCGATAATGGCATCTGCCTTGCTGCCAAAGGCCTGCTTCCAGTCATGCCAGAGGAGGACCCGGTAATACTGTGTATCGGTAATGGCCAGGGCACCATCAGGGCTTACTTTCACGGAGTAAGGCCAGATGGGGTCATTGTGGTCGTAGTCGCGCTCCTCGAAGGAAGGCTTGCCCAGCACTTTATCCGCGGCGGCATAATTGGAAGTGGGAATGGTCTCAAAAAATAATACCCGCCGGTTGCCTGTATCGGCAATCCACAGGTGTTGCCCATCTGAAAATACGCCGTAGGGCCAGTGCAGGGACTGAGCGGTAGGGTGGTGGCTAATCCCGGCTACATTAGCCTCATTACGTTCAAAATCGGGCTGGCCGATTACCACGTCTGCCGGTTGGCCGTCCTTTTCCGGCAATTGGTGCCAGACCAGAACGCGGTGGTTCCAGGCATCAGCTACGATCAGCCGTTTGCCATCCGACCAGATGCCGGAAGGGTAGAACAGGGTGGATGCTGAAGTGCCACCACCTGCATTCCGGCCAGTTTCTGCTTTGGCGGGCTGCCCCAGCACCACATCCGGGTCCTGGAATTCCTGCCCGGGCAGTTGGTGCCAGATGAACAGGCGGTTCTGGGCGGTATCAGCAACAAAAAGCCGGTTATGGCTCAGGAATACGCCTCTTGGAGCAAGCAGAGGGCTGCCTTCTGCGCCTTTAAAAACCCGGGTGTCCTGAAGAAGCTCGGGGCGTAATTGTTCCTGTGAGGAAGTGGGTGTCATCGTTTTTTAGTTGTTGAGCTCCTTACGGCGGCGCTCCAGGTTATCAATTTTGACCCGGATAACGGCAGCGATCGACCGGGCTTTTTGTTTGGCTTCTTCGGCTTTTGGGCCCTCGAAGTGGGTGTTGACCGTTGCCTGGAAATGCTCCAGCCAGCGTTCGAAGTGGCGGGCTTTAAGGGGCTTTTCCATATGCAGCTCCAAGTGCTTCTGCAAGGTGCCACCCTGATAGATACCGGTTTGGAAGAGGACCGTTTCCCAAAAATCACAAATCAGTGGCAAATGCTCGGCCAGGTGTACGTTGGCGGCTTCCAGAAAAAAAGGGCGCAGCAGGCGGTCCTCCAACATTCGTTTGTAGAAGTCGTCCACTAGCATCTCAATATCACTGCGGTTGTTAATGTCTTTTTTCATCAGCAAATCCGTGGTAGTTGCTCGCCGGTGAGCATGTTCACTACGCGCTTGCCACCGATGCTGCTGGTAAGCACGGTCTTGCGGGGATGGTCTGTTGTGACTTCCCCGATGATGGCGGCATTCTCGCAATATGGCTGCTCCCGCATCATAGCCAGGGCTTCATCCGCTTTTTCAGCAGCCACTACGGCAATAAAGAGCCCTTCGTTAGCTACGTAGAGCGGGTCGAGCCCAAGCATTTCGCAGGCACCAGCCACCTGCGGGTCAATGGGCAGTTGGCGCTGTTGCAAATTCACGCCCAGCCCGGTGTCCCGGGCAATCTCCGTAAGTACCGTAGCGACACCGCCCCGGGTAGGATCACGCAGCAGGTGGATGTCGGGGCCAAAAGCATCGAGCAACGCCCTGACCGCGTGGTTCAGATTGCAGGAGTCGCTTTCAATTGTAGTTTCGAACTCCAGCCCTTCCCGTACGGACATGATGGCCATGCCGTGGGTGGCCAACTGCCCGCTCACGATGATTTGGTCGCCGGGCTGTACCCGGTTGACGTCGATTTGTGCCCTGGGGTGCAAACGGCCAACGCCGGTGGTATTGATGAAGACCTTGTCGCCCTTGCCTTTTTCCACCACTTTGGTATCGCCGGTGACGACTTGCACGCCCGCTAGTTCACAGGCGACCTTTACCCCGACCAGCACTTCCCAAAACTGCTTAACCGGCAGCCCTTCCTCCAGGATGAAGCTCAGGGACAGGTACTCGGGCAGCGCCCCGCACATGGCGAGGTCATTCACGGTACCATTCACCGCCAGCTCACCGATATTCCCACCCGGAAAAAAGATAGGGGAAATGACGAAGCTGTCGGTGGTGAAGGCCGTAGGGCCGCTGAGGTTCAGGGTCGCTCCATCGTGGCGCTTGTCCAGAATGTCATTCTTCAGTACTTCAAATACACCGCTGTCCAGGAGCCGGTTGGTTAGCAATCCACCACTGCCGTGCCCGAGTGTAATTACCTCAAAGTCGAGTTTGGGCATTGGGCATTGCAGCTGCATGCGGCGTTTTTGGTCGGTTATTGCCATAGTTTAGTGGGGGTTAGGGTTGTACGGTTTCGAGTTCTTCCAGCATGCCAGAAAAGTGATAATAGGCGGCGCAGGCGCCTTCTGAGCTGACCATAGGGGCACCCAGTGGGGTCTCCGGTTTACAGGCTTTGCCAAAATTGGGGCATTCGAATGGTTTTTTGATGCCCTTCATGACTTCGCCGGCGATGCAGCTGTCACTTTCCGGTGCTTCCGGGATGTTGACATCAAACTTCAGGCGGGCATCATACGCTGCGTATTTGGCCTTGAGTTCGTACCCGCTGCCAGGGATCACTCCAATGCCCCGCCACATCCGGTCTGTAATATCAAAGACCTCTTCCAGTGTTTTGATGGCGTGGGGGTTGCCCTCCGGACGGACCATACGGGCGTACTGGTTTTCCAGTTTATACTCGCCGTTCTCCAGCTGCTTTACGGTCATCAGAATGCCCTGTAGTAAATCCACCGGTTCGAAACCCGTTACCACAATGGGGACTTGGTATTTATCCACCAGCGGATAGTACTCATTGATGCCCATGATGGTGCAAACGTGGCCGGCAGCGAGAAAGCCTTCAATTTGGGTGGCTTCATCATCCATCACGGCTTCGATGGCGGGTGGGACAAGTACGTGCGAGGTGAGAATAGAGTAGTTTTTCAGCCCGTACCGGTCGGCGTGCACGACGGAAAGTGCATTGGCCGGGGCGGTAGTTTCAAAGCCCACGGCAAAGAAGACCACTTCCCGGTCCGGATTATCTTTGGCGATGTTGACCGCTTCGAGGGGAGAGTACAGGATACGGATGTCTGCACCATTGGCTTTGGCTTCCAGTAAGCTCTTTTTGGAGCCCGGTACGCGCAGCATATCACCGAAGGAGCAAAGAATGACGTTTTTCTCTTCTGCCAGATAGACCGCCTTGTCGATCAGGTTAAGCGGGGTGACGCATACCGGGCAGCCGGGGCCATGCACCATGCGCACCTCATCGGGCAGCATATCGAGGATGCCATTCTTGACCAGACTGTGGGTTTGTCCGCCGCAGACTTCCATGATGGTCCACGGGCGGGTGATGGTTTTCCTGATTTCATCGAGGTATTGGCGGGCCACTTCGGGGTCCCGGTATTCACTGAGAAACTTCATAGCGGATTATTTTTTAGGAATCAAAAAATGGGGGCATCAGTGGCTGTCAACTGTACTCTTTCTGGTCGGGCAGGAAGCCGTGAATGTTCAGTTCTTCTGCCACTTCTCCCATTTGTTCCAGGTATTTAAAGGTTTGCCGGGCCTCGGCTTCATCCACCACGCTAATCGCCACGCCCACGTGCACCAGCACATAGTCGTCTACCTTGGCATGGGGCACCATTTCCAGGCTCGCTTCTTTAATGATGCCGCCAAAGGACACCTTGGCGACCTGGACGAGCCCGTCGTATTTGGATTCTATTGTCGTTATTTTTCCGGGGATTGCTAAGCACATGGTTGAGTGTTTTTAGAAAGTGAGGTATGTATTGCGGCGCTGCGCTGGCCTGTCAGGTAGCAAATGAGCTGTCCGAAGGCGATATTTTCATCGTTGGGGGAAAGGCGTTCATGAAAGTATGCGGTGCAGCCCTGTGGTAGTGCATCGGTCAGTAAATCGATCAGCAGCCCGTTTTGGAAGACACCGCCTGAGCAGGCAATATGTTTTACACCCAGGGTGGCGGCTACAGCAGCGCCCATTTGTGCCAGGGTCTGGTGGAAGCGGGCAGCAATTACGCCTTTAGGTGTACCTTGTTCCTGGTCTGCCAGGATTTGTCTCAATACCGGCTTAATGGGTAGGGAGGCTCCTGGTTGCCAGTGAAAATCATAGGGTTCGGGAAGCCTTTCATGAGCAATATGTTGCCGGGCGAGTTGTTCCAGTAAGGTAGCTGCTTCTCCCTCGTAGGTTTGGTGGCTGGCGAGCCCAAGTAGGGCAGCTACCGCATCGAAGAGCCGCCCCACACTTGACGTTTGCAGCCCGGCATGGCGGTCCAGCATACGGTTGTAGAGGCTCCATTCTGTATCCGAAAATAAGTGTTGGAGGCAGGCTGCTGCACCCGGTAGCCCAAAGGTGGCGGACAGGGCGGAAACCCGGGGCTCCTTTGGCATTTTGTCGCCCAGTATAGCACTGAAGTAATCGAAATGGGTAACCCGTTCAAACTGATAGTCCTGGTAGAGAAAACATTCCCCGCCCCAGATTTGCTGGTCATCGCCCAGTCCGGTGCCGTCCCAGATCAGCCCGAGTACAGGTTCCTCCTGATCCCATAGTTGATGCTCGCCCAGAATGGCGCCAAAGTGGGCCTTGTGGTGTTGCACCAATTGTAGCGGAATATCCTCGGACGCACTGAGCTCTTGTGCAAAATGGGTGGAAGGGTATTGAGGATGGGCGTCGGCGAGAATGACTTCCGGCCGGGCTGCCAGCGTTTGAGTTAGGTGGGCATAAGTCGCCTGATAATGCTGTTGAGTTTCGTATTGTTCCAGGTCGCCCAGGTACTGACTCATAAAGGTCTTTTGCCGGTGCAGCAGCCCAAAGGTGCTTTTGAGCATAGCACCTGTAGCCAGGATGGTCTGATTGGGCCAGGGGATGTCTGTTTCCAGGTAGGAAGGGGCGAGCCCGCGGGAGCGCCGCATCCAAATTGGGCGGTTATGGTGTGGGGTGAAAGCCAGCACGCTATCGTCCTGTGGCGTGGCGATCGGCCGGTTGTTCAGTAGGATTTGATCGGCAATTTCGGAAAGGGAATGCAGTGCGGTTTCATCCTGATAGACAATTGGGGTATTACTGATGTTGCCACTTGTAGCGACTACCGGTTGGCCATATTCGGCCAGCAGCAGCTCATAGAGTGGGGTGTAAGGCAGCATGACGCCGATCTGACCCAATCCGGGGGCGATATCGTCTATGGCCAGCCGGGCTTTAGCGTTTTCTTTAAAAGGCAGCAGTACAATTGGAGAGACTGCCCCTGTGAGGGCCTGAGCTGCCGCCGGGCTTACCTGTGCCATCTGTTCCAACTGGCTGAGATTGGGGAAAAGCAGGGCGAAAGGCTTGTTGGGCCGCTGTTTTCGGGCACGGAGTCGTTGTACGGCTACTGCATTTCCGGCATCACAAGTCAGCAGGTAGCCCCCAATACCTTTGATGGCGACCGTCTGCCCATCTGCCCAGGCCTGAGTGACTGCGTTTATGATTTCTGTTTGGGACAAGTCTCGTGGTGCTCCGTCAGCCCAGAGTGTTAAAGTTACGCCACATTCGGCGCAGGAATTGGTTTGAGAATAGTAGCGCCGGTCGGACGGGTTATTGTACTCCTGCTGACAAGCAGTACACATTTCGAAAGCTGACATTCCGGTATTAACCCGGTCATAGGGCACTGACTGTACGATGGAATAGCGGGGGCCGCAGTTTATGCAGGTCGTGAAAGCATAGCCTGAGCGCCGGTTCCTGTCATCATGAATATCGGTCCGGCAATCTGCACAAAGCGCGACGTCGGGCGTAAGCAGCAGGTCGGGCTCACCTTCGCTTTGGCTGTGCATAATCTGAAAGCTGGCGAAGGGCTCCGGGGCAATCACATGGTACTGTAAACTAAGGATGCGGGCCAGGGGCGGAGCCTGATACTTCACCTGCCGGCAAAAATCACGAATGCCTGTTTCATCCGTATTTAACCGGATGTGTACGCCGTCCAGTGTATTATTTACCCACCCATTCAGCCCGAACTGATGTGCCAAACGGTAAATGAAGGGGCGAAAGCCAACGCCCTGTACCTGCCCCTGAATATGGATGTGCCAGGTCTGCATTAGGAAGCGGCTAAGGAAGCGGCTTCTTTTTTCTCGGCTACCTTGTTCAGCAGCCAGTTGCACCAGGCATCCACACCAGTACCATTGATAGTGGACAGCTCCATCACATCAATGTCCGGGTTGATATCCCGCGCATCCGCTACAACATTATCTACGGAGAAAGGCAGGTACTCCAGGAGGTCTACTTTGGAGACCAGCATCAGCTCACTGGTGAGGAACATCCGCGGGTATTTCTTAGGTTTATCATCGCCCTCCGTGGTAGCGATGAGCGTCACACGGTAGTCCTCGCCAAGGTCAAAGGAGGCGGGGCAGACGAGGTTCCCAACGTTTTCTATGATCAGTAGGTCTACGCCATCGAGATTGAGGCTCTCCATAGCCTGCCAGACCATCTGTGCTTCCAGATGGCAGATGCCACCTGTAACGATTTGCAGGGCATCCCCCCCTACGGCACGCAGCCGGTCGGCGTCACGTTCGGTTTCCAAATCGCCCACCAGGATTTTGATATTGATCTGATCGCCAAGGCGCTTGATGGTTTCCTGCAGGAGTGTGGTTTTTCCGCTGCCGGCTGAAGAGGTGATATTGAGCAGGAGGATATTTTGCGCCGCCATTTGCTTTCGAATACTATCGGCAACAAAATCATTGGCCTTCAGGAGGTGCATGGTCGTGTTATCACAAGTTACTGTACCTCTTGCGGCTTTGGAGGACCGTTGGATTTTTTGCATGTCTTTTGTTTGCTTTTGCTTGTATCCTTACAAGGTACGCATTGAGGGAGAATAAAAAAAGTAGAACTCCGGTAAATCTCTGTGTTCCTATGCTCCAGGCTTTGTAAAGCCAATTAAAATTTTGAAAACAGGTAAAAGGGTATGGCGTTTAAAGGCTTAAACCCATGGGAATTAATGGGTTTAAGCGGTTGGGCGCGATTGCTCAGTATCGTTTGTTGAATTTTGGCCACTTTTTCTAAGCAGAGCGCACCGAGGCCGGTTCTGCAAAGTGGATGCGGTGAATAAGCAGCTCTGTACCGCTCACCACATCGCTGCTTGGGCGGCCGCAGGAGCAGGCAAATTTGTAGTCTTTCACCGGTGAGTTTTTGTCACAGACCGGGCAGTAGACTTCAATAGGGACGGATTCGATATTCAGCGTGGCCGTTTCGTACTTGCCTTCAGATTGGGTTACGGCAGCAAAGGCATTTTGCAGCAGTATAGGCTCTACGTTGGAGAGTAGCCCCACCTTAAGGTCCACTGCCTGCAGGCGGCTAAGCTCCTCCGGGCTGAACTCGGCTTCGAGGGTATTGAAAACAGTGCGTATGAGTGATATTTCGTGCATGGTTGTCCAGACATTTAAGCGTAAGCGGAACGCAGTTGCTCCAATTCTTTGAGGTGGGCGGTGGCTTCCTCGCGAAGGGCATCATCGGTAGCAAGCCGGGCCGCTTCCTCTGCCTTGTCCACCATATCCTGATAGCGGGTTTCGTCGAGTTTATCTTCCTCCATCCCCAGGTGCCACTGTGCGTTGAGGTAGTTGAGCAGGATCAGGCAGCGCTCTGTAGGGAATTCAGCAGCGGTGCGTATGCTCAGAGCTTCCTGATAGTAGAAAAGCGCCTTCTCAAAGTTATCTGACAGCTTCGCCTGCGGATATTTGGTCAGGGCGTTGCCGTAGTGGTTGCATACGGTAGCGTAGGCATGGGGATGGGTATCCTTTTGGTAAATGTCCAGTGCTTCGCGGAAAGCAGAAGAGGAGACCCCTGCCCAGATGCTTTTCTTTTTTACTTCGTCGGGGATATCCGCGTAGATGATGCCGAGGTGGTGCTGAATGTCGGCATAGACTTGCGGGGCTTCTTCCCGTGTGAATATCTGTACGGCTTTTTGAAAACTTTCGGCAGCCGGGCGGTAAAACTGAGGGTTGTTGGCTTGGGCCCAGGCCAGCAGGAGTATGCCCTTTCGGTAGTTGGCTTCAGCAGCCAGCAGTGGCAAATTTTCCCGTTCAAAAGCAGTCAGGGCTTTGTTGTAGCAGCCGTGGCTTTCAGACCAGTTTTCACTGAATTGCGCAATCTGGCCAGCTTCCAGCAACAGTAGCGCCTGCTCTACATCCCGTCCCTGGCTTTCATAGTGGCCCAGTACGTCGCGCATCATTTGCTGCAAGGCCGCCAGCTTATCCTGAGGGTAGGGTGGGGTCAGGTGTTGAGTCCATATTTGGCAACGGGTGCGCTGCAGCTCCATCCGTGCATCTGCTGAGATATCGGAGTGGAGGGCAATATTTACCACCCGGTCTGCATCTTCGTGAGCCCCGCTGTCGAGCAGCAAAAGGGCAAAATGCTGAGCGGTGAAGGCCCGGTACTCTTCATTAGGGGAGCACTGAAGGGCTTCCAGGTAAAAGTACTTGGCTTTATTGAGGTTTGGCGTGTCGAGTGCCGAGCTGTAGTGCAGCACAATGGCCTGATTGTGCATAAGCCGGTACTCTTCAAAGGGAGAGTAGGAGGAGGGGAGCTCCTCCGGGGCTACTTCAATGCCCTGCTGCAGGCGGTTGAGGATATCAAGCTCCAGGTACAGGCTGTGATTATGCGAGCTGAGCAATGCCTGACAGCGCTCGAAGTTGTTGAGCCGGGCGTAAAGCAGCCCGAGGAAGTTGGGGCCATCGAGGTCAATAGCATCCGGCAGCAAGTATGGCGGATAGATGTTGTGCCAATCGATACCGGTGTGGATTTCACCCTTTCGGATCATCACACTGTGAGCATTGGCTGCCGGGCGTTCTTCAAGGAGGTCTACCAGGCGCACGAGCTCTTCCAGGCGGTCTTCTTGTTGGAGAAAACCCCGGAGCTGCTCGTGGATATCAGTTGGTGCATATACGGAAAGCATCCCATTCAGATTTTAGTGTGCCGCGGGCGTCTTTTCGGATGCCACGCTGCAGGATTTTTGCGTAAGTCAGTGCTTTTTGTTCGGAGTAGTACACATCAATTTTGCGGGTAATGAACCGCATGGCGTTGTGTACATCCACGAAAACCATCGAAAGGTGCCAGGCACTGTTTCTGGCTTGCAGGCAATAACGGACTTCGGTGTCCATTAGCCATGCTTCTTCGGACAGCAGGTCGAGGGGCGTATCCGGAGCGGGGCGCTCAGCCTCCTCTGCAATTGTAAGACCCGGTGTAATGAACATCAGAGGCTCACATTGAGTACCCCGAGGGCATCTTCAGCTTCGTAGGCCAGCGTCCGGTCCTCTGCTGGAATACCATTGTCAATGAGCAATTCGTGCAGCGCTATACTCCGGTTGCCCTGAGCGTCACCGGCTTTAAGTAAATGCTGTTTCGATTTGTGCAGCTGCCGGAAGAGCTCGTTCTCCGCACCTGCAATAAGGAGGGAGCGTTTCTGCGGGTAATACACGAGGTGTACATTAAAGGTACTGCCAAATATGCGGTCTGCAATTGCTGTGGGAATGACTAAATGCGATGTGCGAAGGCTCACCGCTGCCTGTTCCTGCTGCTGCGCTGCCCGCATTTGCTGCTGTAGTGCTCTGGGCGGAATAAACATAGCTTTTATTCGTTTTGCAGTCTCTCTTTTAATAAGGCGACGACCCGGTCGGCACCTGCTTTGGCCTCATCAGACATACCTACGTTGAAGCGGGTATCTTCTACACTGATGAGGTAGACTTCTACTTCTTCCGGGTAATCGTCCCCAAGTATTTTGCGGGCATAGGACAAGGCCTGATTCCACTTCAACCCATGCAGAAATACCAGAGGGTCTTCTTCAATCTGCGCTTCTACTTCTGATGCTGGCAGCCGGTAAATGGTCCCGGTCGCTTCGCCGGTATTGACTACAGCGTCTATCAGGATAATGCGCTGATGGGCTTTGAGCTGAAACAGGACTTCAAAGGCGGAGGTACCCATGTCAAAGACCTGGCATTTTTCCACGCCTTCGAGGGCTTCCTGGAGCTGCTGCGCTACGTAAACACCTACGCCATCATCTGCCCGGACAGGGTTGCCAAAGCCTAGGATCGCGGTGCTTACGGGTAAGGTTTGTACCATAGTGGAGGTTCGTTTTTCTTACAGATGGGGGTAGCCCGGACTATAATGATACAGCCCGGGCTTGCCCTGAAAGTACGTCGCTATCGGTTTTAGTTAAAATGACTTGTTGCGGGGCATCGCATGGCTGCAACCGGTGCATGATCCGGGTTGCGTTCATTGGTGCCCCATCAGGGCAAGTCTAAAGTTTGAATTTAGCGAGTTGCTTGCCAGACTTATTGTCGTGTGCATGCACAGTACAGACCAGGCAGGAGTCAAACGAACGTGCCACCAAGCCAACTTCCACCGGATCGTGGGGATCTTCGATTTCAGTGCCTTCCAGGGCTGCTTCAATCGGGCCGGGATTGCCTTCCGAGTCATTCGGGCCGACATTCCAGGTGGTAGGAGCAATGATTTGGTAGTTCTCAATCACACCGTCCTTGATCTTGATCCAGTGTGCAAGTGCACCACGGGCGGCTTCCGTAGCCCCCCAGCCGATGCCATCTTTCTCTTCCGGTTTGATATAGAACTCATCGTCCAGGTTGACCTGGCTGAGCCAGTCGTTGATCATTGTATACAGTCGTGGTGCTTCGTGTACCCGTGCCAGGCTCCGGGTAAAGACTGACGGTCCCATCTTTTCCATGATGTCTGCAAAGAGCGGGTCTTTGATCTGATGATCTGTATTGGCAGGGTTAGCCGCCATGATCACCCTTGCGAGTGGGCCAGCCTCGGCAGCATGTTGCATGAAGCGGGGCGCTTTTGACCAGCTGTACTTACCATCAAAGTCGGTATGCTCCAGAGTCGTGGAGTTGATAGAGGCATCCGGTGCAGGTTCATCGAATGGGTGGAGGGCATTGGCCTGATTTTCGTACCAGGCATGCTTCACGTGCTCTTCCACCATCTTTTGATCGGCATCGTAGTATTGCTTGCCGTCCCAGAAGCCAGCCGGGCTGATGAGGGCTGGGTTACGGCCCTCGATGGTTGGTTTGTTGTAAAGATCTTTATGGAGGTAGGTGCCCCATGCCAGGAACTTGCCTACACCCTGACCGAATTTGTCGAGCCCGAATTCAATACCGGCACGCAGGAAGAGGCCTAGATCGCTGTTACGGTGGCTTTCATTCTCTTCCAGCCACTCCATCATATCATCCCAGCTCTGGATTTGCAGGTAGCGCTCAATTGAGCAGCCCAACCATACCGGCTCGAGCCAGTCGTTGCGGAACTGATTCATGATGGCATGTGCCCGGGTGATATCCTTTAAGGTAGGGGCGCACATCACGCCGCCCGGAACCATATAGCTTGAGTGTGGCCATTGGCCGCCAAACAGGGCATACACTTCCACCGGGCGCCCGCTCGCAGTCACACCTTTCTGGAAGGAGGTGCCCACATAGGCAGCAAAGCGCTTGACGACTTCATCGTACAAAGGCTTATTGGCAAATTTCTTATTCGCCAGGTCGGTTGCAAAGATGGCATAAAACCAGCGCGGAATACTTTGGATGGTCTCTGTAGCCTGGCCGATGGCCCGCAGCAAAAGTGCGTTGGGCGGCAGCGTTGTTCCCCAGGCTGTATCAAGGGCAGAGGAAGCAGAGTACAGGTGGGACCCCCCGCAGATGCCACAGGCACGAGGTGTCACGATCAGGCCCGACTGCGGGTCCTTGCCCACGAGGATTTTTTCGAAACCCCGGAACATGGCTGCCTGTGTATGTGCGCGGGTGACCCGGCCGTTTTCCATATAGACTTTAACGTCCAGGTCGCCTTCTACCCGGCCGACCGGAGATATGTTGAGTTCTTTAACTTGAGTCATTTTTAGCTTACAATTTTGACAATAACTAGATTGAGGTTAGGGATGGGCGCCGCCGCTACAGTATGCCCGTCATCCGGCGTAGACATCTACTTGGAAGTCTCGAAGTGCTCCTTATTCACGCCCATCACGCTTTCGAGAGAGCCCATGACCTTCTCGAAGCCAGCCCGGCTGTAGTAAGCCAGTTTATTGGTGCCGGCAGGGGTGTCCTGTGGCAGGAAGCCGAGGTACTTCAGCGTTTTGAAGACACTGCCTTTCTTGAGATCGTGGTGCGGGAAGCCCGGTTCGGTACAGCCCAGGCAAGGGTGGTTGGCCCGGGTCTTGCTCGACTGCCGGTTCCAGAGGATACGGTTGCAGCTCGCCCGGGTCATCGGCCCGCGGCAGCCTACTTCGTAAAACAGGCATCCACCGCGCTTGCCAAAGTGCCCGTCTACTTTCTGTGCGAAGCTGATGGCATTGGGGCAACCATTTTGTACGAAATCTGTGAAGAAAGTCTTAGGGCGGTGAAAGTCATCCAGGAGAACATCACCAATACGGCCGGTAGCGATAGCTACGAGAATTTGCGTGACCCAGTCCGGGTGTGCCGGACAGCCCGGGATGTTGATGACCGGTAAGCCACCTTTAGACTTGAAGTCAGGGCCCAGGTAGCCCCCTTTTGCTTCTTTATGGAACTGCATGCCCGTAGATTCGCTCGGGTTCGGTGGTACGGCAGGTATACCGCCCCAGGTGGCGCAGTCGCCAATAGCGACAACGAACTGGGCAGCGTCCGAGAGCTCCTGCACCCAGTCTTTCATGGGGCGGTCCGCAAAGTAATTCATCTTTCCTGTTCCGTCAGGGCCCTCCACTACGGAGCCTTCAAAAACGAAAATGTCGAGTTGTGTTTTGCCGGAAATACAATCATTCATCAAGTCGGTAACCTGATGACCGATTTCCAGGCCTACGGTAGGGTGCCACAAAATGTTGATGCCAAAATCGACGATAAGCTCTACAACGGTGGGTTCTTCGGCGTTCAGGAAGGACATGGTGTTACCACTACATGCTCCGCCCTGCAGCCACAGGATGTTTGCCATGCTTGCTAATATTTTTGTTTGTTGTATAGTACTTCGCAGTGAATAAGGGACGTCAACTGAGGCTTTGCAAACTTAGCATTTGACCAGATCGCCGGGGAAGTGGCAAGAGGTTGGTGATAAATTGGCAAGAAATTGAAGTTTATCTCTCCACTTTTGAAGGTGAGTAATCAAAAGAACCTATGCCTATCAATTTACTCTGCATTAAAAGTATGGAAAAAACAGGATTAGAAAAAATTTTCTAATCCGATATGGCGCAATTGGCGTTATTTGTATTTTTTCTAAATAGCTAAGAAGGATTAATAGAAAAGATCGTAAGGGGATTGCAGCATCTGTTCGTATTCCTGATGCCCTAGTTTGGTGAACAAAGGGATAAGAAGGTTCCATACCCCCGCTTTATAAGCTTCCAGGCCGGGCAAAACCGTTGACCGTACCATCTCTTGTGCCATGTAGTGGGTACTCGTAGCCCAAAGCTGCAGGGCGAGTCCGGTATGAAAGCCCGGGCGGGGCTCAGGGCTCATCACCCCTCTCGAGGTATTGAACTCCAGGATTTGGAGCCATTGCTGCACCTCGGTTTCGATATATTTTTGGTATTCGGCCTGCACTTCAGGGAATGCCCGGGTCACCTCCAGGGTGTCGAGGTAAAAGAAGCGGTAGATTTGCTGATGTTGAAATACAGCTTCCAACAGGCGGTCGATATTGTCGAAAAGAGGAACGATACGGAATTCCCGGAGGAGTTCGATCTGTTCGGTTTCCAGTTTTTTGTACAGCCCGAGAACGATAGCCTGTTTGTTGGGGAAGTGGTAGGCCAGGTTGCCCACGCTTTTGCCTGCCTCATCGGCGATGTGCTGCAGGCGGACATTGACCATACCATCGGCATTAAAACGTTTTAGAGCTGCGGCGAGTATTTTTTCTTTGGTAGACATAGGCTAAGCACATGCATAGTTGTGGGGCAAAAATAGGCTTCCTTCGGCTAATCTTTAGTATGGGCTCTGCTTTTCATTTGGAGTAGGTCTCTCAGATAGGTTTAGAATGTTATAATAGTTTTGATTGATGTCAATAGGAATTCAACCAAAAGAGTTGTGCAGTGGCCATAGAACTCTTCTTATGTATAGTTCTTGGTGAGGATACAGCTTTCAAAATAGAGAAAAGCATTACGGCAATAGCTTTGAAGACCTTTACAAAGCGTGCTATGGTGTGCAGAGCAAGTATGGCGAAAACCTTCGGTGGGGTGCTCTGCTAAAACGCGTTATGGCCTGCGCCAAATGCCCTAAACGTGCCGTTCAAAACGCCGGTATTATAAATCATCCCGAATCGAGGTATCCGCCTGATTCGGGATGATCGTTTCACGGGGGGCTTAATTCAACTGCATTGGTACTTCCATCAACAGGACCCGGGCATCACTGTCGGCTGTAATCGTTAGCTCATCCGTTTCCCACACACCCATACCATCTCTTTGGTGCAGTGCCTGCCCGTTGAGGGTCACATCGCCTTTGATAATGAATGCGTAGACGCCATTGGCGGGGTCTTTGAGCTGGTAGGTGGTTTCAAAACCGGCTTCCAGCTCGCCCATATGGAACCATGCGTTTTGGTGCACCCATACGCCATCGTCTTCCGGGTTGGGCGATAGCACCTGAGAAAGTTGGTTGCGCAGCCGGTGTGGGTCAAGGGTGATCTGATCGTATCGGGGCGTGACGTCTTTTTGATTTGGGAATACCCAGATTTGGAGGAACTTCACAGGCTGATCAGCGTTTTTGTTGTACTCGCTGTGGTAGATGCCGGTGCCGGCGCTCATCACCTGCACGTCGCCCTGCCGGATGACGGTAGTGTTGCCCATGCTGTCCTTATGCTCCAGGTCACCCTCCAGCGGGATGGAGATAATCTCCATATTATCGTGCGGGTGGGTGCCGAAGCCCCGCCCCTGGCTTACCACGTCATCATTGAGTACCCGCAGCACCCCGAAATTCATCCGGTCCGGGTTATAGTAGCCGGCAAAACTGAAGGTATGATGAGAGTCGAGCCAGCCATGATTGGCATGGCCACGGGTATTGGCTCTGTGGATTACGGTTTTCATGATCTTTGAATGTTTGATGTACTGCAAAAATCAGGGTTATAAGCATCTCATGCGATGTAGAAAACGGAGAGATACCTATAAAAAGTTCGGATTCCGATGGTTAACACCGGATAAGGGTTGGTGTTGTCAGGAATCCTCCCCAATCAGGCGGAAACGAATGATAGAACAACAGCTGCTTATACTTCTTCGGGTACTGTGGGCTCCATGTGAAGCAGATGGTTTCGCAGGAGTGCTTCGAGTGAATCCTCTTGTTCAATTTGCAGAGCAGACCGGAGGCGGTATCGTGCCATTTCCACTGCTTTGACACTCACCGAAAGGATTTCCGCAATTTCTTTGTTACTTAAGCCCAGCGCGATAAGCATTGCATACCGCAACTGTTTGTCTGTAAGGTTTGGGATTTCCCGGACCAGAGAGCGGGAAAAATCAGGGTAGAATAACTGGAACTCTTTTTCAAACTGCGGAAGGATGTCTTCTTCCATGAATATCTGGTGAATTTTGCGCTCCAGGTAGTCCGGGCGTTTGTGGTATTTGCCAATGGCTTCGCTCACTTTGGGTTTAAGGCTGGCAGCCCAGAGGCTTTTGTTTAGCACTGCGGTTTTCTGATACTCCAGCTGCTGACGGGTTTGCTGTTGCTCCTGAGCGAGGCGTTTGTTGCGTTCCCGTATGGCTTCTTGTTTGGATTTAGCCCGTTGCCGGTACTGCCAGTAGTTGAAGCCTAATAATAATATGGTGAGTATGCTAAAAGCAACAGCCCAGGTGGAGTAAAGGGCTTTGCGCTCTGCCAATTCAGCCCGCACGATCGAGAGGTTCTCCCTGGCAGTTGCTTCTTTGGCACGGGTCCGGTATTCTTTGACTTCATAAGCTACCGCGATGTCCTCTGCTGCCCGGGTTTGGTCATGCTCTTGTTGTTCAAGCAGTGCATTTGCGTGCTCGGTCTGATATTGGTAGGCGCTTTCCCATTGCGCAGTTGTTTCGTACAATGCTGCCAGCGCTTCATAAAATCTCGCCCGGTTGGCAGGAAAAGAGTCTTTGGGTATCAGTCTGAGGCCTTCTTTGTATAGCGTTTCGGCTTCGGGAAGTTGCCTGGAAAGCTCATAGTATTGACCGGTCCAGTAATAATGTTCGAAGGGAGGGGGGATGCCAACGTCCTCGTAATGGGCAGAAATGGCATCAAGAATAGATTTCATTTTGTTGGATGCATTTTGCTGCGCGTATAGCTCCAACAGGTAGTAGTAGAGTTCTTCCTGGTTGATGTCAAAGTTCATCTTATTGCCAATGATACTCCTCAGGTGCTGCTCTGCCAGCTCCGGCTCCTGGGATTGAAGGTAGGCATAACCAATACTGCTATGCAGGAGCCTTTCGAGATAGGGGTAATCGATGTGCTCGAGGGAGTCAATCAATGGCTCGAGTACGTCAATCGCTCGTCGGTATTGTCCTCTCACATTATGCACCACACCTATATTGTGGCGTATCATAAGCCGCCTGCCGGTGGAGTTTGGAGTGGTGTCCCGCACGCTGTATTCGAGAGCTGTGGAAAAATGGGCAAGGGCATTGCCCGGCATTTCCAGCTCGACGTAGCAAACACCCATTATGGAAAAAATATTGGCAATAACATAGGGGCGCCCGTTCCAGTCTACCGCATCAAGGGCTTGCTTGTAGTATTCCAACGCTTCCCGGTAATTTCGTTGGAATAACTCGGTGTTGCCCAGTGTGGCCAGGTCTGACGGCAGGGCCTCGGGGTTGTCTGTCAGTAAACTATCCTGACCGATGGCAAGGAGTATATAGGTTTTGGCTGAGTCAAACTTCCCTATGTTATTGAAGTATTGCCCCATAAAATTGTAGAAGAGCTGTTTGTATTCCGGAGTTGTCAGGTGGTGATTCCGGTAATAGTCAATCAGGCAAAGAAAATGCTCGTCTTCTATACGCATTAAATCGTACATACGGATAATCAAATCCTTGGGGTCTTCCTCTGAAATGTGTTCCTGAGTCCACCATTGCTCGCAGTTTTCTGAATTAGCCTGGACAGGAGGTACTAAAAGTAGGAGTAGGGGGATATACAGAAATAGGGAATGTGCAAATTTCATGTTTTTACGGGGTGTTTTTATGGGGTGTTTAAGTCGTTGGTTTTTAGTTGTTTGCGAAAGAATGTAGAGCGTATGTCTGGTTTGAAATATAGCAGATTAATTGCTTTTTTGAACAACTGTCCATATACTGCCTGAAATTATTCAACAATCGCCACAATAGCAAAAATAACCATTCATTTTATCTGCCGAGACTAACACTACGAATGGTTTCTTTTAATGCATCCCTCCCATCGCCAACAAGAATTTTGTGCATTTATCAGTACGGATACCTGCCGTTGTGGCGGGTATCTTTTCCGAACACTATGAACTCATGACCTCAGGGGTTGCCCTGATTGTTTTGCTTCCGGTTTGTAGCTTGTTTTAATCAGGCAAATAAACACAATTGTACCGGGGAGCAAATGTCTGAGTTTTCTTAAATAGGTTCTCCCTTTGCCTTAAAATGACAGCCTGCTTCTTTTTGTTAGAAGTGGGTTGTTCATTTTTCCTTGCCTCGTTTTAATATTATTATTACCTTTGCCGGGCAAATTTGCAGACCTGTCAATCAAGGCTGTGATTTCATCAATTGATTTGATTATTTTTTCACCAAACGGGCAGGATGTTTTCGCCCTCAATCTTATAGTTCGTACATGATCATCATCAACGTAAAAGAAGGAGAGTCTATTGACCGGGCGCTGAAGCGCTACAAGCGTAAGCACCGTAATGTTGGCGTAATTAAGGAATTGCGTAAGCGTAAGCAATTCACGAAGCCTTCCGTTGAGCGCCGGCACGAAGTGCTTAAGGCTCGCTACAAGCTGGAAAAGCAGAGAGACCTGGGATAATTCCTCAGACAGCCTGCTGTCTCTTGATATTATCTCTTCTGTTCTTCTTCGGTCTGGAAAAGAACTGAATCTTACACATACCTTAGCATAAGAAAAGGTTTCAGGTAAAGTCATCACCTGAAACCCTTTCGCATTTTATATAGGCGGGGTTGTTTTTTACCCTACCTTACGACCTGTATGTCGCCTTCAAAAAGGACGACGATGCCGTCAATAAATTCCACTTTCGCATAGTAGGCATACACGCCGATCTGAGCGGGCTCTCCCCGGAAGGTGCCGTCCCATCCGAACTCTGGCGCATTAGGTGGGAAGTTTTGCCCTTCGTAGACCATGCCTCCCCAGCGGTTGAATATCTTTAGCTCCTGCACCCGACGGGCCCCGGGCCCTGCATACACGGTAAAGGCATCGTTCCTGCCATCCGCATTCGGTGAAAAGGCATTGGGGATAAACACCGGGCGGTTCTTAATCACACGCACGGTAACAGAGTCAACCGCCAGGCAGCCGTTCTCATCGGTCACCGTGAGCGTGTATAAAGTGGTATTGACCGGATTGGACTCCGGGTCTTCGCAATCCGTGCAGGAGAGCGAATCGGGCGGCATCCAACTGTAGGCAACATCGGGGTTGGACACGCTCGCATCTATTTGCCCACTATAGCCCAGCTCAATCCGGATGTCTTCTCCTGCATCCACGATGAGCTCCGGGGGCTGGGATACGCTGCCCTGAATGCTGGCCAGGCACCCATTGGCATCCATGACTGTAAAGGTGTAATTGCCGGCAGCAAGGCTGTCAAAGGCTGGCGCTACCTGAAAGACCTGCCCGTCTGAACTGAATTCATAAGGCGGCACTCCTCCCGTACCTTCCAGTACAACGATGCCTGTCGTATCCCCAAAACAGAGAACGTCCTGAATGTCTAATATCGAAAGCTCAAGCAGTGGGGGCTGTGTGATCGTCGTATCAGCCGAAGCCACGCAGCCATTGGCATCCGTAACGGTATAGCTGTAGGTGCCTTCTCCCAGCCCTCTGATAGTCGCTTCCGCCGAACCGGTGCTCCACTGAATATTGTACCCTCCGGTGCCGCCTTCCGGAGTTGCTGTGATCAGGGCATCTGCTTCTCCAAAGCAGCTGATACCCTGCACGTCTAAGCCAGCTACCAACAGGGGCGGGTCTTCGAGTACGATGTTGAATGTGCCTTCGCATAGGTTGGCGTCAAGGGCATTGACGGTATAGGCCCCTGCACTTAAACCGCTTACAGAGTTGGTGGTCACGAAGCCATTTCCGTCGTTAAAGTTGTACTGATAGGGTGGCTGCCCATTGGCTATATTGATGGTGATGGCGCCATCAGAGAAGCCCGTACAGGACGGGTTGACAATTCCGGGCTGTGCCGGATCAAGCATAAGCTCCAATTCTCTAACCGGAATGGTAAGTTCTGTAATACAGCCGTTGGCATCGCGGATGACTACCACGTAGTCGCCTACAGGCAAATCGGTTAGCGTATTGTCATTGCCGAAAGGCTGCCCTTCCCAACTGTATTCATAGGGAGGCGTGCCACCGGTCAGTTGCAGCTCAATGCCGCCATCGGTGCCTCCATTACAGGTGGGCATGGTGATGAGGGTGTCTACATCCAGCGGAGGTGGACTTTCTACAGTGTAGGTGAGTACAGAATCACAGGTAAAACTATCAGTAATTGTAACCGTATAGTCTCCCGGAGGAAGACCCGTAATCGCCACGGAGTCACTACTACCATTGCTCCAGTTGAAATCATAGGGTGGGTTACCATTAGCAACCGTAAGAAAAATAGCACCGGTACTATCATCAGGGCAGAGCACATCAGCTATCGCATCATCGATGGTAAAACTGCTCTCGCAGCACTTGACGTAGATCGTTTCCACATGCGATACAATACACCCATCACTGGTAAGCACCCGTAGCAGGACACTCTTCAGCCCGGGGCTGCTATAGGTAACCTCGTGCGGCCCCTGCCCGGTAGCTGTTGCCGGGCTGGCATCTTCTCCGAAGGTCCACTCCCAGCCTGAAAGGCCGCCGATGAAGCTGGATTCGTCTACAAAAGTGATGCTGTTTTCCAGGCAAAGGGTGTCGAGCTCGGGCTCGGTCCTGAATTCTGCCTCCGGGCCGAGGAAGGTGCCTGTGCCACCAAACTCCACAGTGAAACCATTGCCGGACTGACTAAAGTTATTAACGACAAGGGCGTAGCTTACCCCTGCTTCCATTTCAATTGGAGCGACAAAATTGTCATCTCCCGGGTCACAGCCACAGTTTTCGCTTGTGTCCTCCTCTCCATCTGCCAGGCCGGTCGCACCGGTACAGGGCTCCCAAATATCAAAAGTGGCCCCCACCACCTCACCGGAAGCCATGCAACGTAGATCGAATTTGTCATCACAATCATTCACACCATTTGGCAGCTGATATAGAATAAAATCAAGGTCATCCGCAGGATTAAGCGGAGTAAGGGAAAAGGTAAGTGAACCGGCCTCATCGCAAGTCCATTTGTACCATACAGAGCCACTTTCGCTCAGCGGGCAGGAAAAAGTGGAGCAGGCTACATCGCCGATTTCGTTGGGATTGCTGCCAACGCCTGTAACCTGTTCAACGGTAAAGGGGGATTTGTCGCAAAGGATCACTCCGGTATTGCAATCGCTGGAAGGGTCGGGGATGTCATTGTAGTTATTCACGCAAAGCTGGAAGGTCCCCTGATTGCCAGCCCGGGCACCGACCTGTATGTAGTAAGTCTGCCCGATTTCCAAAGGCCCGGCAAAGAGCTGCCCGCTGCCCACGCCGATGGCATCTGAGAAGCAGCCAATCTCGGTGAGCATGCCGCATTCGCCACTGTAAACGGCAAACTGAGGGTTCTGCAGGGTACCGCCATTACTTTGCCCGGTAGCGCCCGCCACGCTCACATTCACAGTAGTGGCTTCGGCCACAAAGGAAAACCAGACATCAAAGTTGTCTTGGTTATTCGGGAAACAACCAGTAGTGAAACCGGAATCTTCGAAGCCTACATTGGTGTAGGCGCCGCCTTCCGAGCACCAGCTGCTTACATTGGGCAGGTTGGTGGCTGTATTACAGTCCTCTCCCTGTGCAAGCAAGGCCAAAGGCATCCATAGTATTAAAAAACAGAACAGGCTATATTTTCTCATCACTTTTGTTTGTGTTACCGGGTAAGCAGAACATCAGAGTGGAATTGCCATACGGTACCATCAATAAATTGCCCTTCAATAATACACGTATATACACCAATGGGCATAGGCTGGTTCTCCGCGCGGCCATCCCATTCTAAAACGGCATTTTGACCATTTGGATTTTGTGCCTCAAAAATGAGCCCGCCCCAGCGGTCGTAGACCTGCATTTGCAGCCATCGCTCCAGCGCCGGGCCTCCCTGAGGTGCCCAGGTATCATTAATACCGTCGTCATTAGGCGAAAAAGCGTTGGGCAGATAGGCCGGATACCTTAATAATACCTCCAAATTTATGGAATCTATTATACTGCAACCTTTGTCATCGGTAATTTCCACCTGGTAGGTCATGGATTGTGTGGGCTGGGTGATTTCAGGGGTTGCACAATCGGTGCAGGACAAAAAGTCGGGCGGTGACCAAAGAATGGCTGGCTCGGCCGCGTTGGTAAGGGCCCGGAGCCACGCATTATTACCCAAAACGATAGGGCTGTTGGAGGTGAGCGTCAGGGTAAGGCGTTCGGGAACGGGAACATTGGCATCGGCTGTAGTGCTGCAATTGCGGCTATCGGCCACCGTGATGCTATAGGAGCCCGCGGCAAGATTAGGGAAAGCCGGATCACTCTGTGCAGTTGAACTGTCGATTTGATAAAGGTAGGGCGGTTGGCCTCCGGTGACGGCTACGGAGAGGTAACCATTTTGATCGCCGAAGCATACCGGGCCGGCTATGGAGTCGATGGAGGCAATAACCGGCTCAGGGTCTGCCATTTCGTAGGTGGTAATGGCGGTGCACCCATTGAGATCGGTAAGGGTCAGGGTGTAAATGCCGGGCGGCAGAGCTTCCCGTTGTGGAGTATCGCTGCCATTCTCCCAAGCATAGCTGTAGGGCGGTGTGCCTCCGGAGGGCGCAGCCAAAAGCAGTCCATCGGCTGCCCCTGTGCAGGAAATGTTGGTGGGTTGCAGCCCGGGCTCCAGTGGGGGCGGGTCTGCCAGCTCGATGATGAACTGCCCCTCGCAGAGATTTGCGTCCACCACATTTACGGTGTAAATGCCGGATGCGAGCTGGCTCAGCGCATTGGATGGCACGTAGCCATTGCCATCATTGAAATCAAACTGATAGGGTGGGAGCCCATTGGCGATAACCAGTGCAATTTGACCATCGCTAAGCCCAAAGCAGCTGGGCGGAGTAATATCAGTCACTTGGGGGTCCAGTACGAGCAGTAGCTCCTGCAGGTTAATCTCTAGGGTGTCTGTACAGCCCAGGCTGTCCTGAATGGCTACGGTGTAAAGCCCCGCGCTTAGATTATTAAGCGTGTTGTTATTGCTAAAGGGCATACCTGCCCAGGCGTAGGAGAAGGGAGGCGCGCCACCCGATACTTCCAGTGAAATACTGCCATCCACTCCGGCATCGCAACTGGGCAAACTCAGCAGTGTGTCCACTTCAAAAGGCTGAGCAGACGGCACTTCAAAGGTGCGGATAGCCTGGCATTCTGAAGTGTCGGAAAGGGTTACGCTGTACAAGCCCGCAGGAAGCCCTGTCATGGGGTTGCTGCTGGAGCCGTCTTCCCACGTGATGAAAAAGGGCGGCCCGTTGGGGCCTTCAATATCCAGCGCAATGCTTCCGTCGCTATCGCCCGGGCAGGAGGGGGGCATAGTTGTGGCGCTGACCTGGAAGTTATCAGTACAGCAAAGTACTTCTATGGGCAGGATTTCAGTGGAAGTACACCCTTGCGCCGTTGTGGCGCGCAGCAGCACCAGCTGTGTGCCGGAAATACCGAACGCTACCTCATGAGGGCCTGGACCGGAGGCAAAAGCCGGTGTGGCGCCGGGGCCAAATTCCCATTGCCAGTCCACCACATTGGAGCTGCCCGGCGGGTTCAGCCCGACGAAAGTCAACAAGCTGTCCTGACAGACTTCATCGGCTTCCGCTGCCAGGCGCTCTTCCCCACCCACAAAGCTGGCAGTGCCCCCAAACTCCACTTCGAAACCGATGGTCGTTTGCGAAAAATTGTTGACCATCAGCCCATAGGTGACACCTTCCTCCATCTGTACCGCAGCCAGAAAGTTATCATCCCCCGGACCGCAGCCCGGAGCTTCAGAAATGTCAAGCGCGGTATCGTTTAGCCCGGTAGGGCCAATGCAGGAGGACGCCATGCAGCGGAGTACGGTCTTCCCGGAGCAATCACCCGGCCCATTCGGGAATTCGTAGAGGACAAAATCGAGGTCATCGGTCTCATTAATTGGCGTAAGCGCGAAAGTCAGGCTCCCCGACTCAGCAGCTGTCCAGACAAACCAGGTGGAAAAGGTCTCTACTGGCGTGCCGGCAATATTCAGGCATACTGCATCATCAGCTTCACTGGGGTCGTTGCCGCCATCGGTAACCTGTGGTATGACAAAAGGGGCCTGATTGCAGAGCACTGCGGCCTGTGGGCAGTCAGACGTGGCTGCGATTTCTCCCGAGTAGTTGTTGATGCAAAGAGAGAAATTGCCAATCGCCAGGCCCTGTACCTGCAGGTAATAGGTTTGTCCGAGTTGCAGGCCTGTTTCGATGATTTGCAGGGACAACCCGCTGTTTGTCTGGCAGGTGACTTCCGTTAACTCGGTACAGCTGCCCGTGTACAAGGCCACCTGCGGCTGGGAAAGCTGGTTGCTAAAAAAGCCACCGAGCACAGAAATACTTACCGAGGGGGCTACTGCGGTGAAGGTAAACCAAACATCACCTTCTGCTGAAAAACAGGAAGGGGATTGATCAGCGGAAGCTTCAAAGGTGGTGAACTGACCCTCCGAAGCGCACCAGTTGACCGGCTCCTCGATGAGAAAAGCATTGGCGCACTCATCATTGGCGGGTTGTGCCATGGCCCACAGTAAAGGCAGCATGCATAGCCCTGTGACCAGTATAGACTTTGTCGTTTTCATAGCGTCGGATGTGATTCCCCCGAAAGTTAAGAAATAAAATCGGGCCGGTCCCAATGACCTTGGTCGGGAGCTTTCCTCAACCTTTGGTTTTTTGTACCTTCGCACTCATGGTAAAAAAGCAAATTCCAAACGCGATCACCCTGCTTAACCTGGTCTTTGGTTGTTGTGCATTGGTGAGCATACTGCATGGCCAGTATGTAAGTGGGTTTGGATTCATAGTGGCGGCGGTTGCCGCCGATTATGCAGATGGGCTGGTAGCCCGGTTGCTGGGCGTGCATTCGGAACTGGGCAAAGAGCTGGACTCCATTGCGGATATGGTTTCTTTCGGAGCGGTGCCCGGCGCTATCTACTACCAATTGCTGCTGGTTGCTTTGGGGCAGGAAGGGGCAGATGCGCTGGTGTATGCAGCAGTGCCTGGTTTTGTCCTTTCGGCTTTTTCCGGTTTGCGGCTGGCCAAGTTCAACCTCGATACCCGGCAGACGGATGGCTTTATCGGTTTGCCAACGCCATCAAGTACGATGTTTGTGACCGGGCTGATGCTGATTTATGCCCTGGATAGCTACGGTATGGGAGACTGGGTGGTCAGCAGTCCCGTGGTGCTTTACGTGTTGATCGCATTGCAGTCCTACCTGCTGGTGAGTGAAATCCCCATGTTTGCCCTCAAATTCAAATCGCTGGCGTGGGCAGGCAATGAGATTAAGTTTATCTTTGCCGGCATTGCATTGCTATTGCTGATACTGACCCGGGAAGTGGCTTTTTCAGCAGTGGTGGTGCTTTATGTTCTTTTTTCTGTGTTCCAGTATTTCACAAAGTCGGGCTACTGACTTCAACAGAATCGACAACAGCATGCTTTGCCTCATCCCCACGCCCATTGGCAACCTGGAAGACATCACCCTTCGGGCGCTTCGCCTGCTCAAAGAGGTGGACCTGATCCTGGCAGAAGATACCCGCACCTCCAAAAAGCTGCTGGACCACTACGACATTACCACGCCGCTCCGCGCCTACCACGCCCATAACGAGCACAATATTACTGACAACCTGGTTGAACAACTGAAGGGCGGTACCCGGATGGCCCTGATTTCTGATGCCGGTATGCCTGGTATTTCTGACCCCGGTTTTCTGCTTGCCCGGGCTTGTGTGCAGGATGGCGTAAAAGTAGAATGCCTGCCCGGTGCCACCGCTTTTGTGCCAGCGCTTGTTGCCTCGGGTATCCCCTGTGACAAGTTTCATTTTGAAGGCTTTTTGCCTCATAAAAAAGGCCGTCAAACCCGTCTGAGTTATTTGGCAGAACTGCCGGTCACATTCGTGCTTTATGAATCGCCTTACCGCCTGGTCAAATGCCTGGAGCAGCTGGCAGAGCACTGTGGTGCAGCCCGTCTCGCTTGTGTGGCCCGCGAGCTGACCAAAATGCACGAAGAAGTCAGAACAGCGTCTTTAGAAGAACTGATTGCCCACTACGGGCAGCAGGCGAAAGTGAAAGGTGAAATTGTGGTGGTGGTTAGCGGGCAACCTGCGTAAGACCAAATCTTTGGCTTAGGCTTCCCGGGGCGGCTCCTGTTCATCTCCCTGTGCGGATGCCGAACCTGGTGAGTCTTGAGTTGGGAGCTCGCTATGGCGGAATGGAGAAAGGGGCATAGGGGAGGAGCTATCGGCAGAAGCCGGTGCGCTATCTGATGGTTCGTCAGACTGATAGGGGAGGCGGTCTGCCTGTTCCTGCGCTTTTCTGATATTAGCCATGGTATTAGCAGCTACGAGCCTCATCAGGCTGGCTACTCCAGCATCTGCGTCTGTTGCAGCCTGTTCCTGTTCTCCGCGAAACCAGGCTATCACAGCTTTCAAATCGCTCCACATCATGCGTTTGGCATTGTTTTACCTTGACAAAACAGCCGGAGCGGTTATTAGTTGATGTGACCTTCCGGGAAAACCTCGTCTATAAAAAGCATTTCAGGAAAGCAAGTATGTTTTGCTGCCCGAAAAACAATCCGTAATTTAACACCATAATCAACAACCATAAAAAACAACATGGAAGCTAACTTAATGAACCTCCTGCAAGGCTCCCTTTCTGAGGGCATGATTGACCAACTGAGCCAGCAAATCGGAGGTGCCGATAAGCAAAAAACCGCCGCTGCGGCTTCCGGCATCGTGAATACCCTGATGGGCGCACTAGCCAAAAATGCCGAATCCACAGAAGGTGCTCAGTCACTGAACAATGCATTGGAGCGTGACCACGATGGCAGTATCCTGAACGATGTCATTGGTATGCTAAGTGGACAGCAGGCGCAGGCACAAAACTCAGGTATGCTCAATGGCTCCGGTATCCTAAATCATGTCCTGGGCAATAAGCAGAGCGGTGCTGTACAGATGATCAGTCAGCTCAGCGGGCTGGACTCCGATAAAACCGGCAGCCTGATGACTATGCTGGCACCGGTGGTGATGGGCGCTTTGGGCAAGACCAAGCGGGAACAGGGCCTGGATATGGCCGGTATCGCTTCGCTGCTTTCCGGCACTGTTTCTGCCGAGCGGGCCAACACAAACAATCCGGCTATTGATATGGCCATGAAGTTTCTGGACAGCGATGGCGATGGAAGCGTAGTGGATGACGTAGCCAGCATCGGTATGAAAATGCTGGGCGGGCTGTTTGGCAGAAAATAAATTGACCTTCCGTAATCAGAGCACGAAAAAAGCCATCCGGGAAATATACCTCGGATGGCTTTTCTGTTGGTGCACAAAAATTGCAGAATTTATGCGTTGCTGTTTTCTCTCTTTTTGGCCTCCTCACGCTCAGCCGCATCCATGCCCTCTTTCAGTTCGCTTTCAAGGGAAGAGCGGGCCGTGTTGAACTCGCGGATGCCCTTGCCAATGCCACGCATCAGCTCAGGAATCTTTTTGCCGCCGAAAAGCAGCAGAATCGCGAAGAGTACAACCAGCATTTCCGGGCCGAAGAAGTTGAACAACAGTATAGTTTCCATAATGATCCTTTTTAATTATTGCAAAATTACAGCATTACGCTGTTCTTATCAACCTGCTTTCAGTCATCTGACCGTAATAAGAGGTTTAAGTTTAGTGAAGGTAATGTATTTTTTGGCCATCCTTATTTTTTCAGGCCGATTTCGCGCAGGCGTTCGTCGAGATATTCGCCGGCTGTGATGGGCTCGTAGTGCAACGGGTTGTCGGCAGTGATGCACTTCGGCAGCGCGCTCAGGTCCATTTCTGACTTCGGGTGAAGGAAGAAAGGGATAGAAAGCCGGGGCAGGTGCCATTCCTCACGTGGTGGGTTGACCACCCGGTGAGTGGTAGACTTCAGGTAATTGTTGGTCAGCCGCTGCAGCATGTCCCCTACGTTGATGACAATCTCGTTCTCCTCAGGCATGATAGGCAGCCACTCCTCGTCTTTATTGAGCAGTTGAAGCCCGCCGGCAGAAGCGCCCACAAGCAGGGTGATGAGGTTGATGTCTTCATGCTGTTCGGCCCGTATTGCCGATTCCGGTTCTTTTGTGATCGGAGGGTAGTGGATAGCCCGCAGGATGCTGTTGCCTTTCTCAATATGCGCCTCAAAGTAGTCTTCCGGCAGTTCCAGGTGGATGGCAATGGCTTTGAGAAGCTCGCCGCCGGCCTTCTCAAAAGCCCGGTAAAGCTGCAGGCCGAGTTTGGTGAAGTCCGGGATTTCATCAACATGCACATTATCCGGGTACTGAGCTTTGCGCGGATCATCGGCAGGGACTTCCTGTCCGATTTGGAAAAATTCCTTCAGGTCGGCCACTTCCGACTGCTTGGCGTGCTCTTTGCCAAAGGAGGTGTACCCCCGCTGTCCAGCCATGCCTGCAATCTCGTACTGCTCTTTAATAGGCGTGGATAACGCAAAAAATGCATTGGAAGCCTTGTAGAAGTCGTTGATCAGTTTTTCGGGTATGCCGTGGCCTGTAACGCCAACAAAGCCAATTTCGTGAAAGGCCTTGCCAAGCTCTGCTACGAAAGTTTCGCGGGCAGCAGCATCGCCTTTGGTAAACTGAGATAAGTCGACTACAGGAATTACTCTTTTGGTCATTGGTACTTATGCTTGTTTGAAAATTGCGCCGCAAAGTACCGTAATTTACTGCTTTTCAACAAGAAATTCTTCCTAAAGGATGGTTAAATCCCCTGGTCCAGAATCTGGGCAGCCGGCTGTGGTGGCCTGGACTGAGTTTGAATAATCCCGAAGGTGCCGCAGAAAAGGGCGATACCTGCAAAAATAAAACCATAGAGGTATTGATGCTCGAGAGGCCCGTCGACCTGATGCTTGATGATGTCTTCCACGTACACCATGAACCATGCAGGCAGCATGCTGATGATGAAAATGCCGAACGAAAGCGCAACTACCCGGATTTGCTTTCGGGAAAAAATGGCAGCCAGCCAGCTCATCAGCAGAGCCATCAGGCTGTAGAACTGGAAGTCCTGTGCGAATATCAGCCCGCTGAGTTGTTGGGTGTCCCCGGTGATATCAGTACCGAAGATGATCAGATTACGTGGAATATCCCCGGAAGTGTGCACTTCAATAAGTGGGGAAAATAACAGGCCCAGGGTGGCCAGAAACCCAAAAACGGGCAGGATTTGGCGGTGGAGCTTCATGGGAAAGTATCTTTAATTTGCGATAAAACCGGATCAGCTGTAAAATGTTGAGCTTCAATAGTTTTTTCCCGTGGCAGCCGGGCTTTGCCATTTAGGGACAGTCCCCTATCTTTGCGCCCACCATCAACCATACGACCTTTGAAAAAGACGCTCGTAAATATTCTGAAGTTCCTGTTGTTTTTAGGCCTGGGCCTGGGCATCCTCTACCTGGTGTACCGGAGCCAAAATGCCGCCTATCAGGAAGAATGCGCCCTCAAGGGCATCTCGGCTGAGGATTGCAGTTTATTCCAAAAAGTAGTCACGGACTTTCAGGAGGCCAACTACTTTTGGGTACTGATGGTCCTTATTGCCTTTATGATGAGCAACGTAAGCCGTGCGATCCGCTGGAGTATGCTCATCCGGCCAATGGGCTACACGCCTCGTTTTATCAATGCCTTTCTGACTACAGTGCTGGGGTATTTTGCCAACCTGGGCCTGCCACGTATGGGCGAGGTCGTCCGGGGGGCTTCCCTGGCTCAATATGAAAAAATCCCGCTGGAAAAAGTCATGGGGACCATTGTCGTTGACCGGATTATTGACGTCATCAGCATTCTGTTGGTCACCGGGCTGGCTTTTCTGTTGGAGTATGATACTATCTGGCAGTTTGTCAATGAAAAAGCCGACCTCGGCAAGCTGGCAAATTTAGGCAACCTGATGGCTATGGCCGCTGGTGTAGGGGTATTGGGCATGGCAGTATTGTACCTTTTCCGCAAGCCGCTGTCCCGAACGGCAATTTATAAGAAAATCCGTGAGCTGGCGCTCGGTTTTTGGGAAGGGCTGCAGACGGTGCGTCAGCTCGACCGACCCTGGTGGTTCCTTTTCCATAGCATCAACATCTGGTTTATGTATTACCTGATGACTTACCTCTGCTTCTTTGCCTTTGCGCCTACAGCGGGCCTGCCGGCCGTGGCAGGGCTTACCGTATTCGTATTTGGAGGATGGGGCGTGGTCATCCCCTCGCCGGGTGGTATGGGCACTTACCACTTCCTGGCGCAAACGGCACTGTCTATGTATGGTATCAGTGGAGAAGATGGATTCTCCTGGGCGAATATTGCCTTCTTTTCGATTCAGTTGGGCTGCAACGTCCTGGTGGGTATCCTCGCCCTGGTCTTCCTGCCTGTTCTCAACCGCGACTATCAGCCGGGCAGTGACCGGGAGCAGATCGTGACCGCTAATGCATAATCTATGATTGAGAAGATCAAAGCGAAAATCAAAGACCGGGCAGGTGCCGCGCAGCAACGGGACGCCTGGCAGCAGCAAGGCCAAAAGGTGGTGTTTACCAATGGTTGCTTCGACCTCCTGCACTATGGGCACATCCACTACCTGGCGCAGGCGCGGGAACTGGGCGATGTGCTGATCATCGGGCTCAACGCAGCAGATTCGGTACGGCGGCTGAAGGGCCCTAACCGGCCTATCAACGATGAAACCACCCGCTTGTGGCAAATGGCCGCACTGCAGTTTGTAGATATGGTAGTCCCTTTTGAAGAAGATACCCCGGCGGCGCTTATTGAGCTGCTCAAGCCTGATGTACTGGTCAAGGGAGGCGATTATGAAATCAGTAGCATCGTCGGTGCCGATACCGTGCTCCAAAATGGTGGCGAAGTGCGCGTTTTACCTTATATTGAAGGCTACTCGACGACCTCTTTAGAAGCAAAAATCAGAAATTCATCCTAATGCAGATACGCGATGTCATTCAGTACCTGGAACAAATAGCTCCATCATCCTATCAGGCTGGCTACGATAATGCCGGGCTGATCACAGGGGACCAAGGCGCAGAAGTGAAAGGCGTGCTTTGTTGCCTGGACTCTACGGAAGCGATTGTGGAAGAGGCGATCGAAAAAGGCTGCAACCTGATTGTCGCTCATCACCCAATAGTGTTTAAGGGATTGAAAAGCCTGACTGGCCGCAACTATGTGGAACGGGTGGTGATACAGGCCATTAAGCACGATATTGCGATCTACGCTATTCATACTAATCTCGACAGCGTATATTATCAGGGGGTTAATACCCGGATTGCAGAAAAACTGCAGTTGGAAAATACCCGAATTCTGGCCCCGGCAGCGGTGATGAAGAAGCTCAGCATTTATGTGCCTCCGGCGTATAGCGATGTGGTTCGTAAAGCCCTCTTTGCAGCCGGTGCAGGCACGCTAAACCATGAAAAAGGGCTAAGTTATGCCTCGCTTGGCGTAGGTACGCAGGACGGACAAACAGGCGCTGAGGTCAAACTCGAAGTCTTTTTTGCTTCCGGTCAGCAACCGGCCGTGCTAAGGGCGCTCCGGGATAGCGTTCCGGAAGCGCAACTGCCCTACGAGCTGAGCAGCATTGAGAATAAGAGTGCGCTTGTCGGCTCCGGCATGGTTGGCCAACTGGTAAAGCCTATGAAGGAAGAAGCCTTCCTTAAGCACCTGAAAAAAGCAATGGATGTCAATGTCATCCGGCATACCGCATTATTGGGTAAGCCCGTTAATACGGTAGCCGTTTGCGGCGGTGCAGGGGGCTTCCTGCTGGGAGCTGCCAAGGGGCAGGGTGCGGATATTTTTATCACAGCCGACTACAAATACCACGAATTCTTCGATGCAGACGGGCAAATCATCATCGCAGATATCGGGCACTTTGAAAGTGAGCAATTTACAATACAGCTGTTGCAGGAGATTATTTCTCAGAAATTTAGTAATTTTGCCGCTTATTGCACGGAAGTCACAACGAATCCCGTTCATTACTTGTAGTATAATGCAGTACTACTTCATCTGATCACTACTAAATCGATATAAAATAATGGCAGGAGAACCCACTGTTGCGGAGAAGCTGAAAAATTTATTCGAACTCCAAACCATTGATTCCAAGATTGATGAGATTGAAATCCTGAAGGGGGAGCTGCCGATAGAGGTGAGCGACCTGGAAGATGAAATTGCCGGCTTGGAAACCCGTATCAACCGCCTGACGGACAACATCGCTGAGTTTGACTCAGAAATTTCAAAGCACCGCGCCAACATCAAGGAGGCGGAAGCATTGATTGAGCGGTACAATACACAGCTGGATAATGTAAAGAACAACCGCGAATACGACGCTCTGATGAAGGAGCTGGAAATGCAGAACCTGGAAATCCAGCTTTCTGAAAAGAAAATCCGCGGCGTGGAAAAAGACAAGGAGCGCAAGGCCGAAACCCTGGAAGCTAATCAGGAACGCCTCGACCGCAAGTCCAAGGACCTCGCGACCAAGAAGGTAGAACTCGAGGAAATCATCAAGAAGACAGAAAAGGAAGAGCAGAAGCTGCGCAAGGAAGCTGAAAAGTGGCGTAAGAAGATCGAAGACCGCCTCCTGCGTGCTTACGACCGCACCCGCACCAACTACCGCAATGGCCTGGCCGTGGTGACCGTTGAGCGGAATGCCTGTGGTGGTTGTTTCAATATGATCCCGCCACAGTTGCAGCTGGAGATTGCGATGCAGAAAAAAATTATCGCCTGCGAGCACTGCAGCCGTGTTTTGGTGGATGACACCATTGCTGCTGAAGTAACCGGGGAGACAGAAGTGGCATAGCCCTGAGGTCTTTCATTGTTGAAGAAGCCCCGATAAGCCTGTTTTGTGCTATCGGGGCTTCTTCCGTTTATGCGCTGCGCTGCTGATGTCCTTAATGTCTGTTATCTTTGTGCTAAACCAAATGATATGCACGCCCTCCGGTTCTCCATGTTCGTTTTGCTTTTCCTGGCCACCTCCCTGAGCTGCGCAGCGGGCAAGTATTTCCATTTCACTGCGGATGCTAAAACCGCCTATGAAAAAGCTACTGACCTCCGGTTTGGAGAAGCCTATGCCTTGCTGGCCAAAGTACGCCTGCAGGAACCGGATAATCTCATAGTACACCACATTGAGAATTATATCGACTTCTTCAAGTTGTACATCAATGAAAACGAAGAGGAGTACAAGCAGCTAAAAGTGAAGCGCGATCGCCGGCTCGCCACGATTGTGGAGAAGGGCAATCCCAACTCGCCTTACTACCGTTTCGTACAAGCTGATATCCGGTTGCAGTGGGCCCTGGTGCGCTTACGGTTCGAAGACTACCTTGGCGCTTTTACAGAAGTGAGCAAAGCTTATAAGCTCCTGAAAGAGAATGAAGCCCTGTACCCCGACTTTATGCCCAATAAGAAGGACCTGGGCATCCTTCATGCCATGGTGGGCACTATTCCGGATAGTTACAAATGGGGCGTCAAACTGCTGGGCGGGCTGGAAGGTACTATCGAAGAAGGGCGGCGCGAAGTGGAAACGGTGCTGAAGTACGCGGAGGCCCACGACTTCGTTTTTGAAAAGGAAACCAAGGTACTCTACGCGCTGCTGTTACTGCACCTCGAAAATAAGGGGGATACCGCATGGCAGGCCGTCAACAAAGCGGGCCTTTCGCCCCGGCAAAGCCCTTTAGAATGCTTTGTGATGGCGCATGTGGCTATGCGGACCGGTCGTAATGATCAGGCCATAGAGCTGTTGCAGCTATACCCGAAGAGCGGCGCTTACTTCAGTTTTCCTTACCTGGACTATATGCTCGGGCTGTCCAAGCTTCGCCGGCTGGACCGGGATGCTGCCCCGTACTTCAAAGCCTACCTGAGCGCCTACAACGGGCGGAACTTCATTAAGGAAACCTACCAGAAACTCGGCTGGCAATCTCTGATCAATGGCAACGAAGCAGGCTATAAAAGGCATATGCTTAATTGCATTGCCCATGGCTATTCGGTAGCCGGGGGCGACAAAAATGCCCAGCAGGAGGCGGAATCCGGCATCGTACCGAATCTCGACTTACTGCGCGCCCGCCTTCTCTTCGACGGAGGATATTTCCAAAAAGGCTACCAATTGCTGGCCAAACAAGCTACAGATAGCTTTAAGGGGGTCCATGAGTTGGAGTATTTCTACCGCCTGGGCCGGTTGCTGCACGGTATGGACCGGTATGAGGAAGCCCTGCGGCACTATCAACTGACGTTGGACAAGGGCGCTGATTCTCCGTGGTTTTACGCTTGCAATGCCGCCCTGCAAATGGGCATTATCTACGAAGAGCAAGGAAAGCGCACCCAGGCAAGGGCAGCCTACGAGCGCTGCCTGGGCCTCAAGCCCGAAGAATACCGCGTTGGCCTTCATCAAAAGGCCAAAGCAGGCCTTACCCGTTTGGAACAGTAAGGTTTCTATTGTTCATTCAGGCTCCAGTCGTACTCAAGGTAGGAAACTTCTGCGTCCGCGTTGACCTCTACCGGCGCATACCGATTGATGTACTCGATAATTGACATTCCACCCGCTTTGAAGTCGCCGCCGTACCAGGTGAAAATTTTGGATAGCTTCGCGGAATTTGGGCTCACCTTATTCTTGCTCTCGTCGGCAAGGAAGGCTTCGGCTGCCTGTGTGAGTTGGTCATCGAGTGTTTCAGGCGTATAAGCCCGGTTGTGCAGTTTGGGGCAGGACCGCGCAGCACAATTGACTGCAAAATGGATACGGGGCTCCTCAAATTTTGGGCGGATGATACCGTGCTCTATGTTATTCAGGTCATAAGTCTGCCCCTCGATTTCAATAAACTTGATATCCCAAACGGTATTCACGAAGGGTATGCCGTTTTTGATGTCCTTTATACTTTCCACAGGATAGTGGTCGGCCACCAACTTTACCGTAAAGGCATTATAGGCATTGATCCAGTATGCCAGGCGCTCGTCCCGGGACCAGTGCTTGTCGTTGGGATGGTGCTGCCGCAGCAGGTCTAAATAGTTGTTCAGGCGTGCGCTATCGGCAAGGAAGCCCTGATAGTCGACTAACCCCTCTGCGGTCACGTGCTTTTGGAGGAGGCTGTCCCAGATGCGGTGGTCAATGGGCTTGGAATCAGAAGCATAGTCGCTGACTTTACAACCGCTAAGCAAGGCGGCAAATACAAATAGCAGGCAATAACGCATGGACGGGTTTTATTGTCATAACGCGTCCTTTGGCATAAAGTTAGCACCACTTTATATCGGCTCCTCTGAAATGTCCGGTCCGGGACTATTCTTCCTTCAAATCATACTCTGAAAGGATCGCTTGCCATCGGCTGCTTTCCAGTATGCTGAGCATAATGGGGTTAATCCGGTCAGCCAAAGCACTGCCTTTGGGCAGGCCGTAGCTGTAGTACTGTGTATTGAAGCGGTAGGGGAGAACCTGTAGCTCTGTGCGGTTGCCGCTAAGGATTTCGTACTTCAGGATGGGCTCGTCGTATACAAAAGCATCAATCTCTCCGGATTCGAGTGCATCCAGGCCTGCCTGTACATTATTGTAAGGCCGGGCAGGCACATAGTTGTCTTCGAGGAACCGAAGGCTGGCTGAAACCGCCACAGAACCTACCTCATGCTGCCGCAATTCCTGTAAGCTTTCAATGTCGCCACTCAGCTGATTTACCGTTAGGGAAGAAGCGATACTTGCCGTAAGGCCGGAAATGATAATAATGGCCGTAAACATCCATACCAGCGCGACGATCCTGCCGCCAAGTGAGCGTGGAGATTTGTCGCCGTAGCCTACCGTTGTCATCGTGACGGCCGACCACCATATGCCTTCCCACATGCCCTGCCAGCCATCGGGGAACTCCTCCGGATTGGCTTTGCGCTCGAACAGCCAGGCAATGAAACCAAAAATGAAAATGACAATAAACAGCACAAAAATTGCCTTTATAAAATTCACAGAGAAGAATTTTTTAACAAAAGCCAGGGCGCTATGCAAGCCGCTGCTGCTGTGTGTAGCCACGGCGGAAGAAGAAACGAAAAACGGCTGCGTGAATTCCATCCGTTCTATGCGGCTGCTGGTGACTGTCAGCGGATTAATAGCTATATCAAGCTTTCCGGCTTCCAACTGATCCAGCATGTCGCTAAGGGTAAGTTCCTGTAATTCGTAAGCCTGCCCGAGTTCAGATGCCACCTGCTCCCATAGCCAGGCGCTGATGCCCTCAAAGCGGTTTGTATTTTTTTTAAACAGGAAAGGTGGGGACTCTTTTACACCTACCTTTAATATTGACAAGCTATCTAAATAAAGGGTGGTTTTTTGCCCATTTGAAGTAGATAAAAAAGCAAATGTGAATATTAAGTACGTAATAATGTGTTTGTTTGTCATTTATTTTCGATTTTTGTGCCCAAAATAAGCAATACGAGTTTCTAAGTTAAATAAAAGTGGTGTGTTTAGCACACTGCTTGGTCCATGTTTATTCTTAATTAAACACTAGTTTTATGAATCGTACTTTACAAATGACTCGCCACTTCCTTGGGCTGGTCCTGCTGTTCGTATGCAGTAGCACCATGCTGGCACAAGCGGGTGGGAGAACCATTACTGGTACTGTAACTGATAATGAAGGGGAGCCTCTCATTGGTGCCAACGTTTACGTGAAAAAGACGATAAAAGGTACCGTGACGGATTTCAACGGCGCCTATGAGCTGCCGATCGCTGAAGATGCGGAAGTCCTCGTCTTTTCCTATGTTGGCTTTAGCACTAAAGAGGTTGCTATTGAAGATGGCAGGGATACCTACGACGTTGAGCTGAGCTCTCAAATTGAGCTGGACGAAGTAGTGGTAACTGCCCTTGGCATCGAGCGGGAAGAGAAAGCCCTGGGCTACTCGGTCCAAAAGCTGGGTGCTGAGCAAATCGCAAAAGTCAAGCCGACCAACGTCACTAACGCCCTGGCGGGTAAAGCCTCCGGTGTATACGTGACAGGTAGCTCCGCTGGCCCAACCGCATCTTCCAATATTAACATTCGGGGCGCAGCATCACTGTTGGGCAATAATCAGCCACTATTCGTGGTCAATGGTATTCCAATTACCAACGATCTGTACAGCTTTGATGATGGCCTTAACGGCTCTACCACCATCGACTTTGGTAACGCAGCACAGATCGTCAACCCTGACGATATCGCTTCCATTAATGTACTGAAAGGGCCAGCCGCATCCGCACTTTATGGTTCGCGCGCCGCAAACGGTGTGATCCTGATCGAAACCAAGACGGGCAAAGATGCAGAGGGTTGGGGTGTGCAAATTAACTCCACAACTATGGCTCAGACCATCCTGAAGCTGCCCAACTACCAGAATGAATTTGGTTTTGGTGGTGGTGGCAAGTACAGCTACATTGATGGTACCAATTACATCGGCGATAAAGAATACTACGAGGCGTATGGTGAGAACTGGGGCCCGCGCATGAACGGGCAGCTGATCAAGCAGTTCAACTCCGATGGGCAACCTGCTCCGTTTACGCCAGCTGAAGACAATATCCGCAACTTCTTCCGTACGGGCATTTCCAGCATCAATAACATCGCGATCAACAATAAATCAGAGGATGGCGATTTCCGACTTTCCTACACGAACACCTCTAATCGTGGGATCGTACCTAATACCAACCTGCAGCGTAATACATTTCAGACGAGCATTGGCCGTCAGCTCTTTGACGACCGCCTCAATGTGCGCCTGAATGCTATGTACGTGCGCTCCGGCTCTGATAATGTGCCGAACTCCGGCTACGATGAGTCTTCTTCCGTGATGTACGGCTGGCTCTGGTACCCGCGGCAGGTAGCTATTGACGACCTGCGCGACTACTGGGAGCCTGGCCTCGAAGGCGTACAGCAGCGCTATGTGGAGGACCTTTGGGTAAACAATCCCTGGTTTGTTGCCAATGAAAATACCAACAGCTTCAGCAGCAACCGCGTCATTGGTAACCTGCAGCTGTCTTATGAACTGAATGATAACTTTGATATCCGCCTGCGCTACGGTGCAGACGTAGTAGATGATGAGCGGGCCTACCGCCGGGCACCTTCCACCAAGGCCACACCGGGAGAGAATGGCAGCTATCGCGAGGATGAAATCTCCTTCACAGAGACGAATGCTGAGGCACTGATCGGTTATCATACCGACCGGGGCAACGGTTCCCGCTTCGCACTTGATGTAAAGCTTGGTGGCAATATCATGCGGCAAAACGCCAACTTCCTGGTCGCCAACAACCCGGAGCTCAAGTTTGCAGGTACGAGCGAAAGTATTTACACCCTTGCCAATGCTCGTTCCGGTGTTTTGGTAGAGTCTCAGAAAACCACTACCGGTATCAACAGCTTGTTTGGTATCGCGACCATTTCATTTGACGATTTCCTTTACCTCGATGCATCGCTTCGGCAGGATTGGAACAGTACCTTGGTGAACCCTGAACTGGGGATTGATGGATCAGATTACGACTTCCTGTACCCTTCTGTTTCGATGAGTGCTGTACTGAGCGAAAAGCTCAACCTTGGTGCTAATTCTGCCCTCTCCTTCCTGAAGCTGAAAGGAGCATACGCAGAAGTCGGTAATGGTGCACCGCCTTATTCGTTCGGTAACACCTTTACGCCACAGGCTGCCTTTGGTGCCACATCGGTTTTCACAACCAACCGCACCGTAGCCGACCCGGACCTGACCAACGAACGTACCCGTGCCATCGAAGTAGGTGTGGATGTTCGGTTCCTGAATGATCGCCTGCGTTTGGACGCGACATACTACAACATGCTTAGCTTCGATCAGGTGATCACCCTGCCTGTTGCGGCAACAAGTGGTTACGACTTCAGCCTTACCAACGGTGGCGAAATCCGCAACGAGGGTATCGAGCTGATGCTGAGTGCCACACCGGTAAAGCGCCGCAACTTCAGCTGGGACGTGATGCTGAACGTAGGCCACAACCGCGCTATCGTGGAAAGCCTGCCGGACATTATCACCAGCGGGCGTTACAGCATTATCGCCGATGTATTCCCCGGGGATGAAGGTGGCGCAGACCTGGAGTACGTTGCTGAGGAAGGCGAATTGCTCGGCCAGCTTTATGGCCTTGGTTTCCAGCGGGTGGAAGGCGGTCAGTATGATGGCCAGATTATTCACGAAAACGGACTGCCACTGCTCACAGAAGAGAAAGTGTCTGCCGGGTCTTTCCAGCCGGATGCCCGTATCGGTGTCTATAATACTCTGAACTTTGGGAACATCAGCTTTGGCTTCCTGTTTGACGGCCAGATAGGCGGTAACATCTACTCCCGTACCCATGCGCTTATGAATACCGGTGGTACAATTACCAACGAGGATGACCCACACCTTGACCTGCTCACAACAGAGGGCCGTACGGTCTACAGTGTAGACTACGATGCCAATGGCGCCCCTGTTTACACCCTTGAGCAAGCCGGGGGGGTAATAGGGCCAGGTGTGAAGAACATCGGTACGGATGAAAATCCGGAATACGTGCCTAACGACGTACCCGTAGAGCCAGGTGGAGCCGGCTACACCGGTTATTTCTACAACTACTATGGCAACGGATTCAACCGTGACAATATTGAAGCCGCAACTTACGATGCTACCTATGTGAAGCTCCGTGAGGTGAGCCTTTCTTACCGCATCCCATCAGGTGTGCTGGAATCGGCAGGCATCGCCAACGCCAGCATCTCACTTGTAGGGCGCAACCTGTTGCTTTTTACCAATGTGCCATCTATCGACCCGGAGACCTACTCCATCCGGAACGGCTTATTTGTAAATGGCTTTGAGAGTACGCAGCTGCCATCTGTAAGAAGCTTCGGTTTCTCTCTCAACCTGGGCTTCTAACTAAAAAAAGCTTGAAACGCATTCGGGGGAGGAAGGGCTTTCCTGCCTCCCTATTTTTCAAGACAAAAAAGACATTTATGAAATTTTTCAAATCTATATCACTCCTCTTAGTGCTGGCCGGGCTGTTCCTGGTTTCCTGCGAGCAATTTGACGAGTTTAACGAAAACCCGAACGAGCCGACGACGGTTTCTCCCGACGTGCTCATGGCTTCGGCTATCCGAAACAGTGTGAATACCACCACTGAAGAGTCTTTCCTCCTGGGCAATAACATCGCGCAGCTGAGCGCCAAGACCCTCCGGAATGAGGTAGATGCTTATAACTGGAACGCTTTCCCAACCGTATGGGAAGGGCTCTACGGCAGCCTGACTGATGTGTATGCTGTGGAAGAAATTGCGATTGAATCGGAGAATGCCCACCTCGAAGGTGCGGCAGTCGTCCTGCGCAGCTGGATTTTCTCCGTACTGACGAACGCTTATGGCGATGTGCCTTACTTCGAGGCCATTAGCGGGCTGCAGGATAATTTCACACCGGTGTATGACCCGCAGCCTGAAATCTACGCGGACCTGCTCAGTGAGCTGGAGCGTGCAAGCAATCTGTTGTCCTCTTCCAACGGCGGCTCTATTGCCGGCGACCTGATCTTTAATGGTGACGCTTCCAAGTGGCAGAAATTTGCGAATACCCTTCGTTTGCAGCTCCTGATGCTTGCCAGTAACCAACTGGATAATGCAGCAGCTGATTTTGCAGCTATCGTGGACGGTGGCAATATTATGGAAAGCAACGACGACAACGCCACTCTGACGTACCTCAACGCTTTCCCCAATCAATTTCCTTTGATCCCCCTGAAAACAGGTGACTTTGATGCGGTGGCGATCAGCTCCACCCTCGTAGCCCACCTGACAGATTACGATGACCCTCGTCTGTTCCGCTATGCACGGCCGGACAACGATATGTACACCACGGAAGGCGCTTTTAATGGTGCGGACAACGGCAACAATACCGAAGACTGCAGCAAGACAGGCTCACGCCTGGGCGCTGCGTACTATGTAGATGCTGCTCAGACAACGGCTGCCGAGCTGGGCATCGACCTGGCAAAGGGCATTCTGATGACTTACGCTGAAGTGGAATTCCTGCTGGCCGAAGCAGCTGCCAAGGGTTGGATATCCGGCGATGTGGAAAGCCACTACCGCAACGGTATTGCCGCTTCCATGGAGTACCATCAGGTCGATTTGTCCTCTACGCAGTGGTCTTCCTTTGAAGACTTTTATGACAATTCCGGTGTCGCATACGAAAAAGTCACAGACATCTGGGAGCAGAAGTGGGTCGCTTTATTTTTTCACGGCTTGCAGCCCTATTTTGAGCTGCGACGCTGGTACCATGAAAGTGGCATGAGCTGGGACGGTATCCCATTTCTCAATCCGCCCTGCGCCAATGTCAATGATGACGAACTGCCCCTCCGTTTCCTCTACCCTGGTCAGGAGATCAGCCTGAACGAAGCGAATTACAATGCTGCAGTCGACCGCCTTGGCGGCTCTAACTCCCAAAACGCTTCTATGTGGCTGGTGCAGTAAATGCACTCATTGCAGAGCGTTGAATTTAGATGCGCGTGTGCCACCTCTGGTAAGGAGAGGTGGCACACTTGTGTTTTGGGCAAGTCTTTAATCATTGCAACCAACAGGTTTATGTCTAAGAAGTATTTTGACATTCATGCGCCGGTTTTTTATCCTTCGGCAATTATCATCCTGATTTTCATTGGGCTGACGCTGGGGATAGGGGAGCCCATGGAAGAGATTTTTTCAAAAACCACTGCCGGGATCACCACTAATGCTGGGTGGCTGCTGGTGCTGGCTGTTAATATATTCCTGGCATTTTCGCTCTACTTCGCATTCAGCAAGATGGGGAAGATTCGGCTTGGCGGCCCCAAGGCCAAACCTGACTTCAGCACCTTTGCCTGGTTTGCGATGCTTTTCTCTGCGGGCATGGGGATCGGGCTGCTCTTTTTTAGTGTGGCAGAGCCTATTCTTCACTATTCCAATCCTCCGCGTGGTGCCACCAATCCTGCTACTGCCGCACAGGATGCCATGAAGTTTACCTTTCTGCACTATGGGCTGCATGCGTGGGCTATTTATGCTATCGTTGGTATGTCCCTCGCCTTTTTTACCTTCAATAAAAAACTGCCCCTTACGCTACGCTCGGTATTTTATCCACTTTTGGGTGACCGTATTCACGGGCCTATAGGGAACATTATTGATGTAGTAGCCGTGGTGGCCACGTTGTTTGGGCTGGCTACTTCCCTTGGGTTTGGGGTGCAACAGGTTTCGGCTGGGCTGGCCCACCTTTTTGACACGCCGGATACGGTTTCCATGCAGGTCTTTTTGATCGCTGCGATTACGGGTGCAGCTACGGTATCTGTTGTATTGGGGCTCGACAAAGGCGTACGGGTGCTCAGCGAACTCAATATGCGCATGGGGCTGATTTTCCTGATTGCCATGCTTATCCTGGGGCCTACTGTATTCCTGATGGATTCCTTTATTCAGAATACCGGCGCTTATCTGCAGGAGCTGATTTCCATTGGTGCCTGGACGGAGTCCTACGCCGGTACCACCTGGCAGCACGACTGGTCTGTATTTTACTGGGCCTGGTGGATCTCCTGGTCCCCATTTGTGGGGATGTTTATCGCCCGGGTGTCGAAGGGGCGTACGGTGCGGGAGTTCTTCCTGGGCGTACTGCTCGTGCCATCTTTACTGACGTTTTTGTGGATGTCTGTTTTTGGGGGGTCTGCCCTTTTTCTCGAGTTGAATGGAATAGGAGATATAGCCACGGCTGTGAATGAAAATATAGCTACAGCCTTGTTTGTACTATTGGAAGAGTATCCGTGGAGTTTTGTCACCTCTATTATTGGTATCTTGCTGGTGACCAGTTTTTTTGTGACTTCTTCAGACAGCGGTTCGCTGGTGATTGACAGTATTACTTCCGGTGGCAAACTGGACGCGCCAGTGGGGCAGCGTATTTTCTGGGCCCTTTCGGAGGGTGCGGTAGCAGCCACCCTGCTTTTAGGAGGCGGTTTGAAAGCCCTTCAGACTGCTGCGATCTCTACCGGTCTGCCATTTACGCTATTGCTGTTTGTAATGTGTTACAGCTTGTACAAAGGACTGTCCAGGGAATTTGAAGATATGCAACAGCAAAAACAGCTGAAGGAACGGGAATCCTACCGGCAGGTTTTGTCTGAACTCATTGCCAAGCGGCAGAAAAAAAATAAAGTCGATTAGCCTATGGTTGCCTACAAATCAATATTATTGGGTCTGGACCTTACGGATATGGACCAGGTTATGCTGCGTTATGCCCGGTTTCTGTGCGAAGCGCTTCCGGGCGTTGAGCAGATCTGTTTTCAGCACAATATCCGTTTTGACTATCCTGAAGAAGCTGAATCTCTTCTGGAAGAGCTGGAGCGTCCGCTTTCGGAGCTCATTGGTGAAGAAATTGAAGAAAACATTGATACTCACTTCCTGCAGCAGAATAGCGGCAAGATGCCAGATGTGGATTGGGAAGTTATGGTCACAGAAGGCAGCTCTACTGCTCAGGAGATTGTAAAAACCGCTAATGCCCAGGGGGCGGAGCTGATCGTAGTCGGCAAAAAACTATCCTATCAGGGCTCCGGGCAGGTGGCCGAAAAAGTCCTTAGGCAGGCTTCTTTGAAATCAGATCTGCTGGCTGTGCCGGAAACGGCTCCGCACCATATGGAGCGTATCCTTGTACCGATTGATTTTTCTCAGGTGTCCAGGCGGGCTCTACTGGCAGGCAAACGGATTAAAGATTCGGTAGAGGGCGTACTGACGAGCCAGCATGTATATACCATTCCGATGCACTATTTTCCCTTCATCCCGGTGCAGGGGTTCCGGAAGTCTATGAAAGAGGAGGCAGAAGACCAGTATAAGCGTTTTCGGCGGGGGCTGCCAGAGCCACTGCAGGACACTTCCTGTGTTTTTACGTACAGTGAGGACCGCACTACGGCTCAGGCGGTATACGATTTTGCTATTCAAAAGAGTAAAGACCTGGTGATCATCGGGTCCAAGGGGCGCAGCAATATTCCGGCCATGCTGCTGGGCAGCACAGCCATACAATTACTGAACTTCGATTTCCATATCCCGGTATTGATTGTCCGGTAAACTCAGGGGTTCAGTTGCTCACCGCAGTATTTGCAATGTATGGCATCATGATCGTGCCCTTCCTGTCCACAGTAGCGGCAGGCCTGAGTATTGGCCTTGCCGCTCTTGTACTCTTTGACAAACTCGGCGGAGACGATGCCGGTGGGTACCGCAATAATGGCATAGCCCAGGATCATGACAACGGCCGAGATCAATTGGCCCAGTTCCGTACGGGGGGTGATATCGCCGTAGCCAACGGTAGTAAGGGTAACTACGGACCAGTAGACACCCCGGGGGATGCTGGAAAAACCTTCGTTGCTCCCTCCTTCAATGAGGTACATCAGTGCGCCAATGATAATCACGAGCAGGGAGACGAAAGTTAGGAAAACTGTTATTTTAGCCCGGCTTGCCCGCAGCGCCTGTATGATAATATCTCCTTCGTTGATGAAGTGCGCCATTTTGAATATCCGGAAAATCCGGATCAGCCTAAAGGCCCGGATAATCAGGAAATACTGGGCTGTAGGCAGAAACAGCGCCAGGTAGGATGGCAAAATAGCCAATAAGTCGATAATGCCGAAAAAGCTGGTTGCGTACTTCATGGGCCGAAGCACACAGTAGAGGCGCAGCAGGTATTCTATGGTGAAAAAGACTGTGAAAACCCATTCCACTACAGTGAATAAAGTTGCATACTGGCGTTGGAGGGGCTCTATGCTCTCCAGCATTACCGTCAATACGCTAGCGGCAATAAGGATCAGCAGGATGACATCAAAAGCTTTCCCCTCGGGCGTATCTGCTTCGAAGATGATCTCATGAAGTTTGTCCCGGAATGTGGAAGATTCAGGCTGCGGCATGTAATAGTGGCGTTAATGCTTGCCGTTAAATTAGGGCTTATTGAGTGATTTTGAAAATGGAACAGGAGCATCTGCTCATCAACCAGGTGCTGAAAGTTAGTTTTTGGAGTATAATCAGGCAGGAGTGCCCTGGCCAAAATAAAGGGCCATGGCACTCTGTTACCGGTATCATCCGGATAGTCGTAGCACAAATCCCTAACAGCGAGCAGGAAATAAGTGCCAGCTATAATTTATATTGCGAAACCTATAATCTATCTTTGCAAAAGTTAATTATTGTGTCAGGTCCCCTTTTTTTGAGATTAATACGTCACAATTTTAAATTGGTGTAACAATTAATCGAAAATAGTCGTATATTTGAAAGTGCATTTGGGGCTGTTAGTATTTTAACTGCTAAAACAAAATAGCCTTGTTCAAAGCCATAATAATTGAAGATGAAGCCAAAGGGCTGAACAACCTGAAAAATCTGCTCAAAGAGCATTGTCCTCAGGTGAACGTTATTGGAGACGCAGGTTCGATTAGCGAAGGTGCCGCACTTTTAGAGGAGGAGTCTCCGGATGTGGCATTTTTGGATATTAGCTTGCCGGATGGTCTGGTTTTCCAGCTACTGAACCAAATTCGTCCCATTGACTTTGAAGTAATATTTGTAACAGCCTATGAAGAATATGCTGTCAAGGCTTGTGAATACAGTTCGATAGGCTACATACTTAAGCCTATTGACCCGGATGCGCTTAAGGAGGCAGTCTCCCGCATACATTTGCGGCAAGACTCAGAAGTAGAAAAAAGGCTGGACTTATTTAACAGCTACTACAATAATCCGAACGCTTTCACTAAGATGAGCATCTCTGCTCTGGATGGTATCTATTTTGTGAACATCGCAGATATCGTCCGTTTCGAAGCAGAAGACAACTACACTCATATTTATCTTAAAAGCGGAGAGCGCATAACAGCTTCAAAGACCATCAAGGCCTACGAAGATTTGTTGGCACCCTTCAATTTCTATCGAGTCCACAAACGCCACGTGATCAACCTAAATTTTATGCGGAAGTTCGTCAAGGGAGACGGTGGCTACCTCGTCATGGATGATGATATTCAGATAGAAGTTTCCCGCCGCCGCCGGCCAGCTTTCATGGAAAGAATGAAAAGGTTGCAAGAGGGGCTCTAAGCCTGTCCTGCCATTGCCGCTCACTATTGAGCAACAGAACAGACACCACTCAAATTCAACCATTACGTTTTGTAGCGGTTGAGGTCCTTGTATTGTTGTAATAGGATTCCCATAACAGATCTACACAAAACACTTAACGATTTACAAACGCATAAGCACCTGTCTTGTCTGGTGTGAAGAGCAATCACATAGGAAAGCCGTCTATGCAAGATATAAATATATCAAGCTTACGGCCACAATGCTTCGGTGCATTGGATTGTTTTTTTACTTTTACGGACGCACAGGCAAGTGATAATGCTTATGTTATTAAAAGCCCGTGCAGAAAATCTAATTTACTATGGGAAGATCAAAGAAGAACCTCGATGACATTAAGAAGGAGCTAAAGTCGATCAAAAAAGAGGATATGAAAAAGATCGTCGGTGGTAAAAAGGGTAAAAAGAAAAATTGGAATAAAGGCTGTGGCGGCATAGTCCCTCAGTAATTTTCAAAATATTTACCCCCTTCTGGAGATGGCTATACCTATTCACTTAGGCATAGCCATTTTTTATATTTGTCTTCTGTTGAAATTGTTCTGAAACATTCCGAACTTACGAAGATGAACCTCTAAACTGGTGTGCCTGCATTTTAGGTGCCCTATTGGAATTTACCCCTTTTGATAACCGCTCCTTATAAGGTTATCGCAACCTACATTTCTTTACTATGTTTATCGAAGCCTCCGAACAACGTGTCGTTAATGTACAGCAGCTGGAGAATAAGCTCAACCTGCAACCGGACCCCAGGCAGCGGCTGGTGCTGCTGGATAAGCTGATCGCCCATTACGTGTTTTCCAATATCGAGCGTGCCGAAGAACTCCTCGGGGAGCTTTACAAAATACTCCGGGACATCGAAACGCCCGATCTGCTGCTGAATTATCACCTCTACGAAGCTACGATCAAAAATCAGATGTACGACTACGACGAGGCAGAGTTCCATTATCAAACTGCGATGGCTATGTTGCAGGAACGAGGAACGGTGAACCAGCAGACAGAAGTCTATATTGACTATGCCGGCCTGTGTATCAATAAGACAGACATGGAGCGGGCGCACGATTACCTGACCAAAGCGGGGAAAATCCTGAAAACCTTTCCGAGTGAACGCCTGAAAGCCCGACTGATATGCCGGGAAGGGTTCCTGCAGCTCCACTACGGCAACTACTCTAAAGCCATCGAAATGTTGCTGCAGGCTGATAAGATGATCACCATGCTTCAGTCGCCGTTGGATTTGAAGGATTATTACTTTCTCACGCTCATCCATTCCGGGCTGGGACAGATCTATGAGGGCAACGACGAGCCTGAAAAAAGTATCCGTGCACGCCGGAAGGTGGTGGAAATGTGCGAACAGATGGGCATTCGTACCCGCTTGTCCTGGCACTACCTGAGTGTCGGTAAAAGCTACATGGCGCAGGGGGAGCAGGAAAACGCAGAAGGCTTCTTCCGGCTTGCATTGGAAAATGCGGATGACGCCAGCGAAGATGCGCGTGCCAATGCCTATGCCAACCTTGGCTTCTGCTATATGGAACGCGATCAGTATCAAAAAGCACTTGAGCTGTTCGATCTTGCTCATGAGGTCTATTCACAAAAGCCGGAAAAAAACAACAAAAACTTCTCCAACGTAGCCCTGTGGCGGGGAGAAATCTTCCAAAAACTGAACGATGCGGAGCAATCCCTGAAGCAGCTGGAAATGGCACTCCATTTTGCGGAAAAAACAGAGGATTACCAGCAAATCGCCAATATCTGTAAGGAACTGGCCGCCTTTCACGCCCGGCATTCGGACTATAAACTGGCTTATCAGTATCAGTGCAAGCACGATGAGTATATAGAGCGCTATCATAAAGATGTGGACCAGCGTAAACAGCGCGAAGTGGAAGCCAAATATGAGGCGGAAAAGAAGCGGCAGGAGACTGAATTGCTTGAGCTGAAAGCCACGCGCCTGCAGCTCAAGGCACTGCGCGCCCAGATGAACCCCCACTTCATGTACAATGCCCTGAACTCTATTCAAAACTACATCACCTCTCACGATGTGGACTCGGCCACAAAATACCTGGCCAAGTTTGCCCAGCTCATGCGGCGAAGCCTGGAGTACTCAGATTTGGAAGTGATTTCTCTGGAGGATGAAATTGAGTTCCTGGAGCAATACCTTGTTATTAATGAAAAACTCCGCTTTGAGCATAAGCTGAGCTACGAAATTATTATTGATGAAGAAATAGAGGAAGACATCCTCTGTGTGCCTACAATGATCATTCAGCCTTACGTTGAAAATGCCATAGAGCACGGACTGCGTACCCGGGAGAACGGGCTGATCAAAGTATTCTTTTTTCTGTTTGATGAGCAAACCATCTTATGCCGGGTGGAAGACAATGGTATTGGCCGGGACAGAGCACTACAGCTTCAGATGAATGACCCCCGCTATCAGAACCACCGCTCCCGGGGGACAAGCATTACCGAAAACCGGCTTCGCATCCTACACAATAATAACGCCCAGAAAGAGGAGGTCTTCGTGCATACGCATGACCTCAGAGACCCCGAGACCGGCCTGCCTTTAGGTACCCGGGTAGAAATCAAGATTCCTATCCTTGAGATCAAGGTCAGCCCATCGTCCCAGTCTGCCTCATCTTTATAGGCCGCTTCCTCCCGTTAGATAATTTAACCCTGCCATTAACTGGCCCAAACGGACCGTACCCGGAAAGGTGCTTCCAAAGACATATGCAAAACCTTATCTTGCTAACAGTTTTCTCATAGTATGTTTGTTTGAACCTCCTGCACCCAACACCGGTGCAGGTTTTTTTATGCCATTTTCTATCCCAGCTGCACCTTAATCTCCTCCAGCCTTCCCGCTTTCTAATTGCCCCTCTGTTCACCTATTAGCTTTTCTTAAATTTGACCGTGTAGTTTTCTCATAGTATGTTAGTGCTCCTACATTCAGTCTCCCCTGATGTAGGAGTTTTTTTGTGGAGTTGGCCCCTTGGGCGCCCGTCAGGATGATGGATATACCAGTGCGGGCTATTTCTCTTACTGCCCAGCGGAAAAACTCCGGGAAATACATGCACCATGACTTCTGCACCTTTGCGTACCCGGTTGGCCCCAACGCCCAGCGGATTGTTGCATCCCGGCAACGGGCTGTCCTTTATTATGACCTGGGCTGTTGCCCGTGCGAAAAACGGGCATGTCGTACTTCGTATAGATGACCTTGACAAAGCGCGTACCCGTAAGCCCTTCGTCGAAGATATATTCAGGACATTGGAATGGTTAGGTTTGGACTATGATGAAGGCCCAACCGGCGCAGATCACTTTTTTTCTCACTGGTCACAGCATACCAGGCTGGACTATTACCAGCACTTTCTGCAGCAGCTAAGGCAACAAGGGCAACTGTTTGCCTGTACCTGTAGCCGAAAGCAAATCCAGGCACTTCGCCCGGATGGCAGTTATCCCGGCACCTGCCTTACCCGGGAACTAGGCTTTGATGCTCCCCAGACAGCATGGCGCATCCTGCCTCCGGAGCCGGGGCAATCCGTTGAGGTCAATAAGTGGCGCGAAGGGCAGCAAACGGCCACTTTGCAGGAAATTGACGCCTTTGTGGTGCGCCAAAAGAATGGGTTTCCAGCCTACCAACTCGCTTCTCTGGCTGATGATGAGCACTTCCGGATCAACTTTATCGTGCGTGGAGCTGATTTATGGGCATCTACACTTTCTCAGTTGTATCTGGCCGGACTGCTTGGTGTAGCCCGTTTTCAGCACTCGGTCTTCTGGCATCATGAGCTGCTGAAAGGGACAGATGGGGAAAAACTCTCCAAAAGCAAAGGAGCAGGGTCGCTGCAGGCTTGGCGGGAAGCGGGGGCGTCGCCGGCGGTATTGTTTCGCAAAGCTTCTGTAGCGCTGGGGCTGGCCGAGCGTGCTGAAAACCCTGAAGAATTGGTAGAGATGCTTGTAAAAAGTACCCGCTTATCCTAAAAGGCCTATCTTGACGGGAAACCTAAATCTTTCAATCTTATGCAAAATTGGATACCTGTTTTATTGTGTATGCTGTTGCCAGTCAGCCTGCTACTGGCTCAGGAAACTGTTACCGGAAGTTTTGAATTTGATGGTCAGGAACGCGACTTCCGGTTGCGGGTTCCGCCTTCTTCCTTTGATGGGGCGCGCCCTTTAGTTTTCAATCTTCACGGCTTTGGTTCCAATGCTTTTCAGCAGGAAGCCTATGCTCAGATGAACCCTGTGGCAGATACTGCTGGCTTTTACGTTTGTTATCCCAATGGCATCAGCAATGCCTGGAATGTGGGTTGGACATTTGGGAGCACCGCTGATGACGTGGGCTTCATCAGTGCCCTGATTGATACCCTCGCAGGTCAGTACTCAATCGACCCGGAGCGGATATATGCCTGCGGTATGTCCAATGGTGGCTTCATGAGCTACCGCCTGGCCTGTGAACTTAACGACCGTATAGCTGCTGTTGCCTCAGTGACCGGAAGTATGGTACCAGCCTACGTTAGCGAGTGTGTGCCCGGCCGGCCGGTGCCAGTCCTGGAAATCCATGGTACAGAGGATGCTACTGTCCCCTATGAAGGACAGCCCTTGTTGGCGATTTCTATTGAGGAGCTCCTGGCGTTCTGGAACGCGAACAACAGCTGCGACGGAGATGCTGCGATATCTGAGCTACCCAATACTAATAGTACAGATGCTTCTACCGTATCGTTTATCGAATCTGAAGGCTGCGCGGATCGGGGCGACGTCTGGCATTACCGCATTAATGGTGGCGGTCATACCTGGCCGGGTTCGCCTTTTGCTATTGGTGTGACAAATCAGGATATCAATGGTAGTGCCGAGATCTGGCATTTCTTCTCCCGGTATACCGTCAGTGGGCTTTCCTCTTCAGCGGACCACCCTGAGCCCGTCCGGTTAGCGCTTTTCCCTAATCCAACCCGCGGGCAGGCAGAGGTCATCCTTCCCGAATCAGGAGGTGAGCTCATGGTTGTAAATGCTGCCGGTCGGCCTGTCATTCGTCAGCTTATAGAAGACCGCCATGTCACGCTCGATTTGTCTGCTTTACCCACGGGTGTTTACTGGGTGAGAGCCCGGCAGGGCGGGGCAGTTAGCATAGGTCAGTTACTTCGGCAATAAAAAAATGGAGCGGCAGGGAAAAAAACAGGACTTGAGGTTGTCTGACCCATGAAAGCAACCGAAAAAAGCTGCATGCCCGAAACCAATGACTGCATAGAACGCGCCAAAAGAGGCGATACCCAAGCCTTCCGTTTGCTGGTTGAGCAGCATCAGGGGCAGGTACGGGCAATGGTACGCAGCATGTTGGGAGCGGTACCGGAGGCGGACGATGTGGCACAGGAGGTTTTTATCCGCCTGCATCAGGCGCTGCCGGATTTCCGGGGAGATGCGAAGCTGAGTACTTATCTCAGCCGTATTGCGATTAACCTTTCCCTGAATGAGCTGAAAAGGCGTAAGCGCAAAGGGCGTTGGCTCACATTTACCCGGTCAGATGGCCCGGAGCTGCAGGTGGAAGATACTGCAGCCCGGCCCGAGCGTCAGGATTTACAGGATGCACTACAGCAGGCGATGCAACAGCTTGGCCCTGAGTTTCGCGCGGTAGTCACCTTGCGCCTGATGAAGGGGTATTCCGTAAAGGAGACCGCTGATATTCTGGGGCTGCCACAGGGCACTATAGCCTCACGTTTGGCAAGGGCACAGCAGAAATTAAGATTAATTTTAGAACCATGGCTATGAAAGACGAAGCATATTATCAGGGCTTACTTGCCCGGTCTTTCGATGAAGAACTGGACGATGGAGACCGGGCTGATCTGGAACAGGCACTGCGTACTTCCTTCGAGCTGCGTCAGCAGGCAGGTCAATACCGGAAGCTGCGCGAGGCTTTCCGTTCTATGCCAGCGCCGGAAAGTAAAGCCTTTACAGATGCAGTTATGCAAAAAGTAAAGCAAACCGTTGCTGATCGTGTACCGGTCCGATGGTTGTACTGGGCTGCTGCCGCAAGCATAGCGGTCATACTTCTGGCGGGGGGCAGTGTCTACTGGTCGGCAGGGAGTTTCTCTCCCGATGCTCTGGTAGGTGTGAGCGAACTGGCACCGGAAGATGCCGTCACTTTACTTCAGGCCTATTAATCTATAATCATGAGCCGACTACAGCTTTTACTGATTGGGTTTTTACTGCTTGCTGCCGGATTTGCAGGAGGCTGGGCCACCCACCGGAGTATGGTCGTAGACCGCATGCACGATGTGGCCCGGATGCGCAAAGCAGGTGGTTTTGAAGACTTCCTGTACCGGCGCATACAGGCTACTCCGGAGCAGCAAAAGACGCTTGACCCCATCGTGCAACGCTACGGTGTGCGCATTGACAGCATACACCATCGTTTCGGGGTTGACCGCCGTGCGATGATTGATCAAATGCACGAAGAAATAAAACCCTTGCTAACTGAAGAGCAGGTTGAAAAATTAAATCGGTTTTCCCGACGTTTTGAGATGCGGGATGGCCATCCTAAAAAAAGGCGGCAGCGGGATTAAACCCCGTGGCGCCTTTATCATCAAACATCAAAAATTATCGCTATGAAAAAGGTATTTTTGAACGCTGGCTTCTTGCTGGCAGCACTGTTTTTGACCGCAGGTGCGGTATGGGCACAGCCACAAAGCCATCACCGTGGCGGCAATGGCAGCCCCTTTAAGGCTATTGAAGAACTTAAGGAAGAGCTACAGCTAACGCCCGAACAGGAAAAGGCGATTGAAGAATTAAAGAAAGAGACACGTAACGCTCAAAAAGAAGCCCGAAACGCAGAGCGTACCCGGAAGCAATCGATGCACCAAGCGCTCAAAAGCGAACTGGATGCTATCCTGACGCCTGCTCAAACGCAAATACTGGAAGCTCATCATGAGGCCAAAAAAGCGGAGGCTAAAGCTATGCGTGACAAGATGCGCGAGTACCATGAACAAAACGTAGCGCCGGTCTTGCTGGAGCAGCGCAAAAAGCTGGAGCTCAAAATCAGTGACGAGGATAAAGCAACGCTTGCCAGGATTCGTACAGAACGGCAGGGCTCCCGCCCGCACAAGGCTGACGGCCACAAAGCTGCCTCCCGGCCCAATGGGGACGAACTCTCAGCATTGGTACAAAAGTACGATGAGGAAATCAGCATGCTGATGGAAGAGATCAAACCCAAACGGGAGCAGTGGGAAAAGGATATGAAAACCATGAGTGAAGCCAACCGTCCGGAGCGTAAAGGCAAACAGGGCATGAAAAAGGGGGCGCATCGTCCAAAGCCAGATTTCCAGAAAGTACGGTTCTTGCTTATGGATCCGGCAAAAGGACCGGAATTTGATAATAATAACCGGTACTAAACCAAAAAATCCTTAACTTAGGGTGTGAAAATGCTCCCGGAGCTTACAGGTTTCGGGAGCATCTCTCTGTATAACCACTAAAGGAAAAGACACCCATGTTAATCAAAACCTATGCAGGCGCCGTACAGGGCGTGGATGCTCAAACCATTACCGTAGAAGTTAACGTTGGCGGAAAGGTTGCAACGGACAAAAATTTCTATCACCTGGTAGGCCTTCCGGACAATGCGGTTCGTGAAGGCTTTTCTCGTATGGAGGCTGCTATGCAGAATATCGGGTTCAAAATGAAACGGATCAAAACTGTTGTGAACCTTGCCCCCGCCGATATCCGAAAGGAAGGCTCGGCTTATGATTTGCCTATTGCGATTGGAGTGTTGGCGGCCTCTGAGCAGATTGACGGCAGTGCTCTGGATCAGTATATCATGATGGGTGAGTTGTCACTTGATGGTAGCCTGAGGCCTATTCGTGGTGCCCTGCCGATTGCTATTCAGGCCCGGAAGGAGGGCTTTAAAGGGTTTATTCTGCCCAAAGAGAATGCCCGTGAAGCAGCAATTGTAAATGAGCTGGATGTGTATGGGGTGAGCAGCCTGAAGGAAGCTGCCGATTTTATTAACGGCGATCTCAAGATCGACCCCAAAATGGTGCTGACCCGTGATGAGTTTTTCGAGCAGCAGAATATCTTCGATATTGACTTTTCTGATGTGAAGGGGCAGCAAAATATTAAGCGGGCCCTCGAAATTGCAGCTGCGGGTGGGCATAATGTAGTCCTGATCGGGCCTCCCGGAGCAGGTAAGACCATGCTGGCGCGCCGCATGCCGACGATTTTGCCTCCTCTGAATTTGCACGAGGCGCTTGAAACGACCAAGATACATTCGGTAGCGGGTATGTTGCCTCCTGATTCGGCTCTCATTGCCAACCGCCCATTCCGGTCGCCTCATCACACCATTAGTGATGTAGCGCTTGTGGGGGGAGGTAGTAACCCTATGCCCGGGGAGATTTCTCTGGCGCATCATGGCGTACTGTTTCTGGATGAGCTGCCCGAGTTCAAACGGACGGTCCTGGAAGTATTGCGGCAGCCAATGGAAGAACGGCGTGTGACTATATCCCGGGCGCGTATGACGGTAGATTACCCGGCAAACTTCATGCTGGTAGCCTCTATGAATCCCTGTCCGTGCGGGTATTACAATCATCCGGACAAGGAATGTGTCTGCGGCCCGGCTCAGATCAACCGGTACCTCAATAAAATCTCCGGTCCGCTGTTGGACCGGATTGATTTGCATGTGGAAGTGACGCCGGTATCTTATGATGAGTTGGCAAGTAAGGAAATGCCAGCCGAATCGAGTAGTGAAATTATGGCGCGGGTCATCAAAGCAAGGGAGATTCAGGCTGAACGCTATAAGGATGCTCCGGGCGTTAATGCCAATGCGCAAATGTCGGGCAGACAGGTTCGGGAGTTTTGTGAAATCGGGCAGGCCGGCCGGATACTGGTCAAGAAGGCCATGGAAAAGCTACAGCTCTCCGCCCGGGCTTACGACCGGATACTAAAGGTGGCCCGAACGGCAGCCGACTTGCACGAGAGTGAAAATATCGAAATAGAGCACCTGGCCGAGGCTATACATTTCAGGAGCCTCGACCGTGAAGGCTGGGCAGGATAGCACGCTGATGTAAATAATAATCCCAGCACTGTATGATGATCCACACCGCTGATGCACTTAATTTTTTGCGCAAACTAACCATACATAGAGTTTGGAATGCCATAAAGGTCTGGTCCTCCTATTGGGTGACCCGGCTTTTGCGGCGACCTGTACAGTGGGGATTACCTATCACTATTTCCGTAGAGCCGACTACTGCCTGCAATTTGCGGTGCCCGGAATGCCCAAGCGGTCTCCGGTCTTTCACCCGGCCCACCGGAAACCTGAAGAAAGATTTCTTCCGGCAGATCATCACTGAACTGGGCGACCGACTGATCTACCTGATTTTTTATTTTCAGGGAGAGCCTTATATCAATCCGGAGTTTCTCAATATGGTGGAGCATGCCTCAAAGCGGGGGATTTATACCATCACTTCCACCAACGGGCATTTTTTGAACAAAGCGAATGCTCAGAAAACGGTGGCGTCAGGGTTAGACCGGCTCATCATCTCTGTGGATGGCACTACACAGGAGGTATACGAAAACTACCGCAAGGCAGGCAATCTCGAGACGGTACTTCAGGGTGCAAGAAATGTTGTGGCTGCAAAACGTGAAATGAAGGCCTCAAAGCCGCATATCATTTTTCAGTTCCTGGTGGTACGGCCAAACGAGCATCAGATACCGGAAATTTACCGCCTGGCGGAGGAAATAGGTATTGATGAGGTCCGCCTGAAGACCGCACAGGTATATGACTACGAGCAAGGCAACCCGCTTATTCCACTCAACGAGCGCTACTCCCGCTACGCCCGGCAGGAAGATGGCACCTACCGGGTCAAAAATCAGCTGCTTAATCACTGCTGGAAACTCTGGCATGCCTGTGTCATTACCTGGGACGGGCTGGTAGTGCCCTGCTGCTTTGACAAAGACGCACAGCACCAACTGGGCGACCTCAAGCGCAGTTCGTTTGCCGAACTGTGGCAGGGTACGGCATACCAGCAATTCCGGATGCAGCTGCTACAGGGGCGTGATCAAATTGACATCTGCACCAACTGCACAGAAGGCTGCAAAGTATGGGAGAAAGCCTGATTGTATTCCAGATCAAATAAAGACCAATCCTTATCCCAGTCCTCTCCAATCATTTCATTCAGCCAGGGCTCTTCGGCTTTAGAGGTTGGCTTGAGCAGGGCATTGCCAATGGCGCACTCCAGGCATCGCTTGGGGGTGCAGTATTGTTGTTTTAGTTGCAGTAATGCCTGCGTATGGTAGGCGGAGCCGGCTTTTACGCCAAGGTGTTTCCATTCCCTAATCACTTTGTTTTGCTCCGGGGGGAGTTTTTCGAGGATATCCAGACCTTTATCCCTTATGCGGTCATCTCCTTTGCGGGTACCATAGAGGAAAAGCATGGGAGCCACAGTATTGATAATGACCGAACGGACAGTCTGTTCACCGAGGGCTTTGGCTTTGCGCTGAGAGGCTCTGTCAAAGGTATAGTGGTCCCACCAGTAGTTAGAAAGCTTGATGGTGAAGAAGTTGTTGAGCTCCGTAAGGTCATGGGCTGCCATGGCTTTGCTGAACCACCCTGCCTGTTGATAAATCATAGTAGCCAGCTGTGCGATACGGATGGTGGGGAAGTTGGCAGGCCGGAGCCGCAGGTACTTCCAGGTTTGGCGCGGCATAGGCGTCAGCCCGTGCTTTTGTTTCAAAAAGCGGTATTCCTGTTGCAGCCGCCTGGGGTACTCGTCTTCGAAAGTGTCTTCCAATAGGCCGGATTGTCCAAACAGCAGTGCTTCTACCTGGAACAGGCTATGGCGGTATTTGTAAAGCAGGAGCAGAGGTGTACGTTCTGCCAGCATTTGCATAGGCTCGGCGTTGACTTTTCCGCCCATACTGCGAGCCATAAACTGGTAGAAAGTTTCTTCCCAGCCTTCCCTGTTGCGTTCCAATTGTTCCATAATCTTACGGGCCCGGCTTTCCAGCCGTTCTGCAGCCATGCGGTCCAGCCATAGGTTGAGGGTGAGTTCGCTAACTTGTCCAAGCGTATTGGCGCAGGGCACCCATTGCTCACTTTGGATCAAACGTTGGTAATGTGCGGCCAACCTTCTTGAGATACGCTGCTTCATTTCCAGGCAGGGGATGGAAGTACCGTTGCCTCGTTGAATGGGCGCATCGTCTTCGTAGACAACATGTAGGATTACGTTGTCGTAGGCAGTGTCCGTCTGATGCCCGTGCTGTAGCCAGTCTGAGCTGCGTAGATGCATTTCTACATTCCCCGCCCAAACGGTATCACCGATCCGCAGCCTTGCGTTCAGAAAATCTGGCCCGGCGTGGGTGTTGAGTTGGCCGGGGTGCAGGACTTCCACTGCTTCTCCATCGGTCGTTTGAAGCGCAGTAGCATTAAAGCGGCGCATACGCCAGGCATAATGAAGGAGTTCCTCTTTCATGATTTTGGTTTTTTGGTAGTTATATCTATACACAAAATCCGGCAAGGCAGCTCCCACTCAGGGAGAACTCTTGGTAGAAACACAGTTGGTATCCGGACCACTCTGTAAAGCCCGGCGGAGAACTGAGACGCTCAGGTTGCCCTGCTGCTCTGAAAGCGGTAAAGCCTTAAGCGCCGAGTTTTCCATACAGGCCAACTCAGTCTAATTAGCAGTTTCCTGGTGGAAGCCACTTGCCGCAAATCAGTAAAATGAGTCATGAAAATCTGCCTTAATGGCAGGGGACGCGAAATTATCGTGGAGCAAGAGTTACAGAAATAAGCGCAAATCGACTATAAGTCTGACACAAATATAGTAGTTATTGTTGTTTATTGCAAATTTGGAAAACAAAAAATTTATATGTCCCAAAAAGACCTTGGCCTGCGAAGGACTACGATAGTGTCGCGCAGCGTAATGAAGAAGTAAATAAGTACAGCAAGACCAGGTATGATCAGGCTCCAGTAGCCAGCCAGCCAAAACTTGAGCGGCAGAAGGAGGAGGATGCTGCCGAGCAATAACAAATAGGGCTTGCGGCTGCGGTAGGCATAGGCTACTATCAGGTGGAAAGCGCTACCCGTTTGCCAGAGCGCAAGGCCCGCCACTACTGCAAGCGCCCAAAGCCACCATTTGCCTAGGACCACTATCATTGCAAGGGCGATTAAAACAGACTGGCCTACAAGGTCAAGCTTCATTCTGTATTGGCTGATCATATTTTCTTGTTTGTTCCTGTTTGAAACCTGTGAGGCTTAATTCAAGTTTATCCAAAGGTAAGCTTTTTTATAAAACTTTCAATAATTTATGAAAGTTAAAGTTTTGGTTTTACTCTTGCGTGGACCCAGCCAAGCGCCGGCTTCAGAGGTGGCAGATCGGTCTAGGCTTCAAATATCATAGGATTAAGCTGCTCAATCAGGAGCGAGCAGAGGCCTCGAAGTTGGATGTTGCAGAGGTTTGAAGTGCTTAGTATACGTTTTAGTTCGTCAATGCCCACCCAAAACTGATTTTCCCGTATAGCAAAATCATTGTTCACTTCGATAAGCTGGAACTCGAATTCGTGGTTGATGAATCGCCCTCCTTCATCAGACTGAGCAAACCTGGCGAAAGGAGGAGGAAGGTTGTTGACTTCCGGAGTGTGAGTGTCCTCTGGATAAAAAAGGTAAGAAGGTGATATTGAAAAAGAGGAGGGCGTACCTTTCTCTTCTTCTATACTAAGCAGGAATACGCGTTGCCCGGGCAGCTTGCTGCAAAGCAATATGGCTTTTCCTCTTCCCTCAGCTCTCCAAAGCGGCTGCGTCCATCCTTGTACTTCCCGGTGGTTGGTCTCGATTTGGTAGAGCCCGATTTCCTGATTGTTTTTGTTAATGCGTATAGCTTGGTCTTCAATGGAGAAGGCACTTGATTGATCAATCGGAATGAACTTGTTCCTGCAGTTAACGGAGTGGCTCTTTTTTAAATAGTACTCCAGTATTGCTGACGACTGAGTTTGTTCAGGATGCGCATTTTGACCGGATAGGGAGTCCCATTCAAATACAGCAATAAGAGAGCGCAAATCGGTATTGAGGATGAAATCCATTTTTACTGCTTCAGCCAGGACAGGCAGCGGCAGCCAAATATAGGTATCTGCTGTTTCCAGCAGGGCGCTGACAAGCGCAAAATTGTGCCACTTTGTTTTTTGATAATAGCGTTTTCCGAGGTCAAGCTGATTGGTGGAATGGAATCCAGTTACATGACGATGGCCAGAGTAGAGGTAGTCCAGATAAGGGTTTTTCTTACCGTTGTGGAGGCGGAGAAAATTAGCAGGAGTAGACTGAATGGTGGGGCCCAGTTGTATGACCCCGGTATTTCCAGGCTCAATTCGGGCCTGAGTGAGTACGTAGGGGCCCAAGCCCTTTTTCGAGGGACAAATGAGGAGGCCTGTAACAGCGCTTTGAGGCTGGAAAAGATAAAGGGTATCGGAGTCGTCCTCCATATCATTCAGGCCAATCACATGAAAAAAGCCTCCGGTTTTATGCGAAAGCATTCCGTCCTTAATCAGCCACTCTTCCTGAGCGTCAAAGGAGGTTCGTTGTATATGGAAGGAAGAAGTACGTAGCGTTTCAGCTAAAAAAGCTTGTAATTCCTCAATAGTATTGGCAATCCTAGGCATAGGTCTTAATCAGTTTATCGAATTGAAACTCAAGAAAACTAGGGAAATTGGTCTCTGTGAGGCGTTCGACCAGAAACAACTTCAGGATGCAGCAGTAATTATAGATATGGAAAGAGCCCTTGCCCATGGGGTTGGCCATCAGGACCAGGCTTCCCGGCTTTAACCAAAGCATATTGGCAAGGTCTGCACCCCGTATAGCAATTACCCCATCTGCATTATAAAATGTATGAATCTGCTCCACAAGCGAATATTTTCCAGGCTCGTAAATGGTAGCGGAGATTTCCTGTTCCCGTAACAATTTCATACCCTCTTCCAAATGCAGCATTGATCTGCGGGAATTGCCGTACCCTTTTTTAAGGGCTGCCCCGTTTTTATTGTAGTAAGCAGGCATCTCTGAGCGCTTGAGGAGGAGCATTCCTGCAGACGGCGCTGTTTCCAAATTATTGATCCTGGACAGGATCGCATCCTTGACACAAAGCAAATCTTTTTTGAGCTGAAAGCTCTGCCTGGATATTGTAATGCTTCGGCGCACTCTTTTTGGGAAGTTTCGGGTATTCCTTATAGACAAATCCGTTACGAACCGCCTCCTCCAGATCAGGAAGAAAAAGCTTCGCCTGAGCAGAATGTCCCACCTGGGTACAGTAATGACGTTTGTAGCGTTGGTGGATTGGTTTTTTTCTATTCGGTACTGAATAGAAAATAAATCAGCCATCTCTTCTATCAGCCCGTTCATCACCGGGCCGCAGTCCTCAAAAACGAACGTAAGGGAAGATGCCGGACTGGATTCAGAAACCTTAATAATATGATGGAGTGATGGGAGGAGATAACCCAGCATGAAATGCCAGTAATGTTCCTTTGATCCGCCATGATTACCTTTATGCAGGTAGGATAATTTTATTTCCTTCATCAAACAGAGCCTTACATTTTACAAATGTTAAAATTGGATAATCCATGACTGTTCCCCATGACCATACGAGGCGCACACACGCAGAAGGCGCACGGTTTTAATTCAGGCATATTAGATTTTAGTAAAGTTAAAAGTTTAGACGCGC